>Ga0315284_10000317_pt1 | contig 65659 bp, 55 predicted proteins | sample YL17G09_16_MG_FD_203696 | JGI IMG/M metagenome (GOLD analysis project Ga0315284, IMG submission 203696) | Sediment microbial communities from Yellowstone Lake, YNP, Wyoming, USA - YL17G09_16 | ecosystem: Environmental > Aquatic > Freshwater > Lake > Sediment | place: USA: Wyoming | collected...
AAGACACGATTTCCCTGGGAGAGAAAATAGGAGAGATTTCGACGACAAACACACACGTTTTTTTGAGAGAGATTGGGGATCTTAGAATCGCACTCGGTGATCTGGCACGCGTTGCACAAGCAGGGCTTCCGGATTCCGGAAAAAGAGAGGTGGACATAACCCAAATCTTTTCCAGTCCGGCAATGCCGGAGGTTCAGAGTCCGGAAAAGTCCGGCAAAGAGTCCGGCAAGGGTTATTTTGAAAAAACCGCAGAAACAGGTGCTTTTCCGGAAAATAAAGGGTTTTCCGGCATAAAAGTCCGGCAAGGTCTGGTAGCCACCGATAGGTTCGGCAACGCTTCCGCAGCGCTTTTGCCGGACTCTGGCAAAAACAGCTTTCCAGGGCAGGTTTTTTCTGAAAAAAGTCCGGTAATAGTCCGGAAAAGTCCGGAAAAGTCCGGCAATGACTTAATAGGAGCAGAGCAAGCCGAAGGAAGAAAGCATGTCATTTTAGAGATGTTAGGAAGACGCGCGATGTGCCATATCAGCGATCTTGTGGAAGCGATGCCAAAAACGAGCCAAAGAACGCTTAGAAACGATATCCGGAGACTTGTGCGAAATGGATTGGTTGAGCGAATCGGCAGCGGGGGACCTAACTCGTTCTTCCGGTTAAAACAACGCGTGTAACAGAGGGTTTCGTGGAGCGTTGTAATAGATGAGCGCAAAAAGCCCGGCCTTTCAAGTTATCCACAGAGATTGCTTTCGGAGGGTTTTGGGCGCTGGTATGGTATAATGACTTTGACGGCCATTGGTTCTGTCCCCCGACATGTATCGGGGGGTGAGGCGGGACTTGTGGGCGTGAGTGCGGATACGTTTCGCACTCTGCTACATGTCGCCTCACTTGAAAAGAGTGAGGTTTTTAATAGTCTCTGAGCGGATTAAGGAAAAAAATTGGTTTTTGATAAAAAAGAGCGAACAGATTGGTAAAACACGCTAATGGACACAGATTAATTACGCAACAAGAGTCACCTTCCTACATCACGGCGAGCTGATTCGTCCTCACCGATGAAGCAGCGGGTCGATCGTGGCGCGAAGATGACTGTCAGAAACACTAACACACTAAGATATCAGAAAGTCATACATGAGTAGATTATCGAAAGGATTACTCGTCTCTGTGTTGGGCGCGGTTATCGCAGTGGGTGCCGCTCCGGCATACGGCCAGACTGTCGCCGAACTTCAGGCGCAGATCTCAGCCTTGCTGGCGCAGATCCAGGCGTTGCAATCGCAGCTGACACAGACGACAGGAGGTGGCACGGCAACGTACAGCTGGACTCGAGACCTCACCTTGGGTTCAACCGGCGATGACGTGAAAGCCCTCCAACAATTCCTGAATGGTCAGGGATATACTGTTTCTTCCAGCGGTGCCGGTTCTCCGGGTAGCGAGTCAACGTACTTCGGAGCAAAGACCAAGGCGGCGCTGGCGAAGTTCCAGGCGGCAAAGGGCATTTCCCCTGCAGCCGGATACTTCGGTCCAATTACTCGAAGCTATATCGCGGCTAACTACGCAGGCGGCACCGGCGGGACAGGTGGCGGAACTACGCCTCCTCCGACAGGCCCGTTTGTGTTTATGTTTGCCAGCGACAACCCTCTCGGGACTGCATTGCCGAAAGGTGCTGCAGGCGTTGTGCTGATGAAGTTCGTTGTTTCCGGTTCCGGCACCCTTGACTCCGTGATATTCAAGCGCGAGGGCATCGGTGCGACCAGCGACTTTGCGTCAAGCGGATTCTATCTTTATGATGGAGCAACCCGTCTGACCAGCGGACGCAGCATCAACTCAACGACGCACGAGGTTTCGTTCTTAAACCTCGCGCTTGCGGTGAGCGGCTCCAAGACCCTGACACTGGCGGCTGACATCTCAACGTCAGCGGCCACGGGTGACCGCCACATGTTCAAACTGGTTTCGGGAACCGGGACTCCCACGCCTGCCGGTACTCTGGTGGGCAGTGAGTTCTCGATTGCGGGCCAGCTGGTGGGCGCCGTGACGGCAACCAGCGGTGCAGCACCTTCCAACCCGAAAGTTGGACAGGTTGGTGCAAAAATTGCTGAGTTCCGTCTGCAAGCCAGCTCCACCGAGGATATTCAGATCAAAATGATTGCATTGACGGAGGGTGGTTCGGTTTCAAACGTCAACCTCGTCAACTTCGTCCTTAAGCAGGCGGGCAATACCATTGCCACTGCCGCGGCGATTGGCGCGAAGGATTTGATCTCGTTCCAGCTTGCGACTCCGTTCCTCTTGGAGAAGGGTAATCAGCGGACGTTTGAGGTATATGCCGATATCGCGGGAGCCACGCGCTCAAGCGATACCATCGTGCTTTACTTCGACAGCAAGTCGGACATTCAAGCCACAGGAAAGACCTACGGCTACAATGTCGACCCCGACATCGACGCTCTTAACGCAACCACTGATGGAGACTCGCTGACCATACAGGGTGGTGAAATTACCATCTCCTTCAACGGTCCGGTGTCTAAGGACATCGCGATGCGCGGCCAGGATGTTGAACTGTTCAACTTCACGCTCGCGTCTCAAAACAACGTCGAGATCAAGAACCTGCGATTCAACGCGTCCACGAGCGGCGCGGTGACGACGTACAACGACGTGAAGGTCTGGGACACCTCCTCTAATTCGGTGGTGACCAGCGCGACGACAATATCTACGTCCACCAACTTCACGTACACGGATGTCATCAACATGAACGCCGGCCAGTCCAAGACCTACAAGGTCACGGCCGACGTTGACAGTTCGAATAGCACCAACGGCACGATCCGGATTCACCTCTTGGCGTTCCAGGCCAACGACATAAAGAATCTGGACAACAACACCTACGTGGCTGTCACCTCCATCGTGCCCAACAGCACGGTGTCGGGTAACGTGCTGACGGTGAAGTCGCCGTCGGTGGATGTTCAGCTGTCGTCATCACCGACTTCGCAGACCCAGGTGCGTGGAACCAGCAATGTTGCCATTGCGGGCTTCAGCTTCCGCGCAATCGCCGGCCAGGTCCGTTTGGATTCGGTTCGCATTACCGCGACCTCAACCAGCGGCACTCTGACGTCCGGCGAGATACAGAGCCTGGCGCTCTACGACGGCGCAACTCGCATCTCGGACTTCAAGTCGCTTGATGCCACAGCGCTGAATGCGACCTTCAACAACCTCAATCTCACGATTTCTGAGGGAACAACGAAGGTCCTGACGCTGAAGGGTAATGTTGCGGCGACGGCGACCAACGGCGACGTTGTCTACGCCTACATCGCGGCTGCCACAGCCGATGAGATTTCGGTGTACGACGTTGACGGAAATGCGGCGTCCATCACCGGTACTGCCGCCAACACGGGCGGCACGGTGAGAGTGACGCTTTCCGACACCGGCGACATCACTGTGGTGAAAGCCGCGGATGACACCGAATCGGAGGCCGGCATCGTTATTGCCGGAACCGAGACTGTTCTTGGCAAGTTCCGCTTCACCTCCTCTAACGAGGCGATGACGGTCAACAAGCTACAGCTCTTGATTGTTCCGACCAGCGGCGCAACTGCAACCTCAGCGGGTTCAGCTGATGAAGTGCCGACCGTCAAACTTTACGACGGCTCGACGCTACTTGGCTCTTCCTACGCAGTGACCTACTCGGGCGACAACTCGGGCACGGTCTACATCGAGAGCCTCGGCTGGGTGATCGCCAAGGACGTATCCAAGACCCTGACGGTCAAGGGCGTTCTCAACACCATCGCGGGCGGTGCCGACACCGGCGCGTCGGTGTATGCGACCGTCATGGCAGCCGGCTTTGAGGCACAGGGCGCAAGCGCCAAAGACACGACGGTCACGGCGGCAACAGGAAACGAGAAGGTGGTCTACAAGACCAAACCTACACTCACCGTTGCCAACCCCGGATCGACGATGGTTAATGGCTCCGTGGCGGTCCTGCGCTTCACGGTTACTGCCGATGCGGCGGAGCAGGTTGCCTGGAAGAAGGTACAGGTCAAGGTAGTCATGACCGGCGCGACAATGAGCGCGGTTGACGCGGTTCCCGGAACATCGGGCAACGTCACCTTGCGCAACGTCTCCGGCGGCGGCTCCTACCTGAACATCGCGACGGCGTACAGCGGTTCCTCAGCGACCGCCTCAACGACCTCTGCGATTCAGGGCAACAACACCGGTTATGTGACGCTCTTCCTCAACAGCGAGGAAGTGGTCACCTCCGGCGGCAAGACCTACGAGCTTGCATTGACATTTGTGAACGTGCCCACGGGCACGGAGAGCGCGTCAGCGGTGCTGAACTTGCACCGTGCCGAGACGGCCAAGATTGCTGCGACCTCGTTTGACAACGTGGAGCTCAGCGATGCCAACGGCGTCTTCAACGGCTCTCCGTCGTTCATCTGGTCAGACAGCTCGGTGGTTGGCCACAGCGTGTCAACTGCCGACTGGGCAAACAGCGTCTATGTTCAGACGTTGCCCTCAGTGACCGTGACGACGAGCAAGTAACGCAGTGCGTGCTTGGCAAAAAGGCCCCTCACGGGGCCTTTTTGTTTTTCTTGCCGAAAGCGCGAGTTTCTTCGTATACTTGAAGAACCATGTCCGAGAGCGCACAACGGGTTTTGACGGCGGCGCGGCTTGCGCTGTTTGCAACCGCATTCACACCGCTGGTGGTGGCGCAAAGAGTTTTCTTTCCCTACATCTTTGGGAAGATGCTTTTTTTCCGCGTCGCGGTTGCGATTGCGGTCATTCTTATTGCATCGTGGTTTTTGCTTTCTCTACGGCGGGGGATTCTGGCGGAGAATAGTTTCGCTCTCTTGCGTTCTTTTTGGAATCGGCTCAAAAATCCTCCGGTTTTTTTGCTGGGCTTTTTTCTCCTCGTCGTTCTTGTAGGAGTATTTTTTGCACAAAACAGCTATCGCGCGTTTTGGGGAGACATTGAACGCGGCGAGGGATTTGTGGGACTGCTGTACGTTTTCCTGTTTCTTCTTGCCTGTGTGATGGTTTTTGAGCGTTCTCACTGGCTTTGGTATTTCAAGTTGTTGCTCATCAGCGGTGCGGCGGTGATACTCTATGCGTGGTTTCAGTTTCTTGGCGTTACCAATATTCCGTTTGCGCGCGCTCCCACAGACCGACCGGGTTCATTCATCGGCAACGCCGCGTTTCTTGCCACGCACTGCTTCTTTCTTATCATGGCCGGTGCGGTTGTTTTCAGAGATTCACTGAAGCAGCGCAACGGAAAGTTTTGGGCAATCTTTGCGGGAGCAACGGCAGTTTTTGCGTTCCTGACTATTTTCATTACGGGAACGCGAGGAGCACTTCTGGGAGCAGTGGTCGGCATTGTGGTGTTTCTCGGAACGATTGCGGCTGGATGGAAAGGTATTATCGGCTCCGATGAAGAATCAGCCACTCGCCGGCGGCGCCTATGGCGCCTGCTTTCGGCGGCGGCGATTGTGATGCTCATCAGTGGAAGCGCCGTGTTCTGGATTACCAGACACAACTCTTTCTGGCAGTCGATTCCCGGCGTGAGCCGTCTTGCGCGAACCGCCACGTTTGACATCAGCGACGCTTCAACGCAGACACGACTCATCACCTGGAAGCTTTCATGGAAAGCGTTCTTGGAACGACCGGTGCTTGGATGGGGGCAGGACAACTATCTTATCGCGTATGAGAAACACTATGACCCCGATTACGCACTCTATGGCGAGACGTGGCTTGACCGGGCCCACAATAAGTTTTTTGACGTGTTGGTGATGCAGGGTGCCGTTGGTTTTGTTTTGTATGTGGGGTTTCTTTCGGCTTTCTTTTGGGCGATTGCCCGGTACCTGAAACCATATCGCACCGTACTCATTGCGGCGCTTTCCGCGTACGTTGTTCAAAGCATATTTCTCTTCGATCAAGTTATCTCGTATATGACCCTTGCGGTGTTGGTTGGGTTTGTTGCTTACGAGTGGGCGGGGCAAAAAGCGGAAGGGCGCAAAGATGCAGGAGCAATAACACTCAAACCATTGATTGTAACCACCACTCGGGTGGGGATGGTGGTTCTTATCGGACTTGCGGCATACAGTATCTGGGCGCTCAACTGGGTTCCTTTCGCGCAGATGCGAGCATTCTATGCGTCACCGGGGTTGGGGAATGTTGATCTTGTCACGGCGAAACTGCGCGAGGCGATGTATCCGTACAACTTTGCGCAGCTCAATATCCGCGGACAGGGGTTGGATACCGTGTATCTGGAACAGTACTTTCATAACGATGAGTACCGGAAGAACCCCAAGTTTTCCTCGCTGGGAACACTGCTGCTTGAGAGTAGCGCCGAAGTAATCCGGCGTGAACCCTACGATATACGCATCTTCCTGCGGCATATTGAGATGCTTGATGCGCTGGCGTTTGAGAAACCGGAACTTCTAAAAGAAGGTGAGCAGTATCTTCGGCAGGCGCTTGAAAAAGCTCCAGGCCGCCAGGAAATCTACTACCATCTGGCGGTGAATCTGGGCAAACAAGGCCGATACGATGAAGCGATTGAAATAGCGCGCCGCGCAGTGGATTTGAGCCCGGAGGTTGCACGCGCCCGCTTCTATCTTGGATTGGTACTTGCTGGGTCGGGTAGGAACACGGAAGGGCAGGCGCAGATCGCGTATTTTGAAAAACTTCCCAATGCGTACCAGAACCTTCTGGTGAGCGATCTCAACAGTTTGCTGATGCTCTATCACGTGTGGGGGCAGGACAACAAAGTTGCCGAAGTGATTAAAAAAAGCGTTCGCGGAGAACTCAATTATGTTTTCAGCGACGAGTACTACATCCTGACGCTGGGGGTACTGGCGTATGAGCGCGATGCGCAGAACTTTATCCAGACAGCCGAATTTGTAAGACGCGTGTTTCCGAAATGGAACGACCAGATGGATGTGTTGATTGACCTCGTGCAAAAGGGGCGGTGGGACATGCTTGACACGATGCAGTAGCAGACCGCAACATCTTGTTGTGTTACTATGGAGTACATAAGAAATCGGCTCGCTTCATGAAAATTTTCTCCTGGCACGTCAAACTTTTTCTCTACCTCATTCCGCTTACGGTGGCGATTGTATACGGCGGATCGCTGTTTCCGTTTATCGTCGGCAAGTACACCTTTTTTCGCTCGCTGATATCGCTTGCGATCGTGGCGTTTGTGTGGGCGTGGGCGACGGGGGAGTTGAAACCGGGCGATAGACAGCAAACAACGAGCGAGAGGCAACAGGCGCAGGAGAAACGATTCGCAGCACTGCGGCATCCGCTCGTCATTGCGGTGAGCATTTTTGTGCTTCTCTATGTTCTTGCCGCCGTTGTCGGTTATGACTTGCGGTCCTCTTTTTGGTCCAATTATGAGCGGGGAGAAGGAGCTCTCCAAATGCTGTTCTTGTGGGTGTTTTTCGTATTGTTGGTTCTTTTCATGCGGGATGCGCGGTCGTGGCGGAAGATGTTTTACATTTCTCTAGTCGCAGCGGTGCTCATGATTATCTACGGACTGCTGGGAGCGTTTGGAGTCGGAGGACGTTCGGGGCCGGGAATCTGCGAGCGTTTCGCGGGCTCGCTGGGAAACCCCGCGTATGTGGGGACGTATCTTTTATTTATTATTTTTTATGCTTCTTGTCTTTTGACATGGGATTGGCGCAAGGCCATGCGATGGCTGTGGCTTGCCGCCATTCCTTTCTTTGGGATTTTTCTTCTGTTGAGCCAGACGCGCGGAGCGCTCATGGGGCTGGGTGCCGGTGTCGTCGCCGCTCTGGTGTACCTTGTGATCGTGATTCCGTCAAAACGTGCCAAAACGGCTCTTGCGATTGCCGCCGTTGCGTTGGTGTGTGTGGGAGTGCTGGGTGTTGTATTTCGGCAGCATATTGACCTGATGCCGTTTTGCAACAAGCCGGGGCAGTCGGGAAACAGGATTCTCGACGTGTCCCTGAAAGTTGAAACGTATCAGACACGTCTCGCGCTCTGGAGAGGTTCATTCAGCGCTTTTTTGGACCGGCCTTTGCTTGGATGGGGGCCCGAGAATGTATCGGCTGCGTTGGAACAGTACTTCAGTCCCATTATGGCCCAGTCGTGGTACGATCGCGCTCACAACATCTTTTTTGACTATTTGGTAATGGGAGGCGCTTTGGGTTTCTTGAGTTTTATTGGTATCTACGTGACTCTTGCCGTTGTATTTTTCAAACATCGCTTCCGTGGCGCAGATGTGAGTCAATCCGCGCCGCGCGTCGCCGTATCAAGACCAACAAAACAATCGGATGGTTCCAGATACGTGTCCGACGCGCTGGTAGTGGGAATTATTATTGCGTATCTTGTGCAGGGCTTGGTTCTTTTTGATGTGCTGTCTATCTATATCAACTCGTTTATAGTACTGGCATTTGCAGTGGCGCGGTACACTCGCGGCAGTCGGTTGAGTAACGAATCGATGGCATGACGTACTTTTGGCGCTACCTCATCGCTGCAGCGGTCACTGTCGGCGTACTCGCGTTCGGCTACTGGGGGATTGCCCTGCCGCTTCGGCGGTCGCATCTCTACATTGCGGCAACCAGAGCGCTGCCGCAGGTGAAAACCGTTGAGCAGCTGGAAGCGTCATTTCGTGCCGCAACCGACTTTGCGGCACCGTTTGGGCAGGACGAAACCGTGGTCTACTATGTTCAGACGATTCACGGGTTGATTCGCAGCAACAACGAACGACAAGTCGTCAAAGCTCTTACGCAAGAAGCGGAAGATGTGAGTGCACGAATGCGGCAGCGAGGAAGAGGGTTTAACTACGGAGCGCTTCTGCAGGCGCTGGGGGGAATTTATGAGATGGGATACCTTGCAACAGCTGATACAAGTTACTACCAAAAAGGCATTGATATTCTTGAAAAAGGTTTGCAGTATAGCCCGAACCGCCTCCAGTTCTTGCAGGGACTTCTTGATTTTTACCGGATCACCGGGGATCGGGAACATGCCCGCGACATGGCACAGCGCATTCTTTCCGTGTGGCCCGACGACAAATTTGCACTCCAGGCGCTCAGCGAAGTAGGGAAACAGTGAACGCATGTGCGGCATCTGCGGTATCGTTTCGTGTAAAGGCGGTGTTGACAAAAACAGCATTGCTTCGGCTGTCAAGACAATTTTTGCTCTGGGACTCGGTGCCTGAGCCGCACACTACGCGCGCCGGTATCAAGATGTTTCCGGCCAGCCACTATCTTGAGCGGCGCAACGGAACGGCAAGACTGTTGCAGTACCATGACCTTTTGAGCGCCTTCAGGCGCTGTGTGAGCACGACTCCTTTCTGTCAACAACGCGTGAGAAATGTACGGCGCCAATTGACTAAGAGCACCCTTCATCATATTATATTGAATCAAGGTATATTCAAAAAGTTTGTGTTAAAATGCGCCTTATGAAACCGCACATTCGTATTGGGAAAAGGAAAATAGGCGCGGATTTCCCCCCGCTTGTGATTGCCGAAATCGGCATAAATCATGAGGGAAGCCTTCGAAAGGCAAAAAAGATGATTAAAGACGCAGCCGACGCCGGCGCCGAATGCGTCAAATTTCAATGTCATGTTATAGAAGATGAAATGATACCGATAGCAAAGAAAGTCATTCCTGGAAATGCCAATGAATCGATTTGGAGTATTATGAGCCGGTGCGCTTTGAGTGAAAAGGAAGACCGCGAACTCAAAAAATATGCGGAGAAATTTGACCTCATTTATCTTTCAACGCCGTTTTCTCGAGCAGCAGCGGATCGGCTTCATCGTATGAACGTGCCTGCTTACAAAATAGGGTCAGGCGAGTGTAATAATTATCCTCTTATTGAACACATTGCGTCGTTTGGCAAGCCGATTATTTTAAGTACGGGGATGAACGATCTCCCCTCCGTCAAAATTGCGGTGAAAATTTTGAGGAAGAAAAAAATTCCATATGCACTTTTGCATTGTGTTTCTCTGTATCCAACGCCCTATACAAACTTGTCTTTTGGCGCGATCGGAGAACTTCAAAGAGCTTTTCCGGATGCCGTTGTTGGTTTAAGCGATCATTCAATGGGAATTTATCCTTGTCTTGGCGCTACCGCGCTTGGCGCGTCTATTTTGGAAAAGCATTTTACTTCAGACAAGACATGGCCAGGGCCCGATATAAGTCTTTCAATTGATCCGTACGAGTTAAGAGAACTGATCGTGGGTTCACGCATTATCCACCAGGCACTCGGGGGTAAAAAAGCAATTTTAAAAGCGGAGAAACCGACCATCAAATTCGCGTACGCATCGGTTGTCACTATAAAGCCAATGAAAAAATGGGAGATATTTACGCGAGACAATATTTGGGTTAAACGCCCCGGAACAGGCCAGATAAGAGCTGCCGAATACAGAAGAGTGCTTGGGAAAAAAGCCGCTCGGAGCATCCCCGCCGATGTGCAAATTCAACGCAGAGACATTTGTTGAAAAAGATGAAAAAAACGGAGAAAAGAAAAATTGTCTTCATCTCCGCCACGCGGGCGGATTTTGGCAAAATTAAATCTATTATTAGTCTTTTGGATAAAGAAAGGGATTTTGAAGTACATATTTTCGCAACAGGCATGCACATGAGCGAAAAACATGGCATGACGGTAAATGAAATTGCAAAAAGCAATTTTAAAAATATTTATCGGTATATAAACGGGGCGCATTTAAATCATTTGGACGAGACGTTGGCGAGCACGATTTCCGGATTCGGGCAATATGTGAAAATGATCAGGCCTGATTTGATAGTGGTCCATGGCGATAGAAGCGAAGCCATCGCCGGCGCGCTCGTCGGTTCTTTAAATAATATTCCTGTTGCACATATTGAGGGCGGTGAAGTTTCTGGCACGGTCGATGAACACATTCGCCATTCTACTACTAAACTCTCGCATCTTCATTTTGTTTCGAACCTCAAAGCTAAAAGGAGGCTCATTCAAATGGGTGAGCGGAAGGAACATATATTCGTAATTGGGTCGCCCGACTTGGACCTTATGACTTCAAAAAATTTACCGAGATTGGAAGCAGTAAAGAGACGTTATCAAATACCTTCTAAGATGTATGGCATTGTTGTTTTTCACCCGGTAACAACCGAAATCGAAGATCTCTCAAGACAGACCAACATCCTGGTTGATGCGCTTATTGAGTCAAAGGCCAAATACGTTGTTGTTTTCCCCAATAATGATACTGGATCGGAAATAATTCTCGAGATTTATAAGAGAAAAATTTTAGATAATCCTAACTTCCGTGTCTTCCCATCAATCCGGTTTGAATATTTTTTGACGCTCTTGAAAAACGCACGATGTCTTGTGGGAAATTCTAGCGCTGGCATCCGCGAAGCGCCTTTTTATGGCGTGCCGAGCATTAATGTAGGTTCACGCCAGAACGGTAGGGCTGAAAAAAATATACCGAGCGTTCTTCATTTGGATTTTAGTAAGAAAGACTTAGTCAATGCTCTTTCTCAATATACCGCGAATGAGTTTCGCTATCGCCCAAATACTCAATTTGGCAATGGAAATAGCGCGAGAAAGTTTTTAGAAATCTGCCGGAAGCCGAGCTTTTGGGATATTAAAATTCAAAAACAATTTCTTGATTTGGAATAAAATAAAGTGAAATACAAAATTCTCGGAATTATACCGGCGCGTGGTGGCTCAAAAGGAATCCTGAAGAAGAATATTATCCCCGTCGCGGGGAAACCGCTTCTTGTGTGGACTGTAGAAGCGGCAAAGAAAAGCCGCGTTATCGATCGTATTATCGTGTCTTCGGATAGCGACGAAATTCTTTCGGTGGCAAAAGATCATGGGGTCATAGGGTTAAAACGCCCGGCAAGTCTTGCTACCAATGATGCACCGCCAGAAAAAACCGTGCTGCACGCAATTAAAGAATGCCGTTCACAAAAATACATACCCGATTTTATTGTGTATCTTCAACCAACTTCGCCCTTGCGAACCGCGGAACATATTGATCGGGCATTTGAATTATTAAGAGATAAAAATGCCAATGCTCTTATTTCGGTTTCCCAAGCAGACAGCAAATTTCTTAAAGCCTTCTTTCTCACGAAGGACGGTTATCTCAAGAGTATTTCAAAAAAAGCTTTCTCGTTTATGAACCGTCAAAAATTGCCAGCCGTATACTTACCCAATGGAGCCATTTATATTTTGAGAACAGAGGATTTTCTAAGACACAAGAAATTTTGGATTAAAAATACATTGCCTTTTATTATGTCTCCGGAAGAAAGCATTGACCTTGATGCCACTGAAGACATACCCCTTGTTGAAGATTATTTGTTGCGCAAAGGAAGGTAGAAAATAGTAATGGGATACTTGATGTAAGCACGTTGTGTTAATCCGTTGTCCCGTACGATGGATTTGGTAACTATTTGCTCGGTGATATTTTAAAACCAGCATGAGGTTTATATGCAATTCTTAAAAGCAAAGTTTAAAGAGGCGTTGCGCAAGACGGAGCACTATACCAAAACCGATATGGTCTATCTTACGCGGGAAGGGTTTTGGTCTTTGCTCGGGCAAGTTATCGGGAGCGCATGCTCGTTTTTAGTAGCGGTGCTCTTGGCGAATATCCTGTCTAAGGAATCGTTTGGAGAGTACCGCTTCGTGCTTTCCATGATTCCGGTACTCGCGCTGTTTGCCTTGCCCGGAATAAATACAGCGTTTGTGAGATCAGTTGCGCGGGGAAACGGCACAGATTTACCGAAGATGGTGAACACCGAAATTCGCTGGGGGTTTCTCGGTTCGCTTGTTGCTCTGCTTATCGCCTCGTATTATTTCTTGAACGGCGATACCGGATTTTTCTTTGCCTTAGTTTTAACTGCGGTTTTCTTACCTTTTCTTGAGCCTTTCTCTATTTATGCCGCGTACTATAAGGGTAAGCAGAATTTTAAGACACCGATGATCTATGAGTCGGCATCGCGCGTGTTTCAAACCGTAGCGTTGATAGTCGTCGGGCTTATTACCAAAAGCGTCCCCGCCCTTGTCGGTGCATTTCTTGTAGGACAGATAGTCGCACGTTTGTTTTTTTACATAAAGACGTTGCGGAATGAAAAGTTATCAGCGTCCAGAGAGAGCACTGATGAGAATCAATCCGATGACACGATCAAATATGGAAAGCAGTTGACCGCTACGCAAATTGTTGGCACCGTCACGGGAAGTATAGATAAGCTTGTCGTTGGATATTTCTTAGGGCCCGAGATTTTGGCAATATACTATGTCGCGCTCGCTATACCGAAAAATATAGTTCTCATGTTTAACGTGGTGCCGAGGATTGCATTCCCCAGATTCTCGAAGAACACATGGGAGCCCCGCGAGCGGGCGAGAATTATATATAAATTATTGGTATTTCTTGGAGCGCTTATCGTTCCGGCGTTGTTGTATTTCTTTCTCATACCATTCGCTCTTCCGCTCGTGTTCAAGGACTACGGAGCGTCAATACCCGCCGCGCTTATATTAAGCGCTCTCATACTCCTCTCGCCGCTCAACGCTACGATCGGCCAGGTGCTTCAGGCGAGAAAACTTGTGAAGAATATGATTTTTTTGCAGGTTATTGCGCTGGCCGCGTTTGTTGCTGCTTTTTTGGTAATGTATCAACGTTTCGGCGCGAGTCCGATAGACGCCGCAGCGGCGATTATTGCAAGCGAAGCGGTACTGCTCTTTGCAGGCATGTTTTTCATAAAATAGGCGGATTCAGGCCTTATGGGCGGTGAATATCATGTGTTTCATTGCTACGATCGTAGCCGGTGTTTTAAATTTGGTGTGAATCGTGAAGAATTTTAGTTTTCCGAAGCCGGCCAGGGGAGGGCACAGATAGTACAAGAGAAACTTGTGTGACTCTGCAAGATATTGAAATCTTCCGGCCCATGCTCGTATGAAGAATGGAACGAAAGAAATCAAGATTTTTATAAAGCGCTTGAATGTTCTTTGCGCGAACACGGTAATCGTATCTAGCTCGAGACCGGCACCAGCGAAGGCGATATCCCAGTCGCGGAATCTTGGTTCGTGTTCTCCGTGGTCTCTGCGAGTGTACGGTTTATCCGGGTCTATTCCATGCTGAATTTTATACTCTTGCGGGTAGTCCCTGTCCAATAACCAGTTTTCCTGGGCCTTTGGCATCCAATTGGGAGCAGCTCTATCGAGGAAAATCAGTTTCCCGCCCGGCTTCAAAACCCTCGAAACTTCGGCCAACGTCTTTTTCATATCGTTGGAATGATGAAAGGAGTTGTATCCTAAGGCGAAATCCAAAGAGTTATCGGGAAGTTTAATGTCGTTGAAATCGCCGAGCATGGGGATAACACGACCTCGCATGTTCGTGTGCCCGATTATTTGTGGTTGCAGCATCTCCACTACGCCCGGGACAATTTCAAGCGCACAAACTTTTTTCACATCAGGAAACAACCTCGCTATCGAACAGGCGAACGTTCCTGCACCCGCCGCCACCTCCATACCCTCTCCTTCCAGTTTCACTCCGAGTTTATTGAATACCTCCGAAACGAATGTCAGGTGCTCGGTGAGTTCCATGAGGTTATATTCGACGGAGATCTGGTCGGGAGACTTTTTTGACAGCTCGTCGGCGAAGGAATTTAACGTGTCAATGAATAATTCCGTTTTTTTCATAAAGATAAGCTTATCATATTGCGGTATTAGGTGAAGCATTGGCCATCTTCATAAAGACGTTGAAAAATGCCTCGCTGTTGTACCGACGGGCGATCGCCTTTGAAATTCCTGACCCTTCTTTCAGCCGGCTCTTCGGCATGTTTTCATACGAGAAGAACGCTTTTTCCAGATCGGACGAACTAATATTTTCAAGAACTATACCGTTTGTGTTGTTTTGTATAATGTCTGCGCTCGCAGCGACGGACTGTGTGCTGATAATGTGCATCCCGCAGGCGGCGGCTTCACAAATAACCGTACCCCAATTGTCATCTCTGCTCGGTAACACAAGCACTTTGGCAGCGTTCATTTTCTTTACGATGTCTTGCGGTTGGGCAAACGCCTCTGAAATGACTCCGTCTCCGTGGCAAGTATTTTTGAGCGGACCATCCCCAACCATTCTCAATGTCCAGGTTCCACCGGCTCGCCGGTAGTTTTTAAAAGCATCTAATAAAACATCAACGGATTTTCTTTTGTTTAATTGTCCGACAAACAAAAATTCTTTAGCTCTTTTCTCAATCAGCACCGTTTCTTTGAATATGCCTTCGTATGCCCCATATAAGCTGGTATAAATCTTGTCGGGGTCCATTCCCAAAAATCTCATCAATTTCTGCCCGCTCTTACCAGGCACTATTGCGGCATCAAAATATTTTTTTAAGCACAATCGGAACCAAAGAGCTCCAAGGAGTTGTCTAAAGTCCCCTCTAAATCTGTTATCAACAGCCACAACAACCATTGCCTTGTTGCGCTGCTTCATGAGCTTGTCGTACTTCAGCCATCCTTTATATATCCACCCAGAGTGAATGATGAAATTCCTGTCGTTAAATTTGTTTTTGTATTTCCATATATCGTTTGCGTTATTAAGCCAAATAATGTCGTGTTCCAAAATGCTTTCCGGTTCCGCGAAGGGGAATCGGGATTTTGTCGCAACGATAATGAGATTTTCTTTAAATTTGTCCGCGACTTTTTTTATCAATAGCGCACACACCGGAAATCCATCCCAAAAGATTATCGGCTTCACTTTTCTTAAGAAACTCTCCTCCTCTTTTTTCATTGTTTTGTGGCCTACCTTCTTTTCAGGATCTGGCTGATAGTAAAAAATGTTTTTTGAAGAAATAGTTTGTTCAAATGAAAGCCCGGGCTATTCATGTATATTTCAAGTTTTGCCGGAAGTTGGAGCATTCTCCTTATTACCGACCTACCAATTCTTCGGCCGCTGACGAAGTAATTCCCTTTTCCTGCGAGCTTAAATTCGGGCAGATTGTCTTTGTATCCGCTCAAGTAGTTGCCCCAGATGATCGCTCCCGAAGCAGGTTTTGGCTCTACCCCCTCTTTTATCATTTTGGCAGCTTCTTCACCTGAATAGACCTTATGCGCTATATTCAAATTTCCCCACGTTGTGTCGCCAATGAGAATGACCGGCTTTCCGGCATAACAAGATTCTACGCCCATGCTTGATGCGAATACCACGACAACATCGGCTCTGCGCATCAAGGCGTACGAATCTTTTTTTGAGAGCGGTTTCTCAACCACCACGTGCGAATATTTTTTGGCGAGTGCCAGGTACTTATTTGTTGTACCTTCTACGGTAAAGACCTGATTGGGATGCATTTTAACAACCAACACATATTCTTCGGGAGACAAACAAGCCACCAATTTTTCTATCTCATCAACCTGGCTTTCCACCACATGCCCCTCCCACTCTTTGCCGATGAATTTATATTCATCATCTGTCGTCGGGTAAATAGCAATAACCTTTTTGGTGGTATTTTCTATGACTTCTGGCAAACTGCCTTTTTGTTGTTGTTTAGTGTAAATAGGCTCACCAGTATATTTATTTTGTGTTTTTTTTACGAAAAAGTCCTCAGCTCTTTTTTGGGCTATTTTCTTATCCGCCCCGTAGAAACCAATAGCCCTTCTCATGTTGCCTTCTATCGAATGCACAAGTTCGTTAACGAAAACAATTTCCGAGATTATTTTGGTTTCATACAACCCAAAGCCGATGTTTAAATCTCGCGCTGCCTCAAGAGCGGGCCTCGCGCATCCAAAACGTCCGTTGAGTAAAAAAACAAAATCGTACCGTTCATTTTTGAGTTCATGAATAAAATAGTTGTATAGTTTTTTCGCACCCGAGAACATATTGTTGTAAGCGCGCAACCATTTAGGAGGGAGCTCCTCTTTACTTTGTGCCTTGAGCATTGAGGCGAAAGATGACATGGTGCCGGTTTCAAGCGCCTCTGCGGTTCTTTTTGGCACCTTGTCAGATATCTTGTCAAGATTAATTATTTTGAGTTTTACATCCAAACCTTTTATTGCATCTTTTGCTCGAAACATTCTATAGCTATCAAGAGACCATCGATTAAAAGGATTGTCCATCGGAGATTTGAAAGATTTGTCGCATAGATATGCAGTGACTTTGTTTCCCCTGCTCAATAAATCTCTTACTACGGCGGCATGTAATTCTATAAAGAGAGAAACTGATGCTGAATTAAGATAAACAGCAATCTTGCTATTTGCTATTTCATCTTTATTTTTTATTTCTTTCGGGCTTTTGTGATTATTCATTCGTGCTTAATCTAACTAATATTTTCTTGACAAAATCTCCTACTGCATCCAATTTCCCACCGTTCGATATTTATACCGTGCTAGAAGGAAGGAAGTTTACATATTCTATGTTACAATTGTCAAGGTCAGCCGTCAAAGATTCCTTGGAAGTAGCGACGAAGTCTTGGATAGAGCAAAAAAATTTTAGAAATTTTTAACACTCAACACGGGTAACGTTATGAGAATTCTTCACATAATTCCTTCTTATTTACCGGCGCGGTTGGCAAGCGGGCCGATTATACCGACGCATACTTTAAATGGAGAATTAGTGAAGAAAGGTATTGAGGTTATTGTTTATACCACTAACCTTGACGGCGTTTCTTTTTTAGACGTTCCGTTAAATCAGGAGGTGATTATTGACGGCGTCAAAGTTTTTTATTTCCCGGTAACTTCCCGGCTATGGCAATATTCTTGCGGTCTACACCACGCCCTGGCAAGAAATGTTAAGGATTTTGATTTAGTCCACATTACTTCGGTTTTTTTATCAGCTTCCACCCTCGGCGCTTATTATGCCGAGAAATTCAGCAAACCCTATATTATTTCTCCGCACGGTAGTTTGATGAGGGAGTCATTGAGCCGCCGTTCTTTTAAAAAACAACTTTATATTTTGTTATTTGAGAAAAGAAATCTTGAGAACGCCTCAGCCGTTCATTTCTTAGTTGAGCAGGAAAGAGAAGATTATTTAAGAGCGGGACTGTTTCTTAAAAAAGGAATTGTTATTCCGAACGGATTAGACATAGAAAATCTCAAGTCTCAAGTCTTAAGTCTCAAGTCAGAAAACATTTTTAGAAATCAGTTTCGGATTAAGCAGGATAAAAAGGTCATCCTTTTTCTTGGGCGCCTGCACCCGATTAAAGGGCTGGATACTTTAATTCCGGCGTTTGCTAAAGTGATTAAAAAAGAGCCGGGAGCGGTTTTAGTTTTAGCGGGGCCGAGCGAAAACAATTATAAGGAAACGATTAAATCAGAAATTGGAAACTGGAAATTGGAAATTGGGGAGAATGTGATTCTCACCGATATGCTTGTTGGCGACGATAAGATCACGGCTTTAAGGGAAAGCGATGTTTTTATTCTGCCTTCTTATACTGAAGCTGTAAGTATGGCAACGCTTGAGGCGATGTATTTTGGTTTGCCGGTGATCGTTACTAAAAATTCAGGGTTATCTTCGATTATAAAGCGAGACGGCGCGGGACTGGTGGTTGAGAAGGACGTTAATCAGGTCGCGGAAGCGGTTTTGAAAATTTTAAGAAATTCTGAATTAGCCGAAAAAATGGGTGAGCGGGGCAGAGAGCTGGTAAATAATGAATTTTCCGGCGCTAAAGTAGCGGAGAAATTTTTAAAAGAATATAATGAGGCCATCAAGAACTATGAAGCTCCCAATTAGCACCGTCATTTTGACTCATAATGAAGAGTTGAATATCAAGCATTGTCTGGAGAGCGTTAGCGGGTGGGTGAGAGAAATTGTTGTCGTCGATTCCGGGTCTACAGATGAAACAGTTGCGATCGCAAGAAAATACGGTGCCAAAGTTGTCACGCACGAGTTTGTTAATCAAGCTGAGCAGTTCAACTGGGCGCTTGATTCGGTGCCGATTGCAGGTGACTGGATCTTGCGGCTTGACGCGGACGAGTACGTCTTACCCGAACTTCGCGACGAGATTGCCGAAGCGATCACCACCGCGCCCCTCGAGGTGAATGGTTTCGAAATGAAACGGAGAGTGTATTTCTGGGGAAGATGGATCCGGCACGGCGGATACTACCCAACGTGGCTCCTGCGACTGTTTCGTGCGGGGAAAGGATACTCGGAGCTTCGTGCCATGGATGAGCACATCGTCATGACCGAGGGGCGGGTTGAGAAGCTTGAGCACGATTTTGTTGACGAAAATCGCAAAGGACTCTCGTTTTGGGTTGATAAACACAACAGATATGCGACAAGAGAAGCGGAAGAAATAATTGCTACGAAATACGAACAGAATACGAATATACGAAATTACAAGAAATTGGAAGAACAAGCCCTTCGAGCTCCCTCAGGGCAAGCGGGGCGGAAAAGAAAGATTAAAATGAGCTTCTACTACAGACTCCCGTTGTTTCTGAGAGCGTTCTTGTACTTCATCTACCGCTACATCTTCCGACTCGGCTTTCTTGACGGCATCAAGGGACTCGTGTTTCATTTCCTGCAGGGGTTTTGGTATAGATTTCTCGTAGATTCTAAAATCTACGAGAAATCACTACGAAATACGAACAAGTACGAAAGTACGAAAAATGTTCAGTAGATCTATTCTGAGAAGGAACGATCTGGTTTATCCGGAACTGAGTTATCAGATAGTCGGCATTCTGTTTTCTATAGGCAAGGAGGTTGGCTTTGGCCACAAGGAGAATTTCTATCAGAAAGCTTTATCCAACACGTTTAAGGATCTTGGTGTGCATTTTAAGGAACAAGTTCCGTTCAGAATTGACTATAGGGACAAGCCGATAGGGATTTATTACTTTGATTTTTTGATAGAGGATAAAGTGATTCTAGAAGTAAAATCCAGGAGCTATTTTTCTAAAAAAGACATAGAGCAAGTTTATAGATATTCAAGAGCGAGTAAATTGAAACTAGGTATCATTGCTCACTTTACTAGAAGTGGGGTAAAGTTTAAGAGAGTGGTTAATTTGTAGCATTTCGTATTTCGTAGAGATATGTATATTCTTGGCATCAATGCCTACCACGGTGATTCGTCGGCGTGCCTGGTCAAGAACGGCAAGCTTATTGCGGCGCTTGAGGAAGAACGGGTCAGACGCATCAAGCATTGGGCGGGGTTTCCCAGTGAGGCGATTATGTTTTGCCTGAAACATGCCGGAATCGGCATACGAGACGTTGATCATATCGCCGTTGGCCGTGATCCGAGAGCTCATTTATGGCAGCGGGCCCTCTTTGTTTTAAAAAACAGGCCGAGTTCGGCGTTTCTCTGGGATCGTCTGAAGAACCGTACGCGAGTGAGAAGTTTTGACGATGAAATCAGAGGAACGTTTAATCTCAAGAAGGGTGCATTAAAAGCTCGAATTCATCATATTGAGCACCACCAAGCCCATTTTGCCAGCGGTTTTTTCGTTTCTCCATTTGACAAAGCCGCCATCCTTTCGGTGGACGGCTTGGGTGATTTTGTAAGCACGATGTTTGGCGTCGGCGAGGGCAATACAATCAAGATTTTTAAAGAAACCTTCTTTCCCCACTCGCTTGGTTTCTTTTATACCGCCCTAACCCAATATCTGGGGTTCTGGAAATACGGCGATGAGTATAAGGTAATGGGGCTCTCGGCGTTCGGGAAGCCGGATTTTTTGGACAAAATACGCGATATCGTAAAAACAAAAAATGACGGCTCGTTTGAGTTGAACCTTGACTACTTCATTCACCAAAAAGGCGAGGTTTCAATGACGTGGGACGGGGGAGAGCCGGTCATTTCCAGAATGTTTTCAAAGAAACTGGAAGAAATTCTTGGCCCGGCGCGGGAGAAAGACGAGCCGTTGGAAAAACGCCACGAAGACATCGCCGCTTCAATTCAGGCGCGGTACGAGGAGGTATTTTTTCACCTCTTGCATCGACTTGCCCAGAAGACGGGAAGCGAGAATCTGTGTCTGGTGGGCGGCTGCGCTCAAAACAGCTTGGCAAACGGCAAGATATACGCCAACTCCTCTTTTAAGAATGTTTATATACCGCCGGCCGGTCATGATGCCGGCATTGCTATCGGCGCTGCATTCTACGTGTGGAATCAAATTTTGGGAAACGAAAGAGGGTTTGTAATGGATTTGCCGTTCTGGGGGCCGGAATACGATGAGGAATATATAAAATCTAAAATAGTAAATCTAAAAAATGATAGAGAGCTGAGAGTGGAACGTCTGGAGAAAAGCGATTTAATACAAAAGACTGCGCGGCTGATTGCCGACGGCAATATCGTGGGGTGGTTTCAGGGAAGGACCGAATGGGGACCGCGCGCGCTGGGGAACCGGAGCATTCTTGCCAATCCGTGCCGTAAGGACATGAAGGAGATTTTAAATCTGAAAATCAAAAAGCGGGAGTCATTTCGGCCTTTTGCGCCCTCGGTGCCTGAGGAGGTTGTGGGGGAGTATTTCCAAGAAACACACCCCGTTCCTTTTATGGAAAAGGTGTATATGATAAAACCTGAAAAGCGCGATGTCATTCCCGCCATAACTCATGCCGACGGTACCGGGCGCCTTCAGACCGTTTCAAAAGAGTCAAATCCCCTGTACTACAAACTTATCAAAGCGTTCGGTGACATTACCGGCGTGCCGATTGTGCTCAATACGTCTTTTAATGAGAATGAACCGATTGTCAACCGTCCGGAGGAAGCAGTTGACTGTTTCTTGCGTACCAAAATGGATGTTCTGGTTTTGGGAAACTATATAATTCTACGAAATACGAAATAGTACGAAAATACGAAGCCTTGAAGCTACCTTTTGTACGTTTGTAAGAAATTCGTAGTTTGTAGAGACCATCATGAAGGTTTCCATCATCACTGTCTGCTATAACAGCGCCGCAACGATTGAAAACACAATCAAGAGCGTGCTTTCGCAAACGTATCCGAATATTGAACACATCATTATTGACGGAGGCTCAACCGACGGTACGCTGGATGTTATTGAGCGATACAGAAAGAAAGTCGCCGTTGTTGTTTCCGAGCCTGACAGAGGTATCTATGATGCAATGAACAAGGGCATTGCGCGAGCAAGCGGCGACATTATCGGAACGCTGAACGCAGACGATTTTTATGCGTGTTCGGATGTTATCGAGAATGTTGTGCGTGTCATGGAGCGAAGCCGTGTCGATGTCTGCTGGGGAGATTTGGAATATGTGTCACCCCGCGACATCAACAAAGTTGTCCGGTATTGGAGATCTTCGGAATATACTCTGGGGAAATTTAAACGCGGCTGGCATCCGCCGCATCCGACATTTTTTGTACAGCGGACGGTGTATGAAAAGTACGGGAAATTTAATCTTGAATTTAAAATTGCCGCTGACTACGAGTTAATGTTGCGGTTTTTGGAAAAATGTCACGTTGTTTCCGTTTATATCCCGCGGACATTGGTGAAGATGCGGACGGGGGGTGCAAGCAATTTTCGGTCGTTGCGGATCTTAATACGCGCAAACGTTGAATCATACCGCGCGTGGAAGATAAACAACCTTCCTGTTCATTGGTGGAACGTGCTTGCAAAGCCGTTTTCGAAGCTCACACAACTTATCAAATAGTGTATGAAAAAGGGTAGTCTGCTCAAACAGAGTCAGACACTTTTTATTACGGGAGGGCTTGGATATCTTGGTTCAGCGCTGGCTCAGCGGGCGATCCGAGAGGGATATACGGTCGTGTTGTACGACATTTTGCGTTATTACCAAGATGCTCCGCATATTATCCGGGAGATGCTGAAGGGGTTGAAAAACAAGAAAAGAATGTTCACTGTAGTGCGCGGAGACACAAGAAACAATGTCTTTTTGAGAAAGACGCTAAAAAGACGCTGTCCCTCGTGGGTCATTCATTTTGGAGATTTGGTGGGTGTATATGCGTGTGAAAACAATCCCGCACTTACCCATGACATTAATTGGAGAGGGACAAAGAATGTGGTAGATGCTTGCACCGACTACGGCATTCCTCTCCTCTATAACTCGTCATCAAGCGTGTACGGAGCGAGGGGGAAAGGGTGTCGCATGAAAGAAACAGACATACTTCCTCCGTCGACCGATCTGTACTGTGCGCACAAAATTCTTGCTGAAAGGTATATACAAAAGAAGAGAAAGAGTGGATTGAGAGCGATTGTATTTCGCCCTGCCACAGTATGCGGCCCTGCCCCCCGTATGCGTCTTGACTTACTGCCAAACCACTTCACCTATGTTGCGATTTGCAAGAGAGCTATCAGGCTTGCTCAGCTGCATGCGGGACGGGCCGTGATGGACATTAATGATCTCATTGATGCGTATATGAAGGTTATTATTCGGAGTGCGTGGAGGCACCCGGTGTATAACGTTGGACATTACAGTTGGTCGAAGGAGAAATACGCTTTGGCAATACAACGCAGAACGAAATGTGACATCGTTGTTGATGAACACGTGGGGGACGCGCGCAATCTTGGGATAGACACGAGCCGTTTTGAGAAGGAGTTTCGTTGGAAGCCAAAAGTCTCTTTTACGGAAAGTATCGAAGCTATTGTGGAATGGGTGAAGAAGAATGCGGAATCGATTGAGAGAAACAATTACAGAGGGGTCGTTAACATGCCGCTTCGGGTATGGCACAGATTGTTATGACGCACGATTGATCTCACTAAAAAGAAAATTCTAGTTACAGGCGGAGCGGGACCTCTAACGATTAGCACGGACGCTACCGCACCAATCTCTCTAGAAACGATTGAGCAGCGGCACCATGCTTTTTGCTTCAGAGAATGTCTTATCTCTTGCCGCCCACAGTACGGCAAAGTAGAGAATTGCCGAAAGCGCAATGGTTATGAGAACATGAACACCGAGTGTGTTACTCAAGAAACTAAATACTCCCATAAGAGCGGAAGCGGTGATGATTTTTAAAAGTCGCGACAGGACAGAAAACTGAACAACTCTTTTCATATAACGCCAAATAAGCGTGGTGTTTAAAAGCTGTGCTCCGATGGTAGCAACAGACGAGCCCACAATACCAAACGGGGGGATGAGCAGCGCATTGAAAAAGACATTTCCCAGTGACCCTACTCCCATAAACCAAAACGTTTGGCGCTGCTGGTTGTGTGCGATAACAAGATTAGAAAGCAAGATGGTGGGAAATGTTATGAGCAATGTTGCGATGAGGATTTGAAACGCGGGAACAGTGGGGAGATATTCGGCTCCGAACACCAGCTCAATAATGGGACGCGCAAGTATGATACCCCCGGTTACTAGAGGAATAGCTACCATATACGCGAATGAAAATGACTTTTCGTTGAGCTCCCTTTCTCTTTCTTGTTCACCTCGGTTGCTGAAGCGTGAGAGGATGGGGAAAATACCACTCGCAAGGAGTGCTGGTATCGTGTAGAGCACCTGCACGATACGCTGGCCGGCAGAGTAATAACCGATTTCCTGGGCACCTCTCCACCATCCGAGCATGATTATGTCGGTATTGAGCATGAAAATCCCGAGCATTCCGGCAAAGGCAATTGGCCAGGCAGATGCGGCTATTTTTTTCATGAGTTGAGCGTCGATGTTCTTGAAGATCTGGATGAATTGCTTGCGGAGGATAATAGCGGAGAGAAGAGCAGCAGCACCGACGCTGGCAATGTAAGCATGGAAAAGAGCGCGCGCTGAAACGGAGAACTGCAGTATGATGAAACCCGCCACGGCAATCACAACATTCATAAACGTAACAATAAGCGCCTCCCATTCCATCTTCTCCAATCCCCTGAGGTATCCGATGGAGAACTCCCGAATACCGTCGAATATTACTAGGAGCGCTACAAGAGGAATGAGAGCAGCGGCCTCTTGGATGTTGGAAAAATGAGGCGCTACGAAGACAACGAGCAAGACGGTGAAAAGAAGAAGGAGACTTTTGAGCCAGAAGCTGTTTGTAAAGTATGCTTGACGGTTTTCAGAATGCCCCGCAGTTTCTCTGGTAAGGAGTTGTATGATTCCAATGTCTGCAAAAAGCGTAAAGAACCCTGCAAGTCCTAACGCGTAAGAGAAAACACCATATTCTGAAGCTCCGAGTATTCTCGCTGCGTAGATAATAATGGCTGCCCGGATGAGACGGCTGCCAAGCTGGCTGACTGCAAGCCAGAACGTGTTTTTGGCAACCGTTTGTCGCGCCGTTTTGTTTTCAAACAAAAAGGAACGTATCTTTGCAATCATAAAGCTCTCATGCTACCGCACTTAGTAGTGACTTGCCAGAAACATCCTGGCAGTTTTGAGCACAACCAGAAGATCCAAAGCCAGTGAGCGGTTTTTGATGTAAAACATGTCGTACTGGAGTTTTTCGTGCGCTTCTTCCAGCGATGCGCTAGGGTGATAGTTCACCTGCGCCCATCCGGTCAAGCCCGGTTTGATGATGTGGCGGATTTCGTAGTAGGGGAGCTGCCGGTAACGTGCTGCAAGCTCCACTCGCTCGGGGCGTGGTCCCACAAGTGAAATGTCTCCCTTGATGATATTGATAAGCTGTGGCACTTCATCCAGATGCGTGAAACGCAACACTCCTCCGATACCGGTGAGTCGATTGTCTTTGGGGTTTGTCCATAGCTCTCCGACTCCGTCGGCACGCATTGTTCGGAACTTGTACAGTACAAAAGGCGCCTCGTTCTTTCCCATCCGCTGCTGCTTGTAAATGGCAGGACCTGGAGAAAATATCTTGATGACGAGCGCGATTACCAGTGACGGCACGAATAAAACAACCCCTGCCACCACTCCCAGAGTGATGTCAAAAAGGCGCTTGACGACATCGTAGAAACGGCGGTGCAGCAGGACGTTTTCGATAAACCATCCCTCGTCGAGTTCGTTGAGGGGGATTTTTTGGAACACGGCTTCGTAGAACGTAACCATGTCTACAATCGCTATGTTGAGCGGCAGGAGACGGTACAGCGCCTGCGTGAAAACGGGGTCTTTTTTGAAATGCGACTGCAGGACAATTGTATCGATTTTATTTGCGGCGATTGTTTGCGCGAGCTCCTTGCTTGCCTGCGACTGCGGCGGAGCGGGCAGATGTTCTTGGATGCGGTAGCCGATATGTTTATTTTCCAACAAGTGACTTTTGAGCTCGTTGACGGCTGGCGACTCACCGATAATTAACACCCGGTTCTGAAGACCCCGCGATCCAAAAACCATCCCCGCGCTTATCCTCCATGCGAAATCGAGAATGCCAAAAACAGCCGAGAAGATAACGAGATTCGTTTTTGGCGTGAGTTGGAAAAACGGTCCAAAAAGATAAAACAATACCATTGAGATACCCAAGCCGGTGGCGATGGAGAGCAAAAATCGTTGCACCGTGGCGGGCGTGAAAGTCAACGACCGCCACTTGTACATGTCGTTGAGATAGAGTACTGCGAGCCACACCACAAAAATAAGTGAAAAAGGCAGGCGGTGATAAGGCCACACGGTTGCAAAGCGGTCCGCCGAGTAGCGGATGACCAGGGTGAGCATCAGCGCCGTGTACAGCAGCGCAATATCCCCGACAAAAATAACGACCTGCCGGATTCGGATAACCATTGTTTCCAGTATAGGTTATTTCTCTCTCTCCATAAAGAGGTGCGCTCAGGCATTGGCTTGCATCACGGGACTGTGTCGGGCATGGTGTGATGCGCGCTGGTGCACCGTCATCGTTTTTGTATTGTGAAGATGGAACATCGTGCGGTATGATAGATGGTATGGTGACGGTCTACACGACAACGTACTGCCCATACTGCAAAATAGCCAAGTCATATTTTGACAAACATCATATTTCCTACCGCGAGGTGAACGTGGAATATGACAATGAAGCGCTTGCCGATATGGTTAAAAAGTCGGGGCAGATGAGCGTGCCGGTGATTGACGTCGACGGCGCGATCATAGTCGGGTTTGATCGGTCTCACCTCGCAAATCTTCTTGGTATTGAGGAGCAGTAACAATCGTTGTCATTATGCTTTCGTTTGAGGAAATGACTGTTCGCTTCCTTGTTGCACTGGCACTGGGAGCATTGATGGGGTTTGAACGCGAGACGGCAGGCAAAGAAGCCGGCGTGCGTACCCTGATGCTTGTGTCGGGCGGCGCTGCTATCTTTTCCATTCTTTCCATCGTGCTGCCGTTTCTAATTGTCCCTGCCGGGGACTCCGGTATTGCGGTGGCGACTGATTTCTCGCGAGTGATCTCGAATATTGTGGTGGGAGTCGGATTCTTGGGCGCCGGCATCATTATCAAGACCGAAGAAAAAGTCCGCGGCCTTACGACGGCGGCATTGGTGTGGACTTCCGCTTCGGTCGGCTGTCTTGTAGGAGTTGGGCTGGTTTGGTTTGCGGTCGTGGTGGCGGTTGTCATCACGCTCATGCTCTATTTCTTGCGTACCGTCGATCTTTCACGCGTGGTCCACCAGGAGAACGAGCACGACCAGAAATAATAACGTGTTATGTACGAACTTGTTATCGTCGGAGGCGGTCCCGCCGGCGTTGCAGCCGGCGTGTATGCTGCCCGCAAAAAAATCAATACGACACTGATCACCAAAGATTTCGGCGGTCAGTCGGTCAACTCGAATGCCATTGAGAATTGGATTGGCGTCGCGCCAGTGTCCGGGGCTGATTTTGCACGGATGCTTGAGGAACACCTGCGTGCACAAGAAACTCTTGACATCAAAACGGGAAAAACCGTACGCGCAATCCGCGACGGGGGCGAAGCATTTGACGTCGAGTTGGATGACGGCGCCCTCGTGCAGGGACTCAAGCTTTTAATTGCTGCCGGAAGTCACTATCGGCGGCTCAACGTCCCTGGCGAGGATGCGTATGAAGGAAAAGGAGTATTTTTTTGCTCCATCTGCGACGCGCCGCTGATGAAAGGAAAACCCGCTGCGGTCATCGGAGGCGGGAACAGCGGTCTTGAAGCCGCCATTGACCTTTTGCCGTATGCGACCGACATTTATGTTCTGGAATATCTGGACGCACTGCGGGGCGACCCCGTGTATCAGGAACAGCTCTCGCGCAAATCTAAAGTTCACGTCTTTACCAGCGTGCAGGTGAAAGAAATCCGCGGCGATGCTTTTGTCAATACACTTGTGTACCAGGACCGCGGGACCGGTGAAGAGCACACTCTTGATGTGTCGGGCGTGTTTGTTGCCATTGGGATGACGCCCAACAGCGATCTGGTGAAGGGTTTGGTGGCGCTTGATGAACGCGGCAGAATTATCGTTGACCACAAAACGTTTAAAACCTCGCATCCCCGCATCTGGGCTGCAGGAGATATCACCGATGAACTGTACAACCAAATCAATCCCGCCATCGGTGATGGCGTTAAGGCGGTTCTGAATATCTACGATACGGTAGTGCGGGAGCGCGCACTGTAGTTTGTGCACATCATCGCTGATAGGCACCGCGAGCCGAGGCGGTCGTTTTTTTTGCCGCAGCACAATCCTTTTCTGATATAATGATAGTACTCTATGGTGCTCGTGTTTCTTGTCCGCAATCTCCTGTTAAGCATCTTTTTCTTTTTCAAGCGCTGGTACTGGAACGGCTACTTTCTGATGTACGGGAAAGTTTTGGGAATTGTGCGGCGCCTTGAGCGTGCGCTTGCCGTCCGCGCCAATCTGTATTTTCTCTTTCAACCACTGTATCAGGAATACAACGTGTTCGGGTATGCGGTAGGATTTGTGGTCAGATTTGCGCGCATTACTGTGGGACTGGTGCTCTACGGAGTTGTTGTTCTGGCGGGTATTACTCTTTACGTTGCGTGGGCGCTCATACCGCCCGTTTTGATTCTCAAATCGCTTGGATTTTAATTTTTTATGAATACTCCCGCATCTTCTCCTGCCGAGTTTTCGCTGAAGCATCCCCTGCTTCTTATGGACTCGGTGTCGCGCTCGTTTGCGCGGGTGGTGTCGTACACGTTTCTTATTGTGATAGCGGGCCTCATGGTTTCGTTATTTATCTCGGACCTTCCGTCGCTGCGGTGGTTTGGAATCCTGGTGGCGCTGATGGCTGCCGATTACCTCCTGCACGCGCGACGCGCGCCCTACTCGGTGCGCCAGTTGTTTGCGTCGCACGTACCCGGCGGCAACCTCGCGCTCTGTGCGGATACCGACGTAATCCAGATATGCGGACAGGCGATTGAAAAAACACATCACTTTGGCGGCAATCCATATCTTGCAGTCATGCGTATACTCGTTGACAAAACGCCTTTGGCACGCTCACTGGAACGGCTTGATGTTTCCGTGAAGGATTTTGAGAGCAGGCTTGAAGATGCGTATGAAAAATCAGCCAAGGCAGCTGCGCCGCTTACTCATAAAGAGGCGCTGGAGACAATCCACGCGCTTCTGGAACGTGCAGCGCTTTTGGCGCGATTTCATTCGCGCCAGACCATTGATGCCGAGACGGTGTTTGCGGCAGCTGGTTTTATGCAAGACGCCGCGGTGTCAAAAATCCTTGACCAATTTTCTCTTCAACCTCAGGACATCGATAACGCCATCGTGTTTTCCCACTTCGTATACTCTCGCCGTTTCAAGATTCCTCCTGCAACCGGCGGGTTTGCACTTTCCATGGCGCGCGTGCAGTCCCACCGGGTAAACCGCACGTTTACGTCGCGTCCCACCCCCACCCTTGACCGCTTCTCGCGCGACCTCACCGACTGTGCGCGTGCCGGACAAACGGGTTTTTTAATCGGCCATGAGGAGGAGTACGAACGCATGATAACCGAGCTTGCCAAGCCCGGTACCGATCGCAACGTCATGCTGGTGGGAGAAGCGGGAGTAGGGAAAGAATCGCTGGTGCAGCACCTTGCGTTTAACATCGTTTCCGACCATGTGCCCGGTCCTCTGTTTGACCGGCGGCTGGTTGCGCTGTCGGTGGGAGATCTGATTGCGGGCGCATCCTATGACGAAATGTCCGCGCGTTTTGAAAAAGTCATTACCGAAATTCTTCGGGCGGGGAACATCATTCTCTACATCCCTGAAATCCACAACCTCGCTCGCACCTCGCAGGTGCGCGGCGGTATTGAGCTTTCCGATATGCTGATGCCGGTACTCAAAAACAGCTCATTTCCGGTCATCGGCACCACTTTCCCGCGCGAGTTCAAGGAATATATTGAAACCAGAAGCGACTTCTTCGGTTCGTTTGAGGTGATGCGGATGAGCGAAATAGGACCCGAGGAAGCCACAACGCTTCTGACATACGATGCTGTCATTATGGAACGGTTTTATAAAGTTGCGGTCAGCTTCTCGGCGATCAAACAGTCGGTGACGCTGGCGGCAAAATACCTCCGCGCCAAGCCCCTGCCTTCCAGCGCCCAGGATCTTCTCAGGGAAGCGCTTGCCCAAGCAACTCAGCGCAACCTCAAGCGCATCGACGGCGATTTTATCACCGCATTGGTTGAGCAAAAAGTTAACGTACCCATCCACAAAACCTCAAAAGAGGAAGCGCAGAAACTGCTTAACCTTGAGGATGTTATCCATCACCGCTATATCAACCAGGAACCGGCGGTCCGGGCGGTTGCGGAAGCGCTCCGTTCCTACCGCAGCGGTCTTGCGGCCAAAGGAGGACCCATTGCGTCGTTTCTGTTCGTCGGCCCCACCGGCGTGGGGAAAACCGAACTGTCCAAGATTCTTGCCGATATCCAGTTCGGATCGGAGAAGTTCATGGTGCGCTTTGACATGTCCGAGTACCAGCAGAAAGACAGCATCGTGCGGTTCATCGGCTCTCCCGACGGCTCGATCGCCGGTGCCCTGACGGAGGCGATTATCCAGCAGCCCTACAGTTTGATTCTTTTGGATGAATTTGAAAAAGCGCATCCGGACATCCTCAACCTGTTTTTGCAGGTGCTTGACGAAGGTCGGCTCACCGACAGCTTGGGTCGGGTGGTTGATTTTCAGAACACCATCGTGATTGCAACCTCGAACGCCGAGTCGGTGTACATTCAGGAACAGATTCGCGCCAAAAAATCCGTCGAAGAGTTGACGCAGGGAATCAAAACGAAGTTGACCTCATACTTCAAGCCGGAGCTTTTGAACCGTTTCTCGGATATCATGGTGTTCAGGCCGCTTTCACTAGAGCACATTATTGAAATTGCCCGTTTCAAGCTCGGCGCGCTTGCCAAAACTGTCATGGAAGCCCAGGGGGTTGACGTGACGTTTGACGAATCAGCGGTGCACAAGATAGCGGAACTGGGATACGACCAGGCGTTCGGTGCACGCCCCATTGCGCGTGCCATTGACGACCACATCAAAGCGGTACTGTCCAAAATGATTCTTTCCCAGAAAGCGGTCAGGGGCGAGACGTTTCGGGTTGAAATTCGCGGCGGTGAATTTGTTTTTGAAGAGATCGAAAAGCAGTAATACCGTCATATCAACGCGTGAAGCAGGAAGATAGCGGGCAACAATCGGAGAGGGAGGTGTCATCGGGCGTGATTGTATTTCGCCGCACCAGAGAAGGGCCGCGCTACCTCGTGTTGTACCACGGGCGCGGGTACTGGAATTTTCCAAAGGGCAAGATTGAGAAAGAAGAGAGGAGTTTTGAAGCCGCACTGCGCGAAACATACGAAGAAACGGGGATCGGGCGGACTCATCTGCGGTTCGTGCACTTTTTCAAGACGTTTGAGCACTGGACATTTCGACGGCAGGGCAAGAAAGTCAGAAAGACGGTCATTTTTTATCTCGCTGAAACAACAAGACGCGACGTGAAACTGTCAGAAGATAGCGGTCGCGAGAAACATTACGGATATGCGTGGGTAACGTACCGTGAAGCGTTGCAGATCTTTGTCGGCCCGCGGCACAGCGAGAATCACAAAGTTATCCGAAAAGTGCATAACCTTCTTGCGCGACATCGGGTGTTGTCAAAAAACTCTCTGCACCCCGGCAGAGAGACGCTGGCGCGGCAGAAAAATTAGCGTCGAGTGGCTCTGGAAATACCTGCGGCGTCAACCACCGCGTTGAACGCCTTAGGATGACTCTGCGCGAGCGCGGCAAGGACTTTACGGTCAAGCACAATCCCTTTCTTTTTGAGTGCAGCAATGAATGCAGAGTATGTAACACCTTGCTGACGCAGAGCGGCATTGAGCTGTACCTGCCAGAGTGCTCTGAAAGTGCGCTTTTTTTCTTTTCGGCCGCGGTAGGCATAGGTCCAAGCGTGCAGCAGGGCTTCGCGAGCGGCGCGTTCTTTTGATTTTCTGTCCCAGCGGAACCCCTTGGTGTACTTTAGAGTTTTCCGGCGGCGCTTTATGGCAGTGGTACCTCGTTTAACACGACTCATAGTGAGTAAAAAGTAATACGTTGAAAGTTAAAAGTGAAAAACTGGAACGGTTTATCTGCAGTGAGATGATTCAATAACTACAGCGATGAGGGGCGCTTGGTGATGCGGGACGCAAGGGATTTTGGAAACTGCACGAGTCCAGCCTTACGACGCAGCTGTGCGGAACTTCTCTTTGCGCGAAAATGACACTGTCCCATTTTCCGGCGCAAGATCTTACCGCGTCCCGTGATTTTAATTCTGGTCCTGATGGATTTTTTCATACTCACTGTTTTTTTGCGATCTGCATGATAATTCCCTGCATCGAGAACGTCTGGGGCGAGAGGACGCGATAGGTATCACCGATAATAGCGGTGAAGTGGCGGAGACGTTCCGTCGCCCATTCTCTGTTGTATTTTTCCCGTCCGCGCAGGCGCAGAAAGATCTCCACCACATGCCCCTTTTCGAGGAATTCATTCACTTTCTTCGCTTTGATGGCAAGATCGTTGTCCGCCGAACGCGCCGAGAGGCGTACTTGTTTGAGTTCCAGCCCTTTCTGCTGTTTTTTCTTGTCTTCTTTTTTCTGCTGGTAGCGGAACTTGTCGTAGCTGATGATTCTTGCCACCGGCGGGTTCGCGCCCGGAGCAATTTCGATGAGATCAAGCCCTTTTGACTGTGCGTGCTGCAGCGCTTCGCTCTTTGAGAGTATGCCAACGTTCTGACCAGTTTCGTCAATCACGCGCATTTTGTCTGCGGTGATCTGATGATTGATTTTATATCGGATGATAGCGATACCGGAGAAGTTACTGGTGCAGCTCGCTGCGGATGATACCACACCGAGACGGGAATTTGCAAGAAGGGCGCTGAAGGTTTCTTCTATAAATCCCTCGCTTCATGAAAGCCAAAAACCAGCATCGGCTGGTTTTTGGCTTTCGAAGTGCCGCGCACTCCGTAGCTCCGCAAGGAGCGAAGGAGTGGAGATGATGGGAGTTGCCTACAACTCTCGCCTCGCCGCCGCTCGGCTCGGTCGCAGGCCGCCCCTCGCGGTCCCGCAAGCTTGCGGGACATCGCTACGGTCTTCAACTCCCATCGAAAGCAAAGCAGTTTGCTTTCTTCACTCCACAAAAAGTATCCCTGACGGGATATTTTTTGTGGAGATGATGGGAGTTGAACCCATGTCCAAGGAAGAAGCCACGAAAACGTCTACGAGCGTACTTCGAATGAACGAAGAGTTTTTGCTTTCTTGATGTCCCTACGGATACGAAAGCGCTTTCCGCGGGTAAGCTCCATGTATTACACCGGCTGTTCCTCTATGGAGCATCAAGGGCCGATGGCTTACGCGACTCGCCGAGGCGGGTTACGCGTAAGCGAACGCCAAGTTTTTGTTGGCAGTTGTGTTGGTGTCAGTTTAACGACGTAACGGTCGGCTCGCAGTTTTCAAGGTTCTGACTTGTCGAGGCCTGTCATCCCCAAAATTTGCCTTGCAAATTTTGTCCTCCGAAGCTCTAAGCGAAGGAGGGCTACAATTTCATTCCCCTTCTCATTTCTTGCTGAGCGTCTCTTTTCTTTATCACTTCCCGTTTGTCGGGCGCTTTCTTGCTTTTGGCAAGTGCGATTTCAAGCTTCACCCTACCGCTCTTATTATACAACTTCAGGGGCACTATTGTCAATCGCTTTTCATGCACCTTGCCTGTCAGTGTCTTGATTTGTTCGTGTCGCAGCAGCAGTTTACGGGGGCGCTTGGGGTCGTACCTGGCGGGCGTGTTTTTTTCCTGATAGGGGCCAATCTGCGCTCCTACCAGCCACGCCTCGTTGTCGTAGATTTTGACGTATGAGCCGACAATGCTTGCTTTCCCTGTTTTAATGGCCTTTACTTCGTGTCCCAGAAGCGCCAAACCGGCCTCGAGGGTCTCAAGGATGACATAATCAAAACGAGCCCTTTTATTCACAGCCAGCTCCATGAGTGTGGTATAATTATATCATAAGTAACAACACCCACTATTTTTATGAAGAAGAATTTTGCCACTGTTTTTGTCACGGCGCTTGTTCTCAGTGTCGTATTTTCTTCACTACTACTTACTCCGGTACAAGCGCAGTATACTCCAGGGCCAGCGGCAACAATTCCTCAGCCGACTCCAGGCGCCGTTTCGGCTCAATTTGTACAAGTTATTCTTGATATTTCAGACCAAGGTCAGTCAGCTTCGTTTTTTGAATCCCGCATATACAAGTATCAGGGGAAAAGTTATTTATTGGCAGCGGCCTCTGCCGCTCCTTCTCCTAATCCCGCCGGCTATAGCTATACTGCGGTATACAACTACAAAATTTATGTTTTTGACATTTCTCAGCCGACTTCTCCCAATCTTTTGACAACAACGAATATTAGCATTGGCGGTGAGGTCCTGTATAGTCCAAATTGGGTTTTACTGGATAACTATCAATATATTTTTGCCTTTGGGAAAATATTTTCATTTGACCCCTCCGGATCTTTGACGTTTGTAAAAGATGCCTCATCGTTACGTTGTACGACCCTTTACATCAACTGTCTATCTGCGGACATTGCCTCTCCGCTGGCTTTATTTAATGAAGGGGGAAAGGTTTATTTAGCGGCTTATGCCAGAGATTACAAGACTCTCTACCCCAATGGTGACGTCAATACAGCAAAAGGAGTATATGAAGTGCTTACCAACGGGTCCAAAATACCCGTATATACCAATGCCATTCTTTTCTATGATGTTACCAGCGGTCTTAACAAAACGCTTAGCACATCGGGAATTATATCTGGCTTTAGAGTGCAAGCGGTGGTCACCAATGATGTAACAGAAATTTTTAAATGGCCGTATCAATATTTTGGGCATGATCCTTTTGTGATTACCGCCGGGGGCAAAACCTATTTTGTTATGGAATGGTACAGGCAAGTTCACAGACTTCATAGTGCTGCCGGGCATTATTCAGTGGTTGACGTTTCCGATATAGGGAATCCTCAAGTAGTACTTAAACCCGATATGGCGGCCGAAGTTTCTGTCATCTTTGGGCACGACCAGGGCCTAACCGGGCTGGAGAAAGGCTGGCTTAACTACGAAAGCGTTTATTCGACACTAATCGATTTGGAAAATAATAGTGCCGTTCATCAGTTCTCTACTGACATAGCTGCTCTTGGTCTCTTTGCTCCGGTTATTGATGATACTCCAACTGAAGACCGCATTATGATGTCGCTAAGACTGAGAAATGTGATTGCAGGTGAAAAGCTATCGGGTGGCTCTTCTCCGTTCACCGAAATGCCCAATACCCGGACAGTCCTTTGCGAACAAATAGGCGGAAGCGAAAGCCTAAATATGATGGAGTGTGGAACTAGGGGAGTATCTACCGGCTCGGCTAATTTCGGAAGTCTTGTCGCCTTTAAAAACGGAGTTACCATCGGTTCAACCGGCAAAGCCAGCGTCTTTAGCTCGGGAGGGTTTGCTTTTTCGGACACCTCGGCCCAGCTTTTTACTCCGGTAATTGCGACGACCCAAGCTACGTACGGGGGGACCCATTCTTCTGACAGATTAGTGAGCGCTTCTTTGGTGCAAACCGGCTCCAAAGATTTTGCGGCTTACGTTATGACTGATAAAAAACTGGGGGTGGCCAAACTAACCGTTTCCACACCGCCTGCAGTCCCGCCCACCACTCCTCCAACGGGGGGTGGACCCATAGTCAAACCACCCACGTTCATCTTCCAGAACCTGCTCAACATGTTCAAGCGCATCCTCCTCTTCAAGATCGGCGGGTGATAGGCTGGAGGAATGGAGTTTCGGAGTCAGAACGTTCGGTAACGCCAAAATGGTCAAGAAACGCTCTCGATGTTCTGTCGGGGGCGTTTCTTTATTTTTCCGATGCTGCCTGATATAGTGACCCTATTGGTAAGTTTTATCCTATTCATTCCGCTGCAAACTCTGAATTATAAGCGGATGTGTATCAGTGAATCGGTTCTATGTTACAACATCTGAAGTCATTCAATCCGCCGGAACTTGAGGAAAAAATTCTGGCGTTCTGGAAGGAAAAGCAAATCTTCAAAAAGACACTCGTTCCCAAAGAAGGAAAGGCGGCAAAAGTATTCAGGTTTTGGGAGGGTCCCCCGTACGCAAACGGGCGGCCCGGCATCCATCACGTGCTGGCGCGCGTGTTCAAGGACGTGTTTTTACGCTACAAGACGATGCGCGGGTACGTCGTGCCGCGGCAGGCCGGCTGGGATACTCACGGCCTCCCTATAGAGGTTGAAGCGGAAAAAGCACTGGGTATTTCGTCAAAAAGAGAGATCGAAACGATTGGTGTTGAGAAGTTCAACGAGAAGGCGAAAGAGTCCATCTGGAGGTACAAAGACGAGTGGGAGAAACTCACCGAGCGCATCGGATTTTGGCTTGACCTTGACAAATTTTACGCCACCTACACACCTGACTTTATCGAGAGTTTGTGGTGGGTGTTTAAGCGCATTCATGAGCGTGGGTATCTCAAGGAGTTTTACAAGGTGACGCCTTACTGCCCGCGCTGCCAGACGCCGCTTTCGAGCCACGAGCTGGGGCAGCCGGAGGTGTATCGGACTGTTCCCGACTCTTCCGTCTACATCAAACTGAAACTAAAAGGAAAGAAGAACGAGTACCTGCTGGTGTGGACTACCACGCCGTGGACGCTTCCGGCGAACATTGCGGTCGCGGTACGCGGCAGCAGCGCCTACTCGCGATTCGCGATCGGCAAGGATTTTGTGTGGGCGCAGCGCCTGCCCAAGGAATTTGAGAACGCGCGCTCAACGGTGACCAAAAAAGGATCGGCGATGGTGGGATGGGAATATGAACCGCTGTATCCCTATCGAGGTACGCTCTCTTTGCCCATCAAGCCCTACTCGGTGCTTGTGGCGGATTTCGTTTCAACTGAGGAAGGGACGGGGTTGGTGCACATTGCGCCGGCGTTCGGGGAAGACGACTTTAACCTCGTCTTTGCGCGCGGCATCAGCGAAGCACACGTGGTCCCCGAAACGGTCAATGCCGACGGAACGATGAAGAAAGGGGTAATCGGAGAAGGGAAGTTTGTGAAGGAAGCGGATCCGCTGATTGTTGCGGACTTAAAAAAACGCGGGATTCTGCTTGCATCGGAAAACATTGAGCACGAGTATCCTCACTGCTGGCGGTGCTCAACACCGCTTTTGTACTTTGCGCGCAAGTCATGGTTTTTTGAAACATCGCGCCTTCGCAAGGAACTTCTGAAAGCAAACAAGGATGTTACATGGGTGCCGCCGCATCTGAAAGAAGGAAGATTCGGCGAGTGGATTTCGGCGGCGCGCGACTGGGCCTTGTCGCGCGACCGGTATTGGGGAACGCCGCTTCCGATCTGGCGTTGCACATCCTGCGCCGCCACTATGGTAGCGGGGAGTTTGGAGGAACTCAACCGAAACCGCGCGCGCACCAATACCTTTATCCTCATGCGCCACGGTCAGGCAACATCCAATAAAGACGACTGGCTTGCTTCGGGGCCTGAGACCGGCAGATTCGTTTCTCGGCTTACTCCGCAAGGTACAAAAGACGTTGAAAAAGCGGCGCGCTCGCTTGCAAAGAAGGGGATTGATATCATCGTCGCATCATCGTATCGCCGTACCAAAGAAACCGCGGCGCTTATCTCAAAACACACGGGTGCGCGCGTGATTGTTGATAAACGTCTGGGTGAGCTGAACTACGGCGTTTTTAACCGCAAGAAAGTTTTGGAGTATCAGAGGTTTTTTAAGAACGATGTTGATCGGCTCACCGTAGCACCGGAAAAGGGAGAGACGCTCTTGGATGTTCGCCGGCGGATGTATGCGGCAATCCGCGACCTCGACGCTCAACATTCCGGTAAGCGAATTCTTATCGTGGGGCATGGCGATCCTTTGTGGATGCTTGAAGCCGCAACGCGGCACGTGACGGGAATCGAAGTATTTGACATGCGTTATCTTAAGCCGGGAGAGTTTTTGGAGGTGCCGCTTGATAATGTTCCCACCGACGCTTGGGGGAATATTGATATTCATCGTCCCTATGTTGATGCGATTGAGCTTTCGTGCGGGAAGTGCGGAAAAATTATGCGGCGAGTTCCCGATGTTGCGGACGTATGGTTCGATTCCGGTTCAATGCCGTATGGGAGCGTACATTATCCCTTTGTTTCTGGCGTCAAGAAGAACGACCCCCCTGAAGGATTTCCCGCCGACTTTATCTGTGAAGGCATTGACCAAACGCGCGGCTGGTTCTACACGCTGATGGCGGTTTCGGTTTTGTTGGGATTTGGAACGCCGTACAGAAACGTCGTGTCGCTGGGGCTGGTGTTGGACAAGTACGGACAGAAGATGTCCAAGTCGCGCGGCAACGTGGTTGACCCATGGGGACTTATCGGCAAGTACGGTGTTGACGCGGTGCGGTGGTACTTTTTCACCGTCAACGCTCCCGCCGAACCGAAAAACTTCGACGAGGCGGACGTTGCGGCGGCTTTGCGCAGATTTTTGCTGGTCGTGTACAACTCGTACGTGTTTCTGCACACATACGGGAAGCCCAAACGCGCTGTCGAAAAACTTCCCTCCAGCGACCACATCCTTGACCGCTGGATTCTCTCCCGTTGCGCGCAAGTTGCGCGAGAAGTCAGCGGGTGCATGGACGCCTACGACACGCTCACAGCGGCCCAACGGCTTGAAACCTTTGCCGTTGAGGATCTTTCGCGTTGGTATATCCGCCGCTCCCGCCGCCGGTTCCAGAAGCCCGAAGACACAAAAGATCTTGAGCATGCGTCCTCGACGTTAGCGTACGTACTGCTTTCTCTGTGCAGAATGACCGCTCCCTTTATTCCGTTCTTTTCTGAGGAGCTCTATCAATCGCTGTACAAAGACCACCTCTTTGACGCGCGGCAGTCGGTCCACCTGGACGACTGGCCGTCGTTTCCTGCGGGTGTTTTCGATGCGTCGCTGAATGCTGCCATGGATAGCATCCGCGGGTACGCGAGCGCGGTTCTTTCAAAGCGTGCCGAGGCGGGAATCAAAGTGCGGCAGCCGCTGGCGGCGCTCAAAATAAAAAACAGGATAGAGAACGTGAAGAAGAACGAAGAGCTGCTGGCGATCTTGGCTGATGAGGTTAACGTTAAGGAGGTTGTCTTTGATAAGACTGTGGCGGGCGATTTTGAAATCGATACGGCTATAACACCCGAGCTTCGCGCCGAAGGAATGCTGCGCGAGATCTCGCGTAGCATTCAGGGTCTTCGGCAAGACGCCGGGTGCGTTCCAAAAAACAAAATAACACTCTGGATCGACACTTCTTCGCAGGAACTCCGCGGGCTCCTTTCGAGCCGGGGGGCACAATTAAAGAAAGACGTTGGTGCACGGAGCATTACGATGGGGCGTACCGATGCCTTTGACGCGGAGCTTGACACCAAGATGGATACTGTCCGGCTCTGGATCGGGATTAAAAAGACGTAAGGCATGACTTCTGTCGCCATCACACTTCCCGTCTTTGCGGTCATTGCCGCGGGGTGGCTGTTTCGAAAGTATCGCGTCGTTGATGCGGTGTGGGTTCATGTGCTGAACGCGTTTGCCTACTATGTTTCGTTGCCGGCGCTGATCGTTGTGAGTTTCTGGAAGCTGGATTTTTCGGAGCCGCGGGTCTACGTATCCGTTCTTGCGAGCGTGGGCATCATGATTGCGTTCATGGTGCTTGTGCTGGCACTGGCGGTATTGCTTCCGATATCCCGCAAGCAGAAAGCGGCGCTGTTTCTCGTTGCAACGACGGGAAACACCATTTATTTGGGGCTCCCGCTCGTCATCTCGTCGCTGGGAAGCCGGTATCTTTCGTATGGCGCACTGGTCGCGACGGTGTACCTGGTGCTCCCTATTCTCGCTTCCATTTTTGTCGTGCGGTGGTGGGCACATCACGAACATTCGCTGAGACACCAGCTCGTACTGTTCCTGAAAAACCCCCTGACTGTCGCGTCCCTCATCGGCGTATGCATCAGTTTCATTCCCAAAAACGGAGCGGCGCTCCAAGTGCTTGAGAGTGCACTCGCGATGATCGGAGCGACTGCCTCGCCGGTGGCACTTTTTGCGTTGGGCGGGTTTTTGTACAAGAGGTTTCTCAAACGCCGGCTTGCATTGGTGGCCGGTTTCTCTCTGGTCAAAACCATTGCGTTTCCGGCACTGGTTCTTATCGTTTCATCTCTGGTGGGGATTGCAGATACCAAAAATCTTCTCCTGCTGCTTGCAGCCATGCCGGTGGCGGTCACTACGTTCGTTATCGCCGAGCGGTTTGATTTAGACACCACCTTGGTGGGGAATTCACTCTTGGCGTCAACGATCATATCGTTTTTTACCATTCCTCTGATTATTGCATATCTGTTTTAGACCTATGGCGATCGTGAATCGAAGCTTTTCAGCGACTCATCCGCTGCGAAAGGACGCACTGGCGATTTTTGAAGCGGGATACCGCGCCGTTGACATTGAAACATTGACGCGACGGCGGGTACGCATGCAGGGCAACGTGCTGTCCGTTTCAGATGTTGCGCGTACTTACCGCATTGATCTTTCCGGTGTCGGGCGGTTGTGGGTGATCGGTTTCGGGAAAGGGTCGCACGCGGCGGTTTCGGTAATCGCCGGTATTGCGGGCAAGAAGCTGACGGGCGCCATTGCACTGGATGTCAGAAACTCCTCTGGATTCTTGCGCCCAAGCCGGCACGTGAAGGTTTTCTGGGGCACCCACCCCAGATCTTCGTCGGCGAACATTCGAGCTACCCAGTACATCGTCCGCACACTCGAAACCCTACAAGAGAACGATCTTGTTGTCTTTGTCATCGGCGGAGGAGGGTCATCGCTTCTGTGCGGCTCGCATGACGAGCGCGTGTGCTGCTCGACGGTGTTTGATGCGCTGACGCGTAAGGGAGTGTCTATAAAAGAGCTCAATACGGTCAGAAAGCACCTTTCCGCCGTTAAGGGAGGAGGACTGGCATATATTACTTACCCGGCCCGGTCCGTATCGCTGATCGTTTCGGATGTGTGCGGGAACGATTTCTCAACTATCGCATCGGGACCGACCGTGTACGATCCCACCAGTGTTGCCGACGCCCAAGCGGTATTGAGAAGATATGACATCCCGTACCGCAAGCTGCGCTTCATTGAAACTCTCAAGAACAAGAAATATTTTACACGGGCGTCGCATTTTCTTTTGGCGTGCAACGAAGATGCGCTTGTAGCGATGCAGGCCAAGGCTCGTTCGCTGGGATACCGCTCTTCAATTGTCTCACTTGCCTGGGAGGGGGATGCACATCGTATCTTTGCCTCTCTGGCCAGGCGCATCAGACGAGGTGAGGCGTTGTTAATAGGCGGCGAGACAACCGTTAAGCTTTCAAAAAAGTCTGGCAGGGGCGGTCGTAATCAGGAAGCCGTTTTGGCGGCGGTGGCACAGGCATGCGAAGGGAAACTCAGTCTTTCTGGGACGCTGGTTGCAAGCGTTTCTTCCGACGGCTGGGACAACACACCGGTCGCGGGAGCTTTGGCGGATGCGGAAACGGTAAAAAGAATCGTCGCGCGCGGCATCGATCCCGAGCCGTACCTCTTGTCCAATAATTCGTTCGCGTTTTTCAAGAGAGCCGGCGGTCACGTTGTCGTGAAACGTCGCTCGTTTAATGTGTCTGATTTGATGCTGGTGATGAGAGAGAAATAGTAGTTGTCACTTGTCGCTCGGTTCTAATATTAGAACCGAGCCGTTTCGGGTTTTCCTTGTGTTTTTATACTTCCTCTGACAGGGATTGACTAGATGGTAGAGCATGTGGTGTAATTACAATCTGAAGCAGGTAGCACATTCATCTCTGAAGGCAGTACGTTAAAATATCACTTGCAATTTGCCGTAGCAGAAAGAGCCTTTTGGGCATTTTCTGCTACGGCAAATCCAGGATAATCTGGAAGCCCTCTAGCACCGACATGCGACATGTCCCCGGAAGGGAATGAGTCGCAAGAAAAGGAGAACATGTCATGGATGATGAGTTCACCTTCAACAGTGCGGGTCAGATCCACGAGTTGGAAATGGCATTGGCTAAATCCGGCGACTGGACGAACAGCGACATGACGTGTGTGATTCAGAAGCCGGAACTCCTGTCCGGTTTTCTGAAGGTGGTGCGCGAGCAGGCTCAAATTGTTGTGGTCAAGCATGTTGTTACCTGTGCCCGCCGTCTCTTCCTCCGTCGCCTCGACTCTGGTTGGGACGAGGAGAAGTACTGGAACTGTGGAACGATGGGGCTGGAGAAGCGTGCCGATGGCCAGCTTTACGTAAGTGGGAGGAAGGTAGAACGCTACCTCCATCCTGACCAGAAAGACAGTGGGGTCATCTATAGCCACAAGCTTCGCGAGGAGCTTGCTGACCACCCAGTTCTCTGCACCTGCGTGCTGGACTACCTGCTCAGGCACACCGAGCTGATCCCAGAGGACTGGAGGAGTGATTACACGTTCTTCTGGGGGACCATCTTCCGCGACCCGAACGACCGCCTCTACGTTGCCTGCCTGTACTGGAATGGCAGGCGGTGGAACTGGCACTGCAACTGGCTTGGCGACAGCTGGTACTACAACTACTCTGCGGCCTGTCTCGCCCGATTGCCGTCAGGCAGGTAAGTGAGTAGCATCTGAACACTTTGAAGTCTTGGGACTGATGCACTTGATTTCTCGGTTTTTCACGTCCCGCCTCTGGCGGGACGTTTTCCATTATGGGATTGCGGAATTTGAATTGCCTCGGAGCACGGAGAGTTTAACAGCCAATCAGCGGTACAAAAACGGCCGGAACCTCCCAGCCGTTTTTAAGCGTGTGTTTATGCGGGCCGCCGTATGCTATAATACATCCGGTAAGCAGCTTGTTTTATATCCCATATGAAGACGCAAAAGTTTATCAGACGCTTCGCCTCTCTGACCATTAAGGATGTAGGTGAAGTGGGCGGCAAAAACGCCTCGCTAGGTGAGATGATACGAGCCCTTGCTCCCGAGGGCGTTTCCATTCCCGACGGATTTGCGACAACCGCACGGGCGTTTCGGCATTTTTTGAGAAAGTCAAAGGTATCCATCTCGGACGATAAAAACACAAAGGAAAAAAATTTGGAACAGTTTATTGCCCAAACTCTGAAGGGTTTGGGCACCACGAACATCCGCGACCTCCAGCGGAGAGGAAAAATCATCAGGGAGGCGATTGTGTCAGCTCGGTTGCCCAAAGACTTTGAGCGGGAGATTCGCGTTGCGTACCGGGGCCTGGAAAAGAAATACGGCACGCACGTCGATGTCGCGGTGCGCTCCTCCGCCACCGCCGAAGATCTTCCCGGCGCGTCGTTTGCTGGACAGCAGGAGACTTACCTTCACATTGTGGGTGAGGAAAAGCTTCTGTCGGCGGTCAGGCGGTGCTTTGCGTCGCTTTTTACCGACCGGGCGATTTCATATCGGCACGATAAGGGATTTGACCACACAAAAATCGCACTGTCGGTGGGAGTGCAGAAAATGGTGCGTTCCGACAAAGCATGTTCCGGAGTTCTTTTCACGCTTGACACCGAATCCGGTTTTGGAGACGTGGTGCTCATCAACGGATCGTGGGGGCTGGGGGAGATGATCGTTCAGGGAGAGGTGATCCCCGACGAGTTTTTGGCATTCAGACCTTTCCTGAAGGATGGACACGGAGTCGTTCCCATTATTAACAAAAAGCTGGGAGCCAAAGAGCGCATGATGGTGTACTCGTCGGCGGGCGCGAAACCGACCAAGATCGTTCCTGTTCCCGACCTCTTGCGGCATGCGTTTATTCTGGAAGATGAGGAGATTCTGAAACTTGCCCGGTGGGGAGTGTTGATTGAAGAACACTATACGAGGAAAAACCGGCGCTGGACGCCCATGGATCTTGAATGGGCAAAAGACGGTCGCACCGGGGAACTTTTTGTCGTGCAAGCCCGCCCCGAAACGGTGCACGCCCAGAGGGATTTTTCCAAGGTGCAGGAGTATAAACTGCGCGATAAAGGAAAATCGCTTGTCAGCGGGGCGTCGGTGGGAAGCAAAATTGCAGTCGGGAGAGCGCGCGTCATTCTTGACATAAAGGGGATCCATGCTTTTGAGAAGGGAGAAGTGCTGGTGACCGACATGACCGACCCCGACTGGGAGCCGATTATGAAGATCGCGTCCGCGATTGTCACCGACAAAGGGGGCCGCACGTCGCATGCGGCAATCGTGTCGCGGGAACTCGGCATCCCCTGCATCGTGGGATCTGGCAATGCGACGCGCAGGATTAAGACGGGCCAGACCGTTACCGTGGACACAACCGGAAGCGAAGGGTATGTGTACCGCGGCGCACTGAAATTTTCTGTCACCGAACACAACATCAAAAAACTCCCGCATATCGCAACCAAAATCATGATGAACATCGCCACCCCCGAGACCGCGTTTGAGAAATCGTTTCTGCCCAACAGCGGAGTGGGGCTTGCGCGCGAGGAGTTTATCATCGCCTCCGAGATCGGGATACACCCGATGGCACTGGTGAATTGGCGCAGGTTGAAAGCCGAGAGCCGGAAATCGAAGGCGATAAAACGGGTACTCCAAGGAATCGAGAAACGGACGATCGGATACAAGAATAAGACGCAGTTTTATGTGGATAAACTTGCATACGGGGTTGCGATGATCGGAGCGGCGTTTTATCCCAAGCCGGTGATCGTGAGATTTTCCGACTTCAAAACCAACGAGTATCGGCAGCTGGTGGGAGGAGAGTTGTACGAACCGCAGGAGGAGAATCCGATGATCGGATGGCGGGGTGCGTCGCGGTACTACAATCCCGCATTCGAGAGAGCGTTTGCGCTTGAGGTGAAAGCCATCAAAAAGGTTCGGGAACAGATGGGACTCTCCAACGTACAGGTGATGATTCCCTTCTGCCGCACGGTGGAGGAGGGAAAGCGCGTTCTCGCGCTCATGAAAAAATATGGGCTTGAACGCGAGCCGAAAATTTCCGCCACGGGCAAACCCGCCGCCGGAGGAGAAAGCGGAAAGCTGAAAGTTTTTGTCATGTGCGAGATACCCTCAAACGTCATTCTTGCCGACCGGTTTTTGGATATCTTTGACGGCATGAGCATCGGCTCAAACGACCTGACGCAGCTTGCGTTGGGGATTGACCGCGACGGCAACGAGCGTATCAGGAGTATCGCGAATGAAAATGACGCGGCAGTAAGACAATTGCTCGCGCAGGTGATTCACGTCTGCAGAAAACGGGGAAAGTACGTGGGCATCTGCGGACAGGGTCCAAGCGACCTCCCGGACCTTGCGGCGTTTCTGGTCAGGGAGGGGATCGAGAGCATGTCTCTGAACCCCGATTCGGTCATTTCTACTATTCTTGCGCTGTCGCGGCTTAAAAAAGCAAGACGTGCACGGAAGGCATGAGAATCGGAGCAATTCGAGTGGAAATCATCAGAGATTCGCGCGGTGCTGATACGCTGCGGGCATGGATGAGTGAGGATGGTTTTGATGTGAGCGCATCGGTGCCGTCGGGCAAGAGCACGGGAGCTCACGAGGCGCACGCGCTGGAGCCCTCGCGGGCGCTTGAGAAATTCGGCGCGGTTCAAAAGGAGCTTTGCACGCGCGACTTCACCGACCAAAAGGAATTCGACGATTTTCTCATTGCGGCAGACGGGACGAAAGATAAAAACAACCTTGGCGCAAACCTGACACTTGCGCTCTCGCTGGCGTTTGCGCGCGCCAAAGCGCGCGAGGAGAAAAAAAAGCTCTTCGACTACATTAGGGGAATCGTATCGGCGCGCGGGAGCACCTCATTCCCGCATCCCGTGTTTAACATGATCAACGGGGGAGCGCACGTTGAAGTTCCGAATGACTGGAAAGATGCGGCGGGAAGAAGTCTCAAACTTGATTTTCAGGAGTTTCAGATCATCCCCGATACCGATGACTATGCGATTGCGCTTGCAATGGCCCAGCAGTTTTACATGAAGCTTGAAGAATATCTTCACAAACACTACGGACAGCGGGTACTGACGGGGGATGAGGCGGGGTTTTTCTGTCCGTTTGCGTCAAACGGCGATGCTCTGGCAGCCCTCGGGGATGTTATTGATGCGTATCGCTACCCTCTCCGCATCGGACTTGATGTGGCAGCGACGCAGTTTTACCGCAATGGCTCTTATACAGTTGACGGTGCTTCCTACGATGCAGTCGGACTGCACGCGAGGTATCTTGACCTGATGAGCGCGTACGGCATTGTTTCGATTGAAGATCCGTTTTATGAAGAAGATTTTGAATCGTTCGCGCATCTTGTCGCCGATGCCGGGAAGGACAGGTTGGTCATAACCGACGATCTGACGGCGACAAACCCCGGTCGCCTCGCAACCGCGCTTGAGAAAGAAGCGGGAAACGCGATTCTGATAAAACCAAACCAAATCGGGACGCTATCCGAAACGCTGATAGTATGCGACATGGCGCACCGGGCGGGATGGAAAACAATTGTTTCACATCGCAGCGGAGAAACCGAAGACGATTTTATCGCCGACCTTGCATTCGGCATTGGTGCATGGGGCCTCAAATCGGGAGCACCCGCAACACTGTGGCGAATGAACAAGTATCAGCGGTTGTTTGAGATATGGGAGGAAGTAAGTAGAAAGTAGAAAGCGAGCGAAGCCCCGCTTGCGTGGACGAAGCCACTTCAGCGAGGCGAAGCCTCGTAGTTCCGCCAAGGCGAATACTACCGGGGTGGAAAGTGGGAATAAAAACAGCCCCGACATGCGTCGGAGCTGTTTTCTCAAGCATTAGAACTGGGTCATAAACTGTCTCAACAAACTCGTCCCAGTCATATCGGGCGGCTGGGGGATGCCGAACAATTCAAGAATAGTGGGCGGAATGTCGGCGAGCATCCCCATAGTGGCATGCTCGTGCTCGCGCACCGCTGCGGGATTTTGAGGGCGGAAGTAACGCTTGCCTACCAGATACACCGGCACCGGGCTGATATCATGTTTTGTTTCCGGCTCTCCGGTCAGGGGATTTGCCACCCGCTCAATGTTACCGTGGTCGGCGGTAACAAGAAGCGTTGCATCCGTTTCCAGCACCGAGCGGATGACATGATTAAGTTCGCGGTCAATAATCGCCACGGCCTTCTTGCACGCCTCGTAGTTTCCGGTATGCGCAACCATGTCGGGGTTTGCATAGTTGACCAAAATAAAATCAAACGTGTGTTCCTCGATTGCTTGTGTCAGTCGTGTCGTGATGGTTGGAGCCATCATCTCGGGGTCCTGATCCTGGCGGGGGACGGTGCGGGAGGGAATCAGGATGCGGTACTCGTTGGGATACGCCTTATCCACCAACCCGTTGAAGAAAAACGTAACGTGAGCGTACTTTTGCGTCTCGGCGACTCTCAACTGGCTTTTGTCGTTTTCCGAAAGGATTTTTCCCAGTGACGTTCCGATGTTCTGCGGCGGAAACGCAACCGGCATATTGAGATCACCCCGGACCTGGGTCATTGACGCAACAAAAAGATTTTTGAATGGCGCGGTGGGAAATTCCGCAAACGATGGAGTTACGAAACTCTCCACGATCTGACGCATGCGATCCTCGCGGAAATTGAAAAAAAACACCGCATCGCCGTCTTTGATAGCGCGCACGCCACCTTCGATAGTGACCGGCGTGATGTATTCGTCATTGAGATCTTTGTCGTAGGTGCGCTGGATGTGTTCCTGCAGCTGCGAGAGCGCCAGCGAAGGTCCTTGACCGACCATCGTTTGATACGCCTGCTGGGTGAAATTCCAGTGCCGGTCGCGGTCCATGCCGTAGAAACGTCCCATAACGCTTGCGAGATTTTCTGCAGGCAGCTTTGCCAGAAACTCCATTGCCGAAGACGGACGGCCGTCACGCCCGTCGGTGATTGCATGAATGGCAAAGTCGACACCGTACTGTCGCACCATTTGAATGAGCGCTTCGACATGCTCCCGCGACGAATGAATATTTCCTTCACCAATAAGCCCGACCAGGTTGATTTTGGAATGGTTTTGTTTGACGTGGTCGAGCGCTGCTAAGATGGTGGGATTGGTGAAAAACCGCCCCTCGCGTATGGCAAGGGTGATGTAGGGATAGTGCTGATAGATGACCTTGCCCACTCCCATCGTCAGGTGGCCGACCTCGCTGTTTCCTTCCTCGCCCCAGGGAAGTCCCACCGCAATACCCGATGCCTGCAGGGATCCCGAGGGGTAGTTGTTTTTGATGTATTCAATAGTGGGAGGATGTGTGGCGTAGATGGGATTTGCCTGATTTTCCTGTCCGATCCCCCACCCGTCCAAGATCATTAGAATAACCGCGTTTTTCATAGCTGTACTTTTAGCATACATCATTGCCGATGTGTTTGAAACGCGAAGGCGTACCGTTGACTGGAGGATGCCGGCTGGTGTACCATATCACCTGAAAGTGTCAGTAACCGGTTGATGGGTGAATTCTTGTCAGTGAGCGCGACACTTGCTGCTGATAGTACTAACTTTTGGATTTTGGAGATATGCTCTCCATGATTTCGGGGAACTTCTATCTTCTCTTCGGTCCTATCGTTACTATCACATCCGCATAACGCCGGTGTGTGCGGCGTTTGTCGCGCTGTGACGGGAAGAACCCGCCACCGTCGGCATTATGGAAACATCATATCTTCTTATAGGCGGCGCCTTGGTCATCGGCGCCGTGGTGGGTTACGTAGTTCGCCAGGTGCTGGTTTCCCAGCAGGCGGCATCCATTGAGCAGCGCACCAAGCACCAGCTTGAGGAAAGTAAAACGAAAGCAAAAACACTGGTCCTTGAGGCACAGGAGCGCTCTGCTCAGATTCTTGAAGAGATTAAAAAAGAAGAACGCGAGCGAAAGAGTCAACTGGACAAGGTTGAGCAGCGGTTGATGAAAAAAGAGGAGCTCTTGGAAAGAGAAACTCTTGAACTCAAAGATAAAGAAAAGGTTGTTCAATCGAACCTCGAAAAATCGGCGGCGGTCAAGGGGGAGATTGAAAAAGTGCGCGAGAAAGCTGTCGTGGAACTTGAGCGGGTCGCGGGGATGGGCGTTGAGGAGGCGAAGCGCGCTCTGTTTGCCGATATCGAAAAAAGGTATCGCGACGATCTGACCGAGTACACGAAGAAAATCATGCACGATCGCAGGGAAGAAGTTGAAAAGCAGGCGCTTGAAATTCTCACCACCGCAATTCAGCGTTACAGCCGCTCCTCCGCCACCGAGTTGACGACGACGGTGGTGCCGCTCCCCGATGAGGATTTTAAAGGGAAGGTCATCGGCAAGGAGGGAAGAAACATCCGAACCTTTGAACGCCTGACGGGGGTGGAACTGGTCATCGACGAGACTCCCGACACAATCGTGATTTCTTCGTTTGATCCGGTGCGGCGCGAAATTGCCCGCATTGCACTGGAGCGGCTTATCAAGGACGGCCGCATCCAACCGGCAAAAATCGAAGAAAAAGTTGAAGAAGCTCAGCAGGATATCAACAAGCAGATTATCGAGGCCGGAGAAGCGGCCGCGTACGAGGTTGGCATCTACGATCTTCCCAAGGAAATCGTCCAGCTTTTGGGGCGGCTGAACTTTCGCACCAGCTACGGCCAGAATGTATTGCGGCACTCGGTTGAGGTCGCGCACTTTGCAGGGATGATTGCCGAAGAATTGGGACTTGCGGCAGACGTCGCTAAGCGGGGGGCTCTGCTGCATGACATTGGAAAATCCATCGACCACGAGGTTGCCGGGAATCATGTTGATATCGGACGTAAAATCCTCAAAAAGTACGGCATCGACGAGCGAGTCATCAAGGCAATGGAAGCGCATCATGAGGAGTATCCCTATGCCTCGCCGGAAGCGTACGTTGTAGCGACTGCGGATGCCATTTCCGCGGCCCGTCCCGGAGCACGACGCGATACACTGGAGAACTACCTCAAGCGTCTCTCGGAGCTTGAGACTATTGCATCGTCCTTTGAAGGTGTCAAGAACGCCTATGCGATCTCGGCAGGCCGGGAGTTACGCATTTTTGTGATTCCCGAAAAGGTGGACGATTTCGGAGCGCTAGAGCTTGCGCGGGAAGTCGCTAAAAAAATTGAGTCGGAGGTAAAATTTCCCGGTGAAATCAAAGTAGTAGTGTTGCGGGAGACGCGAGCGGTTGAATACGCACGGTAGAAAAACTGAAGGCCGAGCGCCGACGATCGAACAATATATACCACCAATCATAATTGTCATCACCAGCCGCTCATCATGGCCACAAGAGAGCAAAATGTGTGGGATGGGGTAGAGGATGCGGTGCATACAATGGGTCCGGAACAGAAGCGCGTCAAACTCCCGTTCCTTGAGTGGGATAAATACTGTCCCACCCCTTCGCATTGTTACGAATACTTTCCCGAAGACGAGGGCGCCTGGTTTATTGATCCGCAGAAAATCGTTGGTGTAAACGGCGCGATGCTTCCTGAGAGTCCGGACGCAGGAGAACGCCACGGCGTTGTATATGAGCGTGATGTGATAGGTCAAATGCCACGCATCCCGGTGGTTTCTGTACGGGGCGACCGGAAAGTTCCGACCACTATGGAACAGATGTTCCGTGAATGGAATGAGCGGAAAAAGAACGGTAAAAAACTTCCTGGTCATCTTGCTCCCGTATATGCTGATCTGATTAGCGGGTATTTTGACCGGCTTGACCCGAAGCGTCTTGAAAGCAGTCGCGGAGCGTTTATCAATGATTTTGAGAGTATTTTGCAGAAGGAGGTTAGCGCTGTAGAAGAAGCCAACGGTATGACGGGCAGATTTGAGATCCACGTCTACCCATCCCTTGAAACTCCACTGGATGCCTTGGGAATCGATTTCTTTGTCGAGCTCCGTGACCGCACAACCGGCGTCAAGAAACGGGCGAATTGTGACGTGACGATTAATTTGGCAAAGAATGTCGCGCGGGGGCACACCCATCTGACCGTTGGGCGCCTTGATCTTCCCGCAACCAAAAACGCTGGATTGTCCGATGAACGTTATCGGGTCCAGGTGGGACTTTTGGCCCAGAAAATCACCTACATGTTCTTTCGGGGGGCGGAAATGGATGATTTTGACGTCGTGCCGACTTCTCACCGGACTCATTGAAAGCAAGGATATCGAGAGAGCAAGATAGGGGCTGTGGAAAAACCGTGTATTTATGTGAGCTCTCCACTCGTTTGCTCCTCCGGTTTTTGTTGCTAATGTCGAAAAAATCAAGCAAAGAAGCCACTTTTTTGATTCGTGGTAGTTGCCAGGGAATATGATCTGGAAAACCGCGTATTTCCTTGTCTTTAGGAACGTGGGATTGTATACTGTGCTGGACGCCAATAAAGGTCGAGAAGAGCAAAGCACTAACGCTGGACTATTTGCATTATGAAGAAGCAAGACCTTGTTGGGATTGTAATGCAGGCAGCTGGTATTGAGGTGAAAAAGCATGCTACAGCTGCAGTTGACGCTGTGTTCGACGCTATCACGAAGACAATGAGCAAGGGTGAGGAAGTGGCAATCCCTGGCTTTGGAGTCTTTCGCGTGTCAAAACGCGCCGCGCGCGAGGGCATTAATCCTCGCACGGGCGAGAAGATTCAAATCGCCGCCAAGATCGCTCCAAAATTCAGAGCCGCGAAAGCTCTGAAGGAAGCCGTCATGTAACATGGCTATAAAAATCCCCCCGACGACACGTCGGGGGGATTTTTGATTCTGAGTGTGATCCCTACTGCAGATATGTTTTGGCGTTCGTGCTCATGGTTTTGAATATGTCGTATGCGGCGCGGATGCGGTCAAGCGCGGCTACAATCCTTGTCTGTATATACTCGTCGACGTCGTCGTCGGTTACTGTGATGCGAGACAGGGGAGCCGTTTTAGATTTACTTGTATCGGATTCGGTTTTTGCAAGAGTCGCCTCTTTGAGCCCCCGTATTTCGTCGGTGAGTGCCTCGATAAACTCAGAAGTCGTCGTTGCCGTTGACGTTGCCGGAGAAGTGTAGACGTACAGCATTACCTCCTTGGCACGGTCGGCGTCTTTGTGCGCCTGCTCCAGTGCCTCGGAGGCCTTTGTAAACATTGACTTTAAAGCGGTGTTTTTGGTGAGTTTGCGGTTGTAAATTTTGGTGATGTCACTCCCGATTTTTTCAACACGTTTGTCTCCCAAAGAGAGCATGGCGTCGATGTTGAACGCCGTTATCAGGGAATTGATGCGGCGTAGCGTCTGGTCGCCGTCGGCGGTTTTGTACCGCTCAATCTCTTGGGCAAGTGTTTTAACCTCGGGGAGCAGCATGTATGCGTTGTTCTGACGTACCAGGTCGTGGGTGGTGGTGTAATAGTCACGGTCTTTTTGAATGCGCGCAAGCAACGCCGTCTTAACGTCTGCCCAATCATCTGTGTTTGGCAGCTGCAAAGCCCCAAGCTTCCGTTGGGTCTCATCCAGCTGGAGCTGGGAAATCTCCAGAATAGTGAGCAGGATCTTGACCGTCAGCGTCTTTTCTTGCTTCCACTGCTCGGTGTCCGAAAGCGTCGTGTCGTCCCGAAGCTCAGCCAGCTTGAGCGTGTCTTCTTTGGTTTGTGCAAGCTTTTCCTCAAGTGCCGATGCCGCGAGAGCGGTCGGTGATGATAAAAACACCGCAGCCACGGCTGTGATTGCGGCGACGGCGACAACAATCTTTCCCAAAACTCTATTCATTAATAGAGCGCAGGATGGTATGTATCTCGTCATTGACGTCATACGAGGGCTGTTGGGTTGTTCGCTCGATACGTTGAGCTTCCCGCTGAATGATGGTTTCGTTCAGGTGACTGAATGCTTGCGGTCCCGCCTCCGAGAGTGCCTGCGCGCTCTCCTGTGCGGCGATGTCAAAACGCTCGATGCGGTCAAATTCAATATTGATTGTTGCGTTAATTGCTTCGGCTTCTGCTGCGATTTTGTTTTGGTTAAGCCCCGGCAAAAACAGCGGTGAGAGCTCCTGTGTTACCGCATACACTGCCAGTGCCATCGTGAGTCCTATCAGTGAGAACGAGACAATTTTAAAGGAGCGGGTCAGCACCGCCGCGGGTGAAAACGGCACGGGAGCAAGAATACTGCGTGCCCAGTCACGTATTGAGGGAACATAGTGTGGTTCCCGAGCGCGCTCCGGTACTTCCCAGGCACGGTGAGTACGCGGCGTGATCGCGCGCATCGCGCGCAGGATATAGATGATTTTCTCTTCGTTCATGATTGCTGTGTTGAAAGCAAGTCTCGAATGGCCTTAAGCGCTCGGTGTTGAATCACACGAACGGCTCCCTGACTTTTCCCGACCACCTCAGCGATCTGGGGGTATGAGAGATCTTCCACGAACCGCAGAATCAGCACATCTTGCTGGTCCTGCGAGAGAGACCCCAGTACTTTCCATACCCGCTCCAGCTCCATACGGTTTATCAGAGACTGGGACGTGTCACTCTCGGCAATACCCAGAACCTCCTCGGGGACGCTGTCAAGACTCACCAGTCGCTTTCGGGTTCGGTAATGGTCGATGACTCTATTTCTGGCGATGCGGTACAGCCAGCTGGTGATCGGCAGTCCCTGCGGCCTGAAACTCGGCAGGTTCTTCCACGCGCTCAGAAACACGTGGTGGGTGAGGTCCTCAGCTTCCTCACGGTGGCTTACTTTCAGATAGATGAACCGATAGATTTTGGGACGGTATCTATCGTACAATATGCCAAAAGCTGAGGACTCACCCCCGATCGCCCTTCGTATCAGCTCAGTATCGTCTAGTCTTTCCGTTTCGTTTCCGTCTACCATAGATAACGAACGCGCGCTGCCTTTATTTCATCTGTTACACTACACAGGAACCGTAACAGGCGTAACAGCGCCGTTTGGTATGACAACGCCCCGTTATGGGGCTATACCGCAAGTATGGCAGATATCTTTCCTGCTGTGAAGCGGGACCTATAACAAGATGGGGACGGCGCAGCGGTGTCTGCAGTCGTTGCTTTTTGGCTCGACCGTCCGTATCATAGGGGCGATGAGTCGTTTTTTATTCGTTGCGGCGGCAGCAACGCTGTTTTTTACAGGAGGAATAGTTGCGGGACGCAGCAGAGTTGTTGTCGTGCATCCTGCTGCGCAACAGAGTTCTCATTCGGCACTTGAAGCATTGGCTCTGCCGCGAACACACGAGCCTGTTCTTGAAAAGACCGGGATGTATTGTGATGACAATGCGTCGTTCTACGCTGAAGAGGATCGGCAGCTATGTCTCATCGCTCCGAAGCTTAGCGAGTTTCGTCTCTTTGAAATCAATCTGACGCGAAACCGCATTCTGTTTTATGAGAACGGTCTGTTGCAAAAAACTCTTCCCGTTGCGTATCAGGCGCCGTACGGCATCTGGTATCAGACACCGACCGGATACTTCCGCTTCGGGGTTAAGCGACCCCGGTTTATGTCCTCGATCGTTCCCGTTTATATGGAAAAGGCGGTGCAGCTCTACGAGGATTTCTTTATCCACGGCATTCCCTACTATGCCGACGGTACCCGTGTCACCAGCCAGTTCTCGGGAGGGTGCATCCGCCTGGAAGATTCCGTTGCGGAGGATTTCTACAATCTGGTGAGGCCGGACGATGCAGTGGTTTCCTACGCGACGCTTGAGAACATGCGTCCCAAAGCGGGATTCACGAGCCCCGTTGCCAAAGACGGATTCTGGATCCGCCAACGGTTCAATTCTCCGCTTAAAACGGACTGGTCATGGCATCAGGACAAGCGTGACAATTACATCCAGCACGCGGGGCTTGACCTCGCTCCGCTTTCTGGTACTGCCGACCGCGGCGCGTACGCAGTGTTGGTGGGCGCGGTGGAGGCAATGGTTGTAAACGGCGTCGATGATAAGGGCATGGGAAACACCGTTATCGTGCGGCATGATGTTGATGGCGAGGTGGTATACTCGCTGTACGCGCACCTGGAGTCGTTTGAGCGGTACCTGCGCGTCGGAGATCGCGTGAACGCGGGTGATCGTTTGGGCATTGTCGGAAATACCGGTTTCGGGTGTTCGTATTGGCGCATCGGTGATGACGGGTGTGACGGGAATTCGGCGGCGGATACACATCTGCATCTTGAGATCAAAAGCGAACCGATGCTGACTTCACCTATTCCCGACACCTGCATGATTCCAACGGGCAAACAAACAGCATGTGTCGGCTACGCTTCTCATCGACCCCAAGACGTTGGCTATCAGGATCCGTTACTGTTCGTTTTTGAGCCGTACAAGCCGGCGATGTAACTATGTCACGCAAGAATCTCGGGAGGGCGCTCCTGTTTGTGGCGGTGTTTGCGGTAGTGGGATTTTTGTTTACAGCCCACTATTTTGGAGCGCAGGATTCGTCACTTGACGTTATCGAGCGGCAGGGATTACCGCTTATTCGTGTTGCGGTCACCGCACCGATGGTTGATGATATGGTGCGTGTGGTCGGCGGCTCTCGCGTGACCGTCGCGAGCGTTTCGTTGGCCGATCTGGCTCGCTTCACTGACCGCACCGGCGACCTTCGCGACACACAGGTGTTGTTTGCAATCGGCTCCGGCGTTGATCCGTGGATTGAGCAAGTCCGAGAGCATGTTAAAGGATTGCATGTCGTGGTGCTTGAAAGTGTTCTTGATCAGCAGGACCTTGCCCCGTCCTATGACATTCGTGTCGCGGGGACGGAAAGTATCCAGCAGTCGCGCTATTGGTGGCTGTCGTTCCGGTACGCGCAGCGCATGATGCAGGAGATGGCTCGGCAGCTGGGGACGCTTGATGTGGCTAACAAAGAGTATTTTCTTAACAATGCGTACGAGTACACTGTTTCTCTCATAGAGGAACAGCGGGCGTTCCTGGAAGCGCTGGAACCTCTTGCCGGATACAAAGCACTGGTGCTTGAGGGAGCTTTCGATGACTTTGTACGGGATTTTAAGATTAACGCGGTGGGAACATTTGCATTTCCGCGCCAAAGCCAAGAGCGCACAAAATTTCTTGAAAATCTTGTGCGAGCGGTGCGGAAAAACAACATCCGCATGCTCATTGTTGATTCACGCGCGTACGCGGATGAAATCGCGGCTGCAATGGGAGACATTAGAATCCGGACGGCGGTGCTCTTGCCGTTTGGGAGCATTGAGTATACTCGCTATATCGACATCATGCGCTACAATCTTTCCGAGACGCTCAGGGCACTGCGATAGATTGCTGTCTTGAAAGTGCGCAGTGCCAGTGGCACAATAGAACAACCTCCCCACGATTCGTCCGGGGGGTCCGCTGCGAATGAGCTCTCGAGAAGAAGATTCCGGGCGCGTCCGTACACCGTTGATTTCCACCCGTAGCTCAATTGGCAGAGCAGCTCCCTCTTAAGGAGATGGTTGAAGGTTCGATTCCTTCCGGGTGGACGGCAGTGGTGTGCGGGCGAAAGTCCCGGCGGGAAGCGCCACATTGAAAAACAGAAAGAAAAAGAGAAGAGCCGCGGTAGTAGTTCAGTGGTAGAACGTCTCCTTGCCAAGGAGAAGGTCGCCGGTTCGAATCCGGTCTACCGCTCATCGTATCGGGTGAAGTGACGTTTTCTCCCGCAGAGTCTTGTCGGAGGCTAAGATGGCGCGCCTGCCAGGATTTGAACCCGGAACCTTGTGGTCCGAAGCCACACGCTCTATCCAGTTGAGCTACAGGCGCTCCTTCGCTTAGGCCGCCTTTAGTTTATAATGAAAGCGGTGAAAATCAACAAGATATACATTCCGTCTGCTGTTGCAGATGTTGTCGAGACGCTTCAGAGCAGCGGCTTTTTGGCGTATTTGGTAGGCGGATGCGTGCGGGATGCGGTCATGAACGTTGAACCGAAGGACTGGGATATCGCCACCAGCGCGACGCCCGACAAGATACAAAGACTCTTCCCCGACAGCGTATATGAAAACGAGTTCGGAACAGTGGGAGTGAAAACCAAAAGTAACGATCCGGCATTGGCATTGGTTGAGGTGACGACATTTCGGGTTGAAAGCACGTACACCGACAAGCGGCATCCGGACAGAATCAGGTTTGCCAAGACGATTGAAGAGGATCTTTCGCGGCGCGACTTCACGGTCAATGCGCTTGCTCTCAACGTTGCGGGAGGGAGAGCTGGTACATTACTCGATCCTTATGGGGGACAAGATGACTTGCGGCAGAAAGTCATCCGAGCGGTAAGGGACTCGGATGAGCGGTTTGGCGAAGACGCGTTACGCATGATACGAGCGATACGGTTCGCCTGCCAGCTTGATTTTGAGATTGAGCGGGGGACCGAAGCGGCGATCAAAAAAAACGCGAGCTTGCTGAAGGTTATTTCGCGCGAACGGGTTCGCGATGAGTTTGAAAAGATTATCATGACGCGGCGGGCGGCGTGGGGCGTTCAGCAACTCTACGCACTGGGGCTTCTGCGTCATATTCTCCCTGAACTTGAGGAGGGCGCGGGGGTTGAACAGAACCTTCATCACATCTACACCGTCTGGGAGCATAGCCTGCGGTCGCTGGAGTACGCGGCCAAAGAAAACTTCCCTCTTGAGATTCGGCTTGCGTCGCTTTTGCATGATGCGGGAAAGCCGCGCACCAAACAGGGAGAGGGAAAGTACGCCACGTTTCACGGTCATGAAATTGTCGGGAGTCGCTTGGTCAGGAAAGCGCTTGAGCGCCTCGCGTTTCCCCGTGCGCTGGTTGAGGAGGTGACGCACTTGGTGCGCCAGCACCAGTTTTACTACAACACCGGAGAGCTTTCCGACGCGGGAGTTCGGCGGTTTGTGGCTCGCGTGGGCATTGAACGCATCGACGATCTTTTGAGAGTTCGCGAGGCGGATCGTATCGGTTCGGGGGTCCCCAAGGCGTTTCCGTACAAGCTGCGGCACCTGAAGTTTATGGTTGACAAAGTGCGGCGCGATCCCATCTCACCTAAAATGCTCGCGATTAACGGCAATGACGTCATGCGCGTTGCTGGCATTGAGCCGTCGCCGAAAGTGGGGATGATTCTCGCGGCGCTTCTTGAGGAGGTGTTAGACGACCCGACACGCAATATAGGAAAATATCTTGAGAAGCGTGCCGCGGAGCTTACCATACTGCCCGAGCGTGCCCTCAAGGACGTTGCCGAGTCGTCAAAAAAGAAGCAGGAGGTTTTGGAAGGAGAAGCGGTTGAACAGATCAAACGGAGACACAAGGTTTCCTAGCAGATATCAGGTTCTGACTATGTGACGCGCATTTCGTTTAGAGCGTTTTAATGCATGCAAAATGTCTAGGAATTCACGATCGTGAATTCCTAGACATTTTGAGGTTAGTGCTTTTTTGGAGTTTTCTCCGCAACGTGTTTGTGCAACCTCTGTCCGAAACGTACACCCGCACCATATTGACTGAATGCAGCAGGCGTGGTATTTTTGCGCCAGCGGATAAAGGAGGAGAGAATGCCTGAGCGGAAGTTTAAGAGAGACGACAAGGTGCGTTTCAACTCCGCGTGTGGGAGTTCAACGGTCCCGCGCGATCTTGGGATCGAGAACGAGACGCTTGTTGTGCGCGATGTTCACCACGGAGTACCGTGCCCGGTTCCTGCGGAGAATGCGGATAAAAACCCCGAAATTCACTTGGCGCAGTACGTGCTGGTCGGCCGAGTTGACGGGAGCATCATTCGCCTTCGTCGCGGCTGCCCTCTCTGGTTTGACGCGGAGATGTTTGTCCTCGTTGAAAACTGAAAGGAGGAGGAAAATGCCCAGACGGAAATTGAGGTTTGTCATCGGTGAGCGCGTTCGTTTCAACAGAAACAAGTTCCCGCTTTCTTCTCTTCCGTATCACCATAGGATCGGTGAGAACGAAGTGCTGGTTGTCACCGGCTTCAGGATGGATTCGGAAGCGGTTCGGGTGACAGCGAGAAGTCCGCGGAGAGTCATTCGGCAGCGACAGCTTCTCTACCTTCGTCACAAATCGGGCGGCGAGGTCGAGGGCATTCCCGAAGGCAAGACCCCATACGGCTTCGACAGCGAGTTTTTCGTGAAGGCGGCGTAGGGTATGAGTTGGGTCTTCGACCGGCGGTGGTGGGAGGACGCACTCTCGACACTTCTAGCGCTGGCGGCGGTTGCTCTCACGCTTCTCTTCGTCCATGCGGCACTGGGATGCTCTGCGTGGTCTGTTCTCTGGCTCCAGTAGGTCTGGACGCTTCTGGCGGTGCCTTCGGGCGCCGCTTCGTTTTTTCTATATACAATGTGTGTGAAATACCCGATACTATTCTTGTGATTGGTTTTTTTGATTCTGGTCTCGGGGGTCTTACGGTGTTTAAAGAAGTTGAAAAGCTTCTGCCGCGGTATTCAACCGTGTATCTTGGCGACAATGCGCGCACGCCCTATGGTTCGCACAGCCATGACACGATCTATCGCTTCACGCGCCAGGGGGTGAGAGAGTTGTTTGCGCGCGGAGCGCGACTGGTAATTTTGGCGTGCAACACCGCTTCATCCTCAGCGCTGCGCCGCATCCAGCAGGAGTGGCTTTTGCGGCAACACCCCGGCAGAAGGGTATTGGGCGTCATCATCCCGACCGCCGAGGAAGTCGTGGTGCGCACGCGCTCGAAAGAAGTTGGCGTCGTCGGGACCGAAGCGACTGTACAATCATTCGCGTTCCCGCGCGAAATCACCAAGCTTGATAAAAACATCGTGGTGCATCAGCAGGCATGTCCTTTGCTGGTTCCGATTATTGAAGCGGGTGAGATGGAGTGGGAAGGACTAGGGCTTGCGGTTGGAAAGTATGTCGGGGAGCTGTTTTTGAAAAGTAAGCGCATCGACACGCTCGTGCTGGGGTGCACGCACTATGCGCTGATTGAGGGTATATTTCGCAGATATATTCCGTCGGGTGTTGCAATAGTGTCGCAAGGGGTTATTGTTGCGCAAAAGATTGCCGACTATCTTGTGCGGCATCCGGAGATTGAAACGACGCTTGATGCCAGCGGTTCGCGCGAGTTTCTTACCACTGAGGATTCGTGGCGCGTGCGGGAACTTTTTCGTTTGTTTTACGGGGAAGGGATTGTTCCTCGGAAAATCGCCCTGCGTTGAACAAGCGGTTGCAAAATCTGCCGCATCCTCTATAGTTTCTCCTATCGGGCTGTAGTATACCGGTAGTACGTGCGCTTCGGGTGCGTAAAGACCGGGTTCGATTCCCGGCAGCCCGACCAAAAAGGAGAAGGACACCGAGGTGCACCTGTCCGCCGTAGCTTTAGCGAAGGAGGATAAAGACCGGGTTCGATTCCCGGCGGCCCGACGAATTAATTCTCTTTTCATGCTGAAAGAAGGAGACAAAGCGCCGGTGGGCGTTGCAGTATACGATCAGAATGAACACGAGATTACGCTCGGGAGTTTTCTTGCGAACGCCTCGCATGTGGTTGTGTATTTTTATCCCAAGGATAATACGCCCGGCTGCACCAAAGAAGCGTGCAGTTTTCGCGACTTCAACGATGAGATTAGAAAATTGGGCGTTGCGGTGGTTGGTGTAAGCGCCGATAGCGTCGCATCGCACCGGAAGTTCATCGGGGAATATAACCTTTCGTTTCCTCTCCTGAGCGATCCTGAGCGAAAACTTATTGGTGCGTTCGGGGTATGGGGGAAGAAGAAATTTATGGGAAAGGAATCGGAAGGAACCCTGCGTACGACGTTTTTGGTGAGCAAGGACGAAACCGTCGTGCACGTGTGGGAAAACGTCAAGCCCGAGACGCATGCGTTTGAAGTGCATGAGTATCTAAAGAGGTTGTTCAAGAATAGCATGATAGCATTCGACGATTTCAAAAAAGTTGAATTGCGTACGGCGAGGGTTATGAAAGCGGAGCGCGTGAAGGGGTCGGAGAAACTTCTGCGACTCGAAGTGGATTTGGGCGAAAGGGATGCGGCAGGCTTGCCTACCGTCAGGCAGGTTATTGCTGGTGTTGCAAAAGAGTATGCACCCGAACAATTGGTCGGCAAGACCATCATTGTCGTTGCAAATCTTCAACCGCGCATCCTTATGAAGCTGGAAAGTAATGGAATGCTTCTGGCGGCGGATGCCGGTGACGGAAAGTCGGTCTTGCTGACGACGATGGAAGAAGTTGAGCCGGGAGCGGAGATAACGTAGGATAGTGGGGCATTGGGGCCCATGGTCTAGTGGCAGAACGGCGTCCGTCGTCGTTGAAACTTTGGCGGATTGCGGTTTACAATCAAATCAGAGATTTGAGTAAACCGGGAACATTCGCACGTGCCCCGTGAACAAACTTGTGGGCCTTAGTGGGCCCATAGTTAAGTGGTATAACGGCGCATTCGCATTGCGCAGGCGGGAGTTCGATTCTCCCTGGGTCCACAAGTTTGTTTTCGGGGTTGCGCAGGCGGGAGTTCCCTGCCTGCCGGCAGGCAGGGATTCTCCCTGGGTCCACCAGGTAGTAGATTTTCCGAATGGTTCGTCGCCGGTATTTTTTGTGTGATGCAACAAATTTGCAATACGCGCCTAGAATTCTATTATTGATGATAACCGGCGAACCATAAAAATACCGGTCGGAAAATTCACTATCTGGTCCACCAAATCCACGATAAACTATTCGTATCTACGTATGTCTACACAAAAAAGAATTTTTATAGTTCATGGTTGGGACGGTTCACCACAAAATTGCTGGTTCCCTTGGTTGAAAAACAAACTTGAAGAGAAGGGGTTTGTTGTCCAAGTTTTGTCTATGCCCCATCCCGAGAATCCAACGATTGTTGATTGGGTCAACCATCTTACCGACGCTGTTAGCGAGCCTGATAAAAATACGTATTTTGTTGGGCATAGTATTGGATGCCAAACGATACTGCGCTATGTTGAACAACTCCAAAAACCAGTCGGCGGAGTAGTATGTGTTGCTGGATTTTTTAGACTATTACATCTTGCAACCGATGGAGAAAAAGATATTGCCAAACCTTGGCTCGAAACAGTAATGGACTACAATAAAATCAAGCGGTGGTCAGGAAAAATTATCGCCATCTTTTCAGATAACGACCCAGATGTTGATTTGGGAGATAAGGAACTATTTGAAAAATGTCTAAATGCAAAAACAATCGTAGAGCATCAGAAAGGACACTTTAGCGATGACGCGGGAATTAAAGAGCTGCCGTCCGCACTCGAAGCGGTGATGGAAATTGCCGGAGAAAAGCAATAATCTGGTTCCAACTAATACGGACGAGGTCCACTAAGTCAAACTTGCGATAGGTTATTTATATTACATATGCCCGAAAACAACGCGAACGATCAGGGTAAATCGCCTCATATATTAAATGCCTCATCAAACTTGGTGGGTTTTTCATTTCTGCTACTCACTGCCGTTAAAACGTTCGGTTTACAACGAGCAACTCTCATTGACGACGTCGCAGCCGTTGAGGTCTTGTTGTTTTCTGTAAGCAGTTTGCTTTCTTTTATGTCGATGCGTGCAACCTCCGCACACCAGAGTTACTTTTACGAAAACATTGCGGATATCATATTTTTTATCGGATTGAGTATTCTCTCTTTGGGTGCGATACTGGTTGTGTTCACCGTGATTAAATGATTTCTGGGTACAGAGAGTTGTCCTAGTAGTATGAGGCGAATCGTATTTGCAGGCATCGTGGCGGCTACGCTGCTGGTCCTGTCTGGCAGCGTTTTTGCGCAGGCGCAAAGCGTTCCCAAAAGCGTCAACCTCTATTTCTTCTGGGGCGATGGGTGCCCGCACTGTGCGGAGGAAGAGAAACTTCTTGAACAGCTGAAAGACAAGTACCCGACACTGACAGTTCACGATTACGAAGTATGGTACAACGCCGAAAACGCCAAGCTGATGCAGGATATCGGCACGGCATTGGATATTTCCATATCGGGAGTTCCGTTTACGGCGGTCGGAGACATGTACGTCGCCGGTTATCTTAACGATGAAACTACCGGCGCGGCGATTGAGGCAAAGATCAAAGAGTGCATACAACAAGAATGCGCGGACACCATAGAGCCGGTTATAAACGCCGTTCGCAAAGATAACGGCAATGACGGCAACGAAAAAAGAACGTCGTTTTCCATTCCCGATGAATTCACCTTCCCGCTCATCGGCACCGTGCAAGTTAAAAATCTCTCGCTTCCGTTCCTGACGACGGTATTCGGACTCATCGACGGCTTCAACCCGTGTGCGATGTGGGTGCTGGTGTTTCTTATCGGGTTGTTGCTCGAGATGAACGATCGGCGGCGCATGTGGGTGTTGGGAAGTTCATTCATCCTCATCTCGGGGGTCGTGTACTTTGTCTTTATGGCCGCGTGGATGAATGCTCTGCTCTTTGTCGGGTATGTGGTGTGGGTGCGGGCGGCGATCGCGCTGGTGGCGCTTGCAGGAGGTGCGTGGAGTTTGAAGGAATATTTTTCGAAGAAGGAAATTGTCTGCGTCGTTGAAGCATCCGATCGCAAGAAGGGCATTATCGAACGGCTCAAAGCGGTGACGCGCACGAAAAATTTCTGGCTGGCGCTGGCGGGTATTATAGCGCTGGCGGCGTCGGTGAATCTGGTGGAACTGTTTTGTTCAGCCGGACTTCCCGCGGCGTACACGCAAATCCTGACGCTGAGCAAACTGCCCTCGCTTTCTTACTACCTGTATCTTTTGCTCTACATCTTCTTCTACATGCTCGATGACATGATTGTTTTTGCGATTGCGATGGTAACGTTCCGGCTGACGGGACTTTCGGGTAAGTATGTGCGCCTCTCGCGGCTCATCGGAGGCGTTCTGATGGTTGCCGTCGGGTTGCTCCTGTTGTTTAAACCTGCGTGGCTGATGTTCGGGTGAAACGTCTACGAAATACCTGTCCGCCGTACTTAGGTACTAAGGAAGGCGCGGCGAAAAGGTACGAATATACGAAAAAGAAAGCATACAAAAAGAGGAAATAAACATGGGAAAGAGACAGACATGGACATGGCACGTCGTTGCTTTTGCGGTTGTCGTGGTAGCGGCTGGTGCCGGTTGGTATGTGGGACAGCGGTGGGGAGCGGCAACGGATATCGAGCTTCCTTCTGTCACCCAGACGCCGCAAACGCCGACGTCAACGACATTTTCGGTGTATTTTGACAACGAAAACATAAATCCCAACGCGCAGGACTGCGCCGCGGTATATCCTCTCAAGCGCACCGTGCTCTATACACAGACAGTGGCGACGGCTGCGCTCAAGGAATTATTTAGGGGTCCAACTTCCGATGAAGCGGCACAGGGATACCAGTCGCTGTTTTCGGAAAGGACGAAAGATATTCTTATCGGCGTCAAAGTTGAGAACAACACGGCGTACGTGAACCTGAAAGACATCCGTTTGCTGGTCTCGGCGGCAAGCGCTTCCTGCGGCGGCGCGCAGTTTTTTGCGGAAGTTGAGACAACGCTCAAGCAATTTCCCACAGTCACGCGCGTCGTGTTTGCGTTGGAAGGAAATCCGGAAGCGTTCTACGAGTGGGCGCAGATCGGATGCTCGCCGCAGGATAATCGGTGCGATCTGAGTCCTTTTCAATAAAAAAATAACGGATACTCCGCCGACATCTGAGCGTTTGTCGTGTCCGCAAACGCGAGGTTTGTGTTGACAGAAGTCATTTGGTGTGATAATATAGCGAACAGATTCTTCGCATTGATACTAAGGAGCCAGGAAAGGAGGAGAGAGATGCAGGCAGAAACGCTGGAAAGGAACTCTGTGCCACCGTCTCCACAAGGACAGGGAGAAATCGCGGCCTTGCTCGGGAGAGCAGGATTCATCCGTATCACGGGGCTGCAGTTTCACCATTCGTGCTCTCACCTTCCCCTGATCATCTGTCCGAACGAAGAGTTCGGCGAACGGGGGACGTGGGGCATCCACAACGGCGTGGTGGGCATCTGCACTGCCGATGGCGACATCTGGATAAGGGTCATCGCTCCATGCCGCATGGGCATGCCCGCAGAGAAACCTCAGGGCCACTTTTGCTGGGATGACGTTTTCACCTGGGGTTTTCTGGAGAAAGTCGGGGTGGACTCGTGTGGCGAGTTCGACGACGCGATGTCGTTCATCGCGGAAGTGGTCGAGCGCATTGACCCGGATGATCTGAAGATGCGATGCAGGGATCCTTTCCTCCCCGCGGGGAGTTCCGGGGGCGCGTGCGACGCTTTGGTCTGGTTCCGGTGCAACAGGCGTGCTCTTGAGACACAGGAGGACGATGAGGACGATTAGGGGGCGCAGTGCGTCCCCTTCTTTTTATAGAAGAGAGTTTGTGCTGCTATGCGAAACTCTTTGAGCGGGTAAGGGGAGTCGGTCTCGACTAAATTTTTACCGCCGTAAAAATTTGTCTGACCACCACCTCACGTCCCGCTCTGTTGAGCGGAATATGCTTTGGCGTTCTCCTCCCCTGCGCGAGCAAAGCAGTTTGCTCGCTTACCCTAAAACAAAAAAGAGACTTCGTTGAGTCTCTTTATTTTTTTGGAGTGTATTTACAACACCGCTCGAACTTATTTTACCAAAAAAATCTGACTTTGGAAATAGGTTTTTACCCAGTCATTTGGGTAGTCATTCGCTTATGGCCTAAATGACTATGTAGCCAAGTCAAA
>Ga0315284_10000318_pt1 | contig 65621 bp, 81 predicted proteins | sample YL17G09_16_MG_FD_203696 | JGI IMG/M metagenome (GOLD analysis project Ga0315284, IMG submission 203696) | Sediment microbial communities from Yellowstone Lake, YNP, Wyoming, USA - YL17G09_16 | ecosystem: Environmental > Aquatic > Freshwater > Lake > Sediment | place: USA: Wyoming | collected...
CACTAGGAATACAAGGTATCTGATTCGAGAGCATGTAGATACCAACCTATGGGCTACAGTGTGGCATTATTATGTTTTTTTCGAGAATCGAATAGTGAATAATATCTGTAATGACACCCTTAATGATCCTAGAACTCCTATTCCCATGTGGTGACATGACTAATTACCGTCCGGTATTTGTGAAAGATAAATTAGATCTTGAAGATCGGATCGTAAGGATTCGGATTGATAGTGTCGTCAATGAGCGGGTATCGATTAAAGTATGGGATCATCTATGGGATCCGGTTATCAAGCACTCGATAGCGACCCGTATTCTTGCTTCCGTTAATGCGGATATACGGTGGATAGAACTTTGAACACTGTAAGAGATAAGGTTAGGGATACGGTTGCAGACCATGCCCTATGTGTCACTAGTACCCCCACTAGCTGCCATGTATGGTATATGTGGACAGCTTTTTTTGGAGTCGAAACGGTGACGACGGTTGCTACTCATGTATACGATTCCGTGGCTAAGTCTCTTTCAAGAGGTTTTGGATGAAAGCAATATTATCTGCTAAAGTTTTAAAAGGCGTTCTTAAAACCGTGAAAAGTATTACTGATACTTTAGATCGGGGCGAGATGCTTTTTGGCTTTAACACTTCTGAAAAAGGCTTATGCCTTCAATCCGCAGGGGGTCTTTATACTTCCTGTTTTTTAACAGATCAGGTTGAGAATTTTGAAGGCTTTACCCCGGTTGATATTGCGTTGCTAGCTTCCTTAAAATTTCCTGTAGACGAAGTGGTGATTGCAACCGGCAGTAATAGTCTCCACATTAGGTCTGGTGCGTTAGACATTGAGTTAGGGTTGCCTCATGTGGAAAATGCGACGATAAAGTCTAAAGAGATACCTACTCCCCATCAGTTCAATGTGAAGGATCTTGCACAAGCTTTAAACTTCCACACTTATGGTTCGCACCATAACCCCCTAGAAGCCTCTAAACGCCTTGTACACCTCAGCAGTGCAGACGGTACCCTACGCCTTCAGTCGTTTGACAAGCAGGTGTCAGCATTCAATTCCATGCCCTTCCTTGGGGAAGGTGTCGATCTTTATATCATCCCAAAACCTATTATTACGACCTTAACCAATGTAACCGAGGAAACCGTCTCGTTTGGAATAAGTAAGCAGTACTGGCGGATAAAGACAGCTACTTTGGATGTCATATATCCTAATATGGTGAAACCGCTTGGTGCGGATTTTGTCAAAATCCTAGCCGATATTGCTAGTAAGCCATCTATGCAGATCGTGTTCAGTAGGGATCATATCAATAAGTCGTTAGGGGTCCTCTCGCCTAGTGTAAAAGCAGGCAAAGAAGAAAATCCTAAGATGCACTTTTTTATAAAAGAAGGGCATAATATCCAGGTAACCGTGGCTAGCGAGCGCATCAAGTGTATGAAATTTGAGCTAGAGGGTCAGCTTGAGGCGGATAGGTGCGCTCTCGAAGAGGCGGCTATTGGATTAAATTTCAGGTATACAAGAGAGTTTGTTGAAAACCTTAGTGGAGATGTAGTACGCTTTCAATACTGGAAATTGAAAGACGAGGAAGCGCCCCTAAAAGGGCGGGTATTGTCCTTTTACAACGATGGCGGGAGGTATTTAATTGCGCGGCTCACTCTCTAATATTCTTTGTATTGTTGTTATTGTAATTTTATTGCCAATATGGTTGCCAATGTTTATTGTCATCATGTCGGCTAGAATCGCACAAGGTTATGCCACCCTAGTTTCAGATATTCTGTAGGAATTAACGTGCAAGAGGTTAAGAGAAAAGTTTACGTCGTGACGGAACCCTACTGTGTCCCTACTTGGAGTACTGAGGCAGCAAACTATTTAAGTACCGTGCGGCTGAACGCTATCCAAATAATTGAGGATCTTAAAAATTTCTATCCATAGATGGAGAAAACGTGCAAATGTACCTGTCTAGGATATTTACAAAACAAGTTAAAGACGTGTGGATGGAATATAACCTGGATAACCCAAAAGTATCTTCCATCTTAACTAGTGGCATATTAAACGAAGTATGGTTTTCTGTTGGAACTTGGATAGTGTGGGAGATCAGAACCATCTACAAGTAATCATTTTACCCTTATAAGGAGCCTATGTTTGATTGTGAACGTCCTACCCTTTCTGATCCTTTTGTTGAGGGTCGAGCCCTAAAGTGGACACCTTCCTCTGAGCCTCAAGTCCATTATTTCTGGTCTCAAGCTGTCCCTATCGACATCAGTTTTGATCCTAAGCAATCCCCTGCCGTAATAGACTGCGAGTATGGAAACACTCTAGAGGTGTATTCCTTACCCTCTAAGATTGAAATCTTGTACAGACTTAGGCTGGTTAAGCCGCCGAATAGATTCTTACGGCGTCCTTTTGATCATGCTATCTACTGGACATATGGTACTGAGGGTGGACCTTCAAAGGTGATAAAATATCTATATAAGGATAAAAACTTATCCATCAATAAATGGGTGGACAAGGATTCTTTCTTATCGGTAGTACGGACCAACCATTTTGCGAATTATGATTTAGCGTTCTGGAGCCGTTGATGCTTGGCTACGTTATCAATTATACAGACCTAGATAGGCGCATAAGCATGCCGTCAGGTCTTTTGGTAACGCACGAGATGACTCGTCAGGTCATCGCCTTAGGCGCTTCCCCGCTGTCTAGCTTGCTCGTTAGTTTGTTCACAAAAGACTTTGAGATGCCGGTTTATGAGAAGTTTTATCCTAAGATGCGTAAGAGCAAAGCTTATGATTTGAAATCCTTTGAGGAGCTAGCCCCTCTGTGGTTTGAAAAAGCAAAACTTAAATTTGTTAAAATAATTGTCCATCCACCGCTGTCGTCCTTTATTCCAGTTGCAGCAGATTTGTCTGTGGCGTACAATAAAGTACCTTTTGAAAAAATTCAAATAGTAGCAGGAGTAGCCCGGTGACTGAAGACAATCTTGCGTTAGTGGTATCCGCTGATCCCCAACTCTCTAAAGCGATTGAAGCCACAAAGGATGTTACCTGGCACGTTCCTAAAAGCTATGAGCGGGAGATTGGTGACATTCTCGTAGCTCCCGTCTCTTTAATTCCTGGAATTGATACGCCGGAGGATTATAAAACATTAGTCGTAGCGCTAAATGAATTAAAACAATGTAAGCAGCGTGCCGCGACAATAAGACATCACCTAGGGATCCTCCACTTTAGGTGGACCTCGATGTACAAAAAAGCCAATAAGTTAATCGAAACAAAGTATTACAAAGAGTTAAGTGGGGTCAGGGCAGAGACTAAAAAAGCCATCCTCACTAACGCGCTAGAGCCTATCTCAAGCGGCGTAGATGAAATAGAGTACCTTGTCGGTGCAACCGATCGGTGTCAGAAACATTTGACCGATTTGAACTGGGCGGTCACCGAAAGTGGTAAATTAGTCGTACAGTATTTTAATGCAATCAAAGTCTTTGTCCCAAGGGAGATCTAAATGCTAGAAGAGCGCTCAAGATTCGGTACGTTCAAAGAACTCATGAACGAAATAGCATACTCTATGGATTTTAATTACGATCTAACCGAGTACCGAGACGACGAGGGGAATATCGAAAGCTACAACCTCAATAAACTTTATATTTTACCGACAGAGGTAAGCTATAAAACGGATCGGTGGGATTTGGCTCCTGGAGTTTTTGAGAAAGTTACAGAATTTTATAAACTACTAAATTCATAATAGGAGAATATGACCCTCCCTACCGAAAGGGACGAGCAGTTATACGCCGACCGTCCTGGCGACGAAGTATTTACGCAAGTCAAGCATCATTTCCCCAACATATTAGAGCGCAGTAGCCTTCTCAAGGAGGGTTTAATCCAGATCATGATTGATGATTTGGTATTAGACCATGCGCTGTCTAATGCCCTAGACGAGATAGGGGCGATTCTAGAGTATCAGGCTCAGAGTGAGGGTATAGAGAAGCCTAAGTTTAATGGCTTATCTATCCTCAAGGACGCGGAGCGTGTGGGGAAGTTGAAGTTTATTCTTAATTTGTGTGGGGTACTGGGTTTAGACGAGGAGACTACGGAGGCTATTAGGGATGCGGAGGTAGACCGCATTTGGGGTAGTGACGTGGCAAAGTCTAAACGAGACGGCGGTGGCGTGGGCAACACTCTCAGGCTATCGGATGATGTCACTGGTATTTTAAAAGACTTAACTAGGGTCTTAGGTAAGAAGGAGCATACGCATGTCAATAAGAGTTCAGGATCAGTTGACCAGCTTGCTAGGACAATCCGGGAGCGTGCAAAGTCGAATTCAGCAACATTTAAATGAAAAACCCAATAAACCTCTAATAGAGCCTTTAACCTTCGAGGCTCCTGTAGAACCCGAAAAGAAAAAGACTAAGAAACTTGTTTATCTTGCCTATACGTATTTAGGTATTCCGCATTACGTGGAGGATCTAAAGCAGGGTGTTCCTTATTTTATTTTCAATCCTTTGGGTGGTGTGGAGGAGCAGTTTGAGGAGGAGGATCGAGAAGAGTTATTTAGTATTGAGAGCCGTATACCTGCCGAGATCGTCAAGTATTTGCCAGAAGGCTTAGACAGGAAGATTAATGATCCTACGGTTATATCTATGCTGCGCAAGGGAGATGGGCGGTCGGATATAAATGCGATGATTTTTAAGGAATTATTTTTTTTAGTGCGCTCATCAGTGGTACTATGTGATTTAGTCATGGAGCCTTATGGATGTGAGATGTTCCAGAAGTTATATTTTGCTAAGATGTTAGATATACCCGTTATTGGTATAGCGCCTTTAGGTAAAAGTGTCAGTGCGTATACGCAAAAGTATTTAAAGGTTTTGCTCACGGATGATTTTAATGTTGATAACATCCTGCCACTTCTTCGTGCGTATACAGATTAAACTTCTTTAGTTTAAAGGGGATATGGGGTTAGAAGACATATATAACTGGAGTGAGCAGCGATTCAATTCGTACAGCCATTCCTTGCGTATTTACATCTATGGGGTAGAGGTTTCGGCGTGGCTCAAGGGTAGCCTTTCAGTCACCTACAGTCCTCGTGATAGCTACAATACCGCGTCTTTTGATTTATCAAATCCAAAGGGGATATTTCAGGTTGTATTATCCAATTTAGGTAAAGCACCTGCATCGCAGAGATTTCGCCTCACCGACGATATGTTTAATGAGAAAGCTAAGTACCGGGTGATGGGTTTAAAAATGAAGGCATCTAATGTCTCTTGGGACCTTAGTATAAAAACTTCAGTCAACAATACCGTGGAAAAAGGTTCGTCTTCTGGTTTGGTATCTAGTGTTTACACCCCCAATCCATACAATTCCCCTAACATTGAAGAGGAACGCAAGTACAGGCTTCTACTAAACGATTGTATTTTTAGTAAAAATGATCCAGTTCGGATATTTTGCAAAAATCCTTTTAGTCAAAGTACCAATCAATGGATGGAAATCTTTTGTGGCTTTGTGCAGGAGCATCCGATCAGTACAAATTATCTTACCGGCGAATCGACGGTGAGAATTTCGTGCAGTTGTATAAAGCAGCAGCTACAGAAAATGCGTGTAAACTTAAACAACCATTTAGCTACGCTAGATAACAGTCCGATCGTCTCTAATAGTTTCTACCAGGATTTCCTTAATGAGGGGATAAATACTCATCCTTTCGCCACGTCTAATCTAGAATCAACGATAAAGCAATTAATTTTAGGAACAGTTAATCCGCCAAGAGATCCTAAAGACATTACCGACGATATGAAAAAGCATAAGGTTGGGGATTTCAAGTTAGGAAACATTGTTTGCTATAACCCAAGTAATCCTGGAAACACTTTAGAGCGTTGGCATTTAATGACCGTTTTTGGGGTTAATAAAGTACCTTTTCCCAATAAGGGGGATCAGCTATGGCTGACTAAGGCGGAAATGAAAAGGATAGGCGAGAACACTTACCCTTCGGTGGAGTCGAACGCTGTTGTAGGTGGTCCAACGGCTAGGTATCTGCATATGCTTTTACCGTCAAGTGGAACCGGACCTGGAAGTTTAATCAGTTACGATATCATGAAGGGCAACAATGCTGCCGATAAAAGGGAATGGACCACGCGCTGGGAAGTTATAAGAGACTTTGCCTCTAAAGTAGACTTCCAAGTATTGACATCCCCTTCCGGCGATATCCTCGTGGAGTTCCCACAATATGGATTTAATCCATGTGCATACCTCACTAACTTCGGTAACGGACTTGCACCTGCACCCACACCTACGCAGACTGTAACTAGTACGTCAGATGCCGCTAAAAGCTCTTTGTCCTCACCCTTAGCAGGTAACTCAAGCAGCTTACCTAAAGGCTTTAGAAAAGATTGGTCAGCATGCCAAAGCCAAAGTACGGGTTTCCATAATTCGGTAGCCAAATTTTTCATTTTCAATCTACACCAAAAAGAAGACACCCTTAACGATGAAGCAGAAGATTTCCCCACTATCCTTCAAGTAGGGGGCGGCGTGGCTTTTGCACCAACTGAAGTACAGAAAACAGAAGTACTAAAAAATAGAGCCTATGTCTGGAGTCCCGCTCTAGTGGACAGATATGGCGTAATCAGCGAATCCGTGGACTTTCCCTTCGCCGGACAAAGGGGTCAGGATTTAGAAAATAACGAAGCGGTTTTCACTAAAAGACTTAAGCAGTTAGGTTTGATTGAGTATACGAAAAGAATGGCGGACGCGGCGACTTGGCAGGGGAGTTTAGTTTACCGCCCTTTCATTTTCCCCAATCGCCCGCTACAGCTTCACAGAGCAAATCGTTGCGGACTCACCACCACGGTCACTTATCAATGGAACATAGGTCAGAGCGCTACTTTGCAAGCCGGGTGTCACATGCTTATGGCTAGGAGGCTAGATAACTCTTGGCGTCTAATGACCGGCTCAGTGAACTGCCCTATTGACTACGGAGCAATATGGGCTGAGGCGGATACTGCACCTGAAGGTCCAGGAACTAAAGTGGGAAGCGGCAGTAGTCCGGGTACAGATAAAAATTCACAAGCACAGCAATCGCAACCGGTGACAAAAGATGCTAAGGCACAATCCTCACCCGCTACTCCGAATTTATCCGGACTATACCCTCCGTTTAGGGAACTCATTGAGGAGCTATTGGCTATAGCAAATAAACTAATGATTCCTTTATCACTCACCAGTGCTGTACGAACAGTGGAGCAAGATAATAAAACAAAAGCAGGTCAAACGGCAGGGACTACCAATGCTAAAGGGCAAACCGTAGATCAAAAACAATCAAAAGGAACTAGCCTTCATAATATAGGATTAGCCGTAGATTTTGCACCAGCTAATATACCTAATAGTAGGTACAGTAATCACCCCGCCTATGTCTCTCCTATGGATCAAATTTATAGAGCATTCCTTGATGAGCACAAAGATCCTAATGATCAAATATACTGGGGAGGATTGAGTAGGACATTTACCAAAGGTCCAACAGGAAAAGCTTTATATGCAAATGCGCAAGAGCCGGGGGTTGATCCTGATGATTTTAGAGACTTAGTTCACTTTGAAGCACCTCATGCCTGGTTTGGACATGGGGGAGCGCTAAAAGTTTTTTCTTTCTATACAGCACATGGAAAAAGTGAAGAGGAGGCTAGGGAAAAAACTTGGCAAGCTATCTCTTCTACCGTACCAGCCCTAACAAAAATAAATCCTAACCTCCCTACTCTTTCTGCTACTGAATTAGCACAAGTTGCGCCTCTGCTCGGAGACTCCTCCGGTGAGATTGGTGCAGCACAAAAATTAGCAGAAGCCAATCAAGGCGTGGTGGACACTTCCGGTGCTCCGGCATCCTGCTCTATCACCGATAACCTCCTAACCGTACCAGGACTTGCATAATGGTTGATTGGCGCGGGCAAACCGTAAAAGCACAAATAAGAAAAGAACAGATAACAGGGCAAGGCTCTAGAGATGGTCTGTTCTCCGCTTACCTAGAAGCCTCTACAGGTGAATCCCAATCAGGCACACTTGTCTACGCAGGTGGCATCCGCGATATCCCACTGCCCATGCCATATGACGGCAATACCTCGTGGATTAGAGTTATCCCGGATACTGGAAGTCCTGCCTTAGCGGGTTATCGCGCCGACATACAAGATACTGTTTTTATTAACTATTTAAACCCTAACCCAAAGCGCAAGTTAGATGGGTACGCTGCCGGTACTAATTTGTATCGTCCTCTTCAGCCAGGCGAGATTGAGTTCAATTCAACGGGCATGGCGCAGAGTTATTATTCTATCCGTCCAATTTTAGAGCAGACGGCGGGTGTTGTAAGGGAGTGGTTAGATCATGACAAGTTAGAATCGGGAGCTAAGGCACCTTTTCATACGCGGCAGCTTTGGGAGTATACATCTGCGCCTTTGGTTGCATCTTTTGATGCTACGGGGACGCCTATTTTACTAGGCGACGAGGAGCGTTTTGGTGTTGTCAGGCGACCTTACAATTTTAATTTCGATCCAACGACGCTCACTCCTAGATCTGGCAGTGCTGTTTCTGCGGCTGCTGCGGCTGCCTCATCGGCGGCTGCTGGTGCTGCTAATTTAGCGTTAGCGGCTATTCCTCCAAATATCACGTTAGCTAGTCAGTTAACTCAGCTTGGTTTAGACTTAGCTGCGGAGTCTGCCTTAACTTTTAGTTTTAATTATTTCGACTATCCTTTTCCTAATTTCACTACGGCTTCTGGTATTATAAATACGACCACGCTGACTACTTCTCAAGCGGTGGCTGCATCGGCGGCGGCTGTGGCGGCTTTAGCGGTGGGTAATTTTGAGCCTAGAACTTTTGCTAAAGAGTATGTCAGGATCATTAAGAATCCTCTGTACCATCTAGCGGTATCTAATCCGCAGTTAGCGATTTCTAATCCGGCGTTAGTGGCTTCTACGTCTAGTTTGCTCAATCCTAGGTTGATAGACTTTAGGGAAGGTCAAGTATTTGATGATTTAGGAATTCAAACTTTAGGAGCGCACGGTGCCTACTTGCGGGCTTCCTATCAATATTATACCCCTGCCGGGGATGCGACTTCGTTTACTATAGATGAAGTAGGTAATATAGATTGGAAGCTTTCTACGATAGCTAGCGTGGGTTGGTCGGTTCTTATTCCAACTGGTGGAATAGTTTTCACTGCCTCAAGTGCTATTACTATAACAAGTCTTTTATTTGATATCGATTTCATTGCCCCTACAGGTAGCATAAGTGCGGATTGTCTTCAGGACATTAATTTAACATCCGGCAATGAAACAAATTTCATTACGGGTACTAATTTTTCGCATCTTGTAACGGCGGGAGATTACAGTGTAACTATAGTGGCTGGTAATTATTCCACTAAAGCGAGTATGAATATTGGCTTCACTGCGGCTGCGGACTTTTCTGCCCAAGCTGCTACGTCGATGGTTCTGAAGGCACCTTTGGTTAATGTAGGAGCCACACCTAATCAATCCATGGTACTAGGGGATCTACTTGCTACGTGGCTTAATACCTTAGTATCCGCTCTAGAGGCGGCGGCACCTACAGGCAATTTAGGCGCACCCGTCCCTTTGATTAGCGATTTAAATTTCAGTCAAACACTAACCACTCTTCAAGGGCAAATAACTGCTTTGAAATCCGCTACAGTGAAGGTGTCGCCGTGACAGATGTTAATTTACAAACACTCAATCAGTATATCCTTCCGGATTTAGGGATTGTTACCCTTAACCCTGCTTTAACCACTGGGAACAATCCTCCGGATTTGGATATGCCACCGCCTAGTGTGATGGCATCTTTCGCGCTTGTTGCTAGCACTACGTATAGGTGGAAATATAACGACGTTAGGCATTTAAAGATGGGATATGTTTTAGAGAGAAATGGTTTATATGAGGCTGGTGAATTTAATGTGGTGTCCAAAGCGGTATACCAAGTAGCGCTTGACCCTACCACATATACCCCGGCACCATTATATTTAAATCAAACAGTGCTTTTGCAGGCAGATGGATCTTTAGGCGTCTCTTTTTCAGTTATAACAGATTCTTTATCTGTCTCTGAACCCCAATTTGGATTGGCTTATAAGATAACAAATGCGTTACCTGCTGAGTATCCAACATTGAGGGTTTACTTAATTAAACTTTTGCCTACGGAGGGTTGATGCCATTATTAGGTACGGACCAGCAACTAGCTAGTAGCATGGTGCAACTAGTTCAAGCGGCTAATGTTTCGCAGGGGTTACAGCCTGCCGTTATTCAGGCATTAGCAACGGGTATGGCGCAAGCCATCATTGCGCACTTTCTAGTTAACGCTGAGGTAGCTCCGGGTATTGTTGTGGCAACAAGTGGAGGAGCGGGTACAACTACGACACCAGGAAAATTAACATAAATGGCGATCCCTAAACCAAATCAATTACGTTACGCACAGTGTCAGATCCCGTTTAATGTGGAGGCTGCGCTTGATGCATTTGTGGATGAATTTTATGCGGACATGAGCGCTATCGATTTAGAGTTAGACGATTTCAGTCTCAACGCAGCTCCCGCGATCGTGGCAGCAGAAACGCAGCTTTCTAATCAAATACAACAGCTATTAATAGGTGCTCCTATTGAAAAGCTGTCCTCTTTGCAGGCACTTCAAGATAATCTTTTTCTTAATAGTCCCTTAAAAAGTGAGACGGACCCTTCGGTTGTGTCCAACGATGAGCGCAAACTAGGTGCCATAGGAATGGTACTTCTTAACGGTAAGATGTTTGCCTTATCATCTGGTAATGATGTGGAAACATTTAGACAAATTTGGTTTGCTACCGGGGGGGATTACAAGTCGTTCCTAGCTTTAGGGGATGGTATTGCGGATTCTAACACCGGAGATTTTACACTTCTGCAATATGTGTATGGGTCGAATATTTTCCCATACATAAATCGTCCTTGGAGTGTTCTAGATACTTTACGGACTAACGTAAGACTTTCTAAATACACTCAACCGTTGATATGGACAAACTCAGTAGGTAGCAGCACGTCTACTTATAATAAGTTAAAGGGTATAGGGTATAGTGATATTAACATTTCTAGGATTTTAGGCAGAAAACAGCCAAGGGACAGCGCCACTACACTGACGGGGCTTCTTCAAGGATCCTCGGCTCAAATTAAATATCTAGCCTCTCTATACACACTACCTATAACCGATTCTAAGAGAAATCCTAGGTGGCTTAATGAGGTGTCTTATTTATCCAAAGCGATTACTTATTACTTGCAGTACCGCTCGGAAGTAAATTTGTCCTCCTTATTATTCAATGTTACTCAGTGGGAATTGTTTAAAGCATCTCTTACGGCTGCGGATATGAAGGAGCTATTTGAGAATCGTCCAGAGGTACTAAACATGTTAGTACCTACGGATGCTAATACCATTGGCAATCTTCTTAATGCGGCGTCTTCTCTGTCTGTAGGAAGTACGGCTATTAACTCTTACATGATTAAATTGCCACCTAAGCCGTTTGTAAACGATGTTGCTTATGAGACTAGGCTTTTGTCTGTGGGTGCGAGTTTGTTGCAGAGTTTAGTGCAAGACAAGAATCCTGCGGTGGCAAGTGTTACCTCACTTCTTCAGGAGTTAAAGGGTGGTTCGGTATCGGTATACGATATTACGGTTCCTCCAGATATTACTCTAAATAATATGCAGTCACTTCTTTCTAGTCCTAAGCAGACTCCCGGTGCTGTGGTGGCTACGGTGAATGGGGCGATCGTTTCTAGTCCTGAGGAAAAGAAAACAACGGATGCGTATGCTGCTTCCATAGCTGCGGATACGCTTTTATCTCCTGTAAATAAGCCTACGCAAGGTTTACCTACGCAGGAGAATTATATGACAAATCTTTTCCGCCGAATCAAGTGGGATCAGAATTTTTCAACGTGTAGTAAAGAAGCCACCAAATCTTCTAATGCGCCGACCACTACGACGGCGGCTAATAAATTTACACAATTTCAGCCAGCATTTACTCAGAATATATCTAAGAACAATTCTACGAGTTTAAAGGGTTCTGATAGGGAAAACGTGATCATTAACCAAGGAAACCAGACAACCAATGTGAGTGGTCATGCCACTTATTCTTGTTCGCCGGTATTTCACAACGGTATGATCAATGAAATTTCTAAATTATTAGGTCATGCCTCTCAGGAAATTATTATCGTATGTGAGGCGCTTACGCGGTCTTTGATGATGGTTCAGAATATTATTGACAACCTCATAGCGAAAGCTCAGGTCGCACTAGATCAGGTGCTGGGTATCTTAGAGAGGCTTCTTACTCTCAATCTTAATTTAGGTGCCGCGCTTGGGTTTGATACGTCTCTTATTAAATGTTCTTGGTCTTTGGATTTTGTTGGTAAGATAGATCTGTTTGGCTTACTACTAACCTATCTAAATAAATTCTTTTCTACCTTTGGTTTGCCTATTAGGAAGGGTTTGCGGGCGATACAGGATTTAATCAATAAGGCAATTTGCGTTCCCGTAAGGCTTTTGGAAATGTTTTTAGGTGGGGTAAATTCTTTACTCAATATTATTGGGTGTAGTCTAAAAGATATTGTACTTCCTCAGGCTATTTTGGATTTGTTGAAAGCCTTGCTATTTACTTTTGATTTAAGGTCTCTTGTTTTACGGGGAGGGTATGAAGCATTTAATGGTTTAACTGCGAGTTTTTCTAAGAATAAAAATGCATTTAATGGGTTAACTCAATTTGCTTCTCTGTGTCAGAGTACGACGATGGCTAATGCGGTAAACACTATAGGCAATGGTTTACTTGCTTCTGGTGTAGGTGCTCCGGCATTATTAGCAAATACTATTACTAAGCAAGCTGACGTACTGGCGCAAAAATCTGTAGCTTCTACTGTAGGATTAACTATATGACCTTAACTTTAGATGACAACCAGTTAAAGATAGTAGACGTAAAGAGGAAGGCAAGCGGTAATAGACCTAAATATTACAATGCCGCCACGCAGAAGATGACGGAAATTTCAGATGACTTTGAGGCTTTCTTAATACTTCAGGGCAGTGCTAATAATTCAAATACGGTGCAGTGGTTAGATCAGTGTACCGATTTTGCGATCAAGGATTTGAGCAGAGATTCTTTAGCGGCTTTAGCTTTGAAAAATGAGATTGCGGATGCGACAAACTCACAGTACGAACTTACTTCTTTTATAACGCAATTTGAATCTTTTAGAAGTCATTATAATATGACTGGTTTTGAAAATGTGGTAGAGGCGGGGGAGTTACTTCAGGACTTAATGCGTCCCATGCAGGAGTTACAAACATTAAAGAATAGATTACGACATCGAGTACAGTATGCATCTTTAATGCTTAACGTGGTAAGTAATGAAGGAGTTACTCCGGATGATCAAAAGCAAATTGACAGTTGGTATTCACCTTTGAGTGCTTACTAAGGAGGAAGGTTGACGGTAGCTTTAAAAAAAGCGGATGGGGATCTTTTCGTAGATCCAGAGACAGGAAGGGGGGAAGTAGTATCTGGACCCACTAAAGTGGATCAAGAGATGTTTTCTCTTTACACTACTGATTTTGACCCAGCCAGAAATTGGGGGTCTAAACTAAATTTAAAGTATTACACCACTGCATCCTCTTTAGAGGATGTGAGGGCGGACATATACAGTGAATTAGTAACGGCTAACAACAGGCTTTTATCCAAGCAAGAAAACGATCCTTATTTAGATCCTAACACCGAAGCAATTAAGGTATTTGATCGTGCAGACGTATTAGTGGATACAACTTCTCAATTAATCGTATTCATCACGTCTGCTCAAGTGGGAGATCCATCCACAACTGTGGGTCAGCAGCTTTTTCTTAGTTACAAACCTATCAGTACTAGGCAGGTGCTTCCTCCACCGTTCCCTGCTGGTCTGTTATTTAAATTTTAGGAGAATATGGGAAGAACTGTACAAGAGATCGCTGAGAGCTTACAAGCTAGTTTTACCGCTATAAATCCTAGTTTAGACTTACTTGTCGGACCTACCTATGATTATACGATGGCTCCTGTACCGCAGGAGATCTCTAGTGCTGAAACCCTAGCGACTAACCTAGTTAGCTTTTATTCACCCCAATTTCCTACCATTGCTACCCCGGAAGAGGCAAGAGACTTCGCTACGAATTTCGGTATCTCGGTGTCGGGTGGTGAATATGCTCGTGGACCCGTAGTTTTTTACCGCACATCCCCACCTCCTGCTGGAACAACTTTTGTCGTCAATGTTGGAGATTTAGTCGGCAGTGTGGATTATCAATTCCTCTTTCAATCCATGCAAACAGTCACCATGTTAGGCGACTATGCCAACACCTATTACAACCCATCCACAGGGCGTTACGAGATTACAGTCATCGTACAAGCGGTTCTTCCGGGATCGTTGTTTAACCTTGCTCCAAACCGAATCACACAAATCATTTCAGGCGGCAGCGGTACGACTACCTTTAACGGGGTTTCCCAATTAGTAGCCATGTCCGGAGGATCCGATGCGGAAACCTCTACAGATCTAGCCGTTCGGGTTACACAACAGTTCAAAGGAATTAACTTAAACTCGATTACAGGGCTTGCCACTTTAGCCACACGCCTTGTCCCTACAGGTATCTTGGCTACTAGTGTCGTAAGACCTACGGATAGACAAGAGTTTAGACGACCAACCTCAGGTCCATCCATTGATTTGTGCATCAAAGGGGAGGCTATTCAACCCTTCACCGAAGAATACTTTGCCTCCGGTGGAGAAATAAGCATTACACTGCAAACAACTACCGTCACCGCCGTGTCGCAAGTCACAATCAATAATAGTGTATTAGATGTCTCTCTTTGGTCATTTGTACCAGATACAAGCGCAGCATACCAAGGCTCTACAAGAGCTACTCCTACTATTGAATTAGTAAATGCTCTGACTGCTCACGATATCGTAAACGTGACAGGCATCTATAACTTCCTACTAGATGAAGTTCAAGCAGTTATCGTGTCCGGAGACGATGCTATATTCCAAACAGATGTACTTGTACGCTCCTTTGTAGACCTACCTGTCACTGTGGGTATACAGGTAAAAGTTCTCAATTCAGGAATTGATCTAACCACCATTACAGCAAATGTGACGCAGCAGATTATTAATGAGATAGAAACTAATCCCATACCGTCTGTCCTAACAGCTAATGATCTATCTTATTACATAAGCAGTACAATCTCTAATATAGTATTTGTAAACCTATATGAATTTAGGAGGACTAATTCTTCTATTTCAACGATAGAAAATATCGTACCTTTAAAGAACCAGGCACCAGTTTTTGATGTCGCATCTTCGTCAATAGTAGTAAGCTTTTAAAATATGTCAAATTTTGGATTACAATTAAATGTTGGGTTAGCGTTAGATAGTTTCAATCGCTTTGTGGGGTATTTGCCACCTAGCTCTGGGGACAATTTAGTGGCGGAGATTGTTGTTCCTTCGCATACTCCTGATCATCCGATTTCCTTTCTTGTTTCAAACGTGACTCCGGGAGTTGTCCACATACTATCGATAACGAGTAGTTGGGGATCGGCTCCTGTTCCTACCGTTAGTTTTATCCCGACAAGCAACACGGCGGTCGTAACTCTTGCGTTAGCCTATGGACCTAATGTTGCCTCTATTCAAGATGGATTAGGAAACCAAAGTTTTTTCAGTATAGCTGTCACTAACTATGCGGTTATCTTTCTAGCCGAGGCGACCGAGTTAACAAACTATACCTGGATTCCTATCCAGAATATGCAAAATGCCATTGCATCACCTGTAGGCTATGTATTAGCCAATACGTTTATTGGTGATGTAAGTGTGTACATACCTACTGACTTAGAAGTTCTAAACACATTAGCTAATAAGCTTCTAGTTAAAAACTTTCTATGGGGACCGGGTACAGACAACGGTGTAACGGAACTTTTTGCAGCATTCAGCGCCTCCACCCCTGTACTCTTTACCATGGTGAATAGGGGAGTACCGGATACGTTTCTATACCGCAATGAAGAGAGCTTTGCGGGTACGGAGATGCATGTATGGCTTCCTAATAGAGAAGTCGAGAGGTGGCTTACTTTTATTCAATACCTAAACAACCTACCTCAGCTTTACACCATAAAGCAAATCAATGAGGGTGAAGTTTACGTTCAGGTTGGAGATACGGTACACCTTCATAGTTTTAATTTCGATTCAGAGTTTGCAAATACGGTATTATCTGGATCGGCTATTAACCAATGCTTTACTAACCTATTTAGGTTAGATCTATCTTACACCAATGAATATTTTATAAACTTCTGTGAAGCCTCTTATACATTAGATGGGCAAACTCCTCCTTTATATTCTCCCACTACGGATCTTTTAGGGGTTAGGAATTTTACTGACTGGTCTTTAACCGGAAGGTTTGAGCAGCAATTTGACATTTCTGATAACGTCCATGGTTGGGCATATGACAGCAACTTAGGCGTAGTGGACGGGGTTAACACTTTATTCAACTTGTCACAGACTCCTGCCGCGCTCACCAGTATTAAAGTTTTCCTAGATGGTTTACTTTTGCGCAATCTCATTGATTATGTGGCAGCAGGATCCACTCTACAACTCACGTATCCACCACAAGTAGGGCAGGTAGTGGATGCTCAATACGATACCATTTGGACCGGATGGGCGCACACAGCGCCTATACAGAATGTAGACGGGGTAACTAAAGAATTTACACTACCGATTAGGTGTCCTATTCCTGAAGCTGTGTATGTCACCTTAGATGGACGTTTACTAACCCAAGGAGCCGACAAGCAATACATATTAGGCGATGACGGAATTACCTTAAAATTTAATTTTATCCCTCAAGACGGGCAATGGATTTGGTGTGTGTATCCCACAGTGGACCCTATCACCTCCCTAGCCCCTACAAGTGTTTGGAACCAAGGGGTGTTAACTTGGGGTTATACTTCCTCACCTAGTTACGCTACAGGGAAAATATTAAACCCCTCCGTGATACTTCCCGGAGATAGTGTCAGCATTGAGCAGGTAATCTTTACTGCTACGCAAACTGCTGTAGGCGCTGTGCATAACGTTACAACCATCACTCCTGGAAACACTTTGTCTTTTGTGGAAGCCGGTGTAACTCTAACAGGGGTTTATAGTCCTTTATACGAGACGACGAGACTGATCGGGGAAATTCCATACTACAGTGTCAGCGGTAATACGTTCACCTTGAATGGGATAAGCGTTCTAGATAATACAATTGTCTATCTTTATTCCACTGGAACTTTACCAGGGGGTATATTTCCATATACTCGGTATTACATTATCAATGTAACCCTTTCGACCTTCCAATTATCCACGACATTTAGTGGGAGTGCTATACCCCTCGCAGATCAAGGTACTGGAGTGCATTTTCTATCTACAGGAGCACTGCCTACCGAATTTCCTGTAGGTGTCAGCATGGATGCAGATGCAAACGCTCTAGTGACAGCAATTAATAATAATTTAGGAAGTACGTATTACGCCGCATATCAAGGAAACGGTTTAACTAGCATAAGAGCTATCCACCTTACAGGTACAGCGTCTAATCAAACACTACTAGTAGGTCCATCCTTATCGCAACCATTCTACCCAATAGATGTTGATACCATCAATAACAAAATACAAATACTTAATAATGGATTAATTGATAATACCAGTGTGTATCTAACTACAACGGGTGTTCTACCTAGTGGGCTGATTCCTAATTTTAATTATTATGCAGTGAATGTTACTACCAATACGTTCCAGTTATCTTTGACGTTTAATGGTGCTGCTATACCTCTAACAAATGGGGGTATTGGTGTACACACTATTGCGGCGTCCACTCCGCCTATTACGACTACTGATATTGTTGGCGACTCATTTGCTACCCTAAACGAAATCCAGACGATCTTATTTCCTCAGACACCTACTTCAGGGAAGTGGAATTTAACTTTCCACGGTGGTGTGACGCCGGACATTCCTTATAATGCGAGCAGTTCGGCATTAGCCACTATATTGAATACGCTTCCGACACTAGTGACGGTGGCGGTGACAAGTATTGTGGGTGGATTTAGTATAGAATTTGCAGACATCAATGGAAGTCAGACGCAATCTTTGCTAGCTATCTACGATCAACCGCAGACATTCTTACCTGCTAGTGTGGTTGGGAATGCGATTACTATTCCGCTGCATGGATTTGCCCATGGGGATACGGTAGGATTTTTCACAACAGGTGCTTTACCGGCAGGTTTAACTGTAGGAGCGACCTATTATGTGGTGTACATAGATGTTAACACCATAGAATTAATGACGGCTCCGCCAAATAATATCGTGGTACCTCTAGTAGATCAAGGAACGGGTGTACACACGGTAACGCGCAACACCTTAGCTAATGGATCCACCCAGGTAGTCCCTACGATAACAGAAGTTGTGCAGGGGTACGGTGGTAGGTTCCCCTCGGACGTTTCTCAATTAAATGATTCAAAAGCTCTTGCGGCGGCGATAAATTCCAATCTTATTGTGAATAAACTATACACGGCAAACCCTAGTACGGGAGTTGTCGCACTAACATCCATTTCTCCGGGTAGTGGTGGAGAGTCTTCTTTAGTATTTAGTGGCAGTAGTATGTCTTCTGTAAACGGAATATCGGGAGGATCTGACGCGGATGTATTGCCGTTTTTGACACCTAAGCCTTTTTATTATGCCGACGCTCCGGTAGTGGCTTTAGATGGAATTAGTACCACAAAGTATAATGGGTACAGTGGAAATTCTGTGGTGTTTGATGCTCCTGCGGAAAGTGTGCAGGCTCCTTACATTGTGTCTCAGGTGTTTCCTTTGGACTTACATCCTCTAGACTCGATGGTAGCTAATCAACCGTGCTCTTATCCTAAAGGAGTTTTTACGCAAGGCTTGGGTTCTTTCCTTACCTATACGGAAATTGATTACACAGAGACGGCAACCCTCGTGATAACGGTGCAAGGACAGCCGTATCAGGAAGCTCCAAGCGGAAATATTGACGGCAGCAATACCGTATTTAATATGCTGCTTAAATCCTGCAACGGACAAAATTCTATGCTTCTATGGATCGATGGGATCTTCCAACCCACGACACTATACACCTATAGTGAATTAGCAGGTCACGGCGTCATTACACTGTCGTTCGCTCCACAGCCTAACCAAATAATTTGGGTGTGGTATATCATCGCATCCGATAGCTGTGCAGAAGAATATGTGGTTCAGTTGACCGGACTAGTGGACGGGGTAAATACAAACTTCAATGTACCAAATAGTCCATGGGTAGATACTCCGACGTTACTGGTATTTAAAAAAGGACTCCTGAGCTTGCAAGGTGTCGATTACAATGTCGATCCAGGAAATACGTCTATAACCTACGTGACACCACCTACGGTTGGGGATAATCTGTGGGCACATTTTAATCAGGGAAATATAGGCACTGACAAATGGTTACAGCTTGTTGTAGGGGTGGGGGATGGTGCTAAAATTTTATGGTTTTTCCCGACACTTTTAACCTCAGAGTTGCCTAGGTCTAAAGATTCAGTAATCCTAGCACTAGACGGGTTTGTCCAGAGAGGTAAGGGTATAGATTATACTGTGAACACAGATCATCTAGGAAATCCCAATGGATTTGTTACTTTCGTGGAGGCTCCGGGTATTGGTGTAAATATTCAAGTGGCGTTTTTTACTAGAGGATAATTGGTAATTTCAAATCAAAGTATTAGGAGCCCGGATATTGTAGAGGTGCAAGATGTAAAAATCTTCACCTCTAGTGCTCACCCATCCCTTCAGGTTTCGGTTACTGAAAACTACAATTCTGTCCTCACCAAAATTGAGTCTTTAACTCCTAATGCGGATGAGAAGCTAGCTCTTGACAATACGCTTTCTGCGCCTTCGGCTTCTAATCCAGTAGTACTTAAAGATGATTTAACCACTTATGTTCCTCAAGCGGATTTAGGTGAGGTTAAGGATTCTGTACAAAATTTCAGTAATCTACCTTTAGTAGGAAATACGTTAGGTGATTTACGTCCGGTCGTTGCGGACAATATCATCTATAGATGGAATGGCAGTGCTTGGACGGTATTTATACATAGTGGGACGTTTGATCACACGCAGCTTCTCAACTTAAATGCAGATCCTGCTTATCAGCATGTGACGTTAGCTAATATAGTTACGCTTCTTACACAAACTCACTTACACTCTAATGAAGCCGTTTTAGACGCTATTACGGATGTGGGTTCGGGGCAGATAATTACGACAAGCGAGAGATCTAGGATACCGAGTCAGGATGAATTTAATGCATTAGCTGGGACTTCAGGAATTCCTTCTAACTCAAATCGCTATGTGACAAATCAGGATGCGCGGTTAAACACCACGAGAAATCCTTATGTTACAGTTGGTCCTCCTGGTAGTTTAGCTACCTTTACAGGTGTTGATGCAGTTCCTCTTGAAGATGCTCTTGTAGCCATCGACACAGGAAGTGCTACCGCCGTTAAAGCTATAGAAATGCTGCCCGGAGTGTTCAACCTTGGGGGCTCCATTTTAACATGGTTAAACCCTGCTCCTCTTCTAATTGAAGCTTTTGTTCCCGGCACAGTTACTCTCCAAGTATATGTTGCCGGTGTCAAAGCTCTAGGTGCGGGCGGTCCCCTCACGGTGAGAGGCGTTACTTTTGAACTTAACGACTACAATACCTTTGCTTGCTTGTCAGAGCGTCCTAATACTCTCTACGAGGATTGTACCTTTATCTCGCTGCCGCTTATCAACACCCAGGTAGGTGCGCTAGCTAATGCAGCTAATACAGTGTTTAGACGCTGCACCTTCGTTGGACCACTTCTAGAAGGTATTCAGATCAATGCAGCAGATTGCCGTATAGAAGAATGCGTCTTTACCCTAAGCAATATTCATAACCCCGCTGTACACACTAAATTAGGCGGGGATAATGCGCTAATCGATCATAATATATTTAATAGCGGACAACTCCAGTTAGAAGCTAATTTTGCGCAAGTTTCAAATAATTACTTTAACTACCAGCCGTTAAATTGCAGTGTCCCTGCGGCTTCTCCGGCAACTATTTCCCTAGCGGTCAATCCTTTTGTCAATGGGGACATTGTAACTTTCACCGGAGCCGTACCCCAAGGTATACTAGTAGGTCGTAGGTACTATGTTAGAAATGCTACAAGCACTTCTTTCAATATCTCACGTACCCCTGTTAGCTCTTTGATCATTGCTTTAACCGCAGGGGTTAGTGTTCAAGTGTACTCTCCTACCTATATATCTTCTGTAGGATACAGTAGCCGTATTATAGACAATATGCCTGAAGAGTATAATCAGCCATATATAGGCGTAACTAAAACAGTAGGACCGGAAGGTTCTTATGCCGATTATCGTGGCAATGATGAAAGTGGATTTTTAGCTGCTCTTGATGACTTAACCATCACTACTTTAGAAGTATTGCCTGGGACGTATACGTTTTCTTCTACGATAGTAATAAATACAGGATGCAAGATAAAAGGCACCTCGTCATCTATTATAACTTCCTCTGTGTTATGTTTTCATCTAAATAGTAATTCTTCTTTAGAAGGTCTGTCATTTACGGGAGGAGCTTCAGTATCTATAGGTAATTTGGGAGCCGCCGTTAAAAACTGCATTTTCAACTACACAGGAGCAAGTTATCCGTTGCTAACGGTGGGTACTGATTATGTCGTAAGTGGATGTACTTTTAACGGGCTTCGCGGTCTAGAGATTACTGGATCCTTACGCGGTAAAGTTTTAAACAACTATTTTAATTGCAGCGTGAATAACTTTCTTTTAAATTCTGGTACCTATGATCAGATTAGGGACAACTTTTTTATCTCGTCCCCTGCTCCTGTCTTTGGGACTATAGCTTTTGGGACTAATGCTCTTATTATAGAGGGTAATCATTTCCTAGGGGTGTTGCCTTCTAAATTAAATACGACAAACAGTGTATGGCAGGCTAATTATCCTGCGCCACAAGCGAATAATTTGGATGGTATAGATAATATAGAAATAGATCTCCAGGGGTATTTACAGCCACTTTCCGGTCCTGTTGTGATAGGCAGTATTGCATCTGCTGGCAGTGTGGCTTTTAGTGATGCTGTAAATTCTTCGGCAATCACTCAGACGATTCAAATAGGAACAGGCTTAGGTGGTGAAGTCGCAGTTACAGAGCCTTTTACCGTAGAGATTTATTGGACCTCGGTGGCTACAACAGGTACAGTTAAGTGGCAAGTAACCGCTGCATTTAGAGATGCTTTTACCGGCATTTTAGGCGCTCCAATTACGGTGCAGCATATTTCACCTAGAACAGGCGTAAGCCCTACACAAGAAGACGTGGTAAGCATCTCGTTCACTTCTTATATGTTACCTAATCCAACACATGTTTCGTTTACAGTGACCAGACTAGGCGGAGATCCATTAGATACATTAACCGACATTGCGCATGTATTAGATGCTAAAGTATTAATCCCGAGAACTTAATGGCTAACAATGAGAAGATCAGAACCTCCGATATTGTAGAGATCCAAGATGTAAAAGTTTATGCGACCTCTGCCCATCCTATTTTCTCTACCGTAGCCGGTGTCACCTTAGATATTGTCTTAGCGAAAATTGCTAATTTAGCTCTCACCGTGGGAGAAAAGCAAGCACTAGACGCTACGTTATCTCTACCGTCTTCATTGAATCCTGTGGTCCTTGCTTTAGACGTACCAGTTTATTATAAAATGGATGATTTCGGTCAGATTAGGGACGCTGTACCCGCAATTTCTAATCTCCCGCTACCTGTAACGCCTACCGGCGATACGGTCCTAGGATCGACCACCATTCTTAACATTTCGAGCATGTCGTCGGTTATTCCTTTTCAACCGATAAGTGGTGCGGGAATACCTCTGGATGCTTATATCGTCAGTGTATTAGGCAACAGTGCCACACTAAATTTACCTGCCACGGCGACAGCAGTAGGGGTCACCTTATCTATATCTCCTGTGGTTGGGGATTTGCGTCCGGTACTGAATGAAAATGCACTTTATAGGTGGGATGGTGTCTCATGGACATTGTATATCCATACAGGAGTTTTGGATCATACCATGCTCCTTACTCCCACATTGAATGCGGATCCCCTTAATCAGCATATACCGTTAGCTACGCTTCAGACTTTGAATCATAATAATCATATTCATGGATATTATTTTGATCCCTCTAACGTAGATACGATCTCAGATGTTATCTACCTAAGTATTATATTTCCTAACGGTACGCCGATTAATTTTAATTCAATGGGAACTTTGCCAGGTGGATTAACTGTAGGTACAACCTACTATATTGTAAATGTCACTCCAACATCTTTTCAAGTATCTTTAGTTCCTGCCGGGGTGCCTGTAGATATCACTTCGCAAGGAACAAATCTTACGCCTACAGGTATCACTGGTGAGCCTGTACTGCCGGATAGTCATTTCATCTCGGACTTGCCACTTCTAAATCAGATCACTTCGGCAGGATCAGGTAAGATAATCACTACTACGGAACGCTCGTTAATTCCGTCCCCCGATATGTTTGATGCACTACAGGGAACTGTAGGTACACCCTCGGCTATTAATCCCTATGTTACCGACTATGATCCGCGCATCAATACGGTAGCTAACCCATATGCTACAATAGGCATCACTTCACCGCCATGCTCCTACCCTGGAAACTCCCTTACGACGTTTCAAACCGCCATAAAGGGCGTCACAAAGTTTTCTTGTACAATCAGTGTAGGAAGTCCTGCTTTAATCAGTGCAACGAACAATTTTCAAAATGGTGACATCGTATATTTCAATACCGATGGGACGCTACCCTCAGGTCTTCTTATATCCTCGTACTATTTTGTCGCCAATGTGACTCCAACAAACTTCAATGTGTCTACAATACTTGCAGGACCTTTAGTCGCAACCACAAACGCCGGGAGTGGAAACTTCGCTGTAGGGGGTAATAATTGGCAAGTTAAAGCCCTAGAAGTCCTGCCGGGAGCATATTCCCTAAATGGAAACGTAACGTGGAGCTTGCAGGAAGATGGCTTACTTATAGAGTGCATTCCAGCTTACAGTGCCACAATCACTTGCAATTCCTTAACCGATACTTTACAGGTAATACCTCCTGGTATCGGTCCGGTAAAAATAAAAGGATTCGTTTTCAACCTAACGGCAAACACTAATAGTATTTTACTGTCTAGAGACTACTGCACTGTAGAAGATTGCCAATTTATTGGCACATCCAATAATACTGCCATAACAGTGGTCGGTAACTACGCCAAAATAAGCCGTTGCAGTTTCTCTAACTTAACCACAAGTCTAGATGTAACTGGTAATTTCTCTCTTATAGATAATTGCTACTTCTCTGCTACCTCAATAAATGTCAATTCTTTAGGTACCAAGGTGGTCGCTTGTACGTTTGACTTAACCTTTTTGAATATCCTAGTAGGAGCTTCCTACACATCACTTTGCGACAATACTTTTACAAGTACCGGCACGGTGGTAGACGCAGGTACATCTACAAGGTTTCTATCTCGTCCTTTAGCTGACACCTTTTACCGAGGACAGCCACTTACGGGACAAAAGAAATCGGTAGGTCCCCTTGGGAGTGCGGCGGATTATAGGGGAAACACGGAGGCGATTTTTATAACCGCTTTAGCGGATCCTCTTATCACTGAGATCGAAATATTGCCTGGTACGTATACTTTTGCTAGTACCGTGACCCTACCTGCGGGTAAGAGTATTAGTTGTACGTCAGGAGTATTTATAAATAGTTCTAGTAGTGCGTTCTCTTTAAGTGATGATACGGCAATATCCAATATTGTTTTTAACGCACCAAATGCACAGCCATCTATTCTTATAAATAACTGTACCAACGCTAGAGTGTATGGTTGTTCCTTTTATGCACAAAGCATCAGTATGACAGCTTCTACCTACTCTATGATAGATGAGTGTATCTTTACGGGTGTTGGTATTTCCATTACGGGATCTACCGCAGTGGTTACGAAGAATTTATTTCAGGTAAGTGGTCAAGCTTTAGGTACAGATGCTACCTGCGTTGCTTGTAAAATTACGGATAACAAATTCCTTGCAGGGTCCATCAATCTTCAGGGGCAGGATTTTATCACAAGGGGTAATTTCTTTTTAGCAGGATCTCCGGACAAGCACTTTCTAGTGAACAGTGTATGGCAGGGTAACTACCCAGCATCAGGAGATGCACTTGTTTTAAATACATTAGACCTTGGTAGATATTTAGATCCTTATACTCCTGGCTGCTCTCGTGTAGCAGTGAACGGCTTTGGTGCTTTATCTTATATTAAGACAGCAAATGCTTCTGCCTCGACGATGGCTGTACCCTTCACCTACACAGTGGATGAGACATTTAACTACACGGTTAAGCTGTCGTGGACATCTATTGCAAGCTTTGGCAATGTTAGGTGGCAAATTACGGTCGTATTTTTTGATCAAGTAGCTAAGCAGCTAGGAACCCCGGTAGTCCAAACAGTTACTTCCGCAAGGACATATATCTCGCCGTCCTTAGAGAATAGTGTTACCGCCACATTTTCTTCTTACGGTGGGATAGCCACTCCTACAAGCTTTTCCGTCGATGTTACTCGGTTGCCTTTAGATGTATTAGATACACTCCCCTTTTCGGCAGATTTAATAAACGTCGAAACAACATTTAGGAGTGTGTAAATTGGATTCTCTATACAGTCTTTCACCAGAAGACTATTTAAAATTAGATATAACTTCGCTTCCTCCTGAAGATTTAAAGGAGTTAGCATATTATCTTTGGTGTTGTTATGAGGAGGATGAGTTACTCATGGATTGGCGAACTAAGATACTCCTCCCAATAGTCAATAAATTTTGCACCGCCTCTGTAGAAGAAGTTGAGGATCTAGATGGCGAATGAAAAAGTAAGAACACCCGACGTAGTTGAGATTTTTGATACCAAGATCAAAGCTACGAATGCTCATGCTCATATAGGTACTGGCGTCTCGGCTAATGCCACCTATGATTCTATTCTTGCTCAAATAGCCTCTTCAAGTCCTACGCTAGCAGAGAAGCAAGCGTTTGATGCCGCACAGTCGCCGGGGGCTTTAAATCCTTTTGTTACTTTTTCGGATTTAGCTGCACAAATTTCAGACAAAATTCCATGGAAAACTATAGGTCCTACCGGCAGCAGTGCAGATTTTCAAGGTAATACGGACGCCATTTTCACCACAGCTTTTGCTAGCGGCGCATTTTGGTTTCAAGTTTTACCTGCCACTTACACTTTCAGTGCCTCCGTCGCAATTCCCGCAGGTGTTAAAGTTGTAGGCGTCACTACAAGTTCGACCATCATCACAGGAAATATTGCCTCCCCACTATTCACCATGGGTAGCAGTTCCTACCTATCGTTTATAACTATCTCTCAACAAAATACTTCAGGATCCGCACTAGGCATTACAGCGAATGCTGTGTCTTTAGAGTATATGATTCTTTCTCATGCAAGTACTTCTGGAACATTAATAAATGCTGTAGGGGTTACTGATTTAAAGATGTTCACCTGTGTATCTCAGGTGGCAAGTAGTATTATTACTAGTTGTTCTAACTCTTTCTTTCACGGTTGTTTATTTGACGCCCCTACAGTGTATGCTTTGGATTTGCAATCATGCATAAATGTAACACTTACCGCTTCTATATTCAAAAATGGTCAATTGAATGTCTTAAACAGTACAAATGTGAAAGCGGTATCTAATCATTTTAATTCTGGTCTAACGGTAACGACAAGTCCTACTACTTTGCTGAGGGCTAACACTCCGGATACGGTTAATAACGAAAGTGATGATTTTTTAGATATCCTCACTTACATAGGGAGTCCGTCTCTTCTAGCCACAAATCCTATCTACTCAAACAATTATGCAGGTCCTCCCGGTGAGGATTTAACTGCAAGGGCATCTGCCTTGGACTTACTAGTGCAGTGGCGTTATGAGGAGAGGAATTTCCATCTAGTTGCGCAGTCGGAACCGACAACGATTTCATGGAACCAAACCACCAATCTTTTAACTTCTACGGGACCGCTCTTCTTGCAATCGTCGCATAGAGCATCTCACTGGGTAATTCCCACATTGAATATTACGGTGCCTAACAATTCCGTGGTCTATTATGTCCTAGACAGGAACCTTAACACGTCTCCTATTACCTTAACTCCCCAGTTAGCAAGTATAGGAACGGTGCCTAATAATACCGCCAATCAGCAAGTGTGGGTGTTAGCTTTTGCTTTAAATAACGGTTTATGGTGGAGAGGTGGAAGGGGTACTAGGTTTCCTGCAACAGGGACTCAGGTAGGTCAATACTTTGTTGATGGATCGTCAAAGAGCCTTCTTGATTACATCGGATCTCCTGACTACAATGCCTCGCAGCCAAACTATGCAAATAATTTCTCAGGGGTTAATGGGGAAAACCTTGTAACCCGTATCAACCATACGGATCAGTTAATCCGTACCCTCTATCAGAATACGAATGTCGGCACTTACCTATCCGATACATCTTATATCTCTGTGGAGCCGGGTACGGGTTCTACCTATGCGTTGACACTTTCAGGGACTTTTTACATGGCGTTCCCGAACGTGGCAGGTCATATCTTTGCTACTAACCTTTCTTGGAATTTAGCCGATCAGGACATCATATACTTCACCCTTAATTTAGGTGAAGGAGCCGGTAGTTTAGCCGGTGCAGATACGGCGATTATTGCCGCCACGCAAGCCGCCGCAGGAGCGCTTCCACTGCCGGATAACTATCCTAACATTGCAGCAAATTACATAGCTAAGTATTTCGTCTTCGCTAGGCGCGTAGGCACGTCCATCTTCCTTTGGGATAATTCTGAACTACCCGTAGGTGGTAGGTACCCTGAGCCCATCGGCAGATCTGTCGTAGCGATAAATCCGCCAAGTGTCCTTGTAGGAGGAAATACACAGTGGGATGGGACTAATTTTCTTTGGGAAGGTTTAGCCGTAGCCGTGGCGACTGGCGCAAATATCAACCGCAATACCTTAGCCAATCAAACAACAGCCTTACCCAGTCTTACCGACTTGACCGAAGGCACAGGTCTACTTTTGACACATACATGGAACAGTGTACCGGCTACGCCGCAGAACGTGCAGGTGAGTAAGGTGCCACTACCCCTTACTTATGTACCGCTACAGAATCAATTTTTGTGGGTGCAGAGGCGTAACGGGATCATTATGTTTACGGAAGGGTAGACTCCTAATAGCTAGGGCTCACAAGTGGGTCTAGCTATTTTTTTGGCTAAGGGGGAGGTTAACCTCCCCCTTTTAGTTAGGCAGGTAGCGTGGTGAGGAAATTGGTGATGGCAGTTTTTTGCTCATCAGTAATTGCTTCACCACCTAGGATCGTTTGCAGTTGTGCGCGTGCTTTCGTCGAGACGAGTGGGAGCAACGTTTCTGGCAAATTTTGCATTTGCGAAACGAGGTCTTTAGCCACCTGCTTTGGATCTGCCACGGCTCCTGTTGTCCATTTGCCTGTTTCAAACACTCGGGTTGAAATGGCTGCGTAGCGGTTAAATTCACGCACCTGACTAGGTACGTTTTGTAGCCGCTGTTTGCGCACGCCTGGCGCAGAGGAGGTTTTAAACCTCTCTAGGATTTCCTCATAGGTAAGGGGGATCCTTACTTCTTGAACTTTTTGTCCAAAAGGTGTGGTTTGGACCGCCTCAGTGACAAACTCGATTTTTTGACCAGGACGCAATTCAACAACCGTCTGCTCTGTCGTCATAACTGATTACTCCTAAGGTTTGGATCTAGAAACAACCTAGAGGGATCTGAAAGGTTGCGCAAGGATTTTTTTGCTCTGGAGAAAGATTATGATATGTGGACACTGTAAACGATAAATATACTCTCCTTCATGGTGATTGCCTTCTAAGGATGCAAGAGCTTCCAGATCATTCAATAGATATGATCCTAACTGATTTGCCCTACGGTACAACCCAATGCCGATGGGATGCCGTCATACCTCTTGAACCTTTATGGTCGCAGTACTGGCGCATTTTAAAAAAGCATGGAGCCGTTGTGCTGTTTGCTGCACAACCTTTCGGATCCATTTTGGTCGGTAGTCAAGTAGAGCATTGGAAACAGACACTCATATGGAAGAAAAATGTAGCTAGTAATTTCCTCAATGCTAAAAGGCAGCATTTAGCTATCCATGAAGAAATTCATGTATTCGCTTCAAGCACCCCTAGGTACTTTCCACAAATGCAAATTGGCAAACCTTATAAAAATAAACGCAGCGGCAAAGATGATACCGGGGATTGCTACGGGACTATCAAGCAAAGGACCGATACGCTTAACGGCGGAACTCGTTACCCGACTACAGTATTAGACTTCTCCAGAGAAACAGGTTTGCATCCCACACAAAAACCCGTTCCGCTTCTTGAGTATTTAATCAAAACATATTCCGAAATAGGAGATAGTGTTTTAGATAATACTATGGGAAGCGGGAGCACTGGTGTTGCCTGCCTTAATACTAATCGAAGCTTTATAGGTATCGAAATGGATACAGCATACTTTAATACAGCTTCTCATAGACTAAAAAACCTTGACTTAAAACAGGGTTAAGGGTACTTAACCAGCTATCTGGTGCTGTTATTACCCAAAAGGTAATAAATTCAACTAGTTAAAATTTAGGACTTACCCAGTCAGAGATCCATGAAAATTTATAGCTGTTTAATTCTAGTACTTTACTAGATGCTGGCTAAAGTTTTCATCTGGAGATGCCGATGAGTGTTTGTGTAAAAAATTACCTGCCACTTCATTAAGGAGAATACCATGGCGAAGAAGACAATTAAGAAGAGTAGTCCCCATGCCCACAAGGTTGCTTATGGCAAAAACTGCATCCCTGTCCTTATGGACATTTTACAGTACGAGCGGGAAGATGCTTACCTCATTAAGCAGTGGGGTTTTGCGTCACCCGGTCCTATCCTTTGTTACCGTAAGGGGCAAGTTAAGAAACCGGACGTGGTTGCGCTGCGCAAGAAGATGGGAGATAAGGCATCTAAATCTCTAATTCGTGCGGCACGTCTTGCAGCTAAATTCTTGACGGTAAAGGAAGCCAAGAAAAGAGCACGTAAAGCACTTAAAGCAGCAGCAGCAGCAGCAGCAGCAGAGGGAGCAAAAACCAAATCGAAAACCAAAACCAAAGCGAAAACCAAAACCAAAGCGAAAACGAAAAAGAAAACCTCGGAGAAAGCTCTCAAGAAAACTAAGGCGCGTAAACTGATCGGCTCGGCTCCGATTCTCAAACAAAAAACTGCTGAAAAAGCTCCGAAAGCACCGAAAAAAGCCGCTGCACCGAAAGCACCGAAGGTTGTTAAGGCAAAGGCGAAAGTGAAAACTTCGGACAGGCTCGTGACTAAACTCCGCAAGGCGATGGCTGTTGCCACTGCACCAGCCGAGGCTACCCCTGCACCTGCTCCTAAGAAAAAAGTCAAAGCGAAAAAAGTGGTTGCCGAGACTGCGGAAGCTGCTACGGTTTAATTCTTTTTGGCTCCCCTTAGGGGGAGCCTGTCTTTGACAAGAGTGGAGGTTCGGTGAAATTTATTACAAAAATTGTTGCTTCAGCTATGCGATCTAAAGTGACAATCTTATTAGATGAAAATCTTTTAGAACTCAAAGATGGCTTGCGGGATGCAGGTTTCAAAGTGCTTACCTTAAAGCAAGGTATGAGTGATGAGGACATAGGTGAGTTAGCTGAGGGGCATGCGATATTAACAAAAAATACGAAAGATTTTATCGGTAATGCGAAAGCTTTTGACTACGATATCATCTCTGTAGAAAAAATAAAATTCATCGATACGGCTAAGACGAAAAAAAATCTAACCGTTCAAAAAATTGTTAAGGCGGTAAGAGAAAGTCAGTTCTATGTCCTGCGTGGGAATTTTCTCCTACGGATACTAGACAGCGGTAAATTTAAGATTGAAGAGATAGTAATATAACATTTACATGCATCGTGAAAAGGCTCCCCATATTATAGGGAGCCTTTTAATTTGTTTAAGGCAAATCTAGCTGGCTAAACGGCGGATGCGCCACCTGCTGAAAAGTGCAAGCACCTAACAACATTAAAAAACTCATTAAAAGCCCTAAGCCAAAAAAGCCTAGGAGAATCCACAAATATATCATGTGACGCATCTTTCCTCCGCTAGTAACTCCTTACAGGTTTAAAAATGTTCTTAAATTGTCAACCCCATTGACTGTTACGAACGCTGCGCTATCACCGATCGCATTGCAATCTTTTCCATCTTTACCTATAGGGATGGTCCGCATCGTACCGCCTTCACCCCATTCACTTCCCCAACTATTAAGGACAATCCAATAGTCCTTACCGTTGTCTTGACCCCAGCCTAAAAGAATCACCATATGATTGAGCGCAGAGGCACCTACACTGCATCCATCATAAATACCGTCGCTGTAAGACTCCCAAGTATCATCCACAGCAACGTCCACCGAGACAGGTCCATGATCATAGATTGCCTGCTTAATCGCCTGCGTCTTAGGAGGCGTCTTACCATTCCCCACAAACGACCAAGACGAAATCTTGGTGTTCGCCTTGTAAGCATGGCATGAACTATTAGACGCTGTATATGGATACGCAGCTTCTAATGGCAAACCTTTGTCTTTCATGAAATCAAGAACATCAAAATCTCCACCATCACAGTCGTACTTACTGCAAGAGATGACCGCTTGGTTAGATAAAAGCAAAGGATTAAGGGATGCCTTCTGCTGGAGTTGCGAGACTATCTCAATGATCCCCGTCGTAGCAAAACTGTAACATGAACCGCATTGACCCTGATTCCTAGCCTGCCGCACCAAACCATGCTCGCGCCAATCCCACTCATCAGGGACCGCCTGTAAAGGCTCTTCTACAAACGAAGCACTAGAACGTGGTCCAGGGACATAACCCGTCACACGCTTAATATCTCCACCACTACGGGTGTACCTTGTTACCCAATTCTCCGCTGACGTAAAACCATAAGCATGAAGACTACTAAAGGCTAAAAACAAAGCTAAAGCTAAACGCACAACTGCCCCCTTTCCTTAGATGTTATCTATCTAATCTAAGGCTGGGGTTCTGTATTTTGGCACACCCTATGCGGTGCCACTATTCTAAGATGGTCGCTAAGTCCGAAAGGCGTTGCTGTCCTGCCACGGAAGGATGAAAGCAATCGATATCTGAGACATCACTAGAGAACAGGTCACCAATACCTATGGCTGGATTAAAATGTATCCTAGGATGTTCCTCCTTAGCGTTTACCTCATTAACATATTCCTCAAGCGATAAGTTAAACATATCTAACTTATATTGATTGTCGTTACGCAATTCGTCCGATATAAAAGGGCTAAGAAATCCCGCACAAATACCAGATACAGCCCATACTGTACGACACCATAGCTCATTCTTTTTAGCATAGTAAATCGAAGAAATTCTTGGAACAGGAGATACCGTCAAGATGACCTCCTTATTCCTACTGTAAAGACTCTGTATAACATCCTTGATATTAGATAACGTGTCTTCGAGTGGTAGATTGTAACACGCATCGTTAGCTCCAATTAAAAGCGTAGCATGCGTAGGTATCTCTGATAGAGCTAACAACTCTAACTTCACAACTCCCGACGTAGCTCCCACTACCGCTAAGTTGTATGCGCGGTCGCCATGACTAGGAAATAAAGATTCCCAATAACTACTAATCTCATTACCTGAAGCCCAGTTGTATGCCGTGTTTTCACCTATTTTCTTAGCATTAAAACCACGGGTTATAGAGTCGCCAAATGAAGCTAATACCTGCCTACCAAATGCCGTAGAAGATATACACAAACATAGACCTAAGACTACATTACGCAAAATACCCCCCCGTAGAAAAGTTGATTAGCCAGTTATTTAACCTACTTACTGGTATTCGTTTAAGGAAACCCTAACATAGGTTTAAAGAATGCTAAAGTTTTTTTCACGCGACCAGTAGATGGCAACGCCCCCCCCCCACCCACAGCCGACCCGACCCACCGCTCCGTATACGTATTCTTTAAAGGGACAAGTCATGACATGTTTTTTCTGGAGCATGACGGGCATCTGGAGTAGACTCGGGGTACACAAGAGAGTTCCCCGAGTTTCTTCCTAGAAGCATTTGGGGTATTTTGTTTTTTAGGGTGGGTGAAATAAATGTTGACAGCTAGGCAAAGTGGTGTGCAAGATTAACATATAACGATGCAGGCGAGAAAATTGTTCCAGAGAGGAACAAACGCCGAGATCAAGAAACCCAGAGAGGGTAATAAGATGCGTGAATATGCGTTTGATGCTGTGGTTTTTCTCCACCGAGCCCAGCCCTTCCACAAAGCCCACAAGAAGATTTATGACCGCGCTTTAGCTTTAGGTAAGCTTGTGATCCCTGTTTTTGGATCAGATCTACAAGCGGTTAATACCTATAACCCTTGGAAGTCTTTTGAGCGCAAGGAGATGTGTAAATCCTGTTTTGACGAAGAGGATTTAGCTAGGGTGCGTTTTACTTCGGTAAGTGACCATCCGTATCAAGATGAAGCATGGTTAGCTGAGGTACATACTAAGGTAAGAGATATCTTAGAAAAAGAATGTGAAAACTATGAAGACTTAAAGATAGGTATCATTGGATATAAAAAGGATAGCACTTCAGCCTATTTGAATTGGTTTCCGCAGTGGGAGTTTATAGATACTGCGAGTTTTTCCAGGGGAATTTCCGCCACGGACATTCGCAATTCCTACTTTGTCGAGATGCTAGATTTCTCAGGTGTTAAGGAGAAATACCTAGCCTCTAAGACCTTCAGGGAGGCTCGTGAAAAGGCATCTAGTTACAGTTGGAGGGAGCACCTTCCCCCAACTGTAGTGGCGTTCTTAGAGCGGTTTAAAGAAGACGAGGCGGCAAGGTGTGCTAGCTTAGTGTCGGAGCATTTGTCTAATTTGAAAAAGAAAGCCGATAAGGAGGCTTACTGTTATCCTATCATTGAAAACACGGTAGACAATGTAGTGATGAAGAGTGCTCATATCTTACTCGTAAAGCGCGGTGTTAATCCTGGCATCGGACAATGGGCATTGCCGGGCGGGTATTTAAATGAATTTGAAGAGCAGTTTGATGCGGCGTTAAGAGAACTTAAAGAGGAAACTAAACTTAACTTGTTCCGCAAAGCTAATTTAAATGTTCAGGATCAATACGAAGAGACCCGCAAAGAGTTGGTTAAGTGTTTTGTTGGCGAGCATACTTTTAGTTATCCGTTAAGGTCTACTAGGGGTAGGGTTATAACTACAGCTTTTCATTTTCAATTGCCAGTAGAAGGTGACTTCCCTTATATAAAGGGGGCGGACGATGCTACTGAAGCTAAATGGTTTTCCATAGCGGATATCTTTAGGATGCGCGAGCAGATGTTTGAAGATCATTTCTCCATCATCCAGTTCTTCACTATGGGAGGCAAAAAATGAAAAGCGTGAAGAATACGGTATGTTCGATGACTAGTGGTCCCATAATGTTTTATAAAAATCATATCAGAAATTATTTCTTCAATATAAAGGATAGAGTGTGGTGGTTAGTATCCTTCCCAATTTATGCCCAGATTACTTCACCCTGAGAGGAAAATGAAAAAAGTTAAGAATATAGTATATCCAAATGATGTGCGTTATCGTTATGTGCCTAGGACGTTGCTACAAAGCATGTCAGAAATTCTTCATCCTATGACGGAGAGGGTGTGGTTAGTATCCTTTCCAATTTATACACAGCAATTAAAATTGTATTTTCATGTTGGGAAGACCTAAAATGAAAGAGGTTCGGAGCGAAGTATATCCTTTGGAGATGCGGCTACTAAATAGTATCCCAATACTTAAAACTATACAGTCAAAAACTAAAAATTCTTTGATTATATAATGGGTAACCTATGGTTAGTAGGTAACCCAATTTATACCCAACTTGAAGATGCTTTTTCCATACGCTTACTCCAACTTTACAATTTTTAGGAGACAACATGAATTTTATTAGTACAAATTTTTTCCGTCAAACGTTACTTGCCGATTCGTACAAGTTAACACATCATAAGATGTTTCCAGAGGGGACTAGCCATACGTATTATTACGAGGAGTCTCGTGGCGGGCATCAATTTGACGAGACGTTATTTTTCGGGTTGCAATATTTCCTTAAGGTATTAGCCGGTGAGGTAGTCACTAAGGAGAAGATTGCTTATCTAGAGAAATTTACGTCTGAGCATTTTGGTCAAGATGTTTTCAACAAAGCCGGTTGGGAGCATATTTTAAACAAGCACAAAGGTCGCTTACCCTTATCGATTAAGGCGCTGCCTGAGGGGATGCTAGTACCAAAGCACCGCGTTCTTTTTACGGTGGAGAACACTGATCCTGAGTGCTTTTGGCTTCCCGGCTATGTTGAGACATTTTTATCCCAGATTTGGTATCCCATTTCCGTTGCGACCTTAGCTTTCAATATTCATAAGCTTATCCTCTCTTTTAGAGAAGCCACCGGGGTAGGGGTTGAGGGTAGTGAGTTTCAGCTTCATAATTTCGCCTACAGGGGCGTCTCCTCGGTGGAGATGGCGGGAATAGGCGGGAGTGCAACCTTACTATTCTCTAAAGGAACGGACACGACGATTTCCATCCCCTTTACCCAAGAGGTGTACAATACGGATGAGATGCTAGGCTTTTCGGTGGTAGCTACGGAGCATAGTCCGACTACGGCACATGGCAAAGAGCATGAGCAGGATTTTTATGAAAAGATGATTGATACATTTCCTACGGGAATATTATCTGTTGTCGTGGATTCTTATGATGTCTTTAATGCTTTAAAAAATATCCTAGGTAAAAATATTAAAGAGAAGATCTTAGCAAGAGATGGTGTATTTGTTTTTCGGTTGGATAGCGGATATCCACCTGAGATGGTAAGTACTGCTTTAAACATTTTAGGTGACATTTTTGGGTACACCACCAATGCACATGGATATAGGACACTGCATCCAAAAATAAGAGTGTTGCAGGGTGACGGCGTTGATTATGATATGATCCAACTCATCTTAAAAACGATGAAAGATCACAAATGGGCGGCGGACAATATCGTGTTTGGGATGGGTGGCGCTTTACTTCAGAAGTTGAACCGAGACATTCACAAGTTTGCCTACAAGTGTTCAGCGGTATTGGTGGATGGGGTATGGCGCGATGTGTTTAAGGATCCAGTTACCGACCCAGGTAAGACTTCTAAGAAGGGTCGCTTTGCGGTAGTCAATGAAGGGGGGATTGTCAAGACAGTTCCGTTCGGAACCGAAGGGGATTTGTTGCAGGAAGTTTTCCGTGATGGAGAAGTAAAAATTGAGTTTTCATTTCCTGAAATTCGTGCTTTAGTGAGCAAACTATTTTGAAACAGCTAACGGGGATTTTGTACCACCCATTAAAGTACACCCTTGACGTGGACTCCACGCCAGCTATTGTGTACGGTACTTTTTATAGTTTTTATTTTATTACTTCGAGCATTATACAAGGGGTTCGTAATGACCGATTCTGAATTGTCCGCCGCAGTGGATGCCAAAATTGCCTCACCTAGGGATTCCGTGGAGGCTCCTCCTGAGACAGTCAAGAGGATTGGTAGCCTAACCCCTGAGCAAGAGGCAATGCTCCCGGTCTACCGAGACAAGTGGCTCGCAATCGGATTAGATCTTGAGGATTATTCTTTAACGGACGAAGAATTAAGGCGGCTAGTGGACAAGGTTTACACCGTAGTCGATCTAGCGCCTCCAGAGCAGATCATTCGTGTAAAGAGTCCGCTTCAGCTTCAAGCCGAGGCTAATCGCCTTTTAGGTCACGATAAGCCTCAGTGGGTGGATGTTTGCTTTGGTAATCAAGATGCTAACTGGCTAGGGTTTTACGAATTTTTTATCGAAGTGTATAACTTGGAACTAGACAAGATCCGTCCTTTAATCGAGCTTAGTAAGCGCGTAGGGTGGTTTGTTCCTCTAGATGGCGCATGCATTGTGTCGCAGCGCTTGACGGTGTGTCGGCGAAATTCTCGTGGTGCGCTCCACTGCGTAGATGGACCTGCGGTCCTTTATGAGGACGGGTATGCGGTGTATGCTGTCAATGGTGTGCGGTTTTCTCCCGAACTGGCACGTCAATTTATCTTGACACCCAAGGCTCAAATTGACCGTGCGCAAGTGCTTAAGATTGAAAACGTAGAACAGCGCTCCGAGATTATTGAACTCATCGGTGTGGGTCAGTTCTTACACGATTTAGCGGCAGAAACTATTGATACAGATACGATCGATTTAGCCACAGCCGATATTTCTGATGCAAAGATGTGGCGGACAAAAAGCACTAAGGAAACCTATAAGCTACTGAAAGTGGTGGTAGGGATCACGGATCAATACTACTTGCAAATGCAAAACCCTTCGGTACCTGAAACCCATGTGGAAGCAGTGCATCCCGATTGCCGTACTGTGAAGCAGGCTCTTCATTGGCGAAATACTGGAGAAGTGGAAGGCGAGTTTCTAGCACCTTCGGTTTTGACATGAGATCGGTGGCAAGTAAAATTAATCTTGTCCAGTCTGGTATCCCAATGGTTAAGCATATTCCCTTTTCTGTATTTGTGCAGGTGCAGCAGGCGCTGGATTTTCAGAGGTTGATTAGACCTCTGATTGTGTGGATGTTGACAGAGTAAGTATGTCATGGTACGCTGCTAGGAAATCCAAAATTTGGGAGGGTGCTTATGTATTACCAACAGGGGGATGTAATCCTTCGCAGGGTCAGTGAATTGCCTATAGGTTTGGAACTTCAGCATGGGGATAAAGTCCTTCAGCATGGTGAGACTACGGGTCATCGTCACATGTTTGATAGCAATGCGGCGGTAGACATTTACCACGACATGTCGTCAGTTCCAGAGGACGGAGGTAGGATTACGCAGTTTCAGGGTGAGCGCTATTTACGTGTAGTAAAGCCCTCCCTGCTCCTCCATGAGGAGCACAAGCCGATTGAGATCGCTCCAGGGATTTACAAGCAGGATATTGTGCGTGAGTACGACTACACTGAGATGCGCGGGAAGCGTGTAGTAGATTGAAAAAAAATCCCGCTTAATGCGGGATTTTTAATTTGGGGATGCGTTTATGTCCTATGTTGAGCGGTTACAAGCGGAAATTCGTAGGTTAAAAGATCTCTGTGCTCCGAGGGACTTTCAAACCGAGAATTCTAGCGCTGCCTCTATTTTAGAGAAGCAGCAGGCAATGAGAGAATTAGCTGAAATTAGGGAACAGCTTTCTAGGCTAGCTGCCGGTGAGGCTTTGCTACCCACTGACGAGTTGTGCGGTGATTTTCATGTAGTTTAAAATAGGAGTAGCGGCGATGTTTGGTAGTATTGTGGGTGATGTGATCGGCAGTGCTTATGAGGCAGTTGGGAAACAAGAGCGCCTGTCTCCCATGAAGGCTTACAATTTTGACTTGTTTACAACGAAGTCTAGGTTTACGGACGATACGGTTTGCACTTTAGCGATTGCCGAAGCTCTCTTGTACCCTAATACGTATAAGAACAATTTTCAGTTAGCCCTTTTGCATTGGTGTAGGCGCTACCCTGATGCGGGATACGGTGGTTATTTCAAGCGTTGGCTGCACTCTACAGACCCCATCCCCTACGATTCTTATGGCAACGGTTCGGCAATGCGCGTGTCGCCGGTAGGGTTTACCGGCAGAACTCAGCTTGAGACGGTTACTTTAGCCGGGGAGACGGCTATGCCTACGCACGGACATCCCGAGGGGGTCAAAGGTGCCCAAGCCATCGCCTTGGCGGTGTATCTTGCTCATAATGGAGCATCTAAGGGTACCATTAAAGAGCGCGTCGAAGCTCTCACCGAGTATGATCTAAATACGCCTCTAGAAGAGATAAGACCCTCTTATATGTTTGATGTAACCTGCCAAGGTTCTGTCCCGCAGGCTATCAGGGCTTTTTTAGAGAGTACGGATTTTGAAAGCGCTATTAGGTTAGCCGTCTCCTTAGGTGGGGACACGGATACCCAGGCAGCTATGGCGGGTGGGATTGCTCAGGCTTATTACAAGAAGATCCCAGAGCATATCGTAGTGTCTACGTTAGAGAGGCTGCCGCCACATTTTGTCGATCTCATCTTAAAGTTCAACGAGGCGTTTTCGGTAAGTTTTTGACATTACGAAACTGCTTTAATGTAAAGAGGATCATCTTTTACTTCCGGAGGACAAGGTACATAGGTATTGTTGTAATACTTATTTCGGTAGACTTCCCAGTTTTTAGATAGATCCTCATTACTCTTAAATGATTCTAGCTCGACATAATCAAGGTCGTCGTCTTTTATTGCGTAGTAGTGGTAGACATCTTTAAAAAACCCTCCGTGCCCTGCCCTCAAGAATCTATTTGTCCATTCCATATGTCCGTAGCCGTAACCTTTAAACGCATTGTCAAAGTAGCCAAAGGTGGGTAGCAGATCCATTCGCACAGAGACACACTGCGCAGTTAGCCATTGATGCACAAAAGGATCGTCAAGAGTACCCGTTCCACTTTCTAGGTATCTAGACGCCTCGCCGTGTAGGTAATACCAAGGGGGAGCCACGCATATTTGACCAAATTTTAAAGCTCCTGAGATCCATTTTTTCTCCCACCCGTAGTTTTTAACGAGTACGTCATCTTCTAGAAAGATCAACACATCCACTTTTTTGATCTCAGAGAAGTAATAGAGTGCTCGGTTCTTATTAACAATCGCCCCACCATTCTCTTTGCCTATAACGGTAGCATTCAGCTTGTCGGCTATCGTTTGTGACGGCAAATTTCTTGAATCATTGCATATGAGAATTTCATAGTCTGAATGCTCAGTGTATTTTTTTATGCTGTTATAAAGGCTTTCTAGCGATGGGAATCTGTCACATGTTATAATTGCGATCCCTAATTTCATTTCGCGCTCCCAGGTTTGAAGTATGTTAATATTCTTTCAACTGCGTGGGCTAAAGTGCCATCTCTAGACTTATTATCCTCATCCCAACACTCATCTATAAACCGTAAATGCGGTGTCATTAAGTCGGTGCGACTAAAAAACATCGTACCAGCAATAAATTCGTTACTAAAATCTACCGTTTTTAAATACTTTAGTATAGTATTTAAAGTATTATCATTAAGATATGCGTTAAAAGGTGCTTCCATCCAGGTTAAACCATACTGGGTAAAATCCTCTTGGTTAAGTATCTGCCGTATCTTCTCCTCATTGATTAAGAGGGGGAAATCTCTTTGCGCACACCACCAATTGGGCTGGTCAATTTTTGTATGCAGCTTCAATACTACGTTGTGGTTATCCGCTATCTTAAAATTGCGCATAGCTAATAAGAAAGGTAGGACATCCCGCCCCCTATTCTCCAACTCTAAAAAATGCGCTAGGCTAGGTGTGCATATGCTGCTCTTGGGTAATGGCGTAGTGATATACAAGGTGTATAAATAGTCAGGGAGTGCCTCAAGGAGGGGTAGGATGTATTGATTGTAGATATCTAAGTAGTAGACATGTACGACTATCGCTAGTTTTGTCAACTACCCTCCCCTAAGCAAAACCATTTTTTTAAATCCCCATACTCTTTATGCTGCTCATAATCCATTAGCGGATTTGCAATATTGTCCTCGTGAATGACTTGTAACCACACAGGATGAGTATTCTGTATGGCTCTCACTTTACCTACCGTATAAGATAAGTGATGCTGCACACAAAAAATTGTTTTAGGGTTTGTTGAAATTTCAACAAGACTCTGAAAAGGATTATAGTCGTAATGAGCTAGAAATGATTTCTTGTCACCTAGCTTCTTCTGGAACCCAATATTAAAATTAATAAACTGAAATTCCTGCTCGCTAAATTCCTGCTGCACAAGATCCACAAAATCCGTAGATATCCCGTCGTCAGCGTCTAAGCGCGTCGTAATCAGAAATTTATGATTTTTACCCATACCCGCTACATGCTTAATCCCATCCTCGGCGTAACATGGAATGAACCCAATCTTTTTGGATAACAGATCTAACCTATGCTTTAACTCCGAACTAGTATGTGGATTGCAAGCAAGTACCCATTCAAAATTTTTATTACTCTGAGATAGGATGCATTGACCAGGAATGTCTTCTAGTAAGCGAAGCCTATGATCTTCTCTATTTTTATCCCAAACTGCGGTTCTTTGATACCCTGCGTAAGATGGGTCGTAAGACGGCATCTTGCTAAAGTCTAAATTAAACCTTGTAATAATTATGTGTTTATAATTTTTCATTGCGCCCTAGCAGAATGTTTTAGTAACTCCAGAACTAGGTTTTCTATGTAAAACTTATTAGTAATATTAAACACTGCAAGTGTTTCTTCTTTGTCTATCAAAGTGCAAAACTTCTCAATAGTATGATACTGAGGTCTGTCAAAATAATCGTGTACCAAAAGTTTCGTATTTAGATTTGCTTGCAGCACACTATAGAGTGCGCAAGCCACTCTAAACCTACCATCTATGAATATGACAGTAGGCGTAATATTCTTCTCTTTAGCTATCGTCCATGGTTGGGTGATGTACTTATAATACGAATTAACACCGGATGTATCTACTGGATATCCCCAGTTTCCTACTCGACCAATATCCACATGTTCAATCACATGTGGACAGGTGACATGTTCTTTAACTTGCTCCACCCAAGCAGGATCAGAGTCTATGGAGATGACATGTGCGACACTTTTAGAGGCGTGTACGGTAGAGCCTCCGCACCCATACTCTAAATAGGAGCAATTTGGAGTAAGAAAGCTAGAGAACTTTTCTAATTCTTTTGCGGATAGGTGAGGAATCATCAGATAGATATCGCTCCAGGAAGTCTTTGGTTGTTATCTATCTTGATTAGTTCAGCCCTTACATAAAGAATATTAAGATCTTTATGGTACTGAGAAGGGTAGTAGTTTTCTACTAACATCTCTTGAAAGCGCATCGTCGTATTGCCGATATAGCTTGCTTGATTACTATTGGTATAATAAAGGAAGCTGTTCCTTACCCAAAAAGATACGTGCCTAGGATCTTGATAAGCACCTTCACCTAACGCGGAAGGGACATCGATGAGAAGATATCCACCCGGTACGAGTACCCTATGCGCCTCCTTCATTACATGAAGCTTGTCCGGGATGCGCTGAAGAATATCTGAAGCACGGATCAATCCGATTGAGTTATCTTTAAGGAACCACCACTTCTTATCTAGATCCTTTATATAATTTGTATACCCAGGAACTTCTCCACCGAGATTTACCCTGCTTAGCTCATTTAAATCACACCATCTCTCACATAGTTTGTGGATATGCTTTCTGTATAGATCTACAGTGCCTAATTGGATTTGCTGATTCCAAGTTTGGCTGTAGCACGTATTACCTTCATGGTTTCGGTATAGGTATAGACACTTATTGATATGCTTAAATTTTGTAACCATATAGGTTCTGATGATCAGATCACTATCATCAAGGACCGGCAATGTCTTATCATGACCACCGACCTGTAGGTACACGCTTTTACGCCATGCGCGTACATGATCAGGAGCAAACCAAACCCTAGATACAGAAGCGGGTGTAGGAGGGAAGGCTAAAAGTTCGTCTAATTTTTTACCTTGATACTCAAATTCTCTCCAAGCCCAACCACACGCGGAGTTAAACCTTTGAGGGGGAGTCCAATCGTTTTTAAAATATGCAGCATTACTATAAACAAACCCTATATCATCATCTTTAAATGCTGACCTAATCTCACTAATGCAATTAGGTGCTAGTAAGTCGTCATGATCTAGCTCTACAAGAATATCTCCAGAGCATTCATGACAAGCAGTATTCTTTAGAAGCCCTACAATCCCATCTTCTTTAAAATCAACAATCCTAACTCTCGGATCACTCTTTAGAAAATCAAAGTCTTGTAGTAAAGCCTTCCCATTTCTAACAATGACCCATTCATCGAAATCTTGATCCGCTATACTCCGGTACGTCTCAGGTAAATAGACAGCATTGTGAGTCGGAGTAAAGATAGATATTTTCATCAGATGCCCCACGGTAATTTTTCTGGATTTCAGAATTTTAACCGGAGGTTCTGGATTAAGCAAGCTGGAAGATGGGTTCCCAACCTAAATCGTTTTTAAAGTGGCGAACAAACTCTCCGTCCCCACTGTAACGGTGGACGGTTTTAGCCGGTATGATGATATAATCACCCTCTGCCACCGTTAAATTTAAAACACCGTTTTCCGTTTGAAACGAAAATACCCCAGTACCGTGGATGCACTGGCGCACTTCATCTTCTTCATGATGATGCCACCTAAAAAATTTAGCTCGCTGCTCTTCAGATGCAACACTTGTGTCTACAACATCGTGGCGCGAATAACCTAGGGATTCAAAAAAACTAAAATAAAAGGGACCCACTCTACCTAAAGTGATTTCAAAAGGCATTTGGTATGGACAATTGCTCTTAAATCCAACAAGCATTTAAAATGCGTACCTCGTGATTAGAAAAATCCCGCCAACAATAATCGTCCAGATTACCAAGCTTGGGATCCATTCCTTCAAACGAGAGTAGTCCCGCCTTTTTCTCTGTACGACAGGCTCCCTACGCCAATGCAGCAGAAGCTTGGCTACATCTACCCGCTTCACATCGCCGTCCTTGTATGTATATTCTTTAAAACTCATGGCACCCTCCCGAGAAATTAATCTAGTTGAAAAACGAACTTAAAGGGTGCAGGCATGCCTTCATCGTGTGCTAAAATTCCTCTGTCATAGAACAGCGTTCACTAAGCTCCTCAGCCATCTTGTAAACAGCAGTAGGTACTGCGCGACAGATGAAGTCTACATAGTTCTCAATCTTCAATTCTTGTATGGCAGAGGTATTCTCAATGTCTGCCCATATCATACAACTATCGCTTTTAGTCTGTACAGTTCAATTGCTTGCTTGAGGGTCATCTGCTGAAAATTCATCGCTCTTCCTTTTTAAATCTCTCGGATAGTAGGCACCCTATTACCACTCTTAGGCGTGATAATAAAACCCTTCTTCTCACCTGTAAGAATAAAATCCAACAAGGTTAAACATGCGGTATTCACAACCAAGTGGATGAACGATACCGCATCCGGTAGGGTGCATATATCAGGACTCCCCGCAGGGATATCCCCAGGAGCATCGTATTCAGGACTCCACAACCCCTCCGCCGTATATTGCGGACTAAATCCTACATGGAACACATGTCCACTAGCCTGCGTTAAAAGACGCCTTGAAGCCGTGTTGTCAAAACAATCCACAACTAAGGTATCAGTAGGTACAGCCACTAATGGCTGCGTAATTTTCCCATCCACAGGAACGTAATCCACCTTAGTCAAAAATTGACTTAAGATGGCTCGCATAGCATGCACCTTAGGCTGATTCTTATTAGATAAGAAATATGCCTGAGGTCCAATATTCCTCGGCTCTACCTTATCAAAATCATACCCGAAATATTTAAGCCTCGGTTGCTGCTTGGCAAGCTGTAACAACAAATTACTACCGATAGCACCTAAGCCGTAAAACTTAACACTAGAAAGCATACAATCAGCCTTTTGTAAAAATAAAAAAAGGTGTTAGACCTCCCGGTCCAACACCCCAAAGAAACACCAAATTACTTGGCGGCTTCAGCCGGAGCAGCTTCGGCTTTCTTCTCTTCAGCTTTCTTCTCTTCAGCCTTCTTCTCAGCTTTCTGCGCCTTGGCTTTCTTAGCCTTCTTCACAGCAGGCTTAGCCTCTTCCACAGGCTTAGCCTCTTCCACAGGCTTAGCTTCGGCAGGTTTCGCCGCTTCGGCAGGCTTTGCCGCTTCGACAGCAGCAGGAGCCTTGACTTCTTCAGCAAACACTGGGGACGCCAACAATGAACACACTAAAAGTAAGTTACGCATAGATCCTCCTAAAGTTTTTGTCTGGACACCTAATATATCTATAGCAAAAAATATGCCATAGTATAAGACATTGTAATTATTAAACATATATTTTCAGGCGTTGTTTATTTTTCCCAAATCTAGGAATTCATTCTCATAAGTGAGAAACGTCTGCCCATTTAAATCTTTGTGCGAGACATTTAATTGTCCGAGATCTGGCCAGGGTATATTCAGATAGGGATCGTCGTAGCGGAGTGTTTTTTCATTTGCGGGACTATAGTAGTCACTACATTTGTAGGACACTATGGTGTCTTCTTCGAGTGCTAAGAAGCCGTGTGCAAAACCTTCGGGGACAAAAAACTGGAGGTGGTTTTCTGCGCTAAGGGTAACTGCCTCCCAGTATCCGAAGGTGGGGGAGGCGACTCTAAGATCTACTGCCACATCGTAGATGGAGCCTTTGAGTACTGAGACTAATTTTGCTTGTGGTCTAGACGTTTGGTAGTGCAGACCTCTCAACACTCCTCGTTTGGATTTAGACACGTTATCTTGCACGAAGGTGGGGATTCCGTGAAGTTGGTAGCGGATAGTATTATGGACTTCAAAAAACTCTCCTCTAGGGTCTAGGTGTATTTTCGGTGCTATGACGATGAGGTCTTGTATTGAGGTTGCTGTGACGATCATATCTTTCCTATCCGTAGGAGGTATTGCCCATACTTGCTTTTACTTAATTTTTTTCCAGCATCGAGGAGTGCTTCTCTGCTTATATAGCCCATACGCCAGGCGATTTCTTCTAGGCAGGATACTTTAAGACCTTGCCGGTTTTCCACTGCTTCCACAAAATTAGTGGCTTCAAGTAGCGAATCGTGTGTTCCGGTGTCTAGCCATGCGGTACCGCGTCCAAGAATTTTGACGTTCAACTGTCCTCGTTTTAGGTAGACGGAGTTCAAATCGGTAATTTCTAGTTCACCACGAGGCGAGGGTTTAAGCTGCTTGGCGATCTCTACCACGTCGTTGTTATAAAAGTAGAGTCCGGTGACTGCATAATTCGACTTTGGACTGGTCGGCTTTTCTTCGATGCTGATAGCTTTACCAGAGGCATCGAATTCTACCACGCCGTAGCGCTCCGGATCTGTAACGTAATAGCCGAAAACGGTAGCTTCCTTTTGACGATTAACTTCCTGGAGTGTTTTGCTGAGTCCCTGCGCATAAAAGATATTATCACCGAGCACCAGGCACACCGGGCTTTTGCCGATGAAATCCTCGCCGATAATGAATGCCTGAGCCAGTCCATCGGGACTTGGCTGCTCAGCATAACTGATCTTAATACCGAACTGGCTGCCATCACCTAGCAGGCGCTTAAATCCGGGAAGATCAGCGGGAGTACTTATAATCAAGATGTCGCGCATCCCGGCTAAAAGCAGGACAGACAAAGGATAGTATATCATTGGCTTATCATAGATAGGCAACATCTGCTTGCTGACAGCTAAGGTCAACGGATGCAGTCTAGTGCCTGATCCCCCGGCTAATATGATGCCTTTTCTAGCGCTCAATCTAACCCCTTTAAATCATCTAAATGTTTAGCAAATACTCTGTTAGAAATCCTTTGAAAAAATCCAGAAAATAGATCCACTATACGGCGGAAAAGATCGGTGATGAAATCGCTGAGGAATGTCCACAGAAGAGACGTGAACCAGCAAGACATCCAGCGTGCAATCTTGGCTTTATGCTTGCTTACCTTCGGTGGAAAATCGTTGAAAGCAGCCGTCCACCCCGTTCTTTTTTCCTCTTTTACATTCAGTATCCATAATCTATGAATTTCATCAACAGCAAGTCCCTCATTTCCTTTCAACTTACTAAATTTAGTTTTTGCTACCTCATACTCTTCTAGGCGATCTTTTGCATAAAGATACCACTTAAAGATTGCCCACGGTATACCTACCGCTATGTATCCAACTAAGCATAAGAGAACTTGCTCAATATGGTTTAAAAGATACACCCAAAAATTATTACCGTGCAGGACGCTGTACCACTGGACGCCAGCGATAAGTGCAACAAATAAGGCAAAAGACCAAAATCCGGTCTCTTTAACTTCGCAAAGCATTAAAAGAAAGAAAAAGACAAATCCTGCCAAACCTATAAACCATATAGAATCAAGAATAGCTAACATTTAACCCGCCTTAAAATGAGAGAGAATAACGCCCTGCAACGTGCCTTTCTTAGCCGTCCCAAGATATGTCACCTGGACATCCTGAGGATTGCACCATGTCTCTAACGACACTGAACTACCTGGGTGGATGGTTTTAGCCGCCTCTTCGGTAGGAGCCGCCACGATGGCAGCTTGGTAAGTGTCCCAAGTAGTATTAACTGTTTGGGATATTTTCCAGAGTTTCATAATTCCTCCGCATAGGAGCAGGCTTTGAGCATCGTTAAATCTCGGGGGATCAAATTGCAATTGTCCTCCGTACTTTCCATTTGATCATTTATGTATCTATAACATAACCGCCGATGGTTTGTACTAGAAATATCTTCGTCGTCAAAAAGGATGATGCAGAAAAATGCGGGGTACCCAAGGGCTAAATTGAAGCCTTTTAAGCATTCAACATCTAGAGCGGAGTAGGTAGCAAAGCCGGGTGGGTGTACATGATAAAATCCCACCTGCGCGGGATTAAAATGCTTACCTAAGGATAATTTATGCTCTAAAAGCTTTATCCAATTGAATTCAACTTGCGCAGGTTTACCTCTGGATAAAGAGACAATTCTGCGTCCGTATTTAATGAGAGCCGATTCGTTAAACACTATTCTCCCTATGGACATCTTCCTATTAAGTTATGCAAACAATAAATACCTACCGCTGTCGGCAACGATAAAAATAGACTCAGACCTAGAACTTGAAATGGTAAGAAGCTACGTTTCTTCTTTTGAACTATAGCGCTCACTACTGCCATCAAAAAAACAACAGTGTATAGGATGCCAGCGCAAGCTAAATAGATATTTAAGAAAAGCATAATCATCCTAAAATTTTGGAGGCTTCCCGGACGAGTGCCTCAAGATCACAATGGTACAAACCAGCAACGCTAAGAGCACCAGCTTCAAGAAGACATGTTCCTTTACTAGGAGAATCACAAATATCCAAAACATAGATAGGGTCAGGTTGAAACTCTCCGGAACAAATTTCTAGAGCTAACTCTTTAACTGCGTCAGGGAGTTCTGCTTTATAGTCTACTTGATTCCAAGTTTTATATCTAGAGCCTGTTATCACTTTACCTTTTGAACAAATCACCCGCCATTCTCTGTGGATAGGTTTGACCGGGGCAATGATCACAAGCTCTGTAGCAGGAGGATCGTATAACAATCTTTCCCAGGTGTTTTTTATCTTATCATCCGTACCGAAATCTCTAACTCCTGATAACACCGTGGCAGAGAATGTCTTAGCATTTGAGTCAGGTCTTACGAAGAAAGCTCCACCTGGATAAAGAGGATCACCTGGCATTAAGAGTTCTTTAAAACGCCTTTTAAGCTCAGCAAAAGGCATCATGATATAATCACTATTTAAAAGGTATTTACCCCAATGCGCGTAATAAGTGGAGCATTTCAAATTATCCCATGAGGCAAATACCGTCCATGATTTCTCTTTTTGTATCTGCTTTGCCAGCGAAATAGAACCTTGGAAAATAATGTTTTTATCTTCCGCAGGATAAAAATCCAAAGATCCGCTTTCAAAAGGCTCGTAGCGAATAAGGTGGCAATCCATACCCTGCCTTCTTACTTCGTCCGCTAAAAGCCCAAACGAGTTGTCTCGCTCAAAATCTTCAATGATCCAACGCATTTTCCTACCCAATTTAAGTCACTTCGTCAGTCATGATCTCGGGCACACATTCCTCATGTGGACGCCAAGCCATGTCCACCACATTGGAGTCACTTGTCTTCACGATGATCAGGTCCTTGCCCGGTGCCGCATTCTCAATTACCTGCATTTGTATTTTTCGCATCCAAATCCTCCGGGGTAAAATGCCCTAATTCCCTAACCACCCTGTCGTAGTCTTCGGGAAAATATCTCTGCACAGACTCTAGTGTGATTTCTTCTATTGCCTCCTGCTTTCCGTGGCGCATGTAGGACCAACCGTCATTCTCAGTTCTGAGAAAGATTTTCCCTTGGTCAACTTCAATGGACTTTTCCCGAGCAGTCATAACTTCTCCGCTTCTTTCAAGGGTGGGTATGGGGCTTCGCCGAGACGCTTACACTCTTTTATGATGTACTCAGCCGCATGCGCAGCAGAAACAGGAACCATTACCTCAACGACTTCGACCCGTTTTCCAGCCTCGTCGTAAACTTTCATCTGAATTTTCACGCCCATCGGGTCTATCTCCTCATCAATTTCTTCTGCCAGTAGGTCTCACACGCGCAATTAAAATGTCAGGGTCCGGATATAAATCTTCTATTTCATTGAAGATAGTATCCCATACCTCATACAAAACGCTTCTTATGGGGACACCTAGTTGTTGGCGGACAAAATATAACACATTCCCCAGAGCCCATTTTTCACCCCAATAGGACTGAAATAATTCCCTAGCTTCATTGCTAACTTGGTTGCTCACCAAGTAAATAACTTGTTTCATCTAAGGTATCTCATAATAAAGACTGTATCTGGATACAAATCTATAATGTCCTCAGCTATTTGATCTGAATTAGGTGGAATTGGAAATGTAGCCATCTCAACGATCTGATGCCATACGTCACTCCAAGCAACGCCGCTTACTATGATGCCTAAGCATTTAGCTTGATATTCAAGAAATCTGCGCACCAAAGGTTTAATTTCTATCAAACGGCGCTCCTACCACCTAGTAATATAGGTTAGATGTTCCTTCTCATACTCCTCGGCAGTCAGCACTAGACTTGTAGCAGAATGATCTCTATCGGCACCGGACATACAAAATCCAGCTTCTCTAACTCTTAGGGTATCGGCATCAAGGACAGAATTATACTTGTAACTCCCCCCTCGTATGGTCCACTCTACAATTAAACGCTCACCACTCCTAGAGAAATTAAGAAGTTCGGCTCCTGAAAGTTCAAAGGTATGCTTGAGCCGGTACCCGACATCAGACATCCTCCTCTCATGTTCCACGCGCTCCTCCTGCTGGGCAAGCAGGGCTCTTAGCTGAGCACGCTCTAAAGAATGAAAAACATGGACTGTTTGGAGTTCAGGTGTCAACCCTTTTAAGTCAGCTAGAGCCGCCTCAGTATCAAAGGCACTCTTAACCTCTAAACTCTTAAAATCCTCATACCAAGGCATAACATAATATGCACGCTTATCCTCCCACAAGACAGCCCTTACAGGGGAAAACGTCTCAGCCGCATTGAAATGCAAAAACGCTTTCATTTCTAATTTCCATTTGCGCTTTGCCACATCGAAATTAGAAAAGATAAGATCATTATTGTAAGTGTAACCAGTACACTCAATACCACTAGGCGGGTTAGTAACCCAATAATAAGGATCCACTGCCTTAACTTTATTGCCTGAGATCTCGACAACCCACCACCCGTCAGAGGCAGTAACCGCGTACCTCTTCTTATTTAAGATAAAGGAGTTGTTTAAAACTGGGACGTGAGCCGTGAAAGGCTTGGCAAGCTTGCTGAAATCTATGGAGTGGGGGCGGTTCAAGGCGGTAGTCCAGATTTTTTGCATGTTGGATTTGAACCAACAACCTAAACTTTAAAGTGTCTTGCTCTACCAATTGAGCTGATGCGTGTATGGACTACCTAGGTGGAACCGCCCCCACATAAAGAGGGGGAAAAGGGGAGTTCGAGTTGCATTTGTTAATTGTCTAAAAACCCAACTTTCGTAGAGTTCTCTCGGACTTGAACCGAGGTATTGCTTGTAAACAAATGCTTAGTGGAACTCCCCTAAATCGAAAAAGGGGTTAGAGAGACGGTTCAAGTTTAAAATGCTTTAAAAGTTTTTCTTAGGCTGACGCTCTACCGCTGAGCTACTGGTTCATAAATAAGATGGTGAACCAGGAGGGACTTGAACCCCCGACAAACAGCATGCTTGTATGCACTTTTTATGTGGAACCGTCTCTCTAGATATATTAGATCAAATCCGGCGCGGTGAGTCAAGAAAATTTCTCTATCTGGAAAAAAGAAAAGGAGGAAATTATTCCTCCTTTTCTATAAAGCCTTGGTAAAAGGTATAAAAACCCTAACAGAAAATTGTCATTAAGTCAAGCTGCTACGGACCACCACCACTTAGGTAGCGATAGTAGGGGTTCTGCGAGCACTTCATCTAGGATGGCTTTCTGTCCTCGAAAAGCCGCTTTTACTGCCTGAGAAACTAGTGCGGATTCTTTGAGTTTCGCTGGTTCAAGCATAACTACTGGAATTCCCTTAGCTTCAAAAGCATTCTTTAGCGGCGTACCTTGCGCACGGATATACGCAGCCTCTCTTACATCGACAATCACGACAAGCCTAGGATCACTCAAACCAATTCTGCGAAAGCCGTCAATCATAGCCGACAAGTCTCTACCCGTATGTCCTTGATCGGTAATATAGATATCGGTATGACAGCCTAGTTGACGAGCACAAGCATAAAGAGCTAGGCAATCCGTCCCGCCGCCTGCACGTTGACCATAAAGAGCCGCTTGAAAGGCTGCTTTCTCAAACGATTTAGGAGTAGGAAGCACTTGACCTGTTTCATTGAAAACACCCCAATGAAAATTACTCTCGGGACTCTTTACACATTCCGCAAGGGTTGAACCACAATCCACAGCAAGTTGGATGGCGTTCTGCATAGAACCGCTCTTGTCTATGTGTACAAACACTTTCCCGAAATCCCCAACATCATCTTTACGCTTTTCCGATTTAGCCGCTGCTAAAATTGCTTTCGTCTCCGCAGCCATATCACTTTGGATGCGCTCTACTCTGTCTAAAGCATTCTTAGCTGTCTTGATCTTTGCCGCATAAATTGTTTTCACCTCGGCATTCTTTAAAAGACCTTGCTCCTCAAACATCTCGGTCAAGATAACGGCTTGATCCCCGCTGCTTTGCTCTAAAATAGACGCAGCTACGACAGGAGAAATCTTACCCGGCAAGGCTCCCAGCACAGCCATTGGCGACAACCTCTCAGCCCTGATTTTTTCCGCAACCTCTACATCACTCAAATTAGCAAAATCAAAACGACTCTTTTCTAGTTCGACATTTGCACCTGGAAACCCAGGCTTTTGCTCCCAGCGCAAAATCCTACAAGCTTCCGGCGACGGAGCCACACGAGCTAAACGGTACAATCTCTTGTACACATTAGACAAACCACTTTTTACCACACCGTCCAAAGCTTTAGGATTAGCTTCCCGGTAGCGCAAATATTTACGTACCGCTGTTCTTAAGTGCTTAGAGAAATGCTGAGCCTCGGCTTTAGAGCCGAACTTTTCTTTCTTATGTGCAAGCTGCAAGACTCTAAGCACAAGCTTAGGATCTAAAGATTGTACCGCCGCTTGACCCACAATACGCCAGTTAGGCTTGCGGTACTCAGAACCTACAGAAAACTGTGTACCGTCCGCATCAGACAATGTAGAGGCAAGAGTCGCTAACACCAGCAAATCTTTATCCTGGATCTTACGCACAGCATAAGAGGTAAAGTGAGCTAAGAATAAAGGATCTTTCTCAGCAAGATCCGCAAAAGTATTCCAGACAGGGGCTAGACGATTTTCTTTAATCGTCTCTACCTGACCCCCTTTACCTTTGACTTTGATCTCGTTGCGTCCGTCCATAAGCTTATTCTTTGACCATACGTGTTTGCACCCTTTAGTTAAGGTATCAAACACCCTTAAGCGAGCTTCATCGTCAAGATAACTTAAAGCACTCTCAGATCCGGCAGTCGAATTAGGGATAATATAGATATTCTTATTAGACATAGCTTTACGTGTTTTAAACAACCAGTGACCATTAATTTCTTGCAAAGAAACTCCTAAGCTCTCTCTCACCATAGGTGAGATGGCTTGCAAAATATCTTGCTCGGTGGAATCGAAATCCACACCAAAGGTGTCGTAATCGTAAAAACGATCTTCGCCGTTTGCACAGATGATAATTTTATTCGTGATGTCCGTCATCGAAAATCCTCCTTTTGCTAATTGTGATCCTCTAGGATGCAACAGATTTAGTTAGAGATCAATATCTATTTGGAGAAATAATGTCCAGTTTTCATACCCGCCTTGCTACCAAATATGCCGTTGAAGCTAAAGCACCAGAAGAGACAGCTCTAATGCGTGCCCTCCGCCGCTACGTGATCCAAGCCATCAAAGGGGAAATCCCTCTAGAGCACTGCCCGCATGCCCTCTACGACGCAGTGACGATCGTGGACAAAGACGAAGCTAAAGAGCATCATGACAACCTAAAGAAAATCAGCGCCCATCTGAAAGCCATTCTGGAATGCCTCGACAAAGCACAGAAATCGGTGCAGCAAGAGCATGTAGGTGCAGTGCTGCAAAAAGGTAAAAACTACCTTTAAAAACATAAGGTTATTATGTTGTTTAAATTTCCTAAAGTTTTCGGTATATTATCCCGATAAGTGTTCAGTTTCATGGGAGTGATGCTATGTGGTTTTCCCGAGTAAAAGCAAAATACCATCAGGTCATAGGAGAGCCGCCTATGAATGTACCGGACTGGGAGCCTTATGAGAAAAAAGAATACAATCTCAAAGAGTATGAGCGGGATATAGCGGACAAGCGAAAGAAGTTAATTGAAACTAAAGCTGAGGATGTCCATTTGTATCGGCTTCCCGATCGGATCGTCCTTTTGGACGGTAATGAAAAGCGTTTAGACTACATCGTTAAATTTATAGTTAAGAATCGTTTTTTTGGGAGAAAGGCTTTAACGCAAGTGGAGGTATGGACGAATCCAAACTCCAAGTATACTCCGGGTCTTCCCCAACATGTATTTTTCGATATCCTGTTGAAAGAAACAGAATGTTTGGTAACAGATCAGTATCAAACAGCTAAGGGTAAAAGATTTTGGCAACGTGCTGTCGTCGAAGCTTTTGGGAAAGGTTATAAGATCTATTTCTTAGATCAAAATTCTGGATTAAAAAAACTTATTCCTACACTTAAAGATTGGGATAGGGAATTTGCATCGTGGTACGGAGATGAAAATAAATTCCGAGCCAAAAAGATTGCCATCTGCAAAGATGCCTTCTGGAAAGACACTTTAAATATTTGAGGTTTGTCCACCCTCACGGAGGAGGTTATTTCACGCAAAAAATTCTGTGTTTTTTGTGTCAAGAGCTTCATGCTAAGTCGTTTTGACGATTGGGACTTGTGGGATTACTACTGCACATCTTGCCTCATTCTCTTTAGAAAAGATCAGCTAGAGGATAAACCGAACAAGACCTGCGTTAATTGCGGCAAGCCTTTTGTGTCGATTAAAGATCCAGGGGACATGTGGGATTTCTATTGTAGCGGGTGTCTAGGCAAAAATTAGTTGCATGGATTGCTATCGTTGCTATGCTGCAAGCAAAACCCCCCCCCCCTACGAGGAGCCGCCAATTGAATCATTTTTCTCTAGCTGATTTGCAAGGCGAACCACTTACCAAAGAGGACCGCGTTATGGTCCGCAGGGTGAGAGCATACTTGGCAGCTAATCCGCGCTCCACTGCTATGCATGCTTGTAAGCTTCTTAATATAAGCATAGATGAATATTACAAGGCTAAGAAAAAGATGGGTTTAGACCTGTCTGAATCAAGGTATGATCCCACGGACATTGCCGATGACATTGAGGCTTTCGGCGCGTGACCCTTATGCGGGAGTATGCTAGAATGCGTCTCCTACATTTTAAAGGGAAATTTTATGATTTTCGACTTTGATCGAACGATACCTAATGATGATATAGGTTTTGAGATTTTAAACAATCTCATCATGCTCAAGAGGGAAACTAAGAAAGCCACACTTAGCATTTTCGATTTTGGTATGACTATCTTAGCTAGGGGCGGCGATTATCTATCCCGTAACCGGGTCCTTAGGTTTGAAAATCAGGTGCATCTAAAGGTGCTATATGAGGAAAAGGCGATTTTAATCTGCCAATTCAAGACCGATGGTGCATCTCTAAAGAAGATGTGTATCCAAAGCGTGAAAGCTGTAGAGATCCGTTGGCGCATAACCAGCAAGGGGATCTTGTACTTCTGTAAACCTGGAAATTCTAGAGTGACCTTTTTATTTGCTGCACACTTCTTTGACCGCTTTATGGAGCGGGGATTAATCGATGATGTGTCAAGAGTCACCGCTATAGGTAAGTTCCTTTGGTACACCATGAACCGTACCACAAATAAAAGACATATCAGTACCTCATCAGGACATAGCTACCTATTCTGTAACGAAGGTGCTGCCCTTGGACATCTGCGCATCGTAACCAATAGGGAAAGTAAACGCCGAGTGCCTTGCCTATTTTTTAAAACCTTTATCAGTAGAGAAATGTTCTCACCCGACCAAAGAAAAATAGAAGGCACCTTAGCAAGAAGAATGGATCCGCTGAACTTTGAGATCTTTTCCGATAGAACAGCAAAGGAATCAATAGACCCTTTTGAACTAAGCCTCTCTTAGCCCCACTTGATCTTCCATGGCGTTGATTAATCTGCGGTACACATGTGCGTTAGGGTAAAAGCACGGTGTACGGCGGATTTTTTCTTCAAGCTCAAGTAGCCCGTTCATGTATGCCCAGGCACACCCTACCGCACTGCTGCGACTAATACCAGCTTGGCAATGCACCACAAATTTCTTATCACGGTATTTTTCCATGAAATTAAAAATTTGTTGTGCCTGCTCCTCAGTCATCAACTGATCGTATATGGACGGCTGATCAATGTCCGCAAAAAGCACTTCTAAAATATCATCGTAATGATCCGGATACTTTAACGGTGCGAACTGATCATCATTAATACGCACAAGGACAGTATTAGGCTCCGGCTTATACTGGACAGCCATATCCTCAGCCAATATGAGTAGCCCGTAATCTTCGTAAATTCGCATCCTTGCTGCGAAACTAGCACGAAATAAAGATTCTTTAGGCACTTAAAATTCCTTAAGCTAGTTTAAGTCACTAGAATATTCTGACCACTCAGGATCCACGATATCAAAAATCTTTATCCCAAGCAACCTCGTGCTCCGCAGACGTACTAGGTTTTGTGGGCTTTCCAATGCCTTTTGGAATTAGACCACTATCTTTCATAAACTTAAGGGCTTCATTTAATTCTTTAAAGTCGAAGTCCTTTTCAGGATCATCTTTAAAATCACTAGATGTAACCGAATATTTCGAGCAAACCTGTGTAATAAATTTCATATTTCTTAATCTAAGATGCTTGCAACTCCCTGACCACCTCTGCAATCAACTTCCCTTCAGTAGGAAATTGCGTGCGTGCGATCTTCATGACTTCACCAAAAGGCTTCGATAAGTCCAGAGTCTTGACATAAGCGAGGACCTGCTCAGTGGAAGCACCCTTAGGGATATAAGTGCCGACGATCTCGATTTCCGCGTCAAGTTCCACAAGCTTCTGCACGTCCTTAAACTCTTCTTTAGATTTCAAAAGACGCTTATGGTAACTCTTAATACTCGCGTCCGCTGAGACCTGCTGCGCAGCTTTTTCTCCCGACAAAATCTCCGCAAGTACCATGCGCAAAACCTGCGTGCGCTGCTTGGTAACCGCCTTCATGGAAATCACTAAATCCGCTTTGATCTTCTCTTTACTCATCTTGATATTCCTTAACATGTGTAGATTATGGGAAAAGTCTAAAGCAGGAGCCGATCTTCAGCAAGTGCGAAATATCCAGACCAGCTTGGCTAAAATAATGCTTGCGTTTTGTTTCAGAGTGGCATAAGATAGGGATGTAACTTATTTAGGATTTAAAATGTATATTGTTTTGAACAGCGAAGAAGAGCAAACCTGCACATAAGCGGTTTGTTTTCATTTGCTTTTTGAAAACCCGCTTTTAGAGCGGGTTTTTTGCGTTTATGGCGTGTTCGTCTAGTGGTTCGGACAGGATCCTCTCCAGATTCAGACCGGGGTTCGATTCCCCGACACGCTACCAAGCTCCTGTGGTGTATGGGTTAGCATCAATCCCTTTCAAGGATTAGAACCGTGTTCGAGTCACGGCAGGAGCGCCACCTCTACCTTTTTCTCCTAGAGAGGGGAAGATTAACTATCTAGTTAGATCTATCCGGAGGGGGAACCTATGACTTTGTATAGTGCGTATAAAAAACAATTAAGTATTAGCTCTAATATAGATCTTCAAACCATCTATGATGCCGATGTGGGGACAGTGGCGATGCAGTAATCACTACTAACACAACTGATGGCTCTGTAGTAATCGCAGGTACGGAGTCGCTTAAAGTCACAGCAACGGGTGGTATCTTAATATCGGCGGGGGCATTCCAGGTTACCGCCGCAGGCGATCTCACAATTCACGGCGTCTCGTATACATTCCCAGCTACGGATGGTACTTCTGGACAATATTTATCAACAAACGGCTCTGGTGTTCTGTCCTGGACGTAATTTCACGATACTAATTTCGCAGGCTCTTTAGGCTCTTCCTGCTGTGGTTTTGTTTCTTCCACAATATGTCCGGTATTGGCATATTTAACACCTAAATACACTGCGAAAAAAACACCTAACAAAAAGATTAAAAATCCCATTTCATTCCCCTTTAAAAATTCTTTAATTTCGCGGATGCTGCTTTTGTCGCCGTAACCACTTCGTTATAATAGTCAAGGCGTTCTGTTAAAAACGATTCGTCAGCAATTTGCGGTGAGCCGTGATTAGTGACGAGCAGCCTTTTACCTTGTGGAGTGCTTACAATGTAGCCCTCCCCATCCATTTCCCACATAGGGAAAAGTACAGGGAAGGTGTACACGACCCTTGCTTCTTCGCCAAAATTGTCTAGTAGAAACTCTGCGATACGTTTAGACATTTTTGTCTCCTAAGTAGGTATTCCAGCTTGACTTAGTTTTACCGTGCTTAAACTTCAAGGTTGCATTTGGACGATGAGGCAATACTAAGAGTGGCATTCCTGCCTCTTCTGGGGTGCGGTTACCTTTCTTAGTATTGCAAGGACGACATGTAGTCACTACATTTTCCCACGTAGTATGCGAGCTAAGCGCAAACTCACGGTACCGACTCTTAGGAATGATGTGCTCGATTTCCATCCTGCCTTCTTTTGTACCACAATACCCGCAAGTATAACCATCCCTCAAGAAAATATTTTGATGAGTGAGGTGTAGCTTCTTATCTAAGACAAGATCCAACTCCGTCAGCCTTATAACCTCAGGAGCAATGTAGATCCGACTCACTGTCCGGACTACACGGTCTAATTTGTAAAAAAAAGTAGAACTGTATTCGTCAAGCGTAAAGCTCGTCCAGCAGTCATCCATGACGACTGCCTTACCTTTGAAGAGAAGAAGCAATACCTTCTCAACAGTTTCTACCCGCAAAGGAAAAAACCGCTTGTTAAGAACAAGTACTTTCTCGTCTAAAATATCCATTATACAAAAAGAGACATGAGAGCCTTCTTTGTATCCTGAAAGACATCTAAAGCTACGCTGCTAAGTTGGAGCATACGATTTTCCTCTCCTACTTTGTAGTGAGTAGAGATCGCAATCTTCTCCCACACAGAATCATCCGTGAGAGTTTTTTCTAGAAGCTGCTTGATGTCCTCAGGGACTTCAAAGTCATCCTGCTCTAAAGACTCGGCAAGCTTAAGGCGCTTAGCTTTTTCTCTCTCTTGCGCAAGAGGAGCCTTAGGCAATTGCGTTTGCACATGATAAATGTCAAAAATCACACTCCCCAAAGACAAAGAAAAATCAATACTATCACTGATCTTCTCAACCCCAAGAGTGTCTGCGGCAGCTTTTAAGCTTTCAGGAATCTCCTGATCCGTTATACTCAAACGGTCCTCCGGGGTAAGCAGAGCGAGGAAAGGCAAGGCTTTGGTTTCTCTAACGTTTTGCATATATCTCCTTGAGAATAAAATTGGTTACTGGACAAAATTCTAACATTTCCAGATTTCAATAGGAAGTTAAATCTTTGAAAACACCAGATCCCTGATAGCACCCTGTCTTATGCTCTCTTCTAGTTGAGCATAATATACGACACGTTTACTATCCTGGTATTTTTCCATCTTAGGGAGGTCTAAGATGTGTGGGATAACCTCACAGGAATAAACGACGGCTTTTATAGCCACGCAGCGCGGATCCTCGTCCTTAACTATCCCGTATACCTGAAACCCCTCTGGGGAGTTTAAACCCGAATCTCGTCTATAAGACTCACTATTGTATTGATATGTCCAACTCATCCCAAACTTTCTAGCTTGAGACACCCATTGACCCTTGCAACCTATTTTATACTCACCATAAGTGAAATCCTCCCGCCAAGATTTCCTGCCTGGTTCATAATAATTTAAATCAGGCGGCGGACAATCCGGTAGGTGTCTATACGTTGCTAGCTCCACTAGCGAGCCCACAAGATAATCCGCATACAACTTCTTAAAATTAGTTTGCCTAGTATCTGGATACTTATCCTTTGTCCGCAACAAAGAAAAGTCTTCTGCTAGCTTAAGATCATCGTTGGATAAACGAATCAGCCTACTAGGTTTTACCGTAAAGAAGTGTTCTTGATTATCTCGCAGCATCTAAAGTCTCCCGCACGTAAGGACGAATTAATACTTCACTGGACTTTGCCCACGTAGTCTTAACCCCGTTTATAGAATACCTGGCATCTAAATATTTTATTTCAAACCCTTCATACAGATCTTCTATTTCTGGTACATCATCATACGACAACACCCAATTAGGCATATCCCGTAAGAGGGTAGCTAATTTATGATGACTTTCTTTATTCATCTTGTAACGGTAAAGCTGATCACCTTTTACATAATAAGGAGGGTCTAAGTAGAGAAATCCCGAGAAATTATTTAAAGAAAGTGTGGCGTCATACTGTGTGACAGTAGTTCTACCCACTAATAAGTTACGAGCTTTCTGGATTTCTAATTTCAATTTTTTTGCGTTATAACGGCAATCCACCGTCCATTTACTTTTTTGCTCACGACCACCGATGGGTCCTGAAGTCTCAATCCCACTGAACGTGGTGCGGTTAAAAAACAATGCCCGGTAAGCATAGTCGTAAATAGAAACCGGAGGCGTCTCCCTAAGAGAGTAAAAAAGCTCGACAGTAGGGGGGACATCAATCAGTTGAAATAAAGGGTCTAGGGAGTAACCCTCGGCTACTAGACGCCAAAACGCAGAGATGTTCTCATTGAGATCGTTGGCGTGCAATTTGATCTTTGGAAACTGCTCCGCTACGTCTAGCAAAACACTGCCCCCACCGACAAATACATCCGTGAAAGAACCCCTTATCAAGGGGTAGAACTCACGGCGGAATATCGGCAGAAACTTGGATTTTGCACCGGGGTAGCGGAAGATCAATTTTGGACTCTCCAGAAGGTTGTCTGGAGTTTAACCTGGAAAGTCCTCAGGTGCTAGGAATTTTATCCGGGAGGTCAAAGTTTCCTGGAAAATGCTCCTTGATTTATCTAGTCGAATCATACTAGTCTTTTTTCCTAATCAAATTTTAGGGGGATTTTATGTTAAAGTTGTTGGTGCTGTCTTTAGGGTTTTCTGCGGCTAGTTATGCCTCTACGGTAGCGGTTATTGATAGCGGTTTAGATACAGACCATCCAGATCTTCAAGGGCATATTTGGCGTAACCCTGTAGACTCAACCTTTGATCAAGTAGACCAAGATGGTAATGGGAAAGTGGATGATGTTTTTGGCTGGAATTTTATCAAAAATGATAATTTCTTAATCGACATCACCCAAGCTGGATTGCTAAACGAGGATGTTAAGAAATTCTTCTCACTCCAAACCAAGGTCCTCTTAGGTAAAGAGGAAACCGGGGATAAAGAGTGGCTGAAAGAAAAAGCCGGGGATAAAGATTTTAGAAGCAGGCTGATGCAATTTGCCGCTTTTGCTCACGGCACGCACGTCTCAGGTATTGTCGCCGCACAAAGCGCAGATAACAAAGTACTTACCGTTAGACTTATCCCTACCTCAAGCCCTTTTCAAGATCTTGAAAAACAAGTACGCAAAGCTCAACTAGAGGGGAAAGAACCCCACTGGATTGTAAAGTACCTTATTAAAGGAGGCTTAATCGCTTTTGCTAAAGTACAAGCTTCTGTCTTCACGCCTATCGGCAGCTACCTAGCTTTCCATAAAGTAGATGTGGTCAACGGTTCGTTTGGCTTTGGTGTCCCACAAGCACGAGGTTTGGTAACCCCGCTCTTGCGCCTCGCTTTAAATAAAGAAGAACCGTCAGATGCTTTAATTGAGGAGTACGCTTTATTTCTTACCCGGCAAGTTGTAGACGCCCAACAATCTTTGGTGACTTCTGCCCCCGATACGTTGTTTGTCTTTGCCGCAGGTAATGATGGGACAAGTAATGATGTCCACCCAGTAGCACCTGCAAGCATGAAGCACTCTAATACCATATCCGTAGCGGCGGTTACTCCATCAGGTGACGTAGCAACCTTCTCAAACTTCGGAGAAACCGTGGATATTGCCGCACCTGGAGTAGGCATTGAATCCCTCTCACCGAGAGGACCACGCCTTACTATGTCGGGAACAAGCCAAGCCGCTCCCGTCGTAGCCGGTGTTGCAGGTGCCGTAAAAACCCTTAATCCCTCCCTCACCCCTAGTGAAGTTAAGCAGATTATCCTAGGTACCGCAGATATTCACCCCTTCTATAAATCGAAGGTGGCTAGTGGTCTTCTGAATGCACAAAGAGCCACTGCCGCAGCGAAACTGTCTGTGGATCATCCAGTAGTTGTGGCGATCACTCAAGCAAAAGATCTCGTAAAAGACGCTTCCCTACCCGCCTACGTTACTAACGTCACCGCAGAAACTTGGATAAACTTCCTACCTACGATGGTTTACTAACCTAACAAGCCATGACCCGCTACCTTCAAGGTAGCGGGTTTGTTTACTGGAAAAACAATTACTTTTTCTTATTAATTAAATCAACTACTTACACTGCTTAGAGTAAAGGTTTTGGGCTATCTGCCGACAAGGTGGGTGTACTTCAACTTTCCAGGAGTTGCGTTATGCCTACCTATACCTCAGATGAAAATGGAGAGCCTATCCGGGTACCTGCGGGTGTCAACTTTTCACAGTTCCTCGAATCGATAGAACAAAAGCGAGAAGCTATCGAACATGCCAATAGGCGTAGGCAAAAGTGGATTGAGGAAAAACGTGAGGAATTATTATATCAGCAAATGGTTCAAGAGAAAAAACTACAAATAGCTAAAGAGGCTCAAGCAATATTTTTTTTAGATGTGCGCTTGAGCATTTTTGTCGGCATCATCATAGCCATTCTTTATTTTAAGCACTTTCATTCCGGCGCAGTTATTGCTGCATGTAAACATGCCCACCTAACAGCTTGCGGGGGTGGGGATTATGATAGCTGGTACCTCGGCATAACCACATTTTTAAATAATGGCGTGGATAGTAGAATGTCCGTGTACTTGTTTGTGGCACCCCTCTTAGGTGCAGTATTGCTCCTTTTAAAATTCAGAATTTCCGCCGCTATGCTATGGCTTTCTGTGGGGGGATTTGCCACATACCTAGTCTCAGGAGAATTTCATTTCTGGTTATCTTTTGGTGCAGTGATTGGACCCGCTCTTATTGTACTTCTATGCCTGGCGGCAATCTTGAGCGTTATTTTTCAAATTGTAATGGGAGCAGTAGGCGGCATTGTTAAAAGGATAGTTGATCTCTTCAAATAAAAGCACCCCGGTCGTTTGCCTACCGGGGTGCTTCTATTGCCATGTAGTGTGCTTTTACGCCAAAGGGGTTAGCGGTTTTTTTGAGGACAACCTTCAAAAATCATGCCGGGGTGATTCCGACATGCCGCTCTTGCGAAACGCAATCCACAGTCACCGCATCCCGCTCCTTGATCAAGGGAGCAAGTCAATCCATGGCTTTCTAGGGATCGTAGCCACGTCTAATAGCGGTTTCCCCCGCTCAAATCCACTCTTTAAAGGATGGCTGCCTCTAAGCCAACCTCCTACAACAGGACACCCTATAGCTTAGGTGCTGCGCGGACAACCTGTCAAATAAAAACAGATAGTTATCTCAAAGTATAGATTTTATTAAAGTTTTTTGATAGAATGCCGATAAGCATATAGGAGGTGTTATGCAACAGGCGGCTAGACAGTTTGAGCGTGGTTGGGGTGGTTTTCTTTTAATCTATGTAACAAGTTCGTATTGCATCTACCAAAGCTAATCTTTAAGCTCTTTGTAAGTAGATCCGCCGTAAGTTATTCTGACCAAGAAGCCGTGCCTCTTAGACCACAAGCTATGCTCAGTTAATGCATCGCTGATTGCTTTAACCGCTTTTTCTGGATCAGCCATCAAGCTTTGCGGTATGGACACAATCCCAAATTCAAACGAAGAGGCTTCGGAAACAAAATCCTTTTCGTTGTTAGTGATCAAAATCCGGTGGGGGAGCAGGGTAGCTATAATGTCTGGATCTTTCATCCCGACAGGAGGCACAATGACCTTGATATTGCGAGCCTGAAGAAGCAATCTGAGTGCAGTAATATTTTCGTCTAGGACGACAACACCCCTGCTCATTGCCTCAATCTTAGCTAAATACCGCATAACACCCCCCATATTAAAATACTTATCGGCATATTACATTAAAACTTAACCTAAAGCAACCCCCTATTTTCACTGTCTTTATTTTTCACATCAATAATATCATCATGTTATGCCTCGGCGGTTAAAGTATACCAGAAAGTGTGCCGATAAGGTGTATGTCAGCACAATCAAAGGAGACACTCACATGAAACACGCAACACAAGCCATGTTAACGCGAGTGGTGACTATCATCCGTTCGTACTAAACCTTGCCGGTGCCGTGGGTCTGGCAGTAGCACCTAGTAAAGCTAGTTTGGCTTTAGCTAATTCTTCAGGTTCCTTCGCACCTACAGCGGAAGAAAAATCGAATTCCCTACTTAAAATAGCGGAAGATGGAACCTTGTCTTCTGCCTACGGCACCCCGCTAGGCGTTGAGAAAAATCGTGCAACACAGGAATGGGTGACACCCCAGGTAAGCCAAGTTTGGTCAAACAAAAACCTTATTGTCCTCAAATTGGCTAAAGCAATCCCGCTCGTTTCGCCGGAAAAAGATCAAACAGCTTATGATGAAAAAACCGGAATCTATACCTGTTGGAACGGTGTTGTATCCGCAGAAGGTCCTGGTGCTTGCATCGCACCCCCTAGCTGCCTACTAGGCTACGCGGATAAAACAGACGGGATCGTGCGCTGCGTGGATAGTGCGCTTACATCTTTTATTGTGAATGTGGATATTCCCCTAATTAATCCTATCCAATTTGACAGTGCTGGAAATATATACTTTGGTGGATCGTTTGGTCATGATGGAAAAATAAAAATGTTCAATATCGCTACGTATGAATTGAAGATCATTTCTAAGTATGTTGGGATCTTTAACGTTAATGCTGCTGGGGATCTGCGTGTTATCGGGAATGGTTGGATTACAAATTTTCCCGATGGTAAAACTTACATGGGTACTCTGGATGCGGTCTATAAATTAGACGGAGACACGAAGACTAAATATTGTGATTGCGTAAGCAATCAAGTCTACACCACTTCTTCAGGTAAAGTGGTGGCGCTTGGATTAGACAAAGTTACACAATTATTCCCCAATGTGACTGAATTAGCTTCGTTAAGCATTGCACAAGCCACTGGCGGTAATAATCCACTTGTAGCACTTTCAGGCTCAACTATTGTCATTGCAAAAGATTTCAAACTGCAATCCTACAATGTCGATACGCAAAAACAAGTCGATCTGATCCCTGACAATAGTATCCGAGTACGCTCGTTAGGCATCAAAGGTAACACTGTCTACTTCTCAGGTACTAAAGGCGGTCTAGGTCTTGATGACAGCATTTCGGCAGTGTCTGGGAAAATCAACTTAGATACAAAAGAGTTGACCTCCCACCCTATCGAACTTTTCACTAATACCTTTTCGCAAACGCTGATTTTTGAGTAAGGGACCGGGGGTGCGGGAACCGCAAGATTAAGTGAAAACCTCGTGAATATCATAGGTTATGAAAAACAGCTAAAGATTTCAGGGGTTTTTCCGATATACTAGGAGGTCAGGTAGGATGGGAGGGAGTTCAATGTCAGCAAATATCCGCATTTCCGATGAAGTTAAGAGCCTGTTGAATGGCGACAGCGAGATTGTGTTTGCTTTATCTAAGCTTATTGCGGATGCCACGGCTCAAGCTTTGGATCTTGACGAGCTACCTTGCTCGCTAGAAGTGAGCTATGATCCTGAGTCCTGCGAAAAGACTTTTATTCTTTTTACCGATCCCGTAGCTAACGTGCCTGATGAGATAGTCGATAGAGCCTTGAGAAACACGCTTAAAGCTAATGCGGCGGCACTGAACAGCTTAGATCGCCAACGAGACATTCCCCTCATTGCGATCTCTCGCACTTAAAAACCTTGCCGTAAAAATCTTTAGAAGGAATCAGCATATGGCTGACTGGCATGGCTATTTTAACCTTTCCACATACCTGTTTGAAAACAG
>Ga0315284_10000320_pt1 | contig 65325 bp, 84 predicted proteins | sample YL17G09_16_MG_FD_203696 | JGI IMG/M metagenome (GOLD analysis project Ga0315284, IMG submission 203696) | Sediment microbial communities from Yellowstone Lake, YNP, Wyoming, USA - YL17G09_16 | ecosystem: Environmental > Aquatic > Freshwater > Lake > Sediment | place: USA: Wyoming | collected...
GATTCTGATATAGAATAATAATTAGCCATATTTTTTATGGTTTTTAATTCTTTATGCTTATTTTCTAATTCATTTATATCAAAATATGGTTTATTTTTCATTATTAGATTAGATTAGATTAGATTAATTTACATGAACGCGCCTGAGTGTTCTGTCGGTCCAGAACCTTCAATACCAGCGGCATTATCATAAACGCCAACCATTACAGCATTACCAGTTCCACTATCAGAATGTGGAATTATTGGTTTATCATTAAAATTTTCCCTGGTTGGGTTAAAATCATCCAAAGGATTATATACCGGATCATATGGAAATTGTCTTATTTGACTTAAATAAGGAGCAAAAGACATTTGCCTGCCTTCATCTAAATAAGAATCTCTTACATCTCCTCTATATTCTCTTTCATTATCAACAATATTTAAATCATTAATATCAGATTTATCATTAAGACATGCTTTCTGAATTAATTTTTTAAAAGTATTTATAACAATTGGATCAACTCCAGCCCCAAATCCTAATGAATAAGCTTCTTTCATAGCATCTTCATAAGAGGCTCCAAGATATTTGCATTTAATAAAAGCTGAAACAAACCCTGTTCTATCTTTGCCAGCTTGACAATGTATTAAAGTTGGTCCGCCTTCTAAAAAAATTTTCTTAAAATTTTGATGCATTAAATTTAATAATGATTGTCTTGTTCCATCTAATGGTAACATAATATGTTTAATGCCAAGCATTTTACAAATTTTATCAATATGATGTCCAGTAATATAATCTAAACTTACAATTTTTTTAATACCTAACATTTTATGCATTTTAATTACATCTTTAACAGATGGTGCGCTACTACGATAAAGCCCGTCAGTTATTTCACGAAATCTAAGTAACATTATAGGTTCCTCACAATGTTATTAATTACTTCACGAACATAAGATGGGTCATGATTGAAAAGGACGTGCTTAACAAAAGTAATAGATTGCCCCATAGATGCTGATGCTGGTAATTTTTTATGAGCAATTTCCGCATCACTAAGAGTATATATTTTTTGTTTTACTTTCTGCATTGCCATTGGTCTTTTTTCTGGAGATATTCTAGTTAAAGTGAATCTAATAATATCAGCCAAATATTTGCCAACTCTTTTTGCATCTCCAAGTTCTTGCAAATTTGCATTTTTTACAAGATCAGAATTAATTTTTAGTTTATTTATTTTATTAAATTCCGTTAAAGCTTCTGATAAAGCATATTTAGATGGATTTTCTATTTTTTTAATAACAGCTTTATCAAATAAATCTTTAAATATTCTTAAAAATGATTGTACTTGATCATGGTCTGCTTTTTTATTTAGCTCTCTCATAATAGATGATAAGCTAAAATCAACAATATTAGTTAAATCAATAGCGGCATCTGATGCCTTTTTTTTTCTAAATTTGAATCTATTTCTAAATCTAAAAAATTCAATTTGTTTTAATCTTTTCTCTGCATCTTCTTTAGAATGATATGTTCCAAAATTTCTTCCTTTTTTAGAGACAACACGATACTCACCAGAAGGCAACTTTTGAATAAAAGCTACTTTCTTTATTTCAGAACAAGCATCATAATATTGTTCTGCTTTAATAAGTAAGGTTTCAGCATTAGTCATTTTTCAAAAATATCTTTTATTGTTAAAGTTTCTTTGCTTCTAAAGAACATATCTTCTATAGTTCCTTTACCATCTACTTCATTAAGAGCACGAATTGCTCTTTCACTAATAAACATAAAATTGCCTAATTTTGGAGTTTTTCTATCTCCTTTTTCAATATAGGCGGCGCTAATTATTAAACATTCTTTATAGGCTCCCACCACTTTACCGCAAAAAACTGCTGGATATTGTTGAGAAGTTTGTTCAAATTTAACTTCTTCGTAGGCATCTCCAACATAAACTTCAATAAATTTACCTTTAAATAGTTCAGCAATAAATTCAGCAAAAGAGCGTCCCTCTTTTTTTGAGCCTGGAATTAAATCAAGAATTTCTTTTTCTGTAACCATTTAGGGTTCCTCATATAAATTTTAGTAAAAACTTTTTGTAATTTTTCTCTACAGCTTCAACAGTGATCGGATGCAAATATGACTTTTTATTCACAAAAACTTCCGTATCAATATAAATATTTCCAATTTTTTTAGTTGCAATTTTAAATAAATCTTCAACATGACCCATAGCATCACATATTGCTAAAGATAATAGTGGGTCATTTGATTGGCATTCTATTTCAATTATTTTATTATCTGTATTAATATTTAATTTTACATTTAACTCTTCTTCTAAAGCTAAACTTAAAATATTCGCATACTCACAAGCATCTTCAAAATGTTTTGAGCTAATTTTAATAGTTAAATAATTATCTAATTTGCCGGCAGTAGTCAATGACATTAATTCTTGAGAATCTTCATCTATTTCTTGTTGCGTATGCTGCGGCACAGATCGGTGAATTCCAAAATAATCATGTTTTTCTGGATCAATTTCAATAGATGTCTCTTCTTCTTTTGATTGTGGCATTTGTTCACCAGGACCTTGTTGTCTGATTTTTTGCAATTCTGCAGATGCTTTTTGATATGATCCATTTCTTTTATTTTGCTCCACTTGTTTAATCATATCACCATATGTAATCGCTCCAGGAACACTTCTACTAAAAACTTTATTTGCTTTAAAAGCAGCAGATTCTGATGCCGCTCGAATCTTATAACCAACATTATAATATTTCTTACTTAATAATTCATCTGGGTTTTTAGGATTTGGTATTGTTTCAGGATTTTCTTCAACAAAAACTGCATTAGAATCCCCCCTACGTATTCCTGGTAATTTCAAAGCTGCAGGATAAAATACAGATATATAAAATTGAGCCGCAGAAGTAAATGGTCCACCATTTGCCTGCATTCCGCCTTGAATAAATTTTTCAACTAAATCTAACTGCTGTTCGCCTGACATGTTTCTTAAATCTTCAGGAGTGCCTTGAAATTTCATACTTTTCAATGTACTAGGCATAAATTGAATTAATCCAGATGCTCCACCATTAGGATTAAGAGCCCCAGGATTTAAACCAGATTCTGATGTCATAACCAATAAAATATCATCTGGGCTCATTCCAACCCTATTTGACATTTCATTTAGTTTATTATAAAAATTTGATCCTAAATTAGCAGCTGGAGTTTTAGCCAAAGCCAAAACTTTTAAGATTAATTTTTCTCTATCTGCAAATGACATATTTATCCTACAATATTATCAACTATAATTGTTAATTGATAAGCTAATTTAGGATTTGTTTTTTGAATTCTAGTAGCATATTTAGCAATATGATTTGCTAAAACGACTGGGTTTTCATTGGATAATGTTTCTAATGATTCAATAAAATGTTTTGATGACATATTACCAAATCCAGGAAGACCTTCAGGTGGTCCAGGCTTTTTAGGTTCTTCTTGAACTGCTGGTACTAATGCAGGAGCCTCAACTAATGCTGGTGGCGCTTTTGTTTTTGGAGCAACAACGCGCTTTTCTACTTCTCTTTTTTTAACTATTGGCGCTGGCATTATTGGTGTTATTGATGTTATTGGCGCTTTTGGTTTTGGCAAATCTAAATCTGGAACTAATTTTACTTCTTCTTTAGCAATTTCATTAGTTGCTTCTGGATCAGTTGGTCTTTCATCACTTATTGTCCCGGCGGGTGCTAGTGATTTTCTAGGCGGCTGGTTTGATAAATCTAGTTCAATTGGCATATCTGAACCTCCACCCGCAGGCATTACACTAGATTTTGGTTGAGATACTGGCGCTTGTATTTTTGGAATATTTCTTTCATCAATAAACCCTTTAAAATGAGTATTATAAAATTTAGAAAAATTCGATGAAAATATTTGATATTGTTTTACAATCACATCTGCATTATATAAATATTCTGTAAGATTTCTTTTGGCACGAGCCGTTGCCATTGCTTTTAATCTTGTTAATGTTAATTTAAGTAAAACTTTAGCTTGCTCTAAAATTGCTTTTAATGCAATTTTTAATTCTTTAGTTTTGCCCGGAAATCTTTTTTGCCAATCTTTTAATGATTTTGCTCTTCCTAAAATTCCAGATAAAAATGAATGCAACGTTGATCCCCAAGTTGCATTTTTTATCATTTTTGTATTTACTGCTATAGCAGTTCTAGATTTCATATGTTCTAAATATTCTAATGTTTCAGGATCACTTTCTTCTTCAATACCTTTCCATAAAAATTCTTTATGAGCTTCATTTATATTTTTATCAAATTCCATCAAAATAGGAATTGCTTTACCCATAACAGTATTAAATTTATCTAATTCAATAATACATTTTACATATTCAATTTCATTAAAATTAATATTAGCATGATCCATTATAGTTTTAATGCCTGGATTCTGAAATGCAAAAGATCCAGGATCCGCATCACCAACAGTTTCACCACTTAAAATTGCACGAACAGGATCATCAGTTTGATCTCTTAACTGATTCATAATTGATTCGAATTCGGGATTAATAAATTTTTCTAAAGATCTACCCCATAAATTACCTGTTTCGTGAATTTTATTAAGAAGTCCTCTTCTTTGAGCAAATTTATCCATAATTATCCTCTATGATCTATATAATAGCAAAATAATACAAAATTATACACTAAATTATTTAAGGATTTTTAATTATGGCGCTGGAGGTAATCCACCTGGACCTGGTGGGGCTCCACCAGGAGGCTCTCCTCCACCTGGAGGTGGTCCACCTAATCCTGGCATTCCTGGTAATGGAGATTCTCCTGGCAATGGTTCAGCACCAGGAAGTCCGCCACCAGCACCAGCTTCTGTTTGTGGTTCTGGGATTTCATCATCTTCGCCTAATGCACGTAAACTATTAAGATCCATTGTTGTTAATGAAACTTTTTCTTTATCAGAAATCGCTTTTTGAATGGCTTCTTTGCGCATTTTACGCGTTTCATCTTGCCACTCTAATCCCATTGATCTATATAATGTATGTAAAGATGCTCTTTTAGAATTTTCATCGCCTTGAGTTAAAGTAACTAAATTATTAATATAGTCACCCGCATCAAATAATGACATATGATTCCAATCAACATCTGGAACAATTAATTGTTTCTCTCCTCCAGCATAATCATAAAATCCTTGAATCTTAGAAATTGGAGCAAAAATCTTTCTTTTAAGCCAAGAAGATAACATATTTCTAAATTGCATATAACGTTGTCTTAATACATCAAGCGCAACTCCACCATTAGCATAAGTTGTGTCCGCGCCGCCGTCCATAAGAACAGATGGAACCATTAATCCAACATAAATTTCTTTAATTAATTGTGTAATATCTCCAGATATATCATAAATTCCTTGTCCATATCCAACTCTTTCAACAGTAACTCCTGGATGAGTAAAAATCTTAAAGTCTTTATCGTATTGAGCACTATTACCTTGAATTGTAATTTTGCCATTTCTTCTAGTAATAAATAATCCTGTTGGAACAGTAAGGCACCAAATTTTACCATTATATTTTTCAATATTTAATAAATTATTTTTTACTTTAGTTTTACTATTTCTTGAGGTTTTATATACGATAGGATTATTGCCGTTAGTAGTTTCGGACCACAATAAAGTATATAATGGCAATCTTTTATGATCACCTCTATTTATATATTTTTCATCATCTCTAACAAATTGAGTTGGAACATATCCGCATTTATAAGCAATTTCATAAACATTATCAGCTAATTGTTTAGACGTAGTATAATAAGCAAATCTATTACTATTTTGTTTTGGATTTTTATATGTAGAGCCGTCTCCAGCAACTAATGCATTTAATAATATTTTTAATAGTCTTGGAGAAAGATTTAAAATATCTCTAGAAATTTGTTTAAATGGAGCTTTTACATTACCATTTAAATCTCCAATATTTTCTTTAAAATGCAAATACAAATCTTTTCCACTAATAACACCATTCCAAATATCTGAATGATTTGGATTAATATGTTTTCTTTTATTTATTGTATTTGAATATGTTTTATCTAAATGTGACATGAAATTTTCAATACACAAAGACATATCTTTTTGATATTTATCAAAACTTTGAGTTATTCCTGTTGTATATTGGCTTTTATTATTTGTATATAAACAACCTTCACTTAATAAATACCCTAAAAATTCTAAATATGTTTCAACTGGAACGTTTTTGCCACAAACATTTATATATTTAACATCATCATTGCCTTCATAATTTATTTTTGATTGGAAACGCTTATAATCAGTTAATTTTAAATCTTTTGCTTTTATCTTTTTGTATGCGCCCCAACTAGATTTTCTTAAACTTCTATTCCCATTATATTCATATTCTTTTTCAGACACCCATAAATCATGATTTGGTGTCACTTTCATGTCTATTTTATCATTTTTATAATGATACATATCACCAGAATAATCATATAAATGAGCCTTAATGGCTTGATGATATTCTAATTTATTATTTTCTTGATTTAAACATGCTATTTTAATATTTTTATTAATTTTTGCATTTAATTTTTGTCCTAATGGATTTTTTAATAATACATCATCAGACGTCTCCATTACATCAGAATATTTTTTAAATCCTTGATTTGTAAGCACTTCTGTAATATCATCATGACACTCAAATACTTCTCTCCAAGCTTCTAAATCTGGATGAGTTGGATGCAATCCATCTACGCCTTCAGACCCAATTTTAATAAGTGTAAGAGGATTAATCATATTATCTGCTTGCGCAAACTTAGATTCCCTCAATTTGTCGAACAACATTAATTGACGAAAAATACAAACAGGTAAACCAGTGCCTCTAATTTCATAAGGGCTAATTCTTCTAGCTAAATGAGATACGTGAAAATTATTAAGTGGGATATTATCGCCACGTTTAACTGAATCAATAATATGTTGATTTAATTGTTTTCTTTGTTCTATATCTGATGGTCTATTTGATCTGACAACTGTTTTTAAATTCTCATCAGGTTTTAACATAATGATTGGCTCACTAGCAACCACTGTTCTTTTAACAACCATATAATCTGGATTTTGAATTAATAATCTGCTCCACTTTCCTTTACTCTGATCTAATTCTGCATATACAAATGATTCTCCTAATAACCAATATTCTTGAGCAATTTGAACACAAATATTCATTAAATCAATTTCTTCAATCATATCGTTGAAGAATTTTTCAATATCTTTATTTGGACATTTAATATTTAATTTGCTTATAGGATAAGTTGAATGTAAACTAATAGCATTATGAACAAATGGATTAAGTGCAAAAAAACTTCTACACCAAGCATTAATGGTTGCCCTATCTCTTGGTAAACTTAAATTGCTATTTAACCATAATGGAGAATATACTTCTGGGGTTTGTTTTGCGGTATCTCCTGGACCCCTAAAATTAAAAGACCCGCCGCCGCCGCCGCCGCCACCACTAATTACTTGAGAATGTTTTTTAAATCCGACAGAAGATGTTACTACGGAATTGGTGGTTAATCCTTCGTTTTTAATAGTTGGACCAGAACCATCTTTATAAATGCCTGCGTTTACTTCATCTGAGAGTACATTTTTTCTATATTCAGAAACATTTTGAACCATCAATGCGCTTACTGATGGTGCAGCGTTCCTTTTATCTAAATATGTTTCTGATTTAGCTGGACCCTCCCATATTTTTGAAGTTTTATTAATAGACATTTATCCTCATTTATAATACCTATTAAATAATATATCAATGAAAACAAGATTTTAAAATTTCCTTGCAATATATCCAGTAACAGCAAGCGGCTTATTTTTATTATTTAAAGTTTGATTTTGAGTATTTGGATTATTACTAACAAACCCCTTTGTTATTATAAATTTATAAGCTATATATGCGTTAAGTAGGGCACAAAATCCATCATTAGGAGTTGATCCTTTAACATAATGAATTGATGGGTCGCCACCTCTAGAAATTGATGGTTTTATTTCCATACTACTACAATGATTAACAAGCCAACCTATTTTTTCATAATCTCCATATGGAAATCTAATATTTCCATTTTTCATTAATTCATATAATTCGCCAATATAATAATCTCTTTCAAATACAATTTCTTTTGGAAATGCATCAGCAGAAAATTTTGTATGACCATTTACTTTACTATTTGCTCTTGAAACCATATAACGATCTCCATGAGCAGTATGCATCAATGCAGAGAAATCATTAGAATATCCAATATCTCCAATTGCTAAATTAACACTATATTGTCTCAATACTTGATCAATCAATGCCTTTTTGCTATCAATATCATTTCTTTTAAATTTTGTCGCAAATTCAATTGATAATAATTTAGGACCTAATACTGCTAATACAACTGCGGTACTATATGACTGTCCAGCAGTTTTAGCCCTATCTAAATTTGCTAATTGTTCTAAATCTGCTCTAGCACCATAATCTATTCCCATAACAACAATAGGAAATTGATTTGGATCTATTTTTGCTCTAAATTTTCTTCCGCGATCAGCACATTTTTCCATAATTTCTTCTGGAGTAATTGGGCTAGATTCACCTTGATAAAATTCACCTAAAACTTCATTTTGATAAACTCTTTCAGTATTAATTGGATGTACCCCGGCTTTTTCTTTAATAATATCTTCTTTTTGAAATTTAGGCATATACAATTGATTAATATGAAATCCAATCATATGACAATCTGGATCTTCTGGATTTTTTAAACCAACCCACTTACCTCTTTCGGCGGCTTGTCTTTTATCTTGTTCAAACCCACAATGAGTACATTTTACAATGTATCCATAAAGCCAAATTTTTTCCCATTCATCACTACCTGGAGTATAAAGAGGAAAATGCTTTTCGCATTTTTCACAGCCTAAATAAAAATATTGTTGAGAAGACGATGCCCACATTTTATGAAACCCGGAACTTTTTCCTCTTGGAGTTCCAAAATAAACTTGAACGCCTTGGCTTATTTTTCCATATTTTGCTGTTGTTAAAATTTTTAATACATTACCAATTGCATCTTCATTTGTATCTTGAACTTCATCCATAAATAAAATATCTCCGGTACGACCTCTAAGCCTATCTCCATTTATACCAGTAGATTCTATCCACAAATGATTACCGCCAACAAATTGTTTAAAGTGCAATGAATCATTTGTATCACTTGTTTGATCTAATAATGATTGCATATAAGATTTATTTTTTGATTTGTTTGCATTTTCATCTTTACGAAGAGATGAAGCAATCATTGGATTTAATTTACTTTTAGAATAAGCTGCAGCAAGTTCTAATTGGGGGAATGTATGAATTATTCTAGCTGGTGATTTATCTTTATTTCCAAATAAACCGCTACCCATAAAATACATTTCAAGAGCCGCTGCCATTGTAGTTCCACCAACCTGACGACCTTTAACTAAAATAACTGGCTTTGCATCTGGCTCTAAAGCCTTAATTCCAATATAACGATAAATATCGCTAAAAGGCTTGTACCCATTATTATGTAATCTAAATGGTTCACCATCTAAAGTTAAATAATTCTCTACGAACGCCACTGGATCTATATTTAATAATGATTTTTTTAAATCTGAAAATAACTTATCGTCTGAACTTATCATTTAATTCTTTCTATTATTCTTTATTATATTTTAGCTGGTTGTAATATGTTAAAAGCATCAGAATTTGATGGATCAATGTCTGTATTATTACTATCATCAGCTAATCCTAAACTACTATAGTCTTTATTTGTAGGATGTTTTTGTCTTTCTGAAACATTCACTTGACTTATGAATTTTAATAAATTACTATCTTCCCAATCTGCATCCTGAACGTCTTCTTTATGAATGCTTTTAATATGCTCTAAAATAGCAGGAAGAGCCAAATTACCATTAGTACTTCTAATGTAATTTTCTATTGTTGTTTTAATTGATGGGCATTTTTTAATTGCAGAAGGAATAATAACTTTATCTATATTGCCTGGAACTTTTTTATCAAAAGTATCATTTACATCTTGCGCTACTTTTTTATTTGATAGAGATTCGGCTTTTGATAAATATGCGGCTAAACCACTGCGCTCTTTCATTTCTTTAACGGCATCATCTACAGATGAATATTTTGACTTTGCCCCATTCATTATAGAAGATATTTGATCAAATAGTGATTGGTCAACATTGCGAGATTGAACTGATTCTTTTTTTAAAGATTTTTCAAATTGCTTAAGCCAATGATCTTCTTCGATATTGGAATCAGAATTTCTTGATATAGTTAAGTTTCTAGATCTAGACATTATTACCCCTTATAATTTGTCGCCCAGTCAAAGCCATCTGAAGATGAAGTATTTACATCTTCATCGGGCAAATATCCACGATCTTGACGAAGAGGATATCCCATATCTGAAAGTAATTGCATTACCATTGCTTGTTCACGATCATTTAGTTTATATTTTTTAACTTGTGAAGCATAAATTTTTTCAATATCATGACCCGCAGAAACCATTCCATTAATACAAAGCCTTGCAATTCTAGAGGTTAATAAATCAACTGAAACATAAATACCTTTAACGCCTGTTATTTTTTGAGCCTCTTTAATTAATCCAGAATCATCTTCATCGTCTGCTTTTTTCTTTCTTTTCTTTTTTGTATTTTCTTTAATTTTATCAAGACGATCACTTAATTTACTAATACCATCTTCAATTTTAACTCTAACTTCTTCAATTTTATTTGAATCTAATTCACCATCAACATCTAATCTCATTGCTTTTGAAATTTCCGAATCTAATCTTTCTAAATAAGCACAAGCCCTTTCTAGCCCTGCAGAATCATATCCAGAATGTTTTGGAACTGCTTGGAAACGTTCTTGTACCCAAGTTAAAAATCCGGTTGGTCCTTTTGATGCCCAATCCCATTTTTCATTTTTTTTACCTTTACCCTTAGCATCATTATTGTCATCAGCATCTTTAGAATGTTCTTCTTCTGTAGATACATCATGAACTTCAATAATTGGTTCTGCCGGCTCCTTTACAGCCTCTTCTGGCGCTCCAGGAATTGGTGATAGAAAATCAATCTTAACATCAATAATTTGAGGCTCTGAATCACTAACAATAATATCTGATCCTTCTGAACCATGTTCATGTTCATGTTCATGTTCTTCATGTTCATGATGACCATGTTCTTCAGGCATTTCAAACTGAATCACGGCGCCTTCTGGCATCATAATTGCGTTGTTATCCATTACTTCTAATACTTGTGCAGTAGCTTCTAATGACATTTAAGTACCCCTAAAATTTATATTGAATATGCATTATTATGTAGTAATAATCACTGGTTTAAAACCAAACACTATCATAAATATTTCTTCCTTCATTTGAAGTTCCAAAATATTTATTTGTTCTATTGCGATTATTATCTTGATCTTCTATTGGTTTTTGACCGTCTGGCAATCCCATAATTGGAGATTCTCCAGGCTGTAAAGCCATTTGATTTATAGCTGCAGGTGCTTTTTTCATAACTAATTCATCTGAATCAGGAGACATAAGATCTTCTCCAACTGGAATTTCTGAAGTTTCCGGGTTTCTTTTATCATAAAAATCTGATCTACCGCCAAATCCAGCATATGGAGTTCCATCTACATTTTCACCAGCAGAGCCTGGAGGAATTCCGGTAATAGAATCATCAATTGGAAAATCTATTGAATTATTATCTATTGCATTTTTTAAAATTACAGATAATAAGGCTAATTTTCTTTTCTTCATAAGTTTCTTTTTCTTTTTCCTGAAATCAGAAACGCTTTTATATTTATCCATATTTTGATAAAACCCAGAACCTGGTCCTTGTTTAGGTGGACCATTTACGCCTTCTGTTTCATAAAGGTCATAATTTTTAAAAAATAACCCTCTTGATTGAACATGATCTGATTTTTTCATTTTTTAGCCTTATTATAATATGGCATTAATTCATCAATAACTGGGATATAAGGCCATAAATTCATTTCAGTTAACAATTTAGCAGTTTTATCAGCATTATATGTTGCTGATTTAGTTAGTTTTTCCATTAATGATTTTGGTGTAGCAAATTGAATTGATACTGGATTATCACTAACCCATAAAGAAACTCTTGGGCTAATGTTAAAATCTAATTTAGTAGATAAATATATTAATCTAACAACTCTATTTCTATGAGACATTAATGTTATATGCGGATCCAAACAAGTATCTATTATTTTATTTTCAATATCTTTAATCCCCCTTTTCGTAGGATCTAATATTTCTTTTAAATCAAAAGAACATAATAAAGAATTACAAGTAAAATCTCTACTAAACATTTCTTTTTGTAATTCGGTAGGATTTTTAATTCCCATATTATTTAATATGCTATTAATATTTGGAGTGTTAAAATTTGAAGAAAAATCTACACTTAAATTTCCAAATGTCATTGTGCTATGACCATCTGATTTTGTTTCAAATGTTAAATTATATTTTTTTCCTAATTCATCAGCAACTACATTTGCTAATGTAAAAATAGATTTATCTCCGGTAGTAATATCTAGATCAGAAATTTGTTTTAATTTTCCAAGCAATTTATCACGAGGAGTCCCTCCGCATACAAAAACTGGAGAAGTTTCCCATTTTATATGTAATGCATTAATTTCATTTAACAAATCTCGTAGCTTCATTATACTCTAGGTGCTGGAGGTGGTGCTGGAGCTACTGGCGCTGGCGCTGGTGGTAATGGCGCTGGCTCTTCCTCAATTTCTATTTCTGGAGTTTCTTTCATTTGAGTTTGTTCTTGTAAAGCTTGGTCTTCAAGATCTTTTCTCATTTGTTTTTTCATTTTATCTTGTTCATTAGCATTTTCAAGTTTTTTCTTAATTTGAGCGGCTTGTTCATTAGTTTGTGGCGCTTCACCTGGACCTAAATCAATATCTTTACTTTTCATAGTACCACGAAGCTTACTAACAATTTCTTCAAGACGCGTTAAAATATAATTATTACTTTCTAAAGCTTTATTAGTAGCTTCACTTAATGAAGGAAATAATGAAGATAATCCTAATTTATCCAACATGATATCGGCAAATGATAATCTTCTTGGAAGTTCTCTAGTTTGAAATATTTTCAATGAATCTTCTAAATAAGATACAACATCTTCTATAGTAACACTATCTAAAGCAGAATCAAATACATTATCAATATTTTTCTTTTCTGGTAAAGGAATTTCTCCAGAAATATTTTCATTTGTTGGTTTTGCCTTTGAAGGCGCAGCAACAGGTGGTACTGGTGCAATATTTTCTGGGGATGTCATTGGTGCAGGCACATCTTGTGCAGCCGCAAATAAATCTGAATCATTAACCTCTAGCACATCATTATCAATTACTTCTAAAACATCATCTGATTTTTGTTCATCAGTTACATTTGATGTTTCTAAATTATTCAAAAATTGTTTAATTGCCTCTGGTTTATTATCTTTTGTTGGCGCTACAGCTTTTGCTGGTGTTGGCGGGGTTCCAGGTGCTGGCAATGGTTCTGGCTTATTATCAGATGGTGGTGAAGATGGCGGCGCAGGAGGTGCTGGCGCTGGTGGTGGGGCTGGTTGAGTAGGAGATGGTGGTGGTGGATTTGTTGGAGTTTTATTTCCTGGTGGCACCATTCCAGGACCAGTTGAAGGCAATCCCCCAACATTACCTGATCCTTGTGATGGTGGTGCGGGAGGAGGTGGTAATGGCATTGTTTGAGCAATCTTATGTAAAACAAATGCCGCTTTTAAATATCCATTTTTATCCAAAACATTAGCTTCACGAATAATCATATCTTGATATGTTTTCAAAGAGGATGATTTTTTATTTAATAAATTAACCTTTTTCTTTAAACTATAAATGGCATCAATTAAATTTTCAAATTCTGTTCCTGCTAATAATTGTCCAGAATCTGAGCGCAATAATTTTTCAACAGAATCTAATCTGCTAATTAATTTAAATCTTTGTTTTTCTATAAGTGCTGACTTTTCGGCATTATCATTAATATTTGCAACAACTTGATCTCTAGAAAAATCAATACTTTTTTCAGATGGACGAATAGGATCTTTATCAATAGGAAGAGTATATCCTGGCATAAAATCATTAACATAATAAGTTTGAGCGAATTTATATTTTACATAATCTCCGCTCTCATAAAATTTAAGCCAATTAACAAAATCATATTTTTCAGGCTCATCCCAACCATTGGTAACTTGATTAATGGCATTATTTCTGCTTTGCCCTTGTTTTTCTTGTTGATATAAAGATTTAGCTGTATCAATCCATTTTTGAGTATCTCTTTGTCCTGGAACACGAATATAATCAATATTTGGATAAGCTATTCTTTGATCAAGAATTTCATCTTCGGGCGCTGGCAAGCCTTTTAATAATTCTTCTAGTCTACGAAATTTTTTCAAATCTATTTCTTGACCAGTTTCTTCTTGAAGCCTTTTAAGCTGCTCATCAGAAATTGTTCTATTTTTAGGGTCACCATGCAATAATTCTTCAATACGTGGCGTCATAAATAAACTTTCTTTTTCATCAGATTTATGCTTGGTCATGGCTCACCATTTAATTTCTTGTTTATAGTTTCGTTTAATACTTTAGCTTCAGCTAATCTAGTTTCGGTATTTAAAGATTCTTCTTTTGGAGCCTTAAGCTTTGACATTTTTTCATTAAAAACATCCATAAAATATAAGGAGGTTTCAAGGTCCATTTTAGAAAGAATTTCTTTAATTGTCTCATAAAATACAGAAATATGCTGATCTACAACCTGCAAAGTTACTTGGTGCTGAATTATTTGATCAGGGGGAGCAATAACCAATTTATGATATTTTTCAAGCATATTACCTAAAACATCAAACCATTCGATTAGAACCCTGTCTAATCTTGTATTAATATTTCTGGGGTCTTCTTGAATTGCATCGAAAACCTGACCCGCTCTGGTTTCAATGGCTACAACCATATTTGTAATCATTTTCTTTATATCAACTTCACTGCCCGCCAATTCAATCATTTTATCTTTATATGCCCTACTGTTTTTAACAGCTAGTGTGGCTTGTTCGTCTGGCGACAATGTAATATTTTGAGATGTTTTTAATACATCTTCTTTAATTTGAGTATAAAGATCTAAATAATTTTCTTGGAAATTTTTTAATGTTTTTTCTGAAATAACAAATTTAGACTCACTAACATTAGTATACTTAGCTTGAAGCCACTCATGTATATCTTTTGATGTTAAGCCTATAATTAGTTTGGCTATTAATTCATCCTTGTCTGGATGATCTAAAATTTTTAAAAGAGAGTTCTTATTCATACATAATATATATCTATATATTATATATTATTGATTAAATCCCTGTAAACGTGACTCCCTGGAATCAAAGATCGCATGAGATTCTTGTCTTTGAACTGCGCTTTGACCTTCAACACCACCGCCTGGAACTTTAGATCCATTATTCAATGTAAATCCAGTATCATAATTATAAATCTTTTTATCTAAAGCACATTGCCAAGTATGTTCTCCAACTCTAGCAACTTGGGCGCCAGGATGATCTGGACATCCCCTTATGCTTAATGGAGCTTCTAAAATTCTATATTCTTTTGACATTGGGCTATCTTTAATAGCCTTTTCTGAATCAGAAATTTTATTCATATCATCTAAAGCTTCTCTTGGATCTTGATATTTTCTTCTAAGATCTTCAAGTCTTGTATCTTCTGCATTTTTATCAGAATCACTTTTTGGAGGGGCAGCAATTGTTAATAATAATTCATCGATTACTGATGCCATTTTTTGAAGTTTTTCGTCGCCAGATAAATCAAATGCACTAGCAACATTCCCTAATTCTTCAATAGAAGAATCTGTTAAATTACTTGCATCTGGCGGTTCAATTACATCAACTTCATTTGCAGCTTTACGAAGAATGGCTGCAGCTTCTACACAAGAATTAGCAACAATATCAATACATTGATCATCATATTCAGATAATAATAAAGCTTCATTATCTGGACTTTCTAACCAGCTTGCTATTGCTGTAAGCATTTCTGAAATTCTCATAGTTTATCTCCATATCCTTCATATTTATGAGGATCTATCTCATGCTCTAATATTGATTGTGCTTCTAAAAGTCGTCCCAAGCGTTCAATTTCAGAATGTAATCTACTATTCTCTTTAATTAAAGTATTTTGATCATTAGTTATTTCATCTAATCTATTTTTATTTTTACCAAATACTTTTTTCATACTTTCAAATTTTTGAATCATTTCATCATTTTTCTTAATCTTTTCATTTACTCTCAAAATATTTCTTCTAACTTCTTCATATTCTTCTTCCATTTTTGATTCTTGAAGTTTTGCAAGCTCTCTTCTTAATGTTTCATTTTTAATTTTATGAAGTTGTGCTGCCGAGTTTGGTCCAGGCAATCTTCCTCTAGTTAATTTAGAAAGTTGAGTCATATATTCGTGATAAGTTATTTCACGATTTTTCATTCTTCTACCTAATTCTTGGAGTTTGCCCTGTGGCTCAACTATTGGAAGCTCGCCAGTTTCTTCTGGAACTTCAATATCAGAATGTTGTTTTTGAACTAACTCTTTATTATATTCTTTTCTAAGAAGCCTAGATACTTCACTTTTAAATGCTTTCTTTTCTGCATCACTAATATCATGTCCTCTATTATAGCGTGTAATAATAGATTCTAAAAATGGTCTCAATTCACTATTATTAATCATAGCAAAAGTTTTTTCATCATTAATCCCAAATTGTGAACCATAATTATCAAGCCAAGCTTCTTTTGCGGCAACATCTATAATTTTATATCTTTGAGGTTTTATTTTTTTCCAATTAATTGATGGTAATAATAATGCTGCTCTTAATTTATTAATAACACTGTGCATTAACCCCAATACTTTTTCTGCATGTAGCATATATTTAGAATAAGCCTGTTGCTTAATTTGATCCATAGCTGTTGATGTAGATTGTCTGCTCTTAAATCCAGTAGAGCCTTCAAGAGAACCACCGCCTCTTGTTTTAACTGTTGTGCCAAAATTTGCATTTAAATCTTCAATTGGAAGATTCATTGTAAATGAATAAGGATCAATATTTGGAGCCTCATCTTCTGTCATAGGTTCATCTTCAAGATCTGCTATAAATGCAGTATTTCCATTTCTAATATCTTGAACTAATTCCTTTTCAGCAGTTTCTAATAACTCTAATGGATCATTTAAATCTTCAGCTTCCCATTGATTTGCTGCTGCCCCAAGAGCTTTTACAATAAATTTAGCTGGAGGATAATTATACATTTCAGCATATGTAAAAAATGTTACCCAAATTGTTTTAGATGGATCTATTTTTTTTAAACTCAAAAGGCTATCTCTAGCATCTCTTTCTTGAGATGGATTACGCTCTTTAATATCTTTGCTTACTTGAGGATCAATTAAAGGATCTTCTTCAGCAGCAATTTTATATTTAAAAAATATAATATTAGCTAATCTTAGAATTCTGTTTGTCATTATTATCCAAGGATTTTAGCATTCATAAAATATGCACCTTGATAAGTCTCATCAATATCTCTTCTATAAAGTGGTCTACAATTTCCATCTTTATCTTGATAAACCTTATTAAGAGGTAAGTTTGTATGAGCACAAATTGGATGTTGACTATTTTTTGCATTCTTAATAATCATTGAGCATTTGCTTTCGGCTTCTTTAGTAAATTCACCGGATAAACATTCCTTATAAATATTAAAAGCATAAGCATAAATCTTAGCATCGCCCATTTGATGTAATACATTCAAAGCATCTTCTGCTAATGAATGATTTCCAGACGCCACTGCATTTCTAATATTTTGAATTAAATCTGCTGGTTTTAATCCAAATTGTGGAGAGGCAACTGCTGCAACTTTATAATCAGCTTGTTTTTCAGCATATAATTTATTAATTCCTGATTTATCAAAAGGAACAATAGATCCATTACAAATTAATACAGCTGGTTTAACTAATTTACCATTAACTAATTTAAATGGAACTGTAAATGCAGTGGCTCCAGCATCTAATGAAATACCATAAAAAATAGTATTTTTATCACTATTAGTTACTGTTACTTGTGCATTTGTAAATCCAAATCCAACTAAATCTCTTACAATGGACTCTCTTGCTGCTGCCACTTTTTCTTTTCCAAAATTAAGATTTGCAACACCTGATGGTGATGAAAATTGTTTTTCAAATGTTTCAAACTCATCTGATTTAGCTAATTTAACATCACCTTTAGCAACTTCATCAATTTTTTGTCCAGTTACTTGATTTGCAAAGAATTGTTCTTTATTTAATCTGGAGGCTTTTAAATTCGCTAATGCTAATTCTGCACCGCTAATTTCTGTATTTTCTGAAGCTGCCTTATTTAAAACACTAACAATTGCTTCCGCATTAACATTTAATTTATTTCCAGCAAAAGAAGAAACATATTTTTTAACTGTTTGATGGTTAATTTCTTGAGGACCAGCATTTCCCATAAAAAGTGATGGCTCTAATGCCTTATCATTTTTTGTTTCAACTGGAATATAAAAACTTGTTATTCCTTTAGGAGTATCATAATCAGCTTTTATAACAATAAATTTATCAGATCCATTTGCAACACTAATTCCATTAGGCTTTAAATTAATTCCATCCAATATAGATAATACTAATTTTTGAGCTTTAGTCGCCAAATCTTTTGAATACAATTTAACTGGTAAATTTTTATCAAAAACGCTTTCCAGTGCATTTGCTAAGACGGCATCTCCAGTATTATTTGTTTCAACTTGAGAAGTATTAGGGTCTCTTTCATACAATTTTGGTGTTGATAATTGATCTGTTTGACCTAATTCTTCTTGAAATAATTCTGCAAATTTTGTATTGCGAGAATGTAATCTTTTATATAAGTCTTGTAATTCTGCTTTTCTAATAAAAACATTATTATTTAAAGACATCTGCTCTACAACTCTGTGCATGGTGCCAATAGTTTGGTCATGTGGATACATTTCCAAACATTTAGCCAGCTTAACCTTTAATAAAGGTATAGCTATTTTTTCTTGAGCATCCACCGTTTTTGATAGAGAACCTACTAATTTTTGTAATTGATCAAAACTCATATAACACCTATATGTATTTAAGCTAATTCAGGGTATTTGGTTAAAACTTCTTTTTTGGATGGCAAGCTCAATTCTGACAATAAAGCTTTAACCAACTTTGAATTTTCTGCTAATTTACGAGGTAAGTAATCGCTAACCTTATCTAGTTCATTTTTTGGAATTCCTAATTTTTGAGATGCCAAATTTACAATTGGATCTCCTTTATAAGAAATTTGAATAGTGCTGGCGGTCTTATTAACCAAGACTTCCCAAGCAATAGCTTCCTTTACATCTTCATTTTCATATAATGAAACAATGTAATCGCCATCATCGGCGCTTTGGACTTGCCATAACTCAGCACCCTTATCACTATCTTTAAAGCGGACCACATCGAAGGCTACAGTCTCTAAAAGATGTTTAACATCATTTAAGCGATAAGCTTTTTTATAAATTTTATTATTTAAGTTTGAATAGTCAACTGAGAACTTTGGCATCATATCTCCATTTTACGCAAATCACGCCTATATAGATAAACAAATATTGATACCTATTACGTTTTTTATTTATATATAGAGATATTAATAAAATTAAAACAAAAAAGCCGGCTAAGATTTCTCTTGCCGGCTTTTTATTATTTTATACTTTTACCTTCCTAATTAGTATTTTTCGCTTCTGATCTCTGCCATTTTTGCTAAAATTTCTTTTATCTTATCATCTTTCTCTGTAATTTTATTTAATTTCTTTTTCGCTCCACCGTAAATGCGCTTGCCATTTTTATAATCAACATTACCATTTAATGATTTAGTAATTGAGCTTTGATTTACATTAAGCATTTTAGCAATTTCCATTTGGGTATATCCGTCCGCATATAATCTAATTACTTGTTTTTGTCTTGGGGTTAAAAGATTATCTACAATTCTCCAAAATTCTTTTTTAAGTTCATCTTCTAATTCTATTAGATTTTCATCATAATGATATGGGTTAAGCCTATTATAAATACTGTCTGTATTAGAAAATGATTCTAATGTATCATTTGAACAAGACACTTCGAGCAAAAGATGCTGATAAGAATCTGAGCGATTTTTTCTTTTTTCTCTTTCCATAAGATCTCCTTTGAATTTTATAATTTATCTCTTACTTCAAAAGATAAAGAATCATAACTATTTTGAGATAGGTATTCGTCTATATCCTTATAAGGATTTGGCAAATAGAAATTTCTTATGTTTGCATAATTTCCAAACACATTAATTATTTTTGCCCTCCCCTTTTCACCGGCTTCATCACCATCCAATAATAAAAATATATTATTGGTGTATCTGCTAATGAGGGAAAATTGATAGATTGTCATATTAGAATTGCCTAAAGCAACAATATTTTTAAATCCAGCCTCATGAGCCTTTATAACGTCAAACTGACCCTCAACAATATATACCGAATCTTGTTCCAAGATTGATTGTTTTGCAGCATATAATCCAAATAAAAAATTACCTTTTTGAAAAACAGTATTTTTATATTTAGCAATATTTAATTTCTTTCTATCATCATCTGATAATAAGCTTCTTCCAACTAAACCAACAATGTTGCCATATGTATCATGGTAAGGCATAATTAAAGGATAATTTTCAAAATACAATGAATTAATAGATCTTGGACCCCAAGAATCCTCAATTTCCTTATGAAATAATAATTTCAATTTTTCTAATTCATCGTTACCTATCAATGTTGTTAAAAGTGAAATATTATTAATTCCTGGAAAATATCCAAAATTAAAATTTTTCTGACTATCTTTAGATAATCTATTATCCAAATACTCTTTACACACACTAGCACCAGGATAGTTATTTAATAAATAAGAACATGACTCTACAATTTTATCAAACATCTTTATCTACCGTTTTTAACTTTTCTTTTAACATTTCTTTAAAATGATCACTTACATTGTCTAATGGCTGTTTACAACTTCCACATATAACTTCTCCATTATTATGAAGCATTGGGCGCTTGGTCGCGTTACATTTATTACATTTAACAGAAAATGGAACCTTTTCTGGCTTTTTAAATTGTTTTGAGCTTTTCATTTGAGCTATTGCAAAACTACTTATATTAAGTATTTCTTTATCACATTCAGAACAATGTGGCTTATTTGTTGTAAGATCTAAATATGGCTCTTGAAATTTATAACATCCTTTATTTGTACAATTCGTTGTAAATGCCATCATTAATCCTTATTTTTTAGAAAATCAATTAGTTTATTAGTATCTTTAGGATAATCAATATTCATAACCACATTATGTGGACCCTCTCTGCCTACTCCTAAATTAGGTATTGATACTATATCTTTGTTTTTAGAACTTGGTGGGACCTCTATCATATGCTGACCATCCAATGTTATAATTTCTATAGAGCAACCAGTTAATGCATCTAATAAAGAAATATCACAATTAGTAACAATAGCATTTCCATCTATTTTAAATCTTAAATCCTCAGCAACTATAAGATGTAAAAATGCATCAGTATATTGATCTATTAATTGGTTCGTAAATGGATTTTGCCCAGACCCAACATATTCTCCCTTGCCAGCAATTCTAAGAATATTTCCATTTTTAACACCTCCAGGAATAGTTACAGTAATAGAAGTGTCAGCCTCTAAAACACATTTACCCACACATTCAGTGCATTGTTTAATATTTTGTTTTCCTTTACAAACATTACAGGGTTGAAAAAATGATATAGGTCCTTGTCTAGAAAATATTCTGCCTGTACCGCCACAAGTGCCGCAGCCATTAGACTCTATAATTTGCCCTTGTCCTCCACAAGATTCGCATTTTACATTTCTTTTATATTGAATATCTTTTTTACAGCCAAAAACGCCTTCTTTAAATGTTAAAGTTATACTACTATGGATCTCCCTAATAACCCTGTGTTTTCTCATATGTTGATTTATAAAATCTTCTAAATCAATTCCAGAATTATTCTGGTTAAATTGTGGCTCATTATCTTTTCCAGATTGTATTACAGAATACGCTTCATTAATTTTTTTAAACTTATCATCTGCATTTGTGTCTTTATTAACATCAGGATGATATTTTTTAGTTAATTTTCTATATTGTTTTTTAATTTCTTCTGGAGTAGCATCAGAAGATAACTCAAGTATCAAGTAAGCTTCACTTCTTCTCATTTCTTTTTTTCCTTAATTTTCCCAATCAAAATAAATGAATAATATAAAGCTACAGCAATTGCATCTGCTCGGTCAAAATTTTCAACTTTAAAATTTCCCTTTTTATTTTTCTCATATGGAAACTTAATTCCCAAATGATGTTCAACAAGCTCAGGCATTTCTTCTTTTTTAGGAAATATTTTATTTAATTTTAACCCATGTCTTATTGACATTATGTTACATAATGTAGGGGATTTACTATTATAGTCATAAGCACATAAACCAATCATACGATTAAAAGTTGTTAACATAATAATAGTATTTGCCGTAGAAGATCCTGGCATAAATTTAACTATATCTTCTATAGCAATAAGATCTGGATTATATTTCGCAAAAATATCTAATACTTTATTTCTACTATCCAATAATTTTTCAAATATAGTTCCCTTTTTAAGTGGCTTAAAATAGCCGGAATCTATATATTCAATAGATTTTTTTTCTATATTAACATTTAATACTGCGAATCCTATTGTGGTACTAGAAACGTCAAACGAAAGAATGATTGCCATACAGTGGCATATAACAAAAAAAAAGGACCTGACATTAATCAAGTCCTTTTAATTGGTTTTAATCCAAACAATTAGCTTGCATTAGCATCATAAGCTGGAAAATCTGGGCTATCATCCTCATCATCGCTCATAGATACTTGGGCTGGCGTATTATTTGTAACTTTTGGTGCTGCCGTTTTGCCAGCATTACCAGCATTACCAGCATTACCAGCATTACCATTAGCTGGAGCTACCACACCATTAAGATTTTCTAATCTACTAAGAACAAATTCAACAGTAGGTGGCGTACATCTACGTTTCAGATCAATTAAATCGAATTCATCTTTTTTCTTTTGATCTTCAGCGGATAATGGTTCTTTTGAACAAACTTGAACTGTGTAGTATCCTGTGGCACCTCCTTTAGGATCTACTACAATGTCAATGTCATATTTAGCTGGATCGCCCCACTTAGCATTTTTTGCCCATTTTCTTAGTTGTTGATATACAGCAAACCCAACATCTAAAATTTGAGTTTTGCCAGTATCACGATTTATTGCGCCAAAAAACCAACGAAGTTTGGCTGGAAATTTTGGTTTGTTAGTTTCAGGATCAATAATATCACAAACCGGACAAGACCCATGTGCTGCTGAGCACATTATTTTAGTTCCAAATCCTTTATCGCCTTCTGCCTTATATTTATGAACAATATATTGGTGCGGGACAGTAACCAATCTAAGCTCATTAGTACCTTCTTTTAAACGAAAATATAAATCTTTATTATTCACTGTTTTTTTATTATCACCATAAACATCATCATTATAAGATACTTCTCCAAATGTATTCATTTTAATCTCCTATTTGTACTTTCGTAACTATTTTTCTTTAAAAATCGTTATTTAACCTAAAGCATCAGTGCTGTACGGTTTTATTTTAACGAAAAATTTATTTTGCCTTAAATACTAGGCTCCTTACGTAGCAAATTTTATGCCACGGAATCATCACATCAATGATAGATTCTTTTTTAATTGTTGTCAACATCGTTGAAAAAGAAGTAATTATTTCGTCTTCGCTAGCTTCACAAAAGAAACCTTTTGCGGAAATAAATCCATTTCCTTGTTCTGGTCTATCCAGAGTAATAAACCTTTTTATAACTTTAGTTTTACCTGTAGAATCTTCTACGGTAACTAAATATAATGGCTTATTGCTTGTTGAACTAATAGCTGGTATACCTGCTGGACTTACTGCAATATCATGCGACATTTTTTACCTTCTTAATTTTTTTTGGTTTATCTTCAGAATCACTATCTAATTCATCACTAACTTTAGATAATAAAGATTTTGTTTTTAATGCCTCTTGCTCGGCTCTTTTATTATCTAATTTAGCCTCTCTTGCTTCATTAATTTTTAAAACTAATTCTTGTGCCAAGACATTATCTTCTTTAATTGCTGTACAAAATTTTGGAAAACCAACCCATGTTTTATCACCATAATCATGAGAAACGGTAGATGATTTTGTAACAACATTATAATCTAAAGCTAACTGAGCAATTTCTTCATGCTTATCTATAACGCCTATTCCAAAATTAATTTTAAATTCACATTTGCGTGGCCAAGGACCAAACTTACTTTTCTCTATTGTTGCTCTTAATGGATGTCCAACTTTATTTTCTTTTTCATCAACAATCATTGCATCTTTTCTTTGCACTGCTTCAAAATAAATATTTGCACTTAAAAAGTGTGAATATGTATTTCCTCCAGAGAAAGTATGATCTGCTCCATATGGATCCATATTGTCTCTTTTATGATTAATAATGATAAAAGGAACTTTAGCTTTATTTAATTCAAGTGAAAGCTTTCTAAATGTTGTTGTTAAAAATCTAGCTAACAATGCCATATTCATTTTACCAATAGCAGAAGTATCTTCGCCTGGCGGAATAATAGCCCCTAATGAGTCTAATACAATTAGATTAATATTGAATTCTCCAGAATTAATTTTATCCAGTAAACCTTCTTTAGATTTGCCGGCAAACAAATGCGTTTTTTTATCTTCTTTAGGAACGCCTAAAAGCATTTCAAAACATTTTCGACCATTTACGGCGGTATCTTTTTCAACAAGAATAACCTTACTAGTATCTACTCCTAAGATTTCTGCCCAACCAGGATCAAATGTGCCTTCAGCATCAATAAAAACTTGCTGAGCTTCTGGGTCATCTTTTTGTGCTTCCATCATAGCAATCATGGCTAATAATGTTTTGCCAGAACCGGCAGCGCCATAATATTGAATTAATCTTCCTTTTGGAAGTCCTCCAGAAGATAATACGTCATCTAATGCTAAAGAGCCAGTTGAAATTACTGGCACCTTTTCACTTACAGTTTCGTGCGCCATTTTATAATCTAATTCGCCTTCTGAATCTGCAAAACTTTTAAAAAATGCATCTAATTTATTACTCATCTTTTCTCCTATTTAATCCCAACCTTCGGGCATTTTTTCTTGAGATGTTGTTGTGTTATTATAACCTAGTACCGTTTTTCTTAAGCCCATCGCAATATCTTTGTAATGATGATGGCTTTTTATTAAAATATCGTACTTTTTTTCTAAAACAGATTTACTGCCTTTTGCTCTGGCTAATTTGATTTGAATATCTTCTACTTCAGAAGAGGCTGAGCCTGCCCAAATTTTCATATCAGTTGTCGTTTTACTTCCGTCTGGAGCTTTATATTCCAGAGACACTTTATTTTTTAAAGTGTTTATTTTACCTTCTAAATAACTTACAGTTTTTACTATTTTACCAAGATACTCTGTCAAAACATCTGCGCCTCTTAATGCTTGCTGTTGTAAGAGTTCAGCATGAGATAAATCAATCGCATCAGTATTTTGAAGCCTATCTAATACTAATTTGATTTCAGTTAAATCAAAACTTAAAAAATCATCCTCCAAATCATCACCTATATAATCTCTCAGAGTAGTCTTATTCATCTTTCCTACACTCCTTTAATAATTAATAACGAACTTTTTCTCTACAAACTAATTAATATAAAATTAAAATTTATTACTTATTACTTATTACTTATTTTCTGACAATTTTTGAATTTTAGCATCTAACTCTGCTAATTTATTCTTAATTTGCACTACGGCATCATCAATTTGATTATGCATTAATCTCATATGTTGCTGCTCAAGCACAGCCATTAAAAATAAAAATACTTCAAAAGTTGTATGTTTTTTACTTGGCGGTTTAAGAAAAACTATAATTCCATTATTATCAGATTCAAATAAATCATCAAATAAACCGGCGCCGCCATAAGCACTATATGATAAACATATTTTATTATATAATGTCCATTCATCATCTGTTAAGTCAACTTTACGACTTGCTATGATTCTAATCATTAATTACCTTTAAATAGGTTAAAATAAATTAGCTCCTAGAAAATGAGCCCTTACCACTTGCAGAATTTCTTCTTGCGGCTGAAGCTCCTGTTTGCAATTTTCTTAATGTTTCTAAATCTTTAGAACTTGCATTACTACCATTTCCTTTAAATTTATTTACCATGGCGGCAGCAACATTATCATGAACATCATCCTCGCCATCAGGTTCAGGCATTAATGCCGACGTTACATTATCACCAGATAACATTGATTGCATTTCGGCAACCGCTTCTGGGTCTGCATTCTCTAACATGTCAGCAGAGATTAATACGCCAGCTGCGCCACTTCCAGTTGCCATTGGGGCGCCCTTTCTTTTAATTTCTTTAACAATACCTTGTAAATGAGCAGTCTTATTTACTGCTTTACTAACTTCCGCTCTTTTTAAAAATTCATTTGTAATTTCTTGATCTTGTTGACCCAAGACAACAGAGCCGCCATCACCGTCTATATCGTCGCCATCTTCCTCGTTAATTTCTCTAATAACTTTTTTTGGCTTTATAATATTTTGTTTTGGAACATATGAGGCTAATTGTGGAGAATTTGTTTTAATATAATTAAAATTAGATAGCATCCAATCATCTAATTGTTCTGGAAAACTTTCACTAAAAATCTCCATTGTTCCTCTTAATGAAGATAATAAATTTTTTAATTCTTCAAGCATAATTGAGGAGCCGCAAGATGGGCATATATTATTTTCAATTGCATGCTTCCATTTTGGATTAATTTCTGCTTCGCATGACATACAGCGCATTTAAACTCCTTTTCATTATTAACTCACTCTTCTAAAAGAATTATCTTTAGCATTTCTTTGGGCAATTTTAATATTTTGAGTCGCCGCTTTAGCCTCAATATATTTTTTCATATTTTCATTTATTCTATTTATTGATTTTTTCATATTTGCAGGCATACTATCTATAACACTATTTACCTTTTCTTTTAACCTAAGATAAACTGTTGGATTAGTATACCCTTGATTATGATCAATATAAAAAAATCCCAATGAAGTTAATAATATATTATCTCTTTTTTCCATTGCAAAATCGACTAATTTTTTAAGTCTAACTTCCCATGATTGTAATGGTTCATCATTTTCATGATTTTTATTAAGCTCAGAAATTTTACCTCTATCAGAATAAGATTTAACGACCATTCTTTTTTCCTATTTTTTTAGATTTTGCACCGGTTTCTTTTTACTTACTGCTTTTTTTTGGAGCATTCTTTACTTTAGGAAAAATATTTTTATTATCTTTTTTCAGACGAGGCTTTAATAATAATCTCTTAAAAGCTAAAAACGTATCTCTATTCATTGTAAGAAATTCTTTTTCTTGAGCAACAATTGAATTAAGATCATCATTCAATAATTCAGCGTCAATCATTTGATCAACAACTTCACAAACTTCTTCTATTGAAGGATTATCAGAATATTTAGGGAATTTTGTTAAACAAGAAACATCATCAGCATCATCAACAAAAGAATCTGACAATTTATCATCAAGAGATTCCATATCTGTAACAATTTTATTTAATGATTCTTTTAATGATGAAGACGTAATCTCTTTATCAATTGCAAAAGTCCCACCAGTTGAGCCAGCTATAGTTAAACCTGTAACACCTATAGGTTTGGTTGCCCTGGGCGGGTCCATATTTTTAGAATTATGCGATACTAGTTTTTCAGCAGTACTTTCTAAGTAAGATTTAGAAGTTTTAACAGAATCATTATTAAACCCGCTTGATGTTACTGTTGATACCGATCTTTTAAAACCATGAACATCATTATAATATATTGTTTTAGGAATAAGCTTAGCTGCTTCTGGGCTAATATAATTATTAGAATTAAAAAGCGTTTCTAATTTATCTTTTAGTACATTATGATAATTATTTGAATCAATTCCTTGAATATCAATTAAATGCTTCATAAAATTTTTAAGTGGCTCAACATAGAATAACGCCATAGATGTGCCTATGCCAATATATTTAGGAAGCAACTCAGCTTTAACTTTTTTAAACGTTTCGGTTTCTTTTAATAATTGTAAGAATGACATTATTTCTTCCTCTTCACTTTATTGCCTCTAGATTTTAAATCCGATTGTTCTAATTCTTTTTGAGTTGGAACAAAACATCCCGTTGGACCAGATGGAAAAGATATAGTTGTTGGATTGGAAACTTGGAGACTACTGCTAGTAAAAGATTCAGATTCATTAAATGATAAATTAGACATTCTGGCATCAGAAATAGCAGATAAATTAGTATCTATTTCAGTAATAAAAGATGCATTAGTACTCATTGAGGTTAGCGTGCTTTTATCATAAGGAACAACAGTTCCTAAATTATTTGGATTTACAAAATTTGAAGACATAGAATCAAAAGTAGGATCATCATTTCTTTTAACTGTTAAATTTTCATCATTAAAAGTTGATAATTTATCAGCACTAACTAAGAACATGCTAGCCGCAGGTTTTTCTGCTTTTGCTAGAAAGCCATTAAAATGATTATTAATTTCCTCTTTAGACGGTTTATTTTTTGAATATTTTAAAGAATCATCTGCCGCATTTGAATTAATTTTCAAATTAAAATTTGAAAGTATATATGCAGCAAAATCTTCAACAGTAGAATTGTTTTTACTATATTCTACTGTTTTCTTTAAAAAATGAGACATTACATTATTAGGATGAGATTGTGAATTATTATCCATTATAGCTTCCTCTTCTACTAAAATTGTTCCAGAAGACGATTGTATAGCCCCAGGCAACTCTCCTGCCTTAAACCATCTATAGCCAGTTATGTAGGAAATTGAGTTTCTTTTGCAATATTCGCTTAATTTTATTTTTGACATTTAAGTGCCTTCTTACTTTTTATATCTTCTTATTGATAGATTTAGATATTTTTGATAATATCTTGAAAGATTTGTGATAACAACAGGGTTTAATCTTCAATATCATTATTAAAATCGATTAATCCTTCATCATAAAGTTCATCTTCTAATTGTTGTTCCAAATCTTTTGGATTTGTAGGAAGTTTTTCTAATTCATCTGATTTTTTAACTTTTTTTAGAGATACCTTTTTAGACTTTAAGTCTTCTGGAACTGGAGGCGGGGGTGAAAAGTTATATAACTGGTCTAAAATGATTCCTATATCATCTTCATAACTATTTGTATTTCCAGAAAAATGAAGAGCACACCCAATATCAAAAACATATTTCTTACGAATTTCTTTAATTCTATCTTGAATATATTGCCATTTATCTGGAAAAATAGTTAATGTGCAGCTGTCGCCATTTTTATCTTCAAAAACAGCTTTAATCATTGATTGCCCATAATATTTACTACCTTCTTTTTTAACTTTGAATTCAAAATAATCTTTGATTATTCCTTTAATAGATTTAACATTTGTTTTATTTTTAAGCTTCTTACATTCTGCAATAGACGTATCTTCTCCATTTTTAAAGAAATTAGTATATGCTTCATGTGGCTTACATATAAATGAATCTCCTAAATAATAATTTTCTAAAGCAAATATTTCTGAAACATTCCATTCCGGTTCATTTGTCCATGGATAAGTAAATACTTCTGTTTTGGGATCATGTTTCTTAAGCCACGTTTGCAATTTTTTTCTATAATCAGAACAATATAAATACATTAATTTTCTAGAAATATTAAACGAATCTAAACAGCCACTTGCTGCCAAGGCTTGAATTGCGTTTGCTCTTAACGCTTTAGTTTCGCACCTCACCATAAAATCAAAAAAATCAGTAAATGGTCTTTTTTCTAAAATTTCTTGAATAGCCTCTTCGCCAACAAATTTTAATGAATCTAATCCTGTTATTAATTTATTATCTATAATATTATAATCTAACCCAGATTTATTTATATCTGGTGGAATAATTTTAATTTTATGCTTTTTTATTTCTCTCTTAATTTTTTCTATATTAGATTTGGCATCGGGAGTATTAGAATTAACTTCAGCCATTAAATTAGCAAGAAGAAACTCAACGGGAAAATGAGCTTTTAAATATGCAGTTTCATATCCAATCATAGAATATAAAACAGCATGACTTGCGTTGAAACCATATCCACTAAAAAGTTCAATAACTTCATCCCAAATTCTTTTAGCGATTTCTTCATTGATACCATTTTTTACAGCATCACTAATAAACTCAGATCTCCATTGAAGAGCCTTTTTTGGATTTTTACCCTTTTCTTTAGTTAATTTGCGCAAACGATCGGCAGAATGAAGGCTCCATCCAGCAATATCTTGAGCTAAATACATTAAACACTCTTCATATAAACCAAAACCATATGTACTATTAAATGCCCTCTCAAGCTTTGGATGAAGCAAAGACATTTTCTTTTTACCATCTCTAGTTAAAATAAAATCATTTCTCATATCTCTAGCTGATGGTCTTGCTAATGCATTAATGTTGGCAAGATCATTAATGCTTCCAGGTTTAATTCTTTTACACAAATCTACTGTTCCAGCACTTGTGCCTAATTGAAATACACAAAAGGTATCGCCACTAGTAATTAGATTATAAGCCGCCTTATCTTCATCATCATAATTCAATGGAATTGATGGAATTTCTTTTCCCTTTTCTTTTATAATTCTATAAGTATCGCCAATAATATCTAAAGTAGCTAATCCCAGCGTATCCATTTTTATTAAACCATTTTCCTCGGCTCTTTCTTTATCATATTCAAGGGCAAGTGCCCCATCTTTATCTTTTCTAAGGGGAATGAGTCCAGTAAGTGGTCTCGCAGAAATAACAATGCCACCAGCATGAGTGGACCAAGCTCTATATTTTCCACAAATATCTGCAAACTTTGCAAACTCTGGATACTTCTTTGCATATTCAGCGAACAAAGGAACTTTTTGCAAAGCATCATGAATAGAATGAATTTCAGCCGGGATGCACCCAGCAACATCATTTCCCAATTTAACGGCTGCTTCTCTAGAGCCTCCAAGCTCAAAAGATCTTGCAATATCTCTAACATATACTTTTGGCGTAATTGTATTAACATTGCTTACGTGAGCAACATGATCTTCACCATATTTGATTCGCAAATATTGTTGTACTTTAGCTCGCCCTGACGGCGCGAAATCGGTATCAATATCTGGAAAGCTTGATTTTTCTTTATTATGAAATCTTGCAAAAATAAGATTATATTTAATTGGATCCGCCTCATGAATGCCTAATAAAAATGCAATCAAAGATCCTCCAACACTTCCACGACCAGGACCCACAGCAATATCATTTTTTCTTGCCCAATTAATATAATCTGCTACAATTAACATGTAACTTGAAAACCCATGATATTCTAATACGTCTAATTCTTCATCAATTCTTGCATAATAATCTGGCAGTTTATCAGAAGATATATTTTTGATACGAACATCAAAATTTATAAAACATTGATATCTAAGATATCTTTTATCTTCATCTAATAATTGAATATTTACTAATTGTTTATTAGACCAATCTAAAAATTCTTTATAACATGGTTCATCTTTAACTGGAAAGATTGGCAATTCTTTTCCAGAAGGATTAGAAAATTTAGGATCAACCCAATCTGGCTGTTCACACATGTTTGCAATATGCAAAGTATTATCACAAAGTTCTTGTGCAAAATCTTCGCCATAATTTCTTGTAAAGAAATTCTTTACCTCTTCACCAGTTTTTAGGTAAAAATCTACAACGGGATATCTCAATCTAAAATTAGAAAAAATATTTTGTTGAGATCCAATTGTAAGTAAAACATCATGAGTATCATGTTGAGATTTTTCAACATAATGTGTATTACATGTTGCAATAACTTTTACATTGTATTTTTTACCAAGATTAATTATCTGTCTATTAATAAAAGACTGCTCAATCTCATCATTATAAAATGATGAATTTCTTTTCATATTATTAGCTTGAACTTCAAGTGCTAAATTGGCGCCATATATTTCTATAAGTTTTTCTACAATTTTATTTGCCTCATCAAATTTCTTATTCATTAATGGTTGGGCAACAATACCATTTCCACAAGCAGTTAAACAAATAACTCCTTCGGCATATTTTTCTAATAAATTCCAATCAATAATTGAATAAACTCTTTTTCCAGAAAAGAATTTTTGGTCAAATCCTAATTTATTGAGGGTTAAAATATTTTTATATCCTATAGCATTTTTTGCTATAAGAACAATGTGTCTAAATTTTTCATCTTTATTAGGTGTTTTATAATCATTAACAAAATAAAATTCACATCCAACAATTAATTTAACACCAGATTCTTTGGACGCTTTTAAAGCGTCCCAAATTCCTGCGAATGTTCCATGATCAGTAATAGCTAGGGCTGTCTGACCAAGCTCTTTTGCTTTGGTAAATAATTCTTTTGGAGTTGAAAGTGCATCTAAAATAGAAAATTGTGTTTGATTATGCAAACTTACAAAATCGGTCATGGCTTCCTTATTGTATTTTAATATAAATAACGAGCTTATAAGTTAAAGCTAGCTAAAGTTAACTTGTAACTTTAGGTTATTTTATCAGGGAATACGGCTAAATGTTATTTACAATATAGGTATTATATATTTTTTGTCAATAGATCCAATATTATTATAAATATAATTAATATCTTTAAATTTATTTTTCCAAAATTCTTTATCTTCTGTCTTTTTAATTAAAATATTTTTAATATCATCAAAATAAATCTTTTTACGATCAAATAATGCATGTGCTATTACGGTCACTGCATCCCAATGATTTTCCAATTCAAGAGATACTTCTCTAATTAGTTTCTTTTTAAATGAAGATCTTTTCTTTCCTGCTGGTGAAAGATCATGCTTTCTTATTAAATAAGCCGCTGACAATGTATCATCAGAGGACCCGTCTCTTAAAATCATTGGAAATTTATTAGACCCTGAAATTTTTTTATAATGAATTTTTTCAGCAGCCAGCCCAGCATATTTTATAGCAACCTCATTTATATATAAATCATATAGAGTATTTGGTGAGTCTTCTTTTAAAGCAGACTCTCCCAATGAATTATAAAGTGTAAGTCCGCCGACTCTAGGTCCATCTACTATACATACTGATTCAACTCTCATTAAATGTAACAATCCATAAACGGCATGTCCTGCTTCATGAAAAGTCACAGAGATTAATTCGTGGGTTTTTGATAGCTTTTTTCTAATACTATGAAGAGAATCATTACCATTCTTGTTGTCCATATTCACCTACATCTGTGAAAGTAAAGCCTCGAAATTGCTAAGTTTTTCCTGACAGTTGGCTATTCTGCATTTAATTTGAATTCTATCTGCGCCAAACGGTCCTGTTACAATAAATTCTGGGTTTTCTACATATAAAATGCCAGATTTTGTAAAATGTTCTAACTCAGCAAATCCCATGCCTATTAGTGATGCCATAAAATCCTTAGATACTGATCTATCTAATTTATAGATAGTGCTAATTTTTCCACCACAATCAGTACATCCTTTAACCTGAAATTTCTCAATTTTCATTATTTATCATCTAATGCATCTTTATTGTCAAGATTTTCGCCTCTATTTTCCATTAACCATAGGCAATATTTAATTTTAGCTGTTTGGCAGCCCTTTGCTTCACGATAGGCTGACGCAAGCTCTTTTACGAGATCTTTAGCGGCATTAAGCTTATGATCGGCGTCAGAAGCTTTATCAATAGTATAAATATTTCCTTCTGACTCTACTATTACTTTTTTTAATTCTTTAGTATCTGCTGCGTCCATATTGTCAGCAAATCCTGTTGGTAACTTTTTTGAATATTTTTCTGGAAATTCGTTGCTCATAATAATTCTCCTTAAATTTAATAATTAATTTACTAATTCAATCTACAATTTTAGCATTTTTTGCTACATAATCGACAGTGTTTTCATCTTTAATTCTTGCTAATAATAATTGTAATTCTCCTGTCTTATTCATATTATTAATAGCTTCTTCTAATGTCATATTTTTTATATTTTTGCTTAAAAAGCCTTTTACAATTTCTAAAGCTTCTTGATCTGATAATTGTGCCTCTGGTTCCGTATCTCTAATTCTATCAAGAATAAGAGACAATTTTACATTTTTATCAGCTAAAGTAATGAATTTTTCTTTATCTTCATCTTTTAGAAGATTCCAATCTAATTTAGAATGTGCAGCTAAATATCTTGCTTCTGAAGATGTAAGCCATTCTGGAACTTTAAAATCATTTAAAGAAGTTAAACTATTTGAAACTGCTTCTCTAATTAATTGTTGAATATTTTCTTGCACTTTAGCAATAGATAGGTTAGTGACATAATCTCTTAATTCTTGAAATGATTCTCTTCCAACTTTTTTAGCCAAACTATCATCTAAAGGACTTGGAGTATGTTTAGATCCCATACTAAGTTCACATTTAAAACGTATAGTTTTGCCAGATAATGATGGTAGCCCTCCTTCTGGAGCAACTAAATCAAACTCTCTAGATTCTCCTAACTTCATTCCTAGTAAATTAGTATCAAATTCTGCAAGTTCAGAAGAACCAATCTTTATTAATTCTCCTTGTTTTGTTGATAGGGCGTCAACCTTTTCACCATCAACAAATCCTTCATAAGAAACGATAACACTATCACTTTGTTGAACAAAATCATCTTCTCCAAATGGAACAGAGTCCCCAAACCTAACTCTTAGCTCTTGTAATGTTTTTTCAGCTTCTACTGAAGGATTCATAACATTATGTGGTTTTGGGATTTCTAAATTTTTATATGGACCCAATTCAAAATCTGGTTTTTTATTCATTGAAAAATCACAAATGAATTTTCCATTAGTTAATAATAATGAATTGAAATTTGGAGAGCCAAGGGGCTTAATATTTTTTTCAAATAAAGTATTATGAAAAGCCTCTTCTGCAAGGGCGCGCTTTAAAGAATCATTGATTTGATTTTTATAATGATATTTAATCGCTTCCATATTTGCTTTACCTTTTCTAAAGCCTGGAACAGGGGCATTTTTAAATATTTTTAATACTTCATCTCGTTTTGATGCAATTTCATCAGCCAATGCTTCATAATGAACATTTAATTTGCAATACTCTACTTCATTAACTTGAATTTCCATTATTATTTTCCTGTTCTCGTTCCAAATTTATCATCTGGTCCAGTGTAAGACGATCTCCAATATTTATTTATTTCATCAATAGGATATAATTTTTCTCCATCTAAATCTTTACCAATCCATGTTCCGTTTTCCGTTTTCATTATTTATTGAAATAATTTTGGTTTCATCGCCAAAGCCCATAAACCAAATACTATTATTAATTTTAAACCAATCTGGAATTATTTTCATTTTTAATATGCCTTATTCTATTAGTTCCTTCAATTAAATTGAGCTTTGCAGATAGTGGTCTTAAATTTTCTAGAGCCCAACATTTTTTAAAATTATCTTCATCCATACTTGTATATGGAAAATCAGATTGCGGGATTATGTGGTCTAGCTGCCATTTCCAAGTAGACTGGTCATTATCATTCCAGGTTTTGACCATATATCTTCCTTTATTATCCCAATTCATCCATGGTTCAAATTGTTTTTCAATATGAATTTTTAAATCAGCCATAGTATATGGTAACACATCTAAAATACTTTTTCTATTTTTTTTATTTCCATTTTTATTTAAAAAAATCCTAATTAAAGAAGAAATATTATTGCGCAATTTTACTTCTGGTATTTTTCTTCTTTTTTGTGTTTGTAAGGCATATTTACGCTTAATTTCATTTCTTGACATATATTCTTTATTAGAAAGAAAAATTTTTTCTTTATTACTTTTACGATACTCTTTTTCCTTCTCTTTATGAGAATCGTGATAATTTTTATTATATGTTTTTAATTTTTCTGGATTATTTTCACGCCATTTCAGATTTTTTAAAAACTTTTCTTCTTTAGATTGTTTAATGGTTTGACGTGGTAGTTTTTTACCATATTTACTGCGCCTTCTAGCATTAATTTTTTCTTTATTTTTAGCATAATCGTCACGGGCATCCATACGATATTCGTTTGTTTTTCTTTTTTTACTTTCCTTTTCAACTACGCATTTTTTACAAATGCGCGCATAATAAGCTTTATTATTTAATATTTTACATCTAAATTCATTTAATTCTTTATCTTCTAAGCAGTTTTTACATTTTACCAAGTTGTTTCTCCATATGTTAATTGAGGGTTTGCATATTTTTTTCCCTCCTCACATATGTCTAAATATTCGCAGTAACGACACTGCCAACTAGGATTTGGAGCATATTCTTTTTCATTTAAAATTTTACTTGCATAATCTATATATTTATCTTTGACTTGCAATATATCATCTATATTAAATACTTTTGTAATATGCTCAAAGTTGTGTCGCAATAATACATATGACGCTCTTACTTTTGTTATTGATGGATCTTCTTGATGAAGAACATATGCGTATGTTAATAATTGAAACCAATCGTCTTTCAAATATTTTTTATTTTTTGTCGTCTTGTAGTCCGCAACGTGCAGTACATTATCACCATCAAGTTGGATGCGGTCAATCATGCCGTTCAAAATAATATTTTCCGCAATTGGTAATTCAAAATTTTTCTCGCAAGCAATAACATTTAATGGCAAATTATTATTTTTGTTTTTTGATACCATTTTTAAATATTCATTAACAATATCCCATCCTTCTTTTTTCATATCTGGAGTTAATTTTTCTTTATATTCTTCCACGGCAGTTTTAAATGCTTTAGACATAATTATATGATATGGTTCTTTACTTCCATCAACATATGCCATATGAAAATCTTCTAATATTTTATGAGCAAATTTTCCAAATGTATGATATGAAAATTCTTTTCGTGGCAATTTTATTATATAAGAAAATTCAAACTTTTTTTTGCAATCAGAAAATGTTTTAGTTTTTGAAACGCTAAGTCTTAATTCATTTGACATTAATATTCTTTCTTTTTTAAATATGTAATACTTAATATAACTCAGCTTTAATTAAAATAATACTCTTCTTGCACCTGGCTGCCAAGTAAATACAAATCCGGCGCCCTTTTCTCTAGAAAGAGAAATATTATATAATTGTCCTTGTGTAGGATTTGTAGGTGTATATGGCGTTTTACTTATAATCCACTTATTAGCAATTGAATCATAATAATAATATGTAATGGTGTGGTCTCTTGGATTATAATGAGATCTTAAAAAAGATCCTGTAGTTGTTGGCGCATTTAATCCTTGATTATAATAATTATTTCCATCTCTTATTTTATCTGGATTTTCTAATGAAAAGAACTGTTTATTAATTAAAGGAGGATCATTTGGATCTTCGGCGGCAACATCATGAAAAATAACAAAAGCTCTCGGATCAAATAAAGCAGACCCAACTTCTGATTCAGTAGGAGGTGGCGGTTGAACTTGAATTGTTACTTGTGCCGGTAAATTACCGACACCACGACCTGTTTTATGTTGATCATCTGTTTCAGAATATAAAACATCATAATTTTGTAAATCAAATGGTTTATTAGTAAACCCGCCTGGATTACCAGAAGAATCAAAACCAGTTGACGCCGATGGAAGTGCAGGATTATTTACTGTTGTTCCAGCATCTCCTGGATTAAAAAAATGAGTATTGGGCTGAATTGATCCATCTCCAAATGGATATAATGATGGCAAACTACTCTCTGCTGGTGCATCAGTAGATGATCTTGGTAGCCTAGTATTATTTAATACATTAGTTTCATAAGATTCCACAACAATAGGCGAAGAATCAACACCATTGGTTGCAAAAATCTTTAAAATTACCTGACTGCTGTTTGTAGGCAATATAAGCGTACCAACATAAATTGGCGAATTAACAGTAGGATCAGTTCCATTAAAAGTGTAAAATATTGTACTCGGGATATTAACAGTAATAGATACCTGTCTAGGTATTCCTGAGACAATTTGATCTACTGATTGTGTTATCGATACTGATATAACTGCCATATTAAGCCACGTTTAAAAATCTTGTATTTTTAGTTGTTAAGTTTTTTTTCAACATTATTCTATATACTTTATTTGCTGCTTTTCTAAAAAGCTTAGCAATTTTCAAAAATTCCTCATTATCTTCTCTTCTATACAAAATAATGAACTGATCATAATAATCCATAAGTTCAATATTTGGAGGAATTCCTTTAAATTGATTTTGCATAATAGAAACAATATTATGAAGAGAATACACTATTAATGAATTGTAAAACTTACATTCTCCTAATTTCTTATATTGTTGTAAAAACTGTTGTTTTAACGCATCTGCGTTCATACATAAATACTAAAATATAGAGAGCTATAATTAGCCCTGCTTACTTTTTAAGAAACTTGCCAAGATTTCAACTTTTGACTCAAACGCCTCTAATGAGCCATTATTATAAATAACATAATCAAAATCTTTATTTGAAATAGCCTCTTGTTCTACCTCACTTTTATGATTTATTTTCGCAACATCATCTCTTATTATTCTAATATTAAAAAACCCATTGTCACGTAACATTTCGAATTCATTTATATATCTTACATCTGTAACACAAAACCCCATTGTATCACATGTACAAAACCAAGTTGGAGCACGACTAATATTATCCTTAACAATATCAATCCAAATATTAGGATTATATTCTCTACCTCTAGATCCAATATCTATTAATGCTTGCCTATATGTTAATGGATTTCCTGCACTATCGAATGCGTCTGGAATAATATTACTTCTAAGAAAAGATGGACCATATAAAGCTTCTCTATCTGCATTAGGAAACATTAGCATTATAATTTCTTTCATTGGATTAGCAAAAGCATCTTTAACAACTCTATCTGCATCTACTCCGTAGCCAAATATATTATTAAATAATAATTTACTAAGAGTATTTTTGCCAGAGTTTGCCTTCCCAGAAATAGAAACTTTATACATTATTAGCCTCTTATAATGATATTACTTTGGCTGTTGACACCATATTTGCATCTTGTTCTACCAATATAGCACTTGCAAATTTATTCTTTAAATAATCATTATGAGTAATTACTAAAATTGTAAAATCTTTTTGAAAGAATTTTACAATATCAGCAAAGGCATCAACACCAGCTTTATCAAGTGACTCATCAATTTCATCTAATAAAAGAAATTTAATATCTGTTCCCATCATTTTTTGTAATAAGGAAGATAGTCCTAATTTAAGACTAAATGTAGAAGATACTTTCATTGCCCCAGATAATTGATTAAATTCTCTTTCTTTACCATTTATATAATATTTAATATCCAATGTATCATTCTGTGTTCCATCATCTTTAGTTTTTTCAACTATAAATCCAAGTTGCAATCCCGGCTTAATTTGATTAAGCATATTATTTGCTTCTATTTGCAAATCATCCAATACATTTTGAATTATTAAATTTGGAATTCCTGATGGAGAAAACGCAAGTAAAACATTGGAATATGTAGAATATTCACTTTCAAAATCTTTTAGTTCTTTAGACAGCTCTGTTTTTTTAACATTATCTAAATATTTTTGATCAATATTATGATTGATAACTGCTTTAATATTATTTAAATGGGTTAACTCTTTATTAAGAGTATGCTTTTTACCATTAAATAATTCTATGTTTTTATTGAAATCTTTTATTTCGTTTTCAATTTTTATTATATCTTTTTGTAATTCGGCAGCAGTTGTAAGCTTATCTGACAATTTTTGATTTGTTTCTAAATCATCATTACAAATTTTTATATTATTTAGTATTTCATCATGAGTTGCTTTTTTTTCTATTAATTCTTTTTCTTTATGATCAAGAACTATAGTAAGACTATCAAGTTCTTTCTTTGCCGCAACAATATTATTGTATTGTTTTTTTAAAGTCATTAAAGATTCAGAATTTGAAGTTATTTCAATTTTGGCATTTTTTATTGCCTCTTGACAATTTTTTAACTTTTCATTTATTTGAAATTGACAAATTTTTCTATGTTCTTCAGAAAGCGGCTGTCTACAATGATTACATTCACTTCCACTTGGAAGTGGCACATTTAACTCAGAATGAAGTGTTATATTATTTTGTATAGACACATTTAAAGTAACAATTTTATCATTTGTTTCATTAATTTTACCTTGTAAAATATCAATATCATCAAAATTATATTCATTTATTTTTTGTAATTTTGTTTTGATTTCTTTAATATTATCAATTAATACCTTTGCAAGATTTACAATATTTGTTTTTTTAACAATTAAATCTTTTAAAGCTGTATCTAACCTGTCTTTTTCTGACCAAATTGCTTTATTTTTTAATGCAAGTAATTTAAAATCATTTGACAAATTATTATGATCTACATTTAAATCTAATATTTTGATATTTATTTCATAAATATCAAAATCTACAATTAATAATTGTTTTTCCTTAATTGATATTTCTTTATCTGTTTCTAATAATTTTATTTTTAAATCATTAATATCTTTATCTATATTTACTAAAGATTCTAATAATAATCTATTTTTATCTATTTTTTTAGATAGTGATGAAACTTCTTCTTTTGCTATTTTTTCTAATTTTGAATAAAAAGATAGCCCAAGCATTTCCTTTAAAAGCGCTTTTCTTGGGGCGGCACCAACAGTTGTTAATCCAGCAAGATCACGCTGCATAAAATAAACAGTACCTTTAAAAGCCTCATAATTAATTTTTATTAATTTAGAAAGATCTTTTTCTGTATCTGATGATCTTCTGCTGCTTATATTATTCCAAATATGATTTTGGCTTGGTAAAGATATAATATCCTTCTCATCAGCACTAACATCTGTCTTTTCCAACAAATTAAGATCAGTTACTCCTTTTCTAGTGCGAGAGCGAACCAATCTATATTCTTTACCATTAATTTCAAAATCTAAAGAAATAATACATTTATCAGTATCGTCTCTTATAATACTTTCCAAATTAACATCTGCTTTATTGAAAAGCACATATTCAATAGCTTTAAATATAGTTGTTTTGCCGGCGCCATTAGACAATGAATCATTATCATTTATTTTGCCAATAATAAGCGCTGATGAAAATTGAGAAAAATCAATATTGCAAGAACTATAGCATAAAAAATTTTCTATATAAATTCTATTTATTTTCATTCTTTAGACTCTGATTTTAATTTATTAAGCACTTTAAATGCATATTCTATAAATTTATCTTGTTGAGTGTCTTTAATTTGAGTTTTGGACCAAATTTTTATTGCCGATGGTACATCCAAACTTGTTGACATTTGTGAAGCTCCATCTTTTTTTGTGACAGAAATTTTCTTAGATTCTGAAATTACAGCAATATTAAAAACCCCTTTACTTAAAAGTTGTTTTTCAATAATTGATTTTTGAATGGCAGGCATATTTGCATCTGAAAATGATATATCTAATTTAACTATTGACTTATCAATATCATTTTCTTTTTCTATACAAGTAAGAATATATTTAGTAGAATCTACTGTTCCTACTGGAATGGTTATTGAAATCTTTTTCAATTTTCTTGTTGGAATATTTTCTATAGTAAATGTTCCAGAGTCACAATCAAATATTACAATATGTTTTTTCTGATCACATTCTCCAAAATTAGAAATTTCCATACTGCCAATATGGGCAGCAAATGGCTTCTTACTCATTATTTGAGGCTTATGTACGTGTCCCATCCAAACATAATCATATCCATTAAACATATTTAATGGACAAAATAATTCATTAACCATATCGTCTATTTCATCACCAACAGGAATAGCACCTTCAATAGCCAAATGTCCCACCATAACTTTATGGTAAGTTAAGGGAATGCTAGCTTGTTCATAAACAAAATTATCTTTTAATAAAGATAAGGCTTCAGAATTAGTATTACAATTTAAAGATTTTCTATCTCTAAATGGGACTAAAGTAAATGACGTAGCGCCAACTGATATAGTATTTATATCTTTATATATACGAATTCCATCCAATTCGCATTCACTAATAATGTCTAATGGGGAACTATAATAATTACCAGTTCTTAAAATATCATGATTACCGATTATGATATGTACATTAACATTATATACTTGACATTTTTTTAACCAAGAAATAAATAGTGTAATTAAAAATGGTGGGGGTTTAGGTTCTTCAAAAATATCACCAGTAATTATAATATGTTCGACGTGCTTTTCTATTGCCTGATCTAAAGTCCAATCTAATAAATTTAATTGATCAACAATACGACTATTTAAAGCCATTCCAATCCCGACTTTACCAATTTGAGTTGATTTGCCAAAATGTGGATCCCCAAGTATAATTAAATTTGACATTTATGATTATTAATGATCCATAGAATTTTATTAGTTAATTCTGATAAAGCTTTGTTATTACTTCCCAATGACAATTTAATATTGAGATTGTCATATGCCATACATAAATTTTCGATAAAAATCAAATCTTCTTTATTATCATGAATTTTTATAAACTCTCTTACCACGCTTGAGAGTTTTAACATAATTTCTAATTTTTCAGAAGGATTGACATCCTCATTATTATGAAATGAGGAATCAAAATCATCAGATTTAAATAGTTTAAGTATTTTTTTTGCAGCGTCAAGCCTACTAATACCTTCATAAAGAGATATAAAATTTACACAATAATTGCCAGATTTACAACCATGACACCAAAATGTATTTGTTGCCGGATAATACTGAAATGATGGAGTAGATTCACGTCCATTTTTATGGAATTTAAAAGGACAAATTGCCTTTTTACTATACTCATCTATTCTCACATTGTAGAATAGTAATAATTTTTTAATATCTAAAGCGTTAGCTTTGTTAATTAATTCTTTATATTCGTTTTTGTCTGTAAAAGCATTTCCAAAACCTCCAGTTTCGATTGAGATTTTGCCATCACTATTGGATCTGGATTCGTTTTGTAAGTCGCGCATAATTGTGAATATTTACTAAATATTTCTTTTTCTTCAGAAATTAGTTGCATTAATAATTCGCGTGTAATCATAACTAATTTAGTCACTAAAGTTTTTGAAGTCAAGTGTCGAATTTTTTAATGTTTTTTTTATTTCCGATAATTCATATTCTAAATAATTAACTTTATCTTTCATATTCAATGTTGTTTGTATTAATAATGCTATCCACCCTAATGATCCCATGCCTTCATGTTCATTGGCATCATCATTAATATCCATTGCTAATTGGATCATATCTTTTAATAATTCTGACTGTGCTTCTTTTTGAAAAATACTCTTATTTTGAGGGAGCGTTTTATCATTCATAATTTTTTGAAATTTTGAAGTTAAGGCTGCACCCCTATCTTTATAGACATATTTTTGTTCTTGCGCATTTTGAATTTTTTCTTTAAAATTAGGGTCTAATCTTCTTTTAGGCATAGAATCAAATATTGATGATTCACTGCTAACATTTTTTAGACCAATTTTTTTGGCATGTTCAGATGGATTATCATCTTGTTCTTCTTCATCAAATGGCATTTAAAATCCTAATTTTACTTTTCTAGTTACAATCAAATACTTATTAACCAATTCAACAGAATATTTATTTCCCAGTGCGGCTTCTAATGAAGGTAAAACAGATCCAGCAGTTGAAATAAGATACAATTTATCAGGATCTGGATTTACTGGAAATGGTTTGCAGTAATTAGAAACTTTTTGATCTGGCAGTGCAAACATTTCAATTTGCAAATTCTCTATTTCTTCCCAAATTTTTTCTGCCTCAGTTGATGCTTTTTTCTTTTCCATATTAAACTCCTATATTTAGGTCTCTGATGTACATATATCAGCAAAAACTTTCTTAAAAGCGCCAGTTAAAGCTAACCCATTAATTCTTGATATTTCTTTTTCTTTTTTTAGAATAACTATTGTTGGAATAGATGTTACATTATATATTTTACATAAATTTTTAAAATCATCAGTATTAATAGCATAAAATTTTATATTATATAAAACTTCAACTTTATTAATCATAGTGATACATTTTTTATACATACTGGCATCCATCCACCTAGCATAAAAATATATAGCGGTGATATTGTCGCCGCTATTAAATGATGGTTGTTCAACAATAAATTCCATTAATTTTCAGTATTTGTTTTTATCAGCTTCTCTAGAATTTCTTTTGCCTGTGGCACATTTGCCTTTTCAATAATCATTTTAGTCAATTCTTCAGCTATTTTATTATTTTGTAAAACAAGCTGTTCTTTTGTAATAAAATTATTATCAATTAATAACTTCTCTAAAGATGAGACTCTAACCATTAAATCTATTAAATGCATTTCGTCTTCTATTTTCATAATTTATCCTTGCAACATTTCTTAAACTTTTTATTTGAATTACATGGGCATGGATCATTTGGTCTAACCTTAGCTGATTTAATCATTTCTGATTTTTTAATAGCATGATCAAAAAATAACTTCCCATTTAAATGGTCTATTTCGTGCTGGCATACAACAGATAAAAATCCAGTAGCAATAAAATTATATGGTTCAATTAAATTATTAATTACATGAACTTCTTGAAACCTTGTAGTATCTTCAACTTTACCTGGGAAAGACAAACATCCCTCACTTCTAAACATAATTGGATCGTATTGATTTGTTATTTTACAATTAACCAAATTAATATCCAAATCTTTAGATTTGCCTAATCTTACAATTGCAATATTTTTATGTATACCTATTTGTGGGGCGGCTAAACCTATTCCACTAATTCCCAATCTATTTGAATTAGCTAGTTCGCGCTCAAGAACTTCAATTAATTCGCCAACTTCATTAAGATTAACGTCATCACATTTAACTCTTAATAAGTCTTCATTATTTGTTATAATCATTTATAATACCTATATCATTCATTTCCCACATGAACTACATCCCAAACTTTTGGGTTGCAAATTTTTGTTATACAATTTCTTTAAACATATAGAGCAAGCCTGTTCTGAATTAGAACATTTTTCACATAACACAGATAAATTATTATTTATATCAGACCTACATGTTATACAATTGCGCTTAACAAATAACATAGCCAATTTAGAACAATTAGGACAAAACATTTTTATGAATAATTTTGTATATTATTGGAGGTAAGCTTGGATTTCTTTACATTCATAAACGAAAAGAAAAAGAAAGAAAAGTTCGAACCACTACCACTATATATAGAGGTGGTTCCAGAATCACTCCCACTTCCTAGAAAAACGGAAGAAGAGGAAAATAAAAGACAAGATTCGGGTATCATAATCATTCAGATGGTCTAATGTCTTTTATAGATAATAGAATATCTTTAACTTCGGAAAAGCAATTTTTTGCTTCTGCCGTAGATAAATATTGATTAATAATATCTTTAGCTTGTTTATAATCATCTGCCGGATCTGACATTTCTAGGCAATTTTGGCAAATTTTAAAATTAGTAAAATTAATTTTAGATAAAACTACGTTCTGTAGTTCATCTGGATTAAACTCGTCTGCGCACACTATGCAATTAGTATTATCCTTTAAAAACATATTAGCCCCAATTCATGACATCAGAAATATTCGATATTATTGCCTGATGACACTATATATGCAAGGCTGCAAAACTTTATAAAGATAATACTAATTTGTCATTATTTATTTACATAAGATAATCGGACCAGTCTGGATGCCAATATTCTTGAGGATCTGCAACATAATAATTTGCAGAAAATGTTGGATGGGTTGGTCTTTTTAACAAAGACATTTTTGCTTGTTCAGGCGTCTTGTCAGCTTTTTTAGAATTACAATCCTGACAAGAAACCACACAATTTATAAATGATGTAATTCCTCCCTGACATCTTGGAAGAACATGATCTATTGTAATTTGAGAAGCTGTCAATTTTCTAGTGCAATATTGGCAAGTGCTTTTATCTCTTTTAATTAAAGCTTTTCTGCTAAAATTTGAATTAAAATAATTTCTTTTAACATGTTCTTTAAGCTTCAATATTGATGGGTGATTAATTTTTCCACTGCCCCAAGAAATAACTTCGTCCCAATTCGAAATGACATCTACCTTTTCTTTAAAAAGAAGCTTCCAAACTTTTCTCTCGGGTATGAAACTCAATACTTCATACGACGCATTAAGTAATAATGTTTTTTTGCTCACGAGTACACCATAATCTTAAGTTAATTTTTTAATTGAATCAAAAATGTCCTCCCCAAAAGTTGTCGGGGACTGATTTCCGATTACATGCCAATTGCTTTTTAAACGTCTTCCAAATATTTCCAAATAATTTTGATTAGGAAACATTAATTCTAATGAATCTTGTAAATGGTCTGGCTTTGTTGAATGTTTTAAATTTTCTGCAAAACAAACTGATCTTTGTGATCTGTTTTGTAATTTTTTATAAATTTTATTATTACTAATTCCTATTAAACATATTTCATGTGTATTTCGAAACAAACGCCCCATTCCAAAAGCCAATAAATCATTAAATGATGTCTCATTTAATATTTTCTGAAAATATTCTTTCCAAACTTTTTTAACATATGGTTCGCTAAAAAATACTCCAGGACGTTTTGAGGTGCGTTGTACCATATTAAATATATTTTTTAATAAAAAAGGCACTGTTATTTTAAGTGGTTCTTTTTTTGTTTTTATCCAGATATATGTCTGTTTATGATTAAATTCCCAAGCTTTCATAGTATCTAGCCCCTCTTGCAATAAAGAGGATGGCACCCATAGCGCCAAGATAGCTCCATCAGGGCTTATAAGGTCTTTTATTGGAAGCTGCTTAATCTGTGAAATTGACATTGTATCGTAATTAGCCTGCGCCCCACGAGCCACGTCTGACATTTTAAGATTGTCACTCCAACCTCCCCACGGAGGATCAGCTACAATTACTGTAAATTTTTTATTCATTTTAACCCAAAATTTTTAACTGCTTTGCACTTATCAAAGCATTATTTGATAATAAGCGTGGATAATTCCATAGGAGATTTAGTCCCATCAACAGTTATATCTTGAGTTACTTCAATTTTTTCTTTCGTTAAAGACTCTCTTTTTCTAATCGTTATTCTATAACGACCTAATGGTATATTAGCACTCCATTTTCCGGTGCCACTTGTTTTAAACATACCAAATAGAGCATTATTTTCTAAATTATTTATTTCAACTTCGGCTAAAAATATAGATTTATTATTTCTATCAACTACACGTTGAATTACTGAGATCGCTGGTAAATTTGAGCTTTCACTATAATTACCTGATACTAATTTTTGTTGTAGTTTTTCAATTTCTACTGGTCTAAACTCAAATTCTTCTTGCTGCGCTTCTAATTTTGGTTGTGGTGCCGGTACATTTTGAAATGATTCTGGTCTAGAAGTCCTACGAAATCCAAGTGGAGCATTTTCAACAGACATATTACTTTCAGTTACTACATTTTTAATGTTATCAGCAATAGACATGCCATTAGAATTAACAGCTTCCATAGTAATTTTTGGAACATTATTAGCCATATTAATATTTTGATTATCAATACTGGATAATAGTCTCATTGCTTGTTCAACTTTATCAAATAATGAAGATAATCTATTAGCAATTATCTTATTATTAAAATCCTGTGATTGCAAGCCTTTTAATACTGTTTCTAACTTAGACTCTATTGATAGAAGTACATCTGTAGCTTTTCTTGGGTCTGTCACAATTACCTCATTCTAGGAAAACGCCTATTTTAATTTTAACCCTCTTTAATACTTCTATATCATCAACTGATAAATTATCAGCGCCAAATACTAATTTTCTTACTTCTTCTTGAACATCATTTAAAGATCCTTCAAATATAATTTTGCCTTTTAAAAATAAAATATATTCACCAATATAATTGGAAACATAACTATTTGTATGATCTTTAGATGATAATGTTTTAGAGGGTTGTGATGGTGGTAATCCTAAAGCTTTATCGGAAACGAATTCATTATTATCTATCATTTTATCATTTTCAGATAAAGATGAATTTTGCAAATCAGCATCATCCATTATAATATCGCCATCTACACTTGACCAAGTGTGTTCCATATTATTCCCAACATTCAACATAGGGCTTTTGCCTGGACCCATTGGCGATGGCTGCTCTGTGGCATATGGCAATTGAGTGTTAACTGCCCTTGAAATTCTAGGATTATTTAGGGCTTCCTGAATCTCTTGTTCAGATTTTGGTATTGGCACAGCCAGTGGTCTAGCAATACTATCTCCATTTTCTGGAGTTAAACCCATTAATTTATAATTAGGTATATATTTATTAGGCGGGGCTGAATTATCTCTCGCTGAATTTCTATATATTTTATCATTGCTCATTATTTGAACCAATTGGATCTTTAGGATGTTTACGTAATTTCTTTTCACCAAACACTTTACCTTCTAATTCCATGATTTTTCTTTTCATTTCATTACGTTTACGTCTACGTTTTACAGAAGGCTTTTCATAAGACTGCTTCTCTTTATATATGGAGAGAATTCTTTCTTTTTGAACTAAAGCCCTAAAAGCCTTAATTGCCTTATCAAAATTATTATAAACTTTAACTTCTAAATTATGCGCAAGGACTGGTGGATCTGTTGCATATTTAGGTAAATTACGATTAATAACATCTTTTTCAACTAAAGGTTGAACTGGAACTGGAGGTGTAGTTTGTGCTGAGGTATTTTTAACTTTTTTATTCATTTTAATTGCTTTCAGTATATTTGTCTAAATTAATCGAACGATTTCCACTTAATAAATTTTTATCTTTCATAAGAACATTTAATGTTTTAATAATATCTTTTTCTGTTGGAACTTTTCTATTATTAGAAAGTGCCTCAAACATTGAAGAAATATATAATTCTTTCAAATACCCATAGGAAAATTTATATTTAACACATAAAATTGATAATTCTTTAATTTTTTGTATTGGAATTATATTTCCAAACCATTTTTTCAAATAAGAAAACGACATATCTTTATTTGGCAAAGAAATTTTAAATTTTCTATCAAACCTGGAAGGTCTATCTGTAATGTTTGATTGTAAAGCATTTACATTATTTGCCGTAGCAATTACAAATAATCCATTTTTAGCAGTAATGCCATCCATTAAATTCAAAAATGAAGAAATATCTATTTTCTGTAAAAGAGAATCTAAGTCTTCAAAATATAATAATGACGGGCTTTGTTCTTCTGCATATGAAAAAGCCTCCCTAATAGATTCATTACTGGCATCAGAAGATATTGTTACGGGCTTAAAATTATAAGAAGAAATAATTGTTCTTATAATAGAAGTTTTACCATTTCCAGGATCTCCATATAATAAAACCCCCCTTTTCCAAGGTATTTTATTATTCAAATAAAATTCTTTAGAAGATAAGAAATTTTCAACTATATTTCTAATATCTTTTTTTGTATCTTCTGGCAAGAACAAATCTTCCCAAGAAGATTCTTTTGTATATGGAATATCTTCACCTTCCATTACTTTTATATGAAGATTGCCACGATCTCTTTGCTGAATCCAATTATCAAATTCATTTCTTAACTTAAGATAATTAAGATAATTTTTATCTGAAAGAATAATAAAAAAACTTATTTCATCTTCATATTGATTTCCTTTATGAAATAAAGCGGCATGAATAAATTCAACATTATTACTTTTAACAAGAAAAACTCCTTGCCCAAAGAATTTTTCATAATTATTATGATCAGATTTCCATGAAACAATGGATTCTTTATCTAAACATGTTATTTTTATGTTTTTATCTTCGCAAAATTTCAAAAATTGACCATCAATCATAATTCTATTATGAATAAATGAGGTCAAATTATTTTTATCTTTTAACGCTTTACTGTAATTAACAGTAACCCAATTCATCAATTCAACAAAATTAGATTTTGGTCTACCTTCATCTTTCAGATGATTAAATTCTGAATTTGAAGAAGAAATAATATTTAAACGATCTAATGTTAGATGTTCTTCTAACGAATAGTTTTCCGACAATGAAACATCTAATAAATTTTTATTTTTAGTGGACATATATATAAATATATCTTTCTTTTTAAGAAAAAGAAGCTACTGATTTAACTTCTTTAATATCAATTGATTTTGCATTTCTACAAACAGGATAGGTTGAACAAGAAAGAAATGAAGATTTTCCATCTTTAGTTTTTCTAGTTGCCATAGGACTATTACATTTATTACAAAGACTTCCTCCAGAGCTAACATATGCTAAGTTTAGCTCCTTTTTAAAATCTGGATAAAATTTATTAAGCATATCTAAATAATTTAACTTACCACTTTCAACTAAATCTAATTGATTTTCAAGCGCAGCTGTATAATTATAATCCATAAATCCAAAAAACTGTTTCAAAACGTCTGTAATTTTCTTCCCTAATTCTGTTGGATAAAATACATTATTTTTATTTTCCACATAATTCTTAGTAGTTAATTTGCTAAGAAGTTCTGCATATGTAGAAGGACGTCCGATATTTCTTTTATCTAAATCTTCAATAAGAGTATCTTCTGAAAATCTAGGCGCTGGCTTTGTCATCTTTTTTTCAAGAAGAACTGGATTTTTTCCAAATAATGCTAACTTATCTCCTTTAACAAGATTTGGAATATCAATTTTACTATCATCATCTACGCCAAGAATGTCAAGGTAACCATTAGATTTTAATGCTTTTCCTGAAGCAATTACTTCGGCATTAGTGTTCCCTATAACATGAGCTTTTACTTTCAATGTATTATAAACTGCTGGCATCATTTGGCTTGCCACATAATATTTCCAAATAACTTCATATACTTGTTTTTCATCTGGCTCAATGAAACTTGTTAAGTTTTCTGGAATTAAATTAATATCTGATGGTCTTATACACTCGTGTGCGTCTTGTGCGGCTTCTTTATTTTTATATTCATAAGGTTTTTTAGGAAGAGTATGATTACTGCCTTTTATATAATCCCTTAATTCTTTCATGGCATCATCACTGATTCTTGTTGAATCAGTTCTAATATATGAACAATATCCGCTTTCATATAAACTTTGTGCGGCTTTCATTGTACGGTCAGCAGTCATGCCATGCTTTTTTGACATTATACGTTGCAATGTAGATGTGATCATTGGAGGCAATGGATATTTATTTTCTTCTTTAGAAACAACACTACTTACAACATATTCTGCATCAATATTATTGCCACTTAAATTATCTTTTGTTTTATTTGCAGTTTTTTCGTCTAAAAGTTTTCCAGAAAATTTCGTTTTAAACCCAATTTTAGAATCTTTACTAAGATTTACTTGAATTGTCCAATATGGTTCTGGAATAAAAGCCTCTATTTCTCTTTCACGATCAATAATCATTTCTGTAACAACAGACTGAACTCTTCCAGCAGAAAGTTTATTGCCCCAAAAATTCATAAGGAAAGGGGACGCCATAAACCCAACTATCCTATCTAGGATACGACGGGCTTCCTGAGCATGAAAAAGATTCATATCAATGTCTCTAGCCTCTGCTATTCCTTTCAATAAGTCTTTCTTAGTTAGAAGGTGGAACGTAATTCTTTTCATTGGCTTGCCACAATCTTCTAATCTTTGCCATAGATGCCAAGCAATACTTTCACCCTCTCTATCAGGGTCGCTTGCTATATAAATTTTATCACATTTTTTAGTAAGAGCCATAATTTCATTTAAAACTTGAACTTTATCATCCATTAAAACATATCTTGGTCTAAAGTTATTTTCTATATCTATACCTATTCCAAAGTTGCCGCCTTTACCTAAATCAGCAATATGCCCCCTACTAGCAACAACAATATAATCTTTGCCTAATATGTCTTGAATGCTACGAGCTTTTTTTGGTGATTCTACAATAACTAAACTTAAATTTGTCATTTTATTTTACCATCTTATAATAATTTTGAATTATATTACATGAATATATCTATACATTACCTAGATATAGATTTACGATACTCTACTATTGGTCAATATTTTGAAGTAGTGCTAAATGATTTAGCCTGTGGCGCTGATACCAAAGCATATATAATAAGTATATATGTAAAATATAAAAATGCCACACATGACCTATCCAAAGATAGCCTCACTTTACTCTACGCGCAAGCTAGAAATAAACAAGACTTTTCTATTTATCAAAATGTAGCTGATTGGGCATTCTATAAAAATACTTTATTTCCAGAAGAATCATCTTTTAAAGATTATTATGATACATTAGGAAAGCTATCATATAATTCATGTTATAAATTAATAAACAAACAATGGCCACTTTTTGAGGAACTTGCCGAAAATTTTGTTATTTTAGAACATCAAGCAAAAAAACTTTTAAGAACTTAAAATTTTATTAAGTTTACATTTTCTATTGTAGATATGTGGTTTGAAATTATTTTTATCTTCAAAAAGCCAAAAAGATTCTCCACACCCGCATGACGCAGCTTTAGTAATGTTCCAGTATCCATACTCTCTTTCTAAATTTGCATGAATTGCTAAGCTGCGAATATTAAATGTTAATGGTATTATATAATTTTTAATATGATTAAAATCTATTGGATCCGAATAAATCCAATTTGCAGCAATTTTTCTTGATATAGATTTAATCATATTAGAGGCGCGTTTTGAAACTTTGTTTGAAATAAATTTACTATTATATCTAAAACTATATAATGGTAAACCCCCGCAAAATTTACATCTACTACGATTTAAAAAAGATTTAGATAAAGAAATATCAAAATTATTAGATAGTTTTTTCATTTTAATCCTGTAAAATAGATAATGTTTTATCTACTATTTTTTTTCTTATTCTATTAATTTGCATCATAGATCCCATTTGATAATGAGGAGGGATTCTTAAATGATCTACTATAACTTTAGTTCCAGGGTTTACATTTACAAGTTTAATTTTTGAAAAAGAATATTCTTTAACATTATCTAATAATGATTTCTTTGTGTCAAAATCTAAAATAGATAATAATTTGCCTATATAAAAAGGCTCAACATATGAGCCCTTTCTGCTACCTATATAAATTTCTTTAGTGTTATTTTTAACTAAAAAATTTTCATTTACTATAGCATTAAATGATGATAATCCATCAAAAATATTAAGATTATCTGATAATAATGAATCTACTATATAGATTTTATTTCCCTTTTTGTAAGTAAAAGGCATAGCCTTTTCTAATAAGAAAATATATTCTTGAAATATTTTTGACTGAAATCCACCACTCCTACTGGAATGTAATAGATAATCAAGAGTATCTTGTGGATATTTTTCCAATATTTTTAAATAAGCGTCATATATTAAAGACTTATGAACTAATGTATATCCTGATCCGTTATAATAAATGGCTCCAAGCTGAATATTTATTACATCTTTTAAAATTTTAATCTCATAATCTATGAGATTTTTATTTTCTATTGTTTCATTTAAATCTTTATTATCTTGGATATCGAGATCCAATGATACGTTTGAAACTTTAGACATTGCTGTTGGATGATGCATCTTATTTTTAAATAAAGAAACATTGCCAACAAATAAACAATCAGAATAAGGACACTTTATAATAGAACCATTTTGTGGATGTGGTATAAATCTTTTACAATCAAAACATTTATATCCAGATTTGTTATGTAATCTAAAACATAAAAATAATTCTTGTAATTTTGGATCTTGAACCAAATTAGAGCGCTCATGACATTCACCACAAGATAAAATCTGCCAACCAAATAATACTGTTGTTTTTCCTAAAAACATACACCCAGGACAAATATATTCAATTTGCTTTTTAAATTCTGGTTTAAAATTCTTTTTACAAAAAGAATTAACTATATAAAACAAATAATCATTAATTCCCTCTGGATCATGATTATTATTTATGAATGAAACATATCCCGTTCTTAACTCACCCAATAATAATGAAACAAATGCTTTGAATTCAATTTCATTGAAATTTTTATTAAATGATTTATAAATCGTTCTAATACCGGTATTATATTTTTCTATAAAGAAATATATAGATTTATCTATATCTAGAAGATTATCCATATTATGATGCTTTACGATCTCCAAAGTATTTAATTACCTCATCTGCATCAATATATGCAACTTGAAATCTTTCAAGACTTCTTGAATCATCTTTCAATATTGCATCTCCTCTGCCCATAAGATTTTCTGCTCCCGAAGAATCAAGAATTATTCTTGAATCAACAGAGCTAGACACTTTACAAGCAATTCTTGCTGGAAAATTAGCCTTTATATTTCCATCAACAATGCTCGCAGATGGTCTTTGCGTTGAAAGAATCAAATGAATTTTGGATGCCCTACATTTTTGGGCAAGCCTACAAAGTTTTGTATAAAACTCATCATTTTTATCTTGCATAATAAGATCTGCAAATTCATCAATAATAACTACATAATAAGGAAGTCTTGCTGGACTTAAACCATCTCTAATCATTTGATATCTAAGTTCCATAGTAGCTATTAGCTCATCCAGAAAATATACAGAGTCTGTATAATTATAGGAAATATTTTCTATAATATTAGAATATTTAGAAAATTCAATATTTTTTGGATCCATTAAATATATTTTAGCGTCATTATAATTAAATAGATTTGCAATTATATTGTGTAGTAGCGTGCTTTTACCTGAACCAGTAGTGCCGGCAACTATCATGTGCGGATTTCTATCTAAATTCATCCACACAGGATGACCGTATAAATCTTGTCCTAGTAAACAAAGCAATTCTCCTTTTGGAAGAGAATTGTTAGTAAAACAATCGATTAGATTTAATTTTTCTTTTCTGGGCGAAACGAATTCAACCCTAACAAGTCCTTGTTCAGGCAACACTTTTATTAAAGGTTTAGCTCGTGCTTTTAAAGCAAGCCCAATTTCTTCACTAAATTTGTGTAATTCCCGAATTCTACCATCGGGATTCAACTCAACATCATAAAATGAATAATTTTCAATGTTTTCGTAATTGACACAATCAGCTTTAATATGAAACGATTTAAGAATCTGATTAAATTTTTCTACGTTTTCCATTTAAACATACCACCTCCTAACTACAACATAATTCTTATAATTTAGGAGCGCAAGGGGTGTATTTTTAGAAATTATTTTTTAATAATTTCATCATCAGAATCTATTAAAATAATAGTGTCATTAGGTTTGAATCCGAATTTTTTTGCTGTTCCATGTGGAAATTCAACAATAAGATCTGTTACATCATTAACACCAATTAGAGATGTAGAATATGGTTCACCTTTACGAATATCTACTATTTTACCTTCTTTACAAAAAATAATATCTAATGGGCTTGGAGTATTATGCATCCAAAAATTATTTACTTTTGGCTTACTATAAACAAATGACATTACTGGTGGTGGCCATGGCTGGTACATCAGCCCAGCCTCTTGTTCTTTAGGAGATACTGCTAATAAAGTTGAAAAAACTTTTTCCGAGATACAGATATAACCTTTTTTCATTGTAAACTTTTAAATAATTGAAGTAAATCTGAAACTTTTTTACGTCTCATATATGAGGTTATGAGCTTCTTATCATTTTCATCTACATTTACTTTATGACCAAGAAATCTTCCATTTTCTAATAAGGCAATTACATCATTAGGATCTTCCATGCCTCTCATTAATAATACTAATGGTTGCATTAGCTTTTTAATTTCAAATAATTTATTTTCTATCAAAGCAATTCCAGCAGCCACCTCTGGCTTATTAATATCACTTTCTAATTTATCCATTAATTCATCAACTTCTTTACGACAAGCAACACTAGCATCATATATGTCTATTCTTGAGGCTACAGTTTGGTCTCCCCCTAATATTTGAAGTTTCTTTTTTAGAAGCCATTTTTTTATTGAATTTGCTGCAAATTTTTGCAATTCATCAGCATTTTTAAAGCCTTGTTTTGTTTTTGAAATTGCTTTTATAATATCTTCAAGATTATCTTCTGGGAAACGTCCAGCTAATTGTACAGCTTGTACGAAATTATTATATTCTCTTTGAATATCAGATATTGAGGCTTCATTTTTACGCTGTTTAGCTCGAACATTTTTAAGCTTATTAAGGCTATCAAATAATTTTGGATGTTGCGACCCCATAAGTTGGATAATGGCAGTTGCCATTGCCATATGATCTGATAAAGTATTGGGTGTAATTTTATTTTTATCTGAATTATTTACTGGCGGTATACGCACAGATGTTTGCGCTTCTGGCACCACTGGTGCAGATTGGTTAGGCTGACTTACTGTTTCGTCTTTATCTTCAGTTATTGTCGTTGGCGCAGCGGCTACTGGTGGCTTATCGCCTTGTGTTAGTTCTGGCTTATCTCCAAAAAACATATCATAATTTGCATATAATTCTTTTAATGAACGAAATGAAGTAATAGCACTATTTAATAGTGCATGAGCTTTAAATATGCCAGATTTTGTTTCATCTTCATGACCAGAAGATTCTAAAATCTGAGACTCAAGGTCTTTAAGATTTTTTTCAATCTTAACAAGTGCAGAAAGCAAACTTCTTCTATGTGAGCGTTTGCGCCCAGCTTCACCAAAATATGGACCTTTAAGGGCGCTCCAAAATCTTGTTAAGCGATTTGATGCTTCGATAGATAGAAATTCATCATCAAAATTTAACTCGCCCTTTTTATTAATTTTATCTTGCTTAATCTGTTTAAATTGTCTAGAATATTCTACTTGTCTATTAGATAATTCTAAGCTTTCATTAGCAAGCTGCTGAAATCTACCAGTTAGAACTGATAATATTTTGGCTGGATCAGAAGGAATTGGCTCCGTAATTTTTCCTTTTTGGGCAAAAAATTTAGATGGCGTGCCAACCATAAGTCTTTTAAAATTAGCAAGATCAGAAACAAACTCACCAAATTGTTTGTTCCACATCTTTTTATCCAATCTTAATTGTTTTTGAATTGGATCTTTAACTTCAGCAAATCTATCCATACCTTAAATAATGGAATATTGATATCTAATTTATGGTAATATTTTATCAATAATGCCATATTTTAAAGCTTCAATAGCATCAAAATAATGATCTCTTTTACAAATATTTTTAATTTCTATTAATGAATGACCAGTATGCTTTGCCATTATTTTCATTAAAACATCATTTCTGTCATTTAAAAAATCAAAAAAATTCTTAGAACCAGCATGATCAGAATCTCCCATTAATGGGAATGCACATTGAATTCCATGAATCATTATAGATGAATGTTTAAATGCACAACGTTTACCCTTAGTTCCACAAGCAACCATAATTGCGGCAGCAGAATATGCTTGCCCTAAACAAATGGTTTGAATTGGCGCCCTAATCATTTGCATAACATCATAAATATTAAGAAATGCTGAAACATCGCCTCCATTTGAATTTATATGCAAATAAATATCATCTTCATGATTCAAATTATCATAATATAAAAGTAATGCTGATAATGCGGAAGCCGTATCAGAAGTAATATCTTCATTTACAAAAATTAATCTATTTTTAGTTAGTTTTGTATATGGTCCTTCCGGCAAATTTTCGCCATATCTTCCTGGCATAGAAATTGAAACATTATTTTCATTATCTGAACTTTTAGTTTTTGCCATAATTACCTTTTATTATGAGAGATTATTTTATCTATGAATCCATATTTTAATGCTTGCTGTGCTGTCATAAATTGTTTCTTTTCAAAATCCTTCATAACTTTAGATAAAGTATGTCCAGTATGCTTTGCTAATATTTCCATTTTTCTTTTATTATCTTTTTTAATTTGATCTAAAACTGATTTGGCATCAGTTAAATCAGAGTAAGACATTTTATCGTGAATAAGTTGACTTACACAAAATATAGAATTTTTCGTAGCAAATCTCATTCCCGGAGTTCCGGCACAAAGTATAATTATTGATTCAAATGCGGCTTGTCCTATACAAATAGTTTCAATTGGTGCCTGAATCATTTGCATCATATCATATAGCATAAAGACGCTTCTAATATCGCCGCCGCCAGAATTTATAATTAATGTAATTTTCTCTTCTGAATTTTCGAAATCTTTTAATATTAAAGACGCAACTAAATCTGTTGCAACTTTTTCATCTATAGGTTCATAGATGAAAAGCATTCTATTGCTTGCTAATTTTAGATAAATATCAATAATATATTCTTCGCCATTTTCTGATGTTTCAGTTACTAGTGTATTCACTTATTTATGCCTTCTTTCGTTGACGACTTTCAGTTTCTCTTTCTTCAGCACACGATATACATAATAACACTGACGGATTAAATTTTAATCTTTTTTCTGGGATTTCTCCAAGACAATCTTCACATTGTCCATAAGTAGATTCATCAATTTTTTGGAGAGCAACATTAATATTATATATTTTAGCGTTTGCCCTAGTACATAATTGACTATTTAATTCAATTAAAACATTACCTTGAATTTCATCAGTTTCATCACCATCTATATCTATATCTGTTTGAGTGGTAGTTTGGCTTATAAGCTGTTGTTTTTCTTGTAACAATTTATCTTTCATATTTAAAACAAAATTCTTTGAATACATTATACGAACCTCAATTCGGAAATTGGAACCACAATAGTTCCTTTAGGGATAGATGCTTTACTATTATCAAGTTTTTTAATAAAAATTAAATATGCACAATCTTTTGGTTCTTGTAGTAAAAATGCATTAACAAGCCAATCATTATATTGCGCTGTTTTTGTTTGTTTTGAAAATTTCAAAGCTGTAGTAATTTCAAGTACCTGCGTACGTTTTTTATAAAAGGGACCAAATATAGTTTCTGGTTTTAATTTATATTTATCTAAAAATAAAGATTGAGCATCTTTTACTGTTGTTGATTCAATCATTTCAGAAATAAGCTTATTATCAATTATAGAACTACATACGAAAAAAATTGGTCTAGAGCCGCGCCTACTCATTTTTGGTGTCCTTTATTTTATTGTCAAGGGCTATATTTTTTTAAAATTTTATCGTGTAATTTATCAGATATAAAAAATCTTAATACATAATTTCCTGGCATAGTAACTATTTCTTTAGTTGCAACATTCCAAAATCGTCTTTCCTTCATTTTTTTAAAAGTAAATGTACCAAAATTTATTATTTTAATATCTTTTTCCTTCAATAAATCAGCAATTAATTCATCAATTAATAAATTGATAATACTATAAACATGCGTGCTATGAATTCGACCGCGCAATTTAGCATTAACTTTATGCCATAAAACCCTTTTAGATATTAAACTCATATATTTTAAACCGTTTTAATATCTAAACTAATTGGTTCTAAATTGGAAGACTTAAATAAACGTTTATTTTTAATATTACTAATATATTTAGATTGTATTTCAATCTTACTAGTAAATTTATCATAATTATTGATCCAATAAAAACATTTTTGACATGTTATGCTGCATGTATTTTGTGCAGCAACAATATTTTTGTATTTTATAAAAATACCACAAACACAAAGCGCAGAATTAATTTTCATTTTACTTACATATTTATAATCTAAAACATGTAAAATATTTTTATCATCATAAATACATATATTACTTTTTATTTTAATCATTAAATTTTCTATTTAAATAGGAAAAATAATCATCATACAATGTATCTACAACAAGATAATTGTCTGATTTTTTAAGAATATTATTTTCCAATAATTGTTTTACAGAGAAAAATATATCTTGCATAGGATATGCTTCAGTATTAAGTTTTTTTAAATCAATAGGTAATTTTTTTGAACAAATAAATCTGCAAATATCAGGATATTTAAATTGGGAAAATTTTAAAATATATTTATCTTTTTCATTATTTTTATTGTCTTTTGAAGAAAAATAAATTAAAACATCTGATAATTTTGATCTATATTTTTTTAGTTCTTCAACTTTTTTAATTTGTTCATCTATTTCTAATACTCTTGATTTTGCTTCATTAACTATTTCTTCTGGCGTTTGCTTATTTATTTCTACACACTCTGTAATAAATTGAGTTAGAAACTCAGTATCAATCTTTCTTCCTCTCATTTTTATTCTTCTTGCAAGGAGTAATAATCATTATAAAAATCCATAAAACTAATCATTAGATCATACAATGGTTTATATTCTTTATTTTTTATAGGTAATAAATTAAGATCTCTAATTTGTTCTATTCCAGACAAAAATGTTGCTTGCAAATATGTTGAGCATTCTACCCAATTTTTATCTGAAACATTAAATGCAATCATGGGCTCAGAATCTTCATATGAATAATTATTTGGATTATTTGTCTCCCAATTAAGATAACAACCATATATTGGATTATCATTAAGTTGTAAAAACAAAAAATATTCTGATAGATCTTTATCTGCCGAAATATCTCCAACTAATATTTTTAATTTAGAATCTTCAATTTTAAATTGACATGACCACATATTTTTATGGGTCAATTTTCCATTCTGATCAAGCTGTAAAACATTGGGTATTAAATATTGATCATCTAAAATAGATTTAGAAACAAACCCTTTTATTATCCCAAAATTTTTATATATGTGTTTTAAAATTGTCTCTGTTAAAACTTTATTCACTTACCACCTGCTATGTTTCCATATTTTGCTAATACATCCATAAATGATGGTAATGAGAAATCTAATGTTGGCAATGACTTAAATTGCTGCTCAATATATTCCTCAAATATAAAATCATCGCCCTTTTCTCTTCGTGACGCTAATTCATGCATACATAACACTTGCATACTTGCATCTAATTTAAAATATCTACTTGAAACAATAATAGCACAAAGTTTTTTTGAAGTAAATGTTGGAATCATTTGTTTAAGTGATTCGCTAGAAAATCCTTCAGGATCAAATTCATCACCATCTTCTTCAGAATCGTTTTCTTTTAAAAGTTTTTCTATATCATCTCCGAACATATTTCCTCAATTTTGGTGAAGTGTTTATTTTTATCTTAAGTGCAGGTATTATATGTCCTTGACGACAATGTGTAAAATAATAAAATTTCATCGATTTAAAAAAATTATTTACACTTATTTCATGATTTTTAATTAATAATTCTCTCATTGTTTCAAATATTGTTTTAACCACAATTGCAACATCAGATTTATCTAATAATGGATATTTTTCATGAATTCTATTAACAATAACTTCTAATTTCTTTATGTTAATAGGAAGATCTTTATTAATATCTTCAATTAATTCTTTTTCAGGTATAACAAATTTAGGATGTGGGCTCATGTTTTCCTACTACATATATAACTACTACCCCCTATTTCATAGATCCCCCATTAGTTTGTAGAGAAAAACTTCAAATATTGAAAAAAATATATACTTGATATATTATTTTGTAATGGCTTGCTTACAATTAAATATCAATTCTGGAAATATTTTAGTTTTAGGAGCAATTAATAATAATATTGATAAGTTATATGACCTAAATACTAGCCAATATAATTTAATTATAGTAAATGGAAATGCATTTAATCCCGAATTATCTCAAATTGAAATTCAAAAAAGAATAAATATAATTAAAAGCATTCCAAAATTAGTTTATATTATCGGCAAATCTGATATCTTAACTATTCAATCTATGAATGAAAATAGTTTTATTAGTGAATTAAATTGGATATTATCTCAACCAACAGCCTTGCACCAAATATTTAAAAATGGATTTAGATTAACAGTAATGTCTGGAGGCGTACACCCAGATCATAAAACAATAAAAGATTTAAATGACTTAAATGTTTCTATCATTGATAAAATCAACCATAAAAAATGGTGTAATTATTACAATGGTAGATTTGGAAGAATCATATGTAATTCAAATTCAGAAGATGACGTGAAAATTCACGATTTTTGTTGCCATTTAGCAACAACTAATCAAAATAGTATTTATGCACAAGAAATAAGTGAAAAAGGATTAGGTAACGTCTTATTGTTATAATGGCATAAAGAGATATTTATTTGTAATTTTAAAATAGGTAAATCATGGAAAAATGTGAGAAAGTAGCCGCGCTATATGTTGCAACCCTAAAAGCAGTTAGCTTAATACATCAACACGGACATTGGACAACAAATGGTGATAATTTTTATGGAAGCCATTTATTATTTGAAAGATTATATAAAGCATCATTAGAAAGTTTAGATGGCGCCGCAGAAAAATTTATAGGAATATTAGGTCCAGCCTGCCTTGATTATAAATTACAAACAGAGTTACTCAACAAAATTTTAAATAAGTACAGCCGCCTTGAAGATTCAAGCGCCGAAATGTCCTTAGCTGCTGAAAAAGATTTTATAAAATTAGGCAGCGATGCTTATGAATGCTTTGAGGCAGAGGGACACATGACATTAGGATTAGATGATTTCTTAATGGCTACTTCTAGTAAAAGTGAAGAAGCTGTATATCTATTACAGCAAACATTAGAAGAAAATTCTTAAGTTACATTCAAGGCTTTAAATTGACGCAAAACGAGCGCAACATTTAAAGCCTCATAAGTATTAATGTTTTCTTTTAAAGATAAAGCAGTTAAAGTAAATAAAATTTCACCAAATGTATGAGATTTTATTTTTCGTTTATCATCATCCAATAATTCTTGTTTTTCATCTATAGTTTTGTAGAAATTTAATTTTAAAACTAATTCATCTAATAAATTTGATACAGATAAAGACTCCCCGTCTTTATGATAATTTTCAGAATTAGTCCAAAGTTCTTCAAAATGTAAAGGCATTAATCGTCCTTTAAATCATCTTTACTATTTAAAGGAGCCACCTGAATTTGCTCTTCCCCGGTGTCGCTTACAAAAACTAAAAACACAACGCCTTCTTTACAATCAATCACTCCTGGGAATTTCAATTTACCAACATAAAAAGTTCTTCCATCAACATCTGGTCTAGCTTTCAAATCTACAGTTAGATTCTTATTTGACATACAATCTCCAATTTTAAGTAAAAATCATTTAGCAAAAATTGCTAATCACAATATATTATATCGTTCATAATTAAGATTTACTTAATTTATAAATCAAAGCAAATAATTTTATTTGTAAATCATCTGTGGATACAAATTTAGATCCAGTAGAATTTGCCTGTTTAGGCTTATCGTAAGTAAAACGATATTCTAATTCATCTCTAATTTTAGAGATTTCTGCACGTATATCTCCAGCTGATTTCATAATAGTATTTCAAATTATGCTTATTTTTCACTAAAAGCTAACTTTATATTACTAACAAGTTTTTTTGTTAAAATTCCAGGCTCCAAACATATCGCGGTTAAAACACTTCCTAGATCTTCCTCGAAAAATTTCGAATAATGTATATTAAGCTCATCGCTCTTTTTACATAATTCATTTAATTCTTTTTCAGAAGAAACTGCTAATAGACAAATATAATTAGAATTATTAAACCATAATTTATCTATCTCTGGATGATCATTTGAAAATTGCCTTAATGCATGGCACAATTGTGATGCTTGCTGCCCATAACTCAAATCTTTTCTTGTTACTACGTATAATTTATCCCCTAATTTAACCTATTCCATTTTTATCTCCAAAAAGCTTCTTAACAACTGCGTTTCCCCTACGATTAATTTGATTCCACTTAATTTTAAATGATTGAGAATCATATCCGCCAAATAATTCAGCATTGGAATGTATCTCTGCCAACCCAACAATAAGCAATGTAATTGCTTCCGGTTTTTTAATAAACTCATCAATATCTGCTGCCTTCATCGTATGAATTATCATATCCATACGAATTAGCTTAGCTACAAGCGCATTACCGCCTATTGATAGCCATGTGTCATACGATACCTCAGCATGATTGGGGAAATGCCTACAACCCTCTTCATCCAATCTTAAACAATAAGGCTTGCCTATATCATGGTACAGAGTATACTCTTCAATAATGTTATCTGGATATAATTTGCTTAATATTTCGAATCGATAGGTTAAAAACCAATCTGGCAATTTATAATGATTATTACATCCCGTTTTCAATATTTCTATTAATTTGAATGTATGATTTTGAACAGATAATCCATGTTCATAAACTGATTGATTCTCAGTTTGTTTACAACATTTCATATCCTCAATTGCTTGAATCTAGAGCATATTAAACCTCGCCTCTAATCCAAGCATTAATATTATCTATATTAACATTATAATGTTTACCTTCCAAATAAGGAAGATGAGTATATATAATTTTTAAAATGGTGTGTGGGCTTGGAGCGCCAGAATTAAAATATTTCTTTTCCATTAAACCATAGGCTTTGCCACGAAGAAAAGCATATGTTAATAAATGATTTCTGATATCTTGACTTATTGGAAACTTATGACAAGCAATTTGATTTGCTTTATCAACTGATAAAGCTTTATATTGATGCTTTGTTATAAGTTTAGATTGTTCCGAAAGTCCTTTAATCTTGCCAATTAATAAAAACTTTGCCGTTGAAAACCAACGATACTTTGATGCTTCTTTTAAATAATTTCTCATAATAATTCTCCTTATAGGTTAAACAAACATTGATAAAATTGAGTTTGCTTAAATTTAGGAGGGCTACGAGATCTAATCTAGAAATGTGTCATGATTATTAATATATCCTTTTATTAATATAATTTTATTATGAGAATGTTAATATGGTAAAAATTTTGATACTAGAAATAAAAATATTGGATACAATCTTACTGATGGTGGAGATGGATCTTCTGGATATAAACATACAGAAGAGGCAAAAAAACTAATGTCTTTAAATAGAATCGGAAAAATGGCAGGAAGCGATCATCCATTATTTGGAAAGCCACGCTCTGACGAAACAAAAGAAAAAATAAGCAAGGCTAATAAGGGAAAAATAACATCTGATGCGGCAAAAGAAAAATAAGCAAGGCTAATAAGGGAAAAATAAGATCAGATAGCGTAAAAGAAAAAATAAGCAAAGCTAATAAAGGTAAAATAATTTCTGAAGAAGCAAAAATTAAAATTAGTATAGCAATTAAAAAATTATGGGAAAATAATGAATATAGAGAATCTCTTGTTAGCCAAATGGTTGG
>Ga0315284_10000321_pt1 | contig 65197 bp, 53 predicted proteins | sample YL17G09_16_MG_FD_203696 | JGI IMG/M metagenome (GOLD analysis project Ga0315284, IMG submission 203696) | Sediment microbial communities from Yellowstone Lake, YNP, Wyoming, USA - YL17G09_16 | ecosystem: Environmental > Aquatic > Freshwater > Lake > Sediment | place: USA: Wyoming | collected...
GTTTACCCTGAGCGTAGCGAAGGGCGATTACCCGACCTACCTGCCCCGATACAAAACGATATTTTAAGATAATCTGGATAAATTAATTTTAACATTATCTGTCTTTATCTGTCAATATAAAATAATAGCTTGATTAAAAGCGGCCGGAGGATTAAAATAAACTTAAATAGCATGAAAAAATCTGAACTTATTTTTACGACAATTTTAGTACCAGTTGATTATGTGATGTTGGTTTTGGCCGGTTTGGCCGCTTATGGTTTGCGAACGAGCGACATCGTGGCAAAATTGCGGCCCGTGCTCTTTAGTTTGAACCTGCCTTTTGAGCGCTATTTTAGCTTAGTTTTAATTATCAGCATTTTTTGGGTGGGAATTTTTGCTTTAAGCGGCCTTTATAAAATTCGGCGAAGCAGTCGCCTTTGGGAGGAATTTGTTAGAATTATCATCGCTACTTCCACGGGTCTCATTGGAATTATTATTTATATATTTGTGCAGCGAGAATTTTTTGACTCGCGTTTTTTAATTTTAGCCGCTTGGATTTCGGCAATATTTTTTGTCAGTTGGGGAAGATTATTGGTGAGAATTTTACAAAAATATTTGATCAGCCATTACCATTTGGGCTGCCACAATGTTTTGGTGGTCGGCGGGGACGGAATTTCCGAGGAAATCAGGCAAGAAATCAAAGGGCGGCCGGCACTCGGTTATCATTTGGTAAAATATTTTAAAGACTTGGATTTGCCAGAAATAAAAAATATTGTAAGTGGCGAAATGATCGACGATATTATTTTGGCCAATCCCGATTTTCCCCGCGAACAAATCTTAGATCTGGTGGATTTTTGCGAAGAAGAACATCTTAATTTTAAGTTTGTCCCTAATTTGTTTCAGACCTTAACCAGCAACATTGAATTTGATACTTTGGGAGCCGTGCCTTTAATTGAGCTTAAGCACACGGCGCTGGACGGTTGGGGAAAAGTCATAAAACGGCTGATTGATATTTTCGGTGCACTTTTTGGTCTAATAGTTTTTTCGCCCGTTATGGCAATTGTCGCAACTATAATTAAATTGGATTCGCCTGGCCCCGTCATTTACAAAAACGAGCGGGTGGGACAAAAAGGAGTTTTTAACACGTACAAATTTCGTTCTATGAAAATTGAATATTGTACCGGTTCTCAATACGATTTAACCGGCGAAGCCTCGCGGCTTGAAGACGAATTGGCGGCAAAGCAAAGCGGCCGGCGCGGACCCGTTTTTAAGGTTCTCAATGATCCTCGCCGCACTCGTCTTGGCGTTTTTTTGGAAAAATCGAGCCTGGATGAGTTCCCACAATTTTTTAATGTTTTGCTGGGCCAGATGAGTCTGGTCGGCCCCCGTCCTCATATGCCAAAAGAAGTAGCTAAATACGAAAAATGGCACAAAAAAGTTTTTAACATCAAACCGGGTATTACCGGTTTAGCTCAAATTTCCGGCCGCTCGGAAATTGATTTTGATGAAGAAGCAAAACTGGATACTTACTACATTGAAAACTGGACTTTGGGATTAGATTTTAAGATTTTACTGAAAACGCCATTGGTGGTTTTATTTAAAAAACACGGCTAAAAAAGTAAGGTCCCACGGAAAATTTATGCGAGTGGCGCTGGTGCATGATTATTTAAACCAATATGGAGGGGCTGAGAAGTATCTCCACTCAGTATAAGAAAGCTAAATTAAAATAATGGAAAAATTTGGTGAACATTTTTTGCATCAAGAAGACAACCAGATTCATACTTCCGAGCCAGCTGAGTATGAAAAAGTTAAGAAAGAACAGCAGGCGTCGTTAAAAAGGACATTAGAAATCGGCGTTGGAGGAGACCCATTTTTTTTAGCCAAAGAAGGTCGCCCGTTAGAAGATAAAGAAGTTTATACGGGGTTAGATATAGATGCGGAGTCTTTAAATCTATCTAAAGAAAGAATTGATAATAGAATAAGAAGAATTGATAATAAAGAGAATATAAATTTTATTAGGGGTAATGCGGAAAATTTACCAATAAAAGATGCTTCCATTGACGAAGTCGTGATGCGGGAAACTCTTGATGCGACAAGCGATTATTTCAGGTATAAGATGCGTCCATTCGATAAAGATAGATTTTCGGAGACGATAGATTTCCATGAGTGGAATTTTGAAGATCAAGATGCATTTAAAAATCTTCAGAAATCCAGAGCATATATTAAACAGTATTTAATTGGACGTAAATATGATGATTTAAACGAAAAAGAGCAGGAGCTAATTAAGGTTTATTATGAGAGCTTAGAGGAAGAGCGCGTCGCTCAGGAAGCTAAGATGAATTTTATTAATGAGACTAAGCGTGTTATCAAAGAGAATGGCAGGCTAACCCTTGTAAACACAACAACGACAGAGATTTCAAAGCCTTTTTTAGATTATTTAGAGAGCGACCCCTTTTTTAAGCGAGTGTTTTCCGACGACGAAATAAAAAGATGGAAAGAAAAAAGAGGGATAGAAGTTTTTAGAAGATCGGATGAATTGGAAAAATTTGGAAATCAAGTAGAAGAATTTTTTAATGGAAAAGAAAAAATAGTTTGCGACGATTTAATTAATTTTACTTTGGGAAAAAGAGTTAATGAAGCCGCTCATTATTTTTTTAGGATTACTAGTAAAAGCATGGAGGACGTAATGGATAAAGATAACAGATTTTGGCCGGCAAGTAAATCACTATTGGATTCTACATTTTACTTAAATCTCCGATTTCTTAAAAGACTGAAAGACCCATCAGAAGCTTTTACGGACTTTGATAAAGCTCTTTATTCGCCCGTGCTTTTTATTATTGATGGAGAAGATTTAATTCGCGATGGAAAAATAGAAGAAGGAGCAGAGGCGAAAGAAGTGCTAATTGAAGGGGACTTTTCCCCTTATTCTTTGCGCATAGATTCTGCTGATAAGTTTATGATAAGTTTGCAATTTCTTTATAGATTACTCCCCCAAGAAGACGCCAATAAATTACAATCAGTTTTTGCTCCGCATCTTAAAATTTGGAGAGATATAGAGACACTGCGAAGAAGGCGTATTCCTTAAAATTTTATTTCATTTTTAAGTTTGAGCTAGATTAATTTTCTGGCTTGGAGGAGCCGGATTTTAATGCGAGTTGCTCTTGTTCACGATTATTTAAACCAATATGGAGGGGCAGAACGAGTGCTGGAAGCATTTTGCGAAATTTGGCCTGAAGCACCAATTTTTACTTTGATTTATGACCCAGCCCGAACCGGCCGCGCCTTCGCTTCAAGAAAAATCAAAACTTCTTTTTTACAAAAAGCTCCTTTTATCAAAGCGCACCACCGACCGTTTCTGATGTTGATGCCGCTGGCGATAGAACAATTTGATCTATCAAAATATGATTTGGTTATTTCTGATTCCGCCAGTTTTGCCAAGGGTGTGATTACCCGTCCCAAAACTTTGCATGTTTGCTATTGTCACACGCCGACTCGTTATGTTTGGGATGATAGCCATAAATATATTGAAGAATTTAATTATCCAGCTATTGTTAAAAAATTAATTCCACCCTTTTTAAACTATTTGCGTCTTTGGGACGAAGCCGCTAGTTCCCGACCGGACAAGTATATTGCCAATTCTCATTTCGTTGCTTCACGCATAAGAAAATATTATCAGCAGGAAGCCGAAGTCATTCATCCTCCGGTCAAAACCAACTTTTTTTATATCGGCCGGCCCCAGGATTATTTTTTAATGGTGGCTAGGTTTCTTCCTTATAAAAAAATTGATTTAGCAATTCGGGCGTTTAACGAACTGGGCTGGCCGCTTAAAATTATCGGCGACGGACCGGAAAAAAAACACCTGCAAGAAATCTCTAAATCTAACATTGAATTTGTTGGTCTGGTTGAGGAGGCAGCGCTAAGAGAATATTACGCCAATTGTCGTGCTTTCATTTTTCCCCAAGAGGAGGATTTTGGTATCAGTGCGGTTGAGGCGATGGCCGCCGGCCGGCCAGTTATCGCTTACCAGAGCGGCGGAGTGCTAGAAATTATTAAAGAAAACGAAACCGGCCTTTTCTTTAGCGAACAGACAACTGCCTCTTTAGCTGGCGTTTTAAAAAAATTCCGTCAGGAGGACTTTGATCCGGAAATCGTTCGCCAGCACGCCCTACAGTTTGATAAAGAAATTTTTAAAAATAAAATTAATGATTTTTTAAAAGAATGGTTAAAGTAAATCCTCACACCTCTCAGCGAGAAGTTAAATCTCACTCTGAAGGTAATAATTCGTCTGATTTATTTCCACAAGAGAAGGGAAGATCATTTGGGTATGGTGTGGGGGAAAAAGCAGAATTTAATTTGAAAGAGTTTCTGATTAAACACAAATTTATCTGGATTTTTGCCTTTTTTGTGGCTCTGGCAGCTGGTTTCTTTGCTTGGCAAAAAGGCGACAATTTCAGTGTTTCGCTAGCCCTGACCATCAGCCGCCAGGGGACGCAGGAAGCTTTTGATTACAAATACGATAACTATTATGCCCTGAAAGCGACTGACGAATTTGGCGGAACGGTGGCGGGCTGGTTTAAAACGCCTGAAATTGCCAGCGCGATTAACAAAAAAGCCGGGGTGGATTCTTCCGGCTGGTCGCTGAGTAGTCTGAGCGGAAAATTTAAAGCCGCCAAAATTTCACCTAATTTAGTCGAGGTGAGATTCGGAGCAAAAACCGAATCAGATGCCAAAAAAATTAGCCAAGCCATCGGCCAGGTCATTTCAGATAAAGTAAATCTTATTAATAATTCTTCAAATCAAGGCATTGCTTTTTTGGTTATAGCCGGGGAGTCCGTCATCGTCAAAAATACCTACAATTTATGGCTTAACATTTTGGCGGGATTTTTGGTCGGGTTGGTCTTCGGATTTTTTATTAGTGTGGCGAAAGAGTATCTCAGTTAGATGAAATTAATTTTAAATTTCAATAATAACAAAAAATATGCCAAATAGAATTTTAAAATATTTATCAATCCTTGGCTCAATTTTATTTATTCTGGTGGCTATTTTTCTATTTGTGAACCGTAGCCAGGCCGACATCACCACCGGCTTAGTCGGTTACTGGAAGTTTGATGAAGGCAGCGGCACCACGGTGGCTGATTCTTCTGGTAATAATAACACCGGCACCCTATTTAATGGTCCGATCTGGACAACGGGAAAAATTGGAAGTGCGTTGAGTTTTGACGGAGTAGACGATTATGTCCGGATTTTAGATTCAACCAGTTTGCATTTAACAAACTTTACGCTGTCACTTTGGTACAAAGTAAATAGTTGGCCGACATCATACAATCCTCGTCTGATTTCAAAAGCAGACAGCTGGGGAACAATGGATTGGGAACTGCTTCACGTTGCCTGGAGCAATTCAATTGAAATGCTTGTCGGAGAAATGAATGGCGCTGATGTTTTAGCAAACCTTCATTATAGTCCGACAATTGGAGCGTGGCACCAAATATCCATAATTAAAAATGGAACCGCTTATTCTTTATACAGCGACGGAGTATTCATTGGAACAGATACATCCAGCATCACCTGGACTGACAGCGACAATATCACTGTCGGAAAGGATGCATCTGCCAGCGGCTACGAATTCCCTGGCCTCATCGACGAAGTCCGTATCTATAACCGTGCTCTCTCAGCCAATGAGGTCTTAGATCTGTATAATTACACCGGCGGGGGAACACCAACTCCATCTGGTATGCCTTCCCCAACGCCCTCACCCACACCATTTCAGTCTGTCACTCCCACTCCCTCCCCCACACCTTCGCTGACTCCAACTTCAACACCAACGCCATCACCAACAAGCTCACCGTTACCTGGAGGCAATATCATTAATGCGGCTAGCTGTAATTCTTCGGACGTACAAACCGCGATTAATACAGCCCATGACGGGGATACGATTCAGATACCGGCCGGTGCTTGTACGTGGTCCTCTGGGATTTCAATCAATAGCGCCACTTTACGTACCAAAATGGTTAAATTGGTGGGAGCAGGAACAGACGCTTCTACTGGCACAAGAATAACCTCTACAGTTACTCCAGCAATAACTGCCTGGCTTGACCGTAATTTGACTGGTCTTGAGGTTTCTTATATCAGATTTATCCAGAATACTGCCCAAACATCAGACGAGCCCTGGGTAATTAAAATGAATGGTAATGCGGATACTTATGCTTCACTTTTTAGGATTCACAATTGTTACTTCCAATATAAACCTGTTCCTATTCCATGTGATGCCAATTCTGCTAATTGGGGATCGGGTAATCCAATAGTTGTCGGCGGGCTTAATTCATATAAATACACATACGATAAAAACCATCCTTATATCTGGGGTCTTGTTGATCATTGTACTTTTAAAAACAATGTAACCTTTCAGGCGATTGACATCATGCCCATTTATACTTGGATATCTGATGGAGATGTTTCTGGGATAAACTATACATATTCCGGCAACGGTGCCTGGAGAGATTGGGACCTTTTGGAACATCAAAATTCATGGAAAAACGTGGTTGTAGAAGATAGTATTTTTGATGCAGATGACTGGAATCGCTGTACGTCTTCTGCAATTATGGATGGTTTGGGCGGGGCGGCTTACATTTTTCGTCATAATTTTGTAAAAAATACTTGGATAGCAAATCATGGATTTGAGGCAGGCATGCGGAGCGCAAAATGGCAAGAGGCATATAATAATATTTTTGTTCTTGACACGACCGGAAGTTATTTCACAGGCGGAACAAATTCAAGAGGTGGAACCGGAGTAATATATAACAACGAATTTTATGATGCTAGCCGAAGAGGAACTTGGTCGTTTCCTGGATTAGCTCAGACTGTTGTAAGTCCGGGGGCAACAGGTGTTTATAATAAGTATATAGGTCTTCAGTATTACAGAGGAAACGGGCTGGGCATAACTCCTGGAGCTGATCCTTGTTCATCACGATATTGTGGCACGGATGCAATATTAGGCTGTGATAATAAAGACCACACTGGCGGTTCTGATAATGGCTGGATTTGCGGTGATCAAATTGGAGCAAAGAAGGGATCGGCAGAGCCAACTTTTATATTTGGTTATAGATGGACAACTGAGCCTTATGTCGAATGGAATAATAATTATACCAGTGCCGTTCATTTTAGTATCGCGGGCGGTGAGGTTGTCTATGTAGCGGAAAGAAGGGACTATATAAATGCTAACAGTTGTGCCGGCCATATGAGCGAGACGATTTGCTCAACTTTCTGGGATGACGTAAATAATAAAAAGAAAAATTACGTGGCTTACACATATCCTCATCCGCTCGCGGTTGCCAGCGGTACTCCTCCCGACACTACCCCACCCGCCGCACCGACGGGAATAGTAGTACAATAAAATTACTAATAATAATACTAAATTACTAAATAAATAATAGATTTCTAATGCCAAATAGGATTATCAAATATTTATTGATATCTGCCGGTATTCTCGCCTTGCTCATATCAGCCTTTTTCCTCTACCCGAAAATAATTAAGGCCGATATCACCACCGGCCTGGTTGGCTACTGGAAGTTTGATGAAGGTTCAGGCACCACCGCGGCTGATTCAAGTGGCAACAATAACACGGGTACAGTCAACGGCGGGGCGGCTTGGACAACTGGTAAACTCAACCAAGCCTTAAGTTTTGACAGAGCGAATGATTATGTGAATGCGGGTTCGGCTTCTTCCCTTGATAATATAGAAACTACTGGCTCTGGATTGACAGTAAGTGCGTGGATATACGCTAGATCTTATGGATATGGTAATAACGGAATGATTGTCAGTAAAGGTAGCGCCAATATGAATGGCCACTGGAGATTTATGTTTGCTGGAGCTGCCAATTATTTAATTTTTGTTAAAGACTATAGTGGAGCCAATGATTTATATCTTTATGTCGATTTCCCCGCATCTTATTTTAATATATGGAAGCATGTTGTCGTAACTTGGGATGGTTCAACTTCTGCTTCAAATATTCACATTTTTATAAATGGAGTCCAGGCGGCAACTAAATCATCATCAGACGGAGTAGGCGGCAAGGTTTCCGATGCATCAAATTTTTTAGCAATAGGGGCGGCTGATGATTATGGGTCGGGAAATTATTTCTTTGATGGTCTCATCGACGAAGTCCGTATCTATAATCGCGCTCTCTCAGCTTCTGATGTATCAGAGCTATATAACTATACGGGTGGGGGAACACCAACACCAACTTCTTCGCCCACGCCAACACCTTCTCCAACGGCTACGCCGTCCGCGACTCCTACACCGACACCAACACCATCAGCGACGCCCACACCCACACCTGATACCACTCCGCCTGTTCGCTCCAACGGGTTTCCTTCAGGCACACTCTCATCAGGCATAACTCAAACAACCCTATCACTAACAACTAATGAGAATGCCACCTGCAGATATTCAACCGTCGCCAATACAGCTTACTCCTCAATGACTAATACCTTCTCTACCACCGGCGGGACTTCACATTCAATGACTATTACTGGTCTATCCAACGGCAATACCTACAACTATTACATTAGATGCCAGGATGCAGCTGGTAATGCCAATACGGATGACTACACCATAACCTTCTCTGTGGCTACTTCTGGCGGGGCGACGACTTATTGGGTAAGCCCAACAGGAGCGGCTGCCAACCTTGCGGCCTGTTCTGGAGCAACTCCTTTAAGTGGAACATCTGCTTGTTCCTACGATAAAGCAAATGGATCAGGAGTCGCAGCGGGAGACACCGTGTATTACCGGGCAGGGACCTATAGCGGTATAACGGGCACAGTAATTTCTCCTTACAATAATGGTACTTCTGGAAGCAGGATTACATTCTCTGCTTACAATAATGAAGTGGTGACATTTGTTGGTGGAGGCCCAACCTGTACCGCAGTAAATTTGCCCAGAACCTACATTAAGGTAAGTGGTATTATTTTCCAGAATTTCTATCATCATCTTGTGATTCTGAGCGGGTCTTATAATGAAATAGAAAATTGTACCTTCGATGGAATGTATGGTCTTGATTGGCGTGGGTCGAATATTATGAATGGTTCTCACCATAACTGGATTCATGGTTCTACTTTCACCCATTATGGCTATTTTGGCGGAGGAGATGATGCAGGAGTGCCTTTAGAAATAGGATATGACAGCGGGCCTAATCCAGGTATTTATTATAATGTTCTTGATAATAACATTTTCGCTTATGGTGGTCATCATGTCGTAGGACTCCAAGGAATTCAAACTGTTTTCCGAAATAATTATATGCACAATGAAAACTGGAGCGACTTTGGAGGAACTTTATATGGCAATAGGGTTTTATACTCTATTGGCGATCTTAATGATGATGGACAAAATTTGATCGAAGGGAACAGAATCGCTTATGGTGGTCAAACGTCAGAAGCCACAGACCCAAGTGGAGAGGGCATTTTATTAAGTACCAATTCTAATATTATCAGATATAACGAATTTGTAAGAAATTATCTGAATGCGATGTATGTTGACGGACTGCATGGCGGGCAGTCGGGGGAAGGAAGATATAATGCAATTTATAATAATAGCTTCTGGTATGTAGGATATTATGAGGGAAGTTCGGTCACTCCAAATAAACCTAACTTCGATAACGCATATACTCACGGGTTACTCATTGATGAGAAGACAAATAATAGTATAGATAATCTAATCGCCAACAATATCTTTTATCAGGGCAAAAACGCAAAGATTCCTTTGTCGGATTTGATAACCGAATATATACAACAAATTGGAGATTGGCGTGTTCCCATTCTTCAAGATCTACGGGCTAATTGGTATAGCACAAGTGGTGACCCAAAATTTGTTTCTATCACTGGAACTCCTAATCCAACTAACAGGACTCAATACGATTTTAGGCTACAATCAAATAGCTCCTGCATAAATGCCGGAACCTACTTGACGGAAACAAATGGTGCTGGCACTAATTCGACTACCCTGACCGTAAATAATGCCTACCCGTTCCAGGATGGTTGGGGAACATGGCCGAGTGGTGGTCCGGCTGTTTACGCCGATTGGATTTGTATAGGAACAGTTAATAATTGTGTTCAGATAGACGGGACTACGACTAAGTCAGTAACGGGATGCACGGGATCTGCGACTCCTTGGGGATGTTGCAGTGGAAGCGGATCGGGAACTTGTGGGATTGACTATACGAATAAGAAACTTTATTTGGCATCCCCGATAACCTGGAGTAACGGAGCCAATATCTGGCTTTATAAAAACTCAAGTGGCCAGCAAGTTCTATCCGGTTCAGCTCCCGATTACGGAGCCCATGAATATATTTCCGGCAGTACCGACACCACCCCGCCTGCCGCGCCGACGGGAGTAGCAGTAAATTAAAAACTATGAGTTTTAAGAAAATTCAATTAGTTTCAAAAAGTTTCTATAAGTATCTCCTTATCTTAATCGGTATTTTAGTATTTATTCTATATTCTATATTCCTAATTCACAATTCCGCTCACGCCGATATCATCACCGGCTTAGTGGGCTACTGGAAGTTTGATGAGGGCAGCGGAACAACAGCCACTGATTCTTCTGGTAACAATAATACCGGTACATTGAGAAATAGTCCGACCTGGACCACCGGCAAATACGGAAATGCAATTTCCTTTGACGGAGCGAACGATTATATATCTCTTGCAAGCGATCCAGTCAGCACCAACACCATAACAGTTTGTGCTTGGATGTATTCAAAAGTTCTTAACCAGTGGCGAATGATAATAGGAAATGCCAGATTTTTCTTTGGAGTGAGTAATGTAAATAATAGTTTGGAGCTTTTTAGCGATTCAAGCACCCACGGCGCAGTTAGCTCCGCTGTGAATTCTACCTCTCTTAATGTTTGGCAACATATATGCGGTGTGCGTTTGAGTGACGGCACTACCAGTATATATATAAACGGTACTCAATCAGGAGCGTCGGGAAACTCAGGAACTCCAGTTGCAGGATTTAGATTGGCCATTGGAGCTGCCGATGTATTCGGTGATTATACTTTCAACGGCCTTATTGACGAAGTCCGTATTTATAACCGGGCTCTGGCAGCCAGCGAGGTTCAGGAACTCTATAACTACACTGGCGGGGGAACACCAACTCCATCCGGCACGCCTTCCCCAACGCCTTCACCCTCGCCCTCTCCGTCTGGGACTCCTTCACCGACTCCCACACCAGACACCACCCCGCCCGTTCGCTCTAATGGTTCTCCCTCTGGTTCTCTGGCATCAGGTACAACTCAAACCACCCAATCTCTATCTACCAATGAGAATGCCACCTGCAGATATTCAACCATCGCCAATACAGCCTATGGTTCAATGACTAATACCTTCTCAACGACCGGAACAACAAATCATTCAACCACAGTTATTGGTCTTTTAAACGGCAATACCTATAACTACTACATCAGATGCCAAGATACTGCCGGCAATACCAATACAGATGATTATGCCGTTTCTTTTACAGTATCTTCATTATCCACAGGAGAAATAATTCCACTAAATCGACGTGTGACCTGGCAGGGGAATGTAGGACTGGCATTTTGCAGTAATTCTTCCTATCTAACTCAGGCTACTTGTACGGCAGGAGGAGGAACATGGTACACTGATGTTCCGGTAAACACGATTCGATGTGGGTCATTAATTACTACGACCAATAATTCTACTGATAGGACTACAGAAATAAATAATGCCTTAAGTTCTTGTGCTAATACAAACAAGTATGTGGAGTTAGGACCAGGTCATTTCACAATTGCTGGTTCTATAAATATGAAATCTGGCGTGACACTTCGTGGGCAGGGGATGGGAACAAGTGGGACGATACTTGACGTTACCTACGGTGGCTTTGTTGTTATTTTCCAAGGCGCAACTTGCGCTACTCCTAGTGGTTGTACTATTGGGGGGGTATCCTGCCCTAATAATAATGGAGGGCCTTGTTATGGACTAACTACTAACCTCACGGCAACGGATCTTGCCAAGGGTTCCACAACGATACACACTTCTTCCCCTCACGGTTGGAACGCTGGGGACATAATACTGATTGACCAGTTGCATAATGGAGGAACTGGAGATCCACCGGTTTATCCTGTAGGAAACCAAGGGCCTCAAGGTGGAAATGGTAGGGGTTGTTGGTTAGGATTGTCTACTTGTCGCCCTATTGGACAGTATGTCAAGCTGATTACTGCTAGCGGTTCCGATGCCACTTTTGACATTCCTCTCTACTGGAGTTACCAGACCTCGCAAACGGTTCAAGGCACTAAGATGGTTCAGCCATTTAGTAGGGCTGGATTGGAAGATCTGACCCTTGACGGTGGGACGACGTATCCAGGTTGGTTTGTCCTTATGAACAATGCTGATAATTGTTGGATTAAGGGTGTAGAGTTTAAAAACACAAGCGGGTACATCAATATTCAGTCTACTTTCAGGATGCTTTTTAGGGATAATTATGTTCATGGCGCTAATGCCTACAAGAGTACATATGGTTTGGGATTGGCTGGGGACAACTCAGCTGCACTTATTGAGAACAATATATGGAGGGATATGGCTTCAGGTCCAGTTATGACTGGAGCAAATTCTGGTAATGTATTTGCTTATAACTATGTCCGTGAAGTAAAACTTAAGCTTCCTGGACTACCTCCAAACGGTTGTCTAGACACAGTTTATCCAGGTAGTGATGAGTGTCCTTATGTAAGACCAGGAATGGATATTCATGGTGCCCACGCAATGATGAATTTGTATGAAGGAAATTATTTAGATGGTGCAGGTTTCGCAGCTGATAATGAGTTCGGTTCCTCCAGTCATAACACACTCTTTAGGAATTACATAACTCACTATGGAACGTGGAACGCCGCTTATTATCAACTGCTTGCTGATATAGGACTAGCTCACCAACAATGGTACACCAACGCCGTAGGGAATATAATAGGTTCTTACGGACACGATCCTGTTTGGGAATCTAAGGATGGTTATTCTGGTCAGGGTACTGTCTGGTACATGGATTTCGCTCCAGTAGGACCCTTCGATCAGGTTCGATCTACACTTCTTAGGCATAACAACTGGGATGGATACCACAATGGGGTGAAATATTGTGACGATGTAGGGGAAATAGGATGTCAGGGTGGGGATGCAAGCCATACTCTTCCTGCATCTCTGTATTTGACGTCCAAGCCCGCTTGGTTTGGTTCTGTTCCTTGGCCTCCCGCAGGCCCGGATGTGGCAGGGTTAATCAACAAAATCCCAGCTCAGTTGCGTTACGAAGCAATGACTGGCGGCGATACCACTCCTCCCGCCAGTCCTTCTGGTGTAACTGTAAATTAAAAAGAAGTGGCGAGGCTCGCACCGCATTTGCGGGGTGGCCCGCCGCGCCAACGGGAGTGGCGGTGAACAAAAAAATATTAAAATAACTTACTGTATTTAAAAATATGAAAAAATTAATTTACTTTTTTATAACAATAATTATTTTTTTAGGACTGTTTTTGCTACTTGAGAAAATCGAAGCTGCCCAGGCGGCAGATAATTTTAATCTTAGCTTCTCAACCTATATTGGCGGCACGCTTTGGGAGAATATTCGCAGCGTAACCACTGACCCGCAAGGATATATTTATATAACCGGAGGGACCAATTCTTCTAATTATCCAACGACCTTTGGTCCTAGCCACCAAAGCCCGCCAGGCACCTGTATAAACTCAAGCGGAAGCTGTTCAGATATCTTTGTCACCAAGCTTACCCCAGATGGAAAACAGATTGTCTGGTCAAGGCTGATAGGTACGAATGGCCATGACCGCGCCTATGGAATCAAATATGATGCAACTGGTTATCTTCTGCTTCACGGAAGAATGAGCAATGGCTATACCATGACCTCAGGAGTCATTCAGCCGACATTCGGCGGATGGGGGATTATCGGCGTTGACGGATATGGTCCGCAGAATGGTTTTATTGGAAAGCTGGATCCGAGTAATGGCAATATCATCTGGATAAGCTATATTGGGTCTGCCTCTTTAGTCCGCGATGCTAATGTTGATGAATTGGGCAATGTTTATGTTGTAACAGGATATGAACCTTCATTGGGCTCTCCATGGAGACCAGACCAGCAGTATCCCGCTGCGTTTGCCAATGCATATCGCAAAACCCCGTATAGCGGCGGCGTTAGCGATTCGGTGATTTTCAAAATCAACCCCAATGGCACCCAAATTTTATGGGGCACATATTTTGGCGGATCAGGCTCGGAAGATGCTGCTCAAAGTATTGGTGTGCACAGAGCAACAAAAAATGTTTATATATCCGGCCAAACTCAATCAACAGACCTTCCTGGCACTGCCAATGTTTTTTCCCAGGGCAAAAATAATCATGGCGGTGTGGAGTATTTTGTCGCCAAATTCTCTTCAGACGGCTCTTCTCTTTTTTGGTCAGCTTATTTAGGAGGTTCCGGAAATGAAAATCATAATAGCCAAAATTTGGTTGTTGATCAGTCAACCGGAGATGTTTATGTCAGTCCGTTTACCGGTTCGGCAAACTATCCGACTACCTCTGGAGCTTTCCAGACAGCTTTTGGCGGAGGCTACGGTGATGTTGCAATATCAAAAATATCTTCTGACGGCACCACACTGCTGGCCAGTACATTTGTCGGCGGCAGCTCAAACGATAACAGCGACGGCCTTATTCTGGACTCTGCTAATCACCGCATTTACTTTACAGGCAACACCGGCTCAACAAATTTTCCGTTGACAGCCAATGCATACCAGTCAACAAACAAAGGAGGGTCAAATGAAGGAGATGCTTTTGTCTCTGTTATGTCAGATGACCTTTCTCAACTATTATACAGCACATATCTTGGCGGGTCTGATAATGACTCTTGCCGCGGCTCTACTGTTGACGCCAGTGGAAATTTTTTATGCGGCGGAATGTCATATTCCACAAACTTCCCGATTTTAAATGCTTTTCAGTCTTCAAAAGCCGGTGACGTTGATAATATTTTGGTCAAATTCATTCCTTCGGCGCCCGCATCCGACACCCAAGCACCTTCTATTCCAGCCAACCTCACTGCCTCTGTTGTTTCTTCTTCCCAAATCAATCTTTCCTGGACCGCCTCTACTGATAATGTTGGGGTGACCGGCTACAGAGTTTACAGGAACGGTTCTCAAATTAATACCACTACCAATACCAGTTATTCAGATACCGGATTAACAGCTAACGCAACCTATTCATATACTGTGGCTGCCTATGATGTAGCAGGCAACATAAGCAGTCAGTCAACAGCCGCGCAAGCAACTACTCTGGCTGGTGGCGCTACCACCATCAAATTCTACTCCGGAGCAGGGGACGGCAGAGTGACATATACTGTGGCAACCAGTCCGGGCTGGGATATTATTCATGATGCAGCGGTGGGATCCGGTATATCATACACAAGCACTAACGACGCCTATGCGACGGTTAGCAACGCAGCCAGCTGGCCGGAGGTTACCCGGACCTTTTTCCCGATAGACACTTCCGCCATTCCCGACAATGCCATTATCACCTCTGCCACGCTGTATCTTTATCCGGGGCAGCTTGATGACGGAGACAATGATGGCAATGATTTTATTACGGTTATTCAGGCGTCTCAGGCAAATCCCGCCAGTCTTACAGTAAATGATTTCAATAAATGCGGAGCGACCAACAACCCTACCGAGGGTGCTAATCGGATTGATATCACTAATATGAGCACAAGCGCCTATTCCGCCTGGACGCTTAATTCAACGGGTTTGGGATGGATTTCAAAGACCGGTTATACTTTATTGTGTGTCCGCGAAGGTCATGATGCACTTGATGATATTCCCGTTGCCTTTACCCGCGCCAGATTCTATGCTTCCGAGCAAGCCGGCACCAGTCAAGACCCGTATCTGGAGGTGACTTATACGGTGTCTGGAAGCGATACGCAAGCGCCTACTGTCCCTACCAATCTTTCTGCTTCTGCTATCTCCTCTTCCCAAATCAACCTCTCCTGGAGCGCTTCAACTGATAACATCGGAGTCAGCGGTTATCGCATCTATCGCAACCTCTCTCAAATTAACACAACAGCCAATACTTCTTATTCAGACATTGGCTTATCTCCTTCAACCACTTATAACTATACAGTGGCTGCTTATGATGTGGCTGGAAATGTATCTAATCAATGTTCGCAAGTTTCGGCTACCACCCAATCAGCCGCAGACACCACTCCACCAGTTCGTTCTTCTGGTTCTCCTTCTGGCACCCTGCCATCAGGAACAACTCAAACTACCCTATCCCTATCTACCAATGAGAATGCCACCTGTAAGTATTCAACTGTAGCTAATACAGCCTATGCTTCAATATCTAATACCTTTTCAACCACGGGCGGGACCTCGCATTCAACGACCATTACCGGCCTATCTAACGGCAATGCCTATAACTACTACATTAGATGTCTTGATACTGCTGGCAATGCCAATACTGATGATTTTCAAATCTCTTTTTTTATCGCCCAATCCGGTTCTACCGCATGTTCCTGGAATGGGAATACAGGCACAGTGGCGTCTCCCTATGCGGCTAGTGATGTGCAGGCGTGCATCACCGATGCTGCGGGAAAGACTGGGGCTGTAATTATTCAAATTCCAGATTCCTCCGTGACCTGGGCTTCTTCAGTAAGTGTGGATATGCAATCTGGATGGGCTAATGTAACCAAACTTACTTTAAAGGGTCAGAACAATTGTACGTTAACTACATCAACCAACATGGTTCCTTCCGGCAATAACTTCCAGTACCCCACTTCCTGTGGAACTAATATAGCTAATTTTGTATTATATTACACAGGGAAGCAGGGGAAAGCATTCAATTTACTTCACCTTAAAGCATCGGGAACATCAGGAGTACAAATTGATGGAGATAGTAAGTCATGGAGATTTGGTTATATTATTTGGGAAAACATTACAGGACCTTTTTCAAACAGAATATATCGGATAATAAAAAATACCAGCCATTTAGACTGGCTTACTGAAGGACTGATAGACCACAATTATGCAACAATTCCTGTCCCTGGTACTCAATTTGTGTTTTGGTATATTCATGGGAATGCCGAATGGATTGCCCCATTCGATTTAGGCGGGTCATCTGCTGCCTATTTGGAAAATAATCGGATCGTTTATTCATCGGGTGGGGGATATACCACTGATAATGATGGAGGTGGAAGGTATGTTATTAGGTACAATGAGATTATAAACGGGATGATTGGCGGGCATGATGATCGTATGCGTGGAAGTGGGATGCGGGGTAGCAGGAAGGCAGAAGTATATGGAAACTATTTCAATCTTTCTGCAGCTGGGAACTATTGGATATTTTACATGGCTGGTAACGGTGTATTTTTTAATAATACGGTTATAAAGTTAGGTCAGAGTCTAGCGTTTGATCTTCATGTTTCAAGGGCGGAGGATGTTGGAGGATGCAACAGTACTTCTGGCAATGACTACTTAACATCAACTACATATTACCCAACTGGAGGGTCTTGCACACTAGGAGTGAATGGTTGCATAAAAATAGATGGTTCGGCAAGTTCTCCAAGTGGTTATCCCTGCCGGGATCAGATTGGAGCAAGTGGAAATGACCCACAGGTAGGAGGAGGACAACCTTTCCTGTTGTGGGGAAACACGATTGATGGAGGAGCCTTTCTTACTCCCGGCGCCAGTAGTTATGTTGTTCAGAATACAGACTGGTGTACTGCTTCAACCTGTTCGGGGACAACTTGTTCTTATACTTGTGGGGCAACAACGGTTAATTATGCTGCCTATGCCTATCCTCACCTCTTGACTCTTACAGGTGGCGACACCACCCCTCCCGCCAGTCCTACTGGCGTGACTGTTAATTAAATAAAATCTGCCGTCTTGCGATGACAGCAGAATTATTTAGCTATTTACGACATGGTATAATGAAAATAATCCTCAAATTCCAATGCCACATAAAATCTTAAAATATTTATCAATCTCTGCCGGTGTTCTTGCTTTGTTCATATCAGCTGTTTTCCTCTACCCGAAAATAATCAAAGCCGATATCACCACCGGCTTAGTCGGTTGGTGGAAGTTTGATGAAGGCAGCGGCACAACCGCCGCGGATTTATCGGGCAATAACAATAGCGGTACCCTTAATCCATTAGCTAACGGGCCGACCTGGACAACTGGTAAAATCAACGGAGCTCTGAGCTTTGACGGGGTGGATGATTATGTTCGGATTTTAGACTCAACCAGTTTGCATTTAACCAACTTTACGCTGTCACTTTGGTACAAAGTAAATAGTTGGCCGACATCATATAATCCGCGTCTGATTTCTAAGGCAAACAGCTGGGGAACAATGGATTGGGAGCTGCTTCACGTTGCTTGGAGCAATTCAATTGAAATGCTTGTAGGAGAAATGAATGGCGCTGATGTTTTAGCTAACCTTCGTTATAGTCCGACAACTGGAGCGTGGCACCAGATAACCATTATTAAAAATGGAACTACTTATTCTTTATATAGCGACGGAGTATTTATTGGAACAGATACATCCAGCGTCACCTGGACTGACAGCGACAATATTACTATCGGAAAGGATGCAACTGCCAGCGGCTACGAATTCAACGGCCTCATCGACGAAGTCCGTATCTATAACCGCGCTCTCTCAGCTACCGAGATTCAGGAACTATATAACTACATTGGCGGGGGAACACCAACACCGACTCCAACACCAACTCCGTCAGGCACACCCTCACCCACACCCTCTCCATCTGGGACTCCCACACCAGACATCACTCCGCCAGTCCGTTCTTCAGGTTTACCTTCAGGCAGTCTACCAGTAGGCACAACTCAAACCACACTCTCTCTATCTACCAATGAGAACGCTACCTGTAAGTATTCAACTGTAGCCAATACCACCTATGCTTCAATTTCTAATACCTTCTCAACCACCGGAAGCGCTAATCACTCAGCCACCATTACCGGCCTATCCAACGGCAATACCTATAACTATTACATCAGATGTCAGGATACTTCAAATAATGCCAACCCGGACGACTATACTATTACCTTCTCAGTCTCAACACCTGGCGGCGGCAATATCATTAACGCTGCCAGCTGTAATGCTCCAGATGTGCAGACAGCAATTAATTCCGCTAGTGATGGAGATACCATTCAGATACCGGCTGGTGCTTGTACTTGGTCCGCTGGGGTTTCAATAAACAGTGCTACTTTACGTACCAAAATGGTTAAATTGGTGGGAGCAGGAACAGACGCTTCTACTGGCACAAGAATAACCTCTACAGTTACTCCAGCAATAACTGCCTGGCTTGACCGTAATTTGACTGGTCTTGAAATTTCTAATATTAGATTTATCCAAAATACTGCTCAAACATCAGACGAACCCTGGGTAATTAAATTGAATGGTAATGCCGATACTAATTCTTCACTTTTTAGGATTCACCATTGTTATTTTCAATATAAACCTATACCTATTCCGTGTGATGCTAATTCTGCTAATTGGGGATCGGGTAATCCAATAGTTGTCGGTGGACTTAACTCATATAAATACACATACGATAAAAACCATCCTTATATCTGGGGTCTTATAGATCATTGTACTTTTAAAAACAATGTAACCTTTCAGGCAATAGATATTATGCCTCTTTATACTTGGATATATGATGGGGATAGTTATCCTGCCTATACATACAGTGGTAATGGGGCATGGAGAGATTGGGACCTTTCGGAACATCAGAACTCATGGAAAAATGTATTCGTAGAAGATAGCATTTTTGATGCAGATGACTGGAATCGCTGTACGTCTTCTGCCATCATGGATGGTTTGGGTGGGGCTGCGTACGTTTTTCGTCACAATTTTGTAAAGAATACTTGGATAGCAAATCACGGGTTTGAGGCTGGCGAAAGAAGTGCAAAATGGCAAGAGGCATATAATAATATTTTTGTTCTTGATACGACGGGAAGTTATTTTACAGGAGGAACAAATTCAAGAGGTGGAACTGGAGTTATATATAACAACGAATTTTATGACGCTAGCCGAAAAGGACCATGGTCGTTCCCCGGACTAACCCAGACTAATGTAAGTCCGGTGGCAACAGGTATTTATAGTAAGTATATAGGCCTTCAGTATTATAGAGGAAATGGATTAGGCATAACTCCTGGGGCTGATCCCTGTTCATCACGATATTGTGGGACAGATTCAGTAGTGGGTTGTGATAATAAAGACCACACTGGCGGTTCTGATAATGGCTGGATATGTGGGGATCAAATTGGAGCAAAGAAGGGGCCGGCAGAACCAACTTTTACGTTTGGTTATAGATGGGCAACTGAGCCTTATTTCGAGTGGAATAATAATTATACCAGTGCCGTTCATTTTAGTATCGCGGGGGGTGAGGTAGTCTATGTCGCGGAAAGAAGAGATTATATAAATGCCAATAGTTGTGCTGGCCATATGGGAGAGCCGATTTGTTCATCCTTTTGGGATGATGTTAATGGAAAGAAAAAGAACTATACAGCCTACACCTATCCTCATCCTTTAAGTGTTTTAGCCGCTCCCCCCGACACCACCCCGCCCGTCGCGCCGACAGGAGTGGCGGTGAATTAAGTACCTGTCAATAAGCCACCTTTTAATTTGTGTATAAGGGTTTATAATTATAAGGCAGGACCGCAAAAAAAATCCAAAACTTCTGAATATAATATATGGAAAATCAATTGCCAGAACAAATATCTAATAATGACAAAAAGCCGTTTTGGAATATATTTACGATTTTGGCCTTGGTAGCAATTTTAGTAATTGGTGGTTATTTTATTTTTAGCAAAAAAGTTATAAATAAAACCTCAAACACAGGCACAGCAACGCTTTCCTGGAGCGCCAATACGGAATCTGATTTAGCAGGATACAAAATTTATTATGGTTCTTCGCCCCGAAATGACAGTTGTCCCGAAGACGGATATCAAAATAAGGTTGATGTCGGAAAAACCGAGACGCCAGAAAAACCGTCTCATACTCTAAAAGAGCTGGAAAACGGAAAAAAATACTATTTTTCTATTACGAGCTACGACTCTGCGGGCAACGAAAGCTGCTTTTCAGAAGAAACAAATAAGATGATAAATCCGTAAAGAGATAACTGTGGATAACTCTTTTTAAGGCATGTAACTTTTTGTAAAAAAGTGATAAACTTTATATAAATATAGCTTAGCGAAATTATTTAAAATTGACATCTCATATATGAAAAATAAACTCATAGTTATTTTATTAATTCTTTCTTTTTTGATTTTTGGTGCAAAGTTCGCCTTAGCTGGTTCTGCCACGGTCAGCTGGAACGCCAATACTGAAACGGATTTGGCAGGCTACAAAATTTATTACGGCACCTCACCCCGCAGCGGCGCTTGCCCAACGGGCGGCTATCCCAGCGTGCAAAGTGTCGGTAAGGTGACCAGCTACACTTTTAATAATTTAAATGACGGTGCCACTTATTATTTTTCCGTCACTGCCTATGACACCTCAAATAATGAAAGTACCTGCTCAAGCGAGGTGAGTAAAACTGTTATTTCAACCAATTACTTGCCGATAGGCAGCTTTGACGGAGCCGATTCTGTTCACGCTACGGGCTGGGCTTATGATCAAAACGCGGGAGCTTCACCTATCAATGTTCATATCTATATAGACGGCGTACCCACTGCTAATATTGTAGCTAATGTTTCTCGACCCGATATCATAGGTGCCGGCAGTGGAGTGGTACAGGATGCTTATCATGGTTTTGATTATACTTTTTCGGGCTTAACGGCCGGCAATCATACCATTCAAGTTTATGCCATTAACACCCCAACCGGTACAAATCCAGAACTGCCCGGTTCGCCAAAAACAATAACTATCACAACATATAAGACTGCTGATTTAAATCAAGACAGCAAGGTTAATTCAGTTGATTTTGGTATTATGATGTCATTCTGGGCTTCAGCGGCAAAACCCAAGGCTGATATCAATCAGGACGCAATTGTTAATTCCGTTGATTTTGGTGTTTTGATGAGCCAATGGACCGGTTAATGCATTCTTATTTTTATTAATTATTATAATCTAAATAAAATATGGATAACGAAATAGACAATAAAAAATTAATTACCACGTTAAAAAAGAAAGTCAGTTATTTAAGGTTTACTATTTATGTGTTTACGGCCATAATGGCGCTGTTGACCGTTTTAGTTGTTTATTGGCTTTATAACCCAGCCGATGATACTTTTGAAACCTATTATTCAACAGCTACCGAATCCGCGCGTGCTTCTTTATATTTATCTCCTAAAGACGGTTACTATGGCGTTGGAGATGAATTTACAGTTGATGTTTTAATAAATACAGCCGGCAATAACGTTGTAGCGACAGCTGCTTATTTAAGTTTTAATAAAGACGCAATTCAAGCTTTGGTAATTGATACTTCAAAGTCTGACTTTGACATGCAAGCCGAAAAAGAAATCAATAATGAGCAAGGTAAAATAAAAATAACATTAGGCCGCCCTACTCCGGGAATTAAAACTAACGCAGGATTAGTCGCAACCATTCATTTTAAAGCGCTTAAAAAAACCTCTCCGTTCGTTGAAAATTTATCTTTTGATTTTACGCAAGGATCATCTCTTTATTCCACGATAATAATCGATGATAAAATAGGGACAAATATCTTAAAAGCTACGCGCGGAGCAGAAATATTTATTAATTAAAATTTATAAAAAAATTTCTTAATTAAATTTAATATGCTAATAAAAATAAAAAAAAGTTCAATAGCAATCGCTTTAATTCTTTCTTTATTTGTTTTGACGGCGCCTTATTTAAGCAAGGCGAGTTTAGTGGGTAATACCAATAATGCCACACTCGCTCTAAGTCCCGATTTAGGCGTCTATCGGGTCGGCCCTACCTTCCCGATAGATATATTGGTTAATACGCACGGCCAAAATGTTGTAGTCGTGGCCGCTTATCTTAGTTATAATCCTGCTTTATTTCAAATAGTTTCAATTGATACAACCGGTTCGATTTTCGGCACAGAAGCCGAAAATATTATTGATGCTGTTAACGGAAAAATAAAGATAACTCGCGGTACACCCACGCCGGGAGTTAATGTAGTCAACGGCAAGGTAGCCACTTTAAATATAAAAGGGTTAACTGACATCAATCCTTCATCGGATAATATCACTTTTGATTTTACTGCCGGTTCCACCAATGAATCGAATGTGATTTTAAATGACGGCCTTGGCACTGATATTATTTCGGGTGTCTATAATGGTAAATACACCTTGGATGGCACACCGCCCGCCAATGTTTCTAGCTTCACAGCCGCGGCCCTTGATAGCAGTATCGCATTAAGCTGGGTAAATCCGTCAAGTGATTTTGCCGGCGTCACAATTTTAAGAAAAACCGGTTCCTATCCGACCAACCCTACGGACGGAACGCTTGTCTATGATAATACTGGTACAAACTATTCAGACTCAGGGCTTACCAATGGCACAACTTACTATTATACGGCTTTTTCTCGTGATATTGTTGTTAATTATTCTAGCGGCGCTCAGGCTTCGGCTGCTCCAAGAGACGGCATTTCTCCGGCTGCAATTAATACGCTTTCAGCCGCACCTTTGACTGCCAAGACCATTAGATTAAATTGGACAGCGGTAGGTGATGATGGTGCAGTCGGAACGGCTTTAACCTATGATATAAGATATTCTACGGTTGCCATCACCGCCGGTAATTGGTCTTCAGCTTCCCAGGTTAGCGGAGCGCCGACGCCGAAAGTCAGCGGTAGCGCCGAAACAATGACCGTTGGTGGGCTGGCCGGTGCCACAACATATTATTTTGCAATTAAAGCTGTTGATGAGGGCGGCAATGCCTCAACCATCTCTAATGTGGCAAATGCCAAAACTTATAAAATGGCTGATTTAAATAACGATAATTATGTGAATTCCGTAGATTTCGGAATTTTGATGTCTTATTGGGGTAATTCAACCAAACCGGCCGCCGATATGAACCAAGATAGTGCTGTTAACTCTGTTGATTTTGGAATTATGATGTCGCAATGGGGATAATGTCGCAACGAGTAACTTAAAATATTAAAAAATAACGCCATTGTTGTCTATGTAGATGATTTTTTAAACATTGTATTATTAATAATCAATTCTCTGTGCTTATTAAATTAAATAAATAATAAATATGCGCAAAATTAAATTTATTGTTTTTCTGTCTATAATCAGCCTTACAATTTTTTTTGCTTTAGCCGTCAAAGCGGCTCTGGTGGGCACAACCAATCAGGCGACCTTAAGTGTTTCTCCTGATACGGGCTCCTATAACCCTAATGATACCTTTATGGTGAGTATTTATATGAATACCCAAGGACAAAACGTTGTGGTGGCCGCTGCTTATTTAAATTATGATCGGAATAGTTTTCAGGCTGTCAGCATTGATACCGCTGGCTCGGTTTTTACCATGGAGACCGAGAAAATAATTGATGCCAATAACGGCATTATTAAAATCACTCGAGGCAAACCTACTCCCGGAGTTAACAGCACTAATGCCCTGGTGGCAACAGTTAATTTTAAAGCGCTCTATGGCACCACCCCTTCTTCCGACAATTTAACTTTCAGGTTTGCTGCCGGCGACACCACCCAATCTACAGTAATTAAAGATGACGGTTTGGGTACAAATATTCTAACGGGCGTTTATAACGGCAAATATACAGTCAGCGGCACTGCTAATCCCAGCCCTTCGCCCAGTCCCTCTCCCAGTCCTTCACCAACCCCCACACCGTCACCGTCTCCTTCTTTATCACCTACGCCTACGCCAATTCCTTCTCAATCGCCATCCCCTTTGCCGGCGATCTTACCCGGCCCTGGTTTGCCTTATGTTAACGGTTCAGTTTTAACATCTTCCGGTAGCGACAAAATTTATTTTATTATCAACGACCAAAAAAGATGGCTGGCTAGTCCTGAAGTTCTTCTCTCTTATGGTCTGACCAGCGGCAGCCAGATAACAGTCAGCCAGACAGATTTAGACAAATATACAACCGGGCCTGACATCAATATCCCTTCTTTTCCCGAGGGCACTCTGATCCGCGCCAAAGGTGACTTTAAGGTTTACATAATTAAACCGCCCTTCAAGCGCCATATTTTTAATCCCGCGGTCTTCACTATGTACCGGCATTTCACCTGGGCCAGCGTGAAGAATGTTGATCGCGACGTTGTTGATTCTTACATTACTTCGGACCTTTACCGCTCGGAAAATGACTATCGCGTTTACTCCTTAGAAGAAATCAATGAAGTGACAGGTATGGCAATTAAACATCATATAAATATGACGGCGAGTCAGTATGAGACTAAAGGATATAAGTGGGGGCAGATCTTTATCGTTAATAGTCAAGAAAGAGATTACTATCAAACCGGTGGAGATTACATAAATTAAATTGATATTACATCTTAGAATAGAACGCTATTTGAAATTTTAGCGTTTCGAACGCTGATCCGCCCGCTGGCGGATCAGCTATTTTTAGACATTTTAAGATTTGAATTTCTATTATGACAATCGGCATTGACATCAGAGTTTTGGCTCGCGGTACGCGAACCGGGATAGAAGAATATACGCTTAACCTTCTATCCCGTCTTTTGTCTTTGGATAGAAATATTCAGTATAAATTATTTTATAACGCATTTAATAAAGTAAAGCTTGATTATGAATGGTCCGTTTTTCCTAACGTTGAGTTAATAGAATTTAACTTACCTAACCGTTTTATCTTTGATCCGCTGGCGAAGTTTTTTAGGACGCCGAAAATTGATAGGTCGCTGGGTGGTGTCGATGTTTTTTTTGCACCCCATTTTTTATTAAGTCCTGTTTCCAAAAAATGCCGCAAAATCACGGTTTTCCACGATCTTTCGTTCGAATATTTTCCGGATTTTTTCCCGGTTCGCAAACGTTTTTGGCATAATTTTTTGAACCCAAAACAGCGAGCCAAGGAATCGGACGGTATTATCACGGTCTCCGAATCAACAAAAAATGATTTGGTGAAATGGTACAAAATTCCTGAAGCAAAAATCAGGACTATTTGTTCGGGAATTTCTGATGAATTTGTTAAAATCCCAAATCCCAAATTCCAAAACCAAAATATTATAAAAAAATATAATTTGCCAGAAAGATTTATTTTATACTTTGGCACAATTGAACCAAGAAAAAATTTAATCGGCTTGATAAAGGCCTATGAAATTTTTCGCGAAAAATATCGATTGAATGATTTTAAGCTGTTAATCGCGGGGAGTCGGGGTTGGTTGGATAAAAATATTTTTTTCGTCGCCAATAAATCTCCTTGGCGACAAGATATAATATTCAGTGGATTTGTTAAGCCGGAAGATAAGGCATATTTATATAATCTGGCTTCCCTTTTTGTTTACCCGAGCTTTTTTGAGGGTTTTGGTTTTCCGCCGCTGGAAGCAATGAGCTGCGGCGTGCCGGTTATTTGTTCCAATACCTCATCATTTCCAGAGGTGGTCGGCGATGCAGCACTCATGGTTGACCCTTATAATTTTGGCGAAATTGCTTGGGCGATGAAAGAAATCTTGAGCGATCGAAATTTAGCCCGGGATCTGGCGGACAAGGGCATTGAGCACGCCAAAAATTTTTCCTGGGATAAATGCGCGCGGGAGACATTAAATTTCTTAATTACTTAAAGTTAAGCTCGGCTGGCTGTCTTGAAAAAACGCGGTCGGCTATCAGTGCTAATATGTCGATTATTCTCAGCCGCCGCTTGTGTCTCGTCGTCTCTTGGAGATGGAAAGACATAAGTGGCGGAGACGACTGCGACACATTTTTCTCGACAGCCAGCCTCGCCTTTATTCATAATTCGAAATTCTTAATTCATAATTCTTTTTTATGACCATCGGAATTGACGCCCGTTTTTTTGGTCCGCGCGGCAAAGGTTTGGGGCGTTACACTCAAAAATTAATTGAATCGCTTGAATCGCTTGATCATAAAAACGATTATGTGATTTTTTTGCGTCGTGAAAATTTTGACGAATATCTGCCGCAAAATCCAAGATTTAAGAAAGTTTTAGCTGATTATCCCTGGTATGGTTTTGCCGAGCAGTTTTTTTTGCCGTTTAAAATTTATGCTCAAAAAGTTGATTTAATGCACTTTCCCCATTTTAATGTGCCGATATTTTATTTTAAGAAATACGTCGTGACCATTCACGATCTCATTTTGCGCCATTTTGCGACGCGCCGCGCTTCTCGTCTTGGAACGTTAGCTTATTGGATTAAAAATCTTGGCTACCGCATGGTTATTTGGCTGGCGCTCAAGCGGGCTAAAAAAATTATTACCGTTTCTGAATATGTTAAAAACGACATCATTAAAAGTTTTAAAGTTAAAGCTCAGAAAACTTCGGTTACTTACGAAGGGGCACCTGAAAAAAACCTTCTTTTTGCTGGTTTAAAACATAAATTAAAAGAATTCGGTATTAGTAAACCCTATTTGCTTTATGTCGGTAACGCCTATCCGCACAAAAATCTTGAACGGTTGATTAGTGCGTTTGAAATTTTGGTTTCCGATTCAAGAAATGATTTGCAGTTGGTATTAGTAGGTGAAGAAGACTATTTTTACCAACGCTTAGAGAAAGAGATGCGCACTTCGATACTGCGACGTATCGAAGTGTTTGATAGGGTGGTGTTTACGGATTTTGTGACCGATGAAGAGTTAGAGCTTCTTTATCAAGATGCCGCTCTTTATGTTTTTCCGTCGCTTTGCGAAGGATTCGGTCTGCCCCCGCTTGAAGCAATGAGTCACGGTCTGCCGGTGGTTTGTTCAAGCACAACCAGCCTGCCGGAAATTCTAGGCGAGGCAGCGATTTATTTTAATCCGCAAGATCCAAATGCAATGGCGGAAAAAATAAATCGGGTTTTGAGCGATAGCAATTTACAGAAAGATTTAATTGCCAGGGGCTTTGAGCAAATCAAAAAATATTCTTGGAGGAAAATGGGGGAAGAGACGTTGAAAATATATTTGTATCGTCAATTTTGACCTCGGAGATGATTCTATGATAGTTTAATATTAAGGGTGGTTCTTAATAATTCTAATAGGAGGGTGCCATGAAAGAGATATCTTTTGATTATGCGGGTTCTAAATTAAGGATTTTCAAAGGCGATTCGGAGTTTCCTGCTGATGCGATTAAGAAGTTTAAAGAAAATTTTGAGGAGATTGGTAAAGAAGTTATTAAATTTGACGAAGGGTCAATTCGGATAGATTGGAGTCTTTTCTCGCATTATTATAATCATGTTCGTTCGGGTACCTATTCTGAGAGCAGGGCAAGTAAAATAAACTCACTTTTGATTGATCTGGGAATTTTTTCATTAATTTCCAAAGGTAATTGGGAAATAATGTCAAATGGTCCCAAAGGTAATTGGGAAATAATGTCAAATGGTCCCATCGGTCTAAATCCTAGATCATATTCAAACCTCGAGCTTTATTTCACCCGCCAGGAAGACGTTATTGAATACGCAAGAATTAATTATGCCCGGACCCTTTATCATTGGGAAATTCGGCACTACGACCAGGTGATAGGAAAAAACGAAGCATTAAAAGGTAAATAAAAAGCCGGCTAGGCGGATAGCCTCATTATCAAAGGCGACAAATGATATTTGATCGCCTTTTTTATTTGTGGATTAATCCTCACACCAAATTTGGTGTGAGGATTTAAGAATTTTCTGGCCATGTTATAATTATCTCAATGGCTTATCGAAATATCTTGAGCCAGATGTTTGATGTTCGTCCGCTAAAGGCATCGGGCGATTTAGACTTGGAACGAATCAGGAAAATTCGGCATATTTTGGATTTGGCAAAAAAAACTAAAGTTTATTTAAAACTGGAAAAAGATTATGAAGCCAACAGAGTAATTAATCTAAGAAAGAAAATAGAGCAAAAAATCATCGCCGCTCCAGCGAAAAAATTAAAAAGAGCCAAAAAATCATTTCAAATTTTTTCCGATGAGCAAGTCTTAAAATCTTTGCTGGCAGGGAATAATTCAGTTGAATTTGAAGCTTCGAGCCCCGAAATTTATGAAAATTCTTTGCCCAGCCGCGAAGAAATTTTAGCCACGCTGGAGGAAATAGAGGAGATTGACTGCTATTTGGAAGAACACGGATTGGAAAACGAGACAGAGGTGTCACAATTGGAAGAATTGAAGTCGGAAATTGAAGAATTAAAGGCAGACATTTTTGATTTGGATAAATATTTGAGACCAGCGCAAGATGATGTTATTTCTATCGTTGACCAGGAGCCGGCCGTTGAACCCGTTTTGGCTGAGACAGGAATTTCTTTAGAAACGCTTTTAGCCGACGACTCCGCTGAAGAAAAAGAAGCTTATTTTAATCAGTCGTTTTTCGGGCAGGCGATTGAAAAAGAGTCTGAACTTTCTGCGCCGTCTAATTTAATAAAAAATTTCTTTGGTTGGATAAGTTCAAAAATTCCCCGACGAGAAAATTTCGAGGCTCGAAATCGTAGTTTTGTTTGGCGAGCAACTGGTTTTATCAGCGCGGGTTTTTTGATCTGGCTGGTTGTTTTCGGTTTATCTTTAGCCGGTCGGGGTTTATCGGCCAAAGATAGCATAATGAGTTCGGGACTTGTAGCATATCGAGCCATGCTGGCTGGCAAAGATTCCGCCGTGAATCTGGATTTTTCCGCTGCTCAGGTTAACTTTGACAGTGCTTATCAGAATTTTTTGGCAGCCGACCAGCAGCTGCATAAAATGGGTGGAGTCTTAATCTCAATTTTGGAAAAATTACCGGGCGGTTCAGCGGTGCAATCAGGTGCAGCTTTAATTGATGCGGGAAAAAATCTTGCGTTAACCGGCCAAAGTTTCTCGCGCATCGGCAGCATACTTGGATTGGATAAAATCGGTGACTATTTTTCAGGGGCGGGCGAATCTTTGACTCAAAAAATTGTTCAAATCAAGCAAGAATTGAAAACTGCCGAGTCTCAATTAGATTCCGCGAATTCAAATTTAAGCCAAGTGAACAGCGCCGACCTGCCCTCAGACTTAGCGCCGTCCGTTGATTCGCTCAAAGAAAAATTACCGACGTTAGCCGCCGCCGTCGCTCAGGTGAATGACTGGAGTGATGTTTTTTTAGAAATTTTTGGCCACAAGCTCGCTAAAAAATATCTTTTAGTTTTTCAAAATAATGCCGAGGCGCGCCCGACCGGCGGCTTTATCGGCACCTACGGCATTTTGGATCTGGACGAAGGGCGGATAACCAATCTTTTTGTGGATAATGTTTTTAATTTGGACGGTCAGCTCTACGAGAAAATAATTCCGCCGCGTCCCATTCAGAAAATTTCCACTGCCTGGTCGCTGCACGATGCCAACTGGTTTGCCGACTGGCCGACATCGGCCCAAAAAATAATCGAATTTTATGAAAAAGTCGGCAGGGCAACGGCCGACGGAGTAATCTCTTTAACGCCAACAGCCATAGAGAGACTATTGGCTTTGACCGGCCCGATTGATATGCCGGAATTTAATGTGACGCTTAGTCAAGATAATTTTATAGATACAATTCAATATAAAGTGGAGGCAGACTATGACAAGGAAATAAATCAGCCCAAAAAAATCTTAGCCGACTTTATGCCGATATTTTTAGACAGGCTTTGGTCAATTTGGCCGCAAAAATACAACGAGATTTTCGATGTTTTAAACGGCGCACTGGCGGAAAAACATATTCTATTTTATTTTTCTGACCCCGCTTTGAAAAAAATCTTTAGCCAGCAGGGCTGGACAGGCGAGATATTGTCAACCGATAAAGATTATTTGAGCGTGATAAACACCAATATCAACGGTTTCAAAACCGACAGAGTTGTTGAGCAAAAAATTTATCATAGCTCCCAAGTTCAGCCGGATGGCACAATTGTTGATACTGTTAAAATCGTACGCACGCATAAGGGCGGCAAAAGCCAATATGATTGGTATAACAAGGTGAACGCCGATTATTTGCGCGTTTATGTGCCCTTGGGCTCAAAGTTACTGGCGGCTCAAGGCCAGACGCTTGAAGCTTATAGCGCCCCGGCCGACTATCAAAAATTGAATTTCAAGACCGATCCGGATGTAGCCGCCCAGCAACAGGGAATGACAGTTGACCCAAATTCCGGATCTCAAATATTCAGCGAATCGGGCAAAACGGTTTTTGGCAATTGGACCTATGTCAGTCCGGGCGAAACCGTGGAAATTACGTATAAATATCTGTTGCCGTTTAAACTAAATTTGTCTGCCGACAATTTCAGCTGGAGCCTATTGGCGCAAAAACAATCGGGTAGTATAAGCAGCGATTTTGAAAGCACGTTAACCTTGCCGCAAGAATTTAAAATCAACTGGCAATATCCCGACAACCTCCAAGTCTCTGGCTCACAAATCAAATTCAGCGGCAATTTGAAAACAGATGAGTTTTATGGGTTGGTCTTGACAAATTAGATTATTATAGTGTATACTATAGATAGTACAAAAAGGCTTATTTGAGCCTTTTAAAAAGGGCCAGAAGGCTCTTTAAAAAAACAAAAAGGAGGAACTGCTGATGGGAAAGGATCAGACTGTCCAGATGGTAACACCCGGCCAAATGAAGGATATTATTTCGGCTGTGGTGCAGGCAATCCCGACCAATATGAGTTTTGATACTGCTCAATATTGGATCGGAAAGAAGACAAACCTTGGTGACGAAATCAGAAATATTTTCAGCAAGCTTAACCCCTTAGCCGGATTTATCACCGAATGGCAGAATTTCTACCGCAATGTCTTTGGGATTAAAGCAGATTTTACCAATCTGCGAATTCCCGAAAAGTCGCAAGGCTTTGACCGGCTGATTATTATGGCGCAGGGAATAACTCCGCAACGGATTTATGACAAGTGTGCCGAACTTTTTCCAGTCTGGAAATGGACGGACGAAAACCTGGACAAAATTGTCACATCGGATCGTCTAGCTAAAAACGACGCCTATGCTGTCTGGGTTCGCGACAGAGTTGAGGCCGACGAGGAATTAAAAAATCTCTCGGCCAACGACCTGAAGCGGCAAAACATCGTCGGCATCACCTTAGAGGAGCGGCTCGTTTACGAGCTCAAATACTTTAAGGAGGCGGGGAAACATTTGGATATCAACAATGTTACACTTTGTTCTGGCTCGCACTACTCCGATGGTGATGTGCCGAACGTCTACTGGCACGCGTACGGCAAGCTTTATGTCAACTGGGACAATCCCGGCAGTGCTAATGGCAATCTCCGTGCCCGCCAAGCAGTTTCCTAATTCTTGTAACTTTTTTCTTTTAACCCTTGCTCCCGTGAAAATATTGGAGGCTATTTTCACGGGACTTTTTTATTCAAAAATTTCTGTTAAAATAATAATAGGCTAATACAATCGGTCCCGCATTTGCGGGATAGCGATTTGCCAACAACAAGGGAAACTGCTTGTCTGATTTTAGAGAAGGTTTGCTTTATAAAAAGTGATGCTTCATAAAAAATTCCCCGATAGATCGGGGCCAAACGCAGATAATTTTGAAAAAGATTATCGGTGAAATAGGCGAAACCAGACAAATTAGCGGGCTCGCACTACTCCGATGGTAATGTGCCGAACGTCAACTGGAACGCGAACGGCAAGCTTAATGTCAACTGGTACAATCCCGGCAATGCTAATGGCAATCTCCGTGCCCGCCAGAAGTTTCCAACAAATAAAGAATCTCGTTAATTCGGGATTTCTTTATGGAAGGGAATTTGCTGGCTTAAATATTTTATCCAGCCGTTCGTCATTTTTGAAATTTCCTGCAAATCCAATTCAAGTTCCAAATATTTTTTATCTTCAATGATTTTTAATTCATGGGCAATTCTAAATAATCTTTTTAAAACCTCTATTTTTATTCTGGCAGAATGAAGAATCGGAAATTTATTGATTTTTATTTCAAAAGCAGCGGTTATAGTCAAGGTCATTATTTCAAGGCAGATGTTTTCTGCTTTTAGATAAATTCCGAAGCGGTCTCTTTTCGGTATTTTTTGAGAAAAAAGATAAACTTTTTTGTAAAACTCACAAATCTTATGCATCAAAGGAACATCGAATCCTTCAGTAAATTCAGGACGAGACCCGTCGGGGGGGGGGCGTTATGTGCCATAATTTTAAAGTTAAAAGTTAAAAGTGAAAAGTTAAAAGTTTTTGATGAAATTATTTCTTTGGGAAATATCTTTTCAGCTTGGCAGGAATTCAGGCAGGGTAAAAGAAACAAATTAGATGTTCAGCAGTTTGAGTTTGATCTGGAAGATAATTTATTTCAGCTTCATCAGGAGCTGAAAAATAAAACTTATTGCCACTTTCATTATACCGCATTTAATATCTGCGACCCAAAACCCAGGCGCATTCACAAGGCTTGCGCCCGAGACCGCGTATTGCATCATGCGGTTTTCCGAATTTTGTATCCAATTTTTGATAAATTCTTCATCTATGATTCTTATTCTTGCCGTTTAGAAAAAGGCACGCACCGGGCAGTTGCGAGACTGGAAAAATTCTGCCGTAAATTAAGCAGAAACAATCATCGAAACATTTTCGTTCTTAAATGTGATATCAGAAAGTTTTTTGATTCGGTTGACCAAAATATTTTACTGGAATTAATCGGAGGCAAAATTCAAGACGAGAAAGCAATTCGGTTGATTAACGTTATCGTAAAAAGCTTTGAAAAAATATCCAGCAAGGGCCTGCCGCTGGGCAATGTTACCAGCCAGCTATTCGCCAATATCTATTTGAATGAACTTGACCAGCTTGTTAAACATAAGCTGAGGATAAAATTCTATTTGCGCTATTGCGATGATTTTGTGATTTTAGGCAAAGACGGACGACAATTATCCAGAACTGCCGATACCATTGACGATTTTCTTATGCGAAATTTGGAGTTGCGGCTCCATTCTGATAAAATAGAGATAAGAAAATACCATCAAGGAATTGATTTTCTGGGTTATGTTGTTTTGCCGGATTATCGGGTTTTGCGGACAAAAACTAAAAAGAGAATAGTAAAGAAATTAGCAGTCAGAAGAGAAGAATTACAATGCGGTTTGATTTCTGAAGAATCTTTTAATCAAAGCCTGCAATCTTATTTCGGTGTTTTGCAGCATTGCGCGGGGTATAAGATTAAGCGGTATATTAATGAGTTGGATGCCGGATCAGGTCCGGCATGACAGAAAAACGAATGTTTAAATTTTTCAATAACAAAATTTTGAACGGTCAGTCCCAGACCATAACCTCGGCGGCGATAATTTTGGCGGTGGCCTCATTAGCCAGCCGCTTTTTGGGTTTAATGCGTGACCGTCTGTTAGCTGGTCAATTTGGGGCGGGTGACACACTGGATATTTACTACGCCGCCTTTAGAATTCCGGATTTAGTTTACAATCTTTTAATTTTAGGTGCGCTTTCAGCCGGCTTTATTCCGGTTTTTTGCAGTTTATGGAAAAAGGGCGAGCGCGATGAAAAAGCTTGGCAATTCGTCAATAGTATTTTGAATATTTTAATGGTCGGTTTGATAATTTTGGGCGGGTTATTTTTTATTTTGGCACCGTATCTAATGAAATTAATTACGCCCGGATTCACCGGCGAAAAATTTACTCTCACGGTTTCTCTAACCAGAATTATGTTTTTAAGTCCGGTGCTTTTAGGTATCAGTTCTGTCTGGGGCGGCGTGCTGCAGAGCTTAAAAAGATTTTTTATATTTTCCCTCACGCCGATTTTTTATAATTTGGGCATAATCTTTGGCATTTTGTTTTTAGTGCCGCGCTTTGGCATCTACGGGCTCGCCTGGGGCGTGGTGCTGGGTGCATTTTTTCATATGGCCATCCAGCTGCCAGCGCTGATAAAACTTGGTTTTCATTACCATTTACTTTGGGACTGGGCGGATCAAGGGGTGCGGCGATTGGTACGGCTGATGACGCCGCGAATTTTAACACTGGCGATTTCACAGTTAAACTTTTTGGCTATAACAGTTTTGGCTTCTGGCCTGGCAGCGGGCAGTTTGGCAATTTTTAATTTGTCCTATAACATCTGGAGCTTTCCTTTAGGAATTTTGGCGGCATCGCTGGCCACCGCTGCCTTTCCCATTCTTTCAGATAAGGCTGCCGCTAAGGACTGGCAAGCTTTTGCCAAAACTTTTTCGGGAACCTTCCGGCAGATCCTGTTTTTAATCATTCCGGCCGGCACTCTCTTTATTGTGTTGCGAGCCCAAATTGTCCGGGTAATTTTGGGCACAGGTAATTTTGATTGGACCGATACAATTTTGACTATTCGCTCTTTGCAATATCTGACGCTGGGACTTTTTGCCGAAGCATTAATTTTGCTGCTGGTTCGGGGATTTTTTTCTCTGGAGGATACTAAAACTCCTTTTTGGCTGGGTTTAACCAGCTCAGCTTTGCGAATTTCAGGCGCCTGGGCCTTTTCTCTATCCTTGGGCGTGGCCGGTTTGGCTTTAGGTTATGCTTTGGGCGGAGTGGTTTATTTAATTTTACTTTGGATATTTTTGGAGAGGAAGGTGGGCGATTTGAATTTCAGAGAGATTTTAGTCAGCGGGCTTAAAATATTTTTAGCTTCATTTTTAGCGGGCTTAAGCGCTTATCTGATGCTTCAGCTCATGGACAAATTTGTTGATACTCATAAAGTTTTAGGTATTTTTACGCAAGGATTATCTGCCGGCCTGGTCGGTATTGCCATTTATTTTTTAGCCGGATTAATATTGCGATCCCAGGAAATGTGGGCTTTCTGGCGCTCAATCAAAAATCGTCTGCCATTTAAAACCGTGGCGCCGGATAAGGAATTGATTCAGGAATAAATTGAATAATATCAAAATTTATGTCAAAATTAGGTCGTCTAAGTCGGCGGCCTTTTTATGTTAAATATAAGAAACTTTTGCATCGTTGCTCATTCCGTAAAGTCGCTACGCTCCAACGGGGCAAGCATTGACTATGAGTAATATTAGGAATTTTTGTATTGTTGCTCACATAGATCACGGAAAGTCCACATTGGCGGATCGTTTTTTGGAATTGACGGGTACGGTGGAAAAACGAAAAATGCGCGAGCAGTATTTGGACCAGATGGATCTGGAGCGGGAGCGGGGCATTACAATTAAACTGCAGCCAGTGAGGATGGAATACCATTTGGAAAATCAAAAATCAGAAATCCCAAATCCCATACAAATTCAAAATACCTCACCCCAACCCTCCCCTTATCAAGGGGAGGGAGAGGGAGGGGTTAAGTTTATTCTTAATCTAATTGACACGCCAGGGCATGTAGATTTCTCGTATGAAGTATCAAGGTCACTCGCCGCGGTGGAAGGCGCGATTTTGCTGGTGGACGCAACCAAGGGTGTTCAGGCACAAACTTTAGCCAATCTATATTTAGCGCAACAACAAAAACTTGCAATTCTACCGGTAATAAACAAAATCGATTTGTCCGGAGCGCGGGTGGCAGAGGTGGAAGAAGAAATAAAACATATTTTGAACAAAGATATAGAAATTCATAAAATTTCTGCTAAAGAGGGGATCGGCGTTGAGAAATTATTGCAGGCGGCAATCTTGAAGGTTCCACCACCCAAAAGCGAAGATGATAAACCTTTGCGTGCCTTGGTTTTTGATTCTAGCTACGATGCTTACAAGGGTATCATTGCTTTTGTTCGCCTGATGGAGGGCGAAATTAAACGTCAGGATAAAATTATTTTTATGGCTTCAAAGGCGCGAGCGGAAGCATTAGAAGTGGGAATCTTTAAGCCCCAGCTAAAATCTTCAGAAAAATTATCGGCGGGTGAAATTGGTTATATCGCCACCGGCTTAAAAGACGTATCGCTTTGTCGCGTGGGCGACACGATCACAATTTTTCCGAGCGCTGCTAATTTATCGGCTTTGCCCGGCTATCGAGAACCCAAGCCCATGATTTTTGCGAGTTTTTATCCGGCCGCCGAAGCAGACTTTGACCACTTAAAAGATTCTTTAAATAAATTAAAATTAAGTGACGCTTCATTAATTTTTGAAACGGAATCTTCCGAAGCGTTGGGCCGCGGCTTCAAATGCGGATTTTTGGGCATGCTGCATTTGGAAATCGTTTCCGAAAGATTGCGGCGCGAATATGGTCTGAATTTGATAGTGACCACGCCCAGCGTCGTTTATCAGCTAAAAGAAAAACACGCTCAAGAGCAAAAATTAATTTATTCACCCTTAGAGCTGTCCGATGCCAGCCGCATCGAAGAAATAAAAGAGCCGTGGATCAAACTAGAAGTCATCAGTCCGAATGAATATTTGGGAACGGTAATGAAGCTACTGCAAAGCCTGGGCGGCGTTTACAAAGATACGCAGTATTTGGGCACCTCCCGGGTGGTAGTTTTTTATGAGGCACCATTGCGTGAAATTATCATCGATTTTTATGATAAGTTAAAGGGCGCGACTTCTGGCTATGCTTCCATGAGTTATGAGCTGAGCGATTGGCGGCCGGGTGATTTGGTCTGTTTAAATATCCTGGTGGCGCATGAAGAAGTGGAAGCGTTTTCCCGCATTGTGCCGCGCGACAAAGCAACAGCTGAGGGCCGCTTGATCGTCCATAAGCTTAAAGAAGTTATACCAGCGCAATGGTTTACGGTCGCTTTGCAGGCGGCGGTCGGAGGCACGATCTTAGCCAGAGAAACGATAAGGGCTCGTCGAAAAGATGTGACCGGTTACCTTTACGGCGGAGATGTAACGCGAAAGCGTAAACTGCTTGAAAAACAAAAGAAAGGCAAAAAACGGATGATGCTGGAAGGCAAAGTGAATATACCGCAGGATGTGTTTTTGAAGATATTAAAGAAATAAACCGCCTTGAATGGCGGTTTATTGTTGGCAGTTGAAAAAACTCCAGTTTCTGTTAAAATCTTAAGAAAGGCAGCACAAGGAAGCCGATCATGCTTAAAACGACAAAAGCAGCCACAATAATCCAAAATATCCGTAAAGATTTTTTGTGTCTGGCGAGCATAAATGTAAAATATTACTTTTTTGTATTGTATCACAAATGGAGGTAATAAAAAAGATTTTAAGCTCAAAGATTTTTTTATTTTTTTTGTTGCTGGCCGTAATTTGGGTCGGTTTAGTTTCGATTAAGGCATATTATAAAAAATCACAGCTGGATCAGGAGGTTACTTCTTTAAAAAGTGAAATAGGAAAGCTAGACCAGCAGGATCAAGACTTGAGTCAGCTGATAAAATATTTTAATAATCAGAATTATTTGGAGAAAGAAGCAAAAGATAAATTAAATTTAAAAAAAAGCGATGAAAACGTGGTCATGGTGCCCGAAGGTCAGCTGAATGAAGAAGCCGACGCTAGTCAGGAATTATTTTCAACCAAGACTAATGGTATTTCGAATAATAGCCAGCCGGCAAGAGATGCAGAAAATAATTTGGTCAAGTGGTGGAAATATTTGTTTGGGAGGTAGCAATGTAAAAAGTTGACGCGAAGACGCGCTTAGCGGGTCGAAGTGCGGGTGTAGTACAATGGTAGTACGCGACCTTCCCAAGGTTGGGACGTGGGTTCGATTCCCATCACCCGCTCAAAAATTAGTTTGTAGTTTTTAGTTTATAACCAATATTTTATAAAAAATGGATAGAAATTATCAGATCACTGAGGATCAAAAGAAATCAAAATCCTCTCCTTTGATTAGTTTACTAAATAAGGGTTCTTGGATTTTATTCGTATTGGCTTTGATTGTAAACTTGTGGCTAATATTCATTAATACAAATCATTATGATCCGATCAATCTTTGGGTTTTATATCTGATTTTTACAGTTCCATTGCTTATAATAGCCGCCATTTTAAAAATAGTAATTTCTTGGGCTATAAAAAAATCGAATGCATGGAAGGAAATTTTATTAGTCATAATCCTTTTTTTCTTTTCTCCCATTGCCGTTTATTTTAGCGCGAAACCTTTTTATAATAATTCTCTTCATGACGAATGGCTTTCTCATAGTTTATTTGAAATAGACATGAATATCCGATCATATTATCAGGATTATAAGTCGATACCCGACGACTCGGATAAAATTTTGGATATGATTTCCACTTACACCGAGAGCTCAGATTATAAAAAAGATTTGGACAGCGGTGAAATAAAATATGAAAAAATTGATGACAGCCATTTTAGATTATGCGGAAATTTTAAGAGTAAAAGCCAGGGATTCACGGGTTATAAAACCTATCAGGAGGTAGGAAGAGCAATTCATAACTACCACAATGCTGAATTTTATTGTTGGCTAGAAGATGCTGAAGATATACATATTTAAAAATTTTTTGTATAATATTATTATTTATAAAACAATGGAACGAACACTAATTAGCGAAGTCAGTCAAAATATTAATAAAGAAGTTTTAATCCAAGGCCGCGTCATTAATTTAAGAAAAATGGGCGGGATTTCTTTTGCGCTGGTTCAGGATTATTCGGGCGCCATTCAGACGGTTTGGGAAAAAGGAGCGGAAACAAAAATGGGTGATGCGGTGGAAATTGTTGGCTCTGTTCGTCAAGATGAGCGGGCTAAGGGCGGCTATGAAATTGTCGGCAAAGAAATAAAAGTTGTCGCCACTAGCATTGAAGAATATCCGTTCGATCTGTCAAAAAGCATTTTGCATCTGCAGTTAAACACCCTGCTTGACAGGCGCGTTCTCTCGTTACGCCATCCCAGCGTTCAGGCAATTTTTAAACTCTACGACATTTTGCTTAAAGCGTATGAGCAGGTGATGCGCCAGGAAGGTTTTACAGAAATCAAGACGCCAAAGCTTCTGGAGGCAGCTTCGGAAGGCGGCGCCAATTTTTTCAAAATCCAGTATTTTGATAAAAGCGCATATTTGGCCCAGAGTCCGCAATTTTATAAACAAATTATGGTTGGCGTTTTTGAGCGGGTTTTTGAAATCGGTTCGGTCTTTCGCGCCGAGCCGCATTTTACCACGCGTCACGTCAACGAATTTATTAGTTTGGATGCGGAAATGGGTTTTATTGAAAGTTTTCGTGATGTCACGGCCATGCTGACAAATGTTTTGCGTAAAATTTTTGAGATGCTTGACGAAGAAGGTGCCCAACATCTGAAATTACATGATGCCAAAATTTCTAAAGTTCCAGAAGAAATTCCACATTTGAAATTAGCCGAGATAAAAGAAATCATCGCCAAAAAATATAAATACAACGTGTCCGAAGACACTGATATTGACCCGGAAGGGGAACGGCTGGCATCGCAATACGCCAAAGAAGAATTCGATTCGGATTTTATCTTTATCACTCATTATCCCTGGAAATTTCGGCCGTTTTACACCATGCCCAGCCGCGAAAATCCGGAAGAAACATATGGTTTTGATTTGATTTTTAAAGGCACGGAATTGGTCACGGGCAGTCAGCGGATTCATATGTACGAAGAGCTTATAGCCAATATGAAAAAAAGAGGAATCAAAAGCGACAACTTGGAGTTTTATTTAGAAGTATTTAAATTCGCGATGCCACCGCACGGCGGCTGGGGTATGGGCTCGGAGCGACTAATCCAGCAGGTTTTGGGGTTGAAGAACGTCAAAGAAGCGGTGTTGTTTCCGAGAGATTTAAAGAGGTTGAGTCCATAAAAGTTTTATTATATTGTTCGCGCATGTCGAGGACTAATCTATGTGCCAAAATTTATTTTCTCCACAAGGTCGAAAAATAAATTTTGGGCGCTAGTTAAATTAAGCCGGGATAGCTCAGCGGCAGACCTGCCCGCCATCGCCTAAGCCGAGGTAGCTCAATGGCAGAGCAACGGTATCGTAAACCGTAGGTTGGAGGTTCAACTCCTCTCCTCGGCTCATCGGCTCAGGTTTTGGCAGGCGGGGCAGGGCTTTTCCCGCTTGGCGGGATAAACTCCAAACTCAGGTCGCTTGTCCCGTTAAATGACCCAATATTTAACGGGGTGAAAGTTCAAGTTTCACTCCCGGCTCGCTTATTTTTAGGGCAATATGATTGCCTTTTTATTGTTTTTTTGAAATTTTTGTGATACGATAGGCGTATAAAATTATGAATGAACTTACTGAAGTTAAGAAAAAACTTAACGATTTAACCGACCGCGTCCAAAAGCTCGCGGACCGTCTTTGAATTAGTTAAAAAAGCTAAAAAAATAGCCGAAATTGAAAAACAAATGGCTGAGCCGTCCTTTTGGCAGCAGCAGGAAAAGGCTAAAAAATTTAACCAAGAATTGTCGGAGTTGAAACAAGAAAAGGAGAGATGGGAAGAAATTAATCTGGAACTAGAAATTTTGCGAGAAGAAGCTGCAAAACCGGACGAAACGGAAGAAAAAAAATTGCAGGAGTTGATAAAAAAACTCGAAGTTCTTGAGAGAAAAATTGGGCAGGAAGAGTCTAATGCATTTTTTTCGGGGCCCTACGACAAAAATTCGGCTTTACTTTCGATTTATAGCGGCGCAGGGGGGACAGAAGCGCAAGATTGGGCCGAAATGCTGCTACGTATGTATCTGCGCTATGGCGAGCAGCACGGACTCAAACCAAAAGTTTTACACATTCACGAAGGCCAAGAGGCCGGCATAAAGAATGCGACGATAGAATTTAACGCTCAGTATGGCTACGGAACACTGAAGGGCGAATCGGGTGTGCATCGGCTGGTGCGGCTTTCTCCTTTTAACGCTAATAATTTGCGGCATACCTCGTTTGCCCTGGTTGAAGTTTTGCCGGAGATGGAAGACGTGGAAGATGTTAAAATTAAACCCGAAGATTTGCGAATTGACACTTACCGTTCTTCCGGCCCGGGTGGCCAATACGTCAATAAAACCGAATCTGCCGTGCGCATAACGCATCTGCCGACCGGTTTGATGGCAGCGTGTCAGTCGGAACGTTCGCAGGGTGCCAACAAGGAGACCGCAATGAAAATGCTGGTGAGTCGGCTTTATCAGCTGGAATTAAAGAAACAACAAAAAGAAATTGCCGGTCTGCGTGCCGATATTCAGACTTCCGAGGGAACGGCCGAGTGGGGTTCTCAAATCAGAAATTATGTTTTGCATCCCTACAAACTTGTGAAGGACTTGCGCACCGGTATAGAATCAAAAGAGCCGGATAAGGTGCTGGATGGGGCATTGGATGAGTTCGTTGAAGCTGAAATCGCTAATCTGCACGAATATGGGCACGAATAGCACGAATAGCACGAATAAGATTATTTATCCAGAATTAAGCTATATATTAATGGGGGTTTTGTTTGAAGTTTATAATAAACTTGGGACAAAATATCAGGAAAAACACTATCAAAAAGCTGTTGAGATAAAATTAAAAGAATTAAAAATACCATATCAACGTGAGGCTCGATTAGTTATTAAATTTGGAGAAGAAGATTTAGGTGAATTTTTCGTAGATTTTATTATTGATGGAAAAATTCTTTTAGAACTGAAAAAAGTTTGGAAGATTACAGCTGACGATATTAAGCAGGCATTAAGATATTTAAAGGCGGCCGAACTAAAATTAGGTATTATCGTAAATTTTCGACATAAACGACTTGAATACCGCCGTGTTTTAAATTAGTGAAATTTGCGTCCAAATTCGTGTCTATTTGTGATATATGATAATTTTCCAAAATGTTTCCAAAATTTATGATGGTTGCACAGCGCTTGACAGGGTGAATTTCACGATAAAGCCAAAAGAATTTGTTTCCTTGGCCGGTCCTTCTGGTGCGGGTAAATCGACTGTTTTGAAGTTATTAATCGGAGAGGAAAGGCCGACCAAAGGCAAGGTTTTATTGGATAAACAGAACGTCCATTTAATAAAAGAAAACGACATGCCGATTTTACGGCGAAAAATCGGCATGGTTTTTCAGGATTTTCGTTTGTTGCCCGACCGCACGGCTTATGAAAATGTGGCTTTTGCCATGCAGGTCGTTGGCGCCCCTGATAAAGAAATCGACCAAGACGTGCCCCAGCTTTTGGAACTGGTCGGCTTGTCGGACAAATTGAGCCAATTTCCGCACCAGCTTTCTGGCGGCGAAAAACAGCGCGTCGCCATCGCTCGAGCCCTGATCCATCGTCCCTCTGTCATTTTGGCGGATGAGCCAACCGGCAATTTGGATTTACTTAATACCTGGGACATTGTGCGGCTGCTGCTTAAAATTAACGAGCTAGGCACAACCATTATTTTGGCCACGCATGACCGGGAAGTAATTAATAATATAAGCCGTCGGGTCATTACTTTGGATAAAGGAAGAATCATTCGGGACGAGGAAAATGGCCGCTATATTTTATAAAAACATTTTAATTTAATGGCAACATCAAAAACAATTCTTCGCATAATTAAATCCGGTTGGCAGAGCTTTGTGCGCAATTACTGGTTGACCACTGCGACCGTGGCCATTATGATTTTGGCGCTGATGGGAATTGCCGGTTTGGCGTTATTTAGCGTGATGACTCAGGCGGTCGTGCAAAATTTACAAAATCGGGTGGATATCAGCGTTTATTTTAACGGCGATACCGATGAAGCAAAAATTTTAAGTGTCAGGCAAGAACTGGTGGGACTAGATGAAGTTAAAAGCGTTGATTATGTTTCACAAGATCAGGCGCTCGCAAGCTTTCGCGAAAAACATAAAGACAGCCCCGTGCTGCTGCAAAGTCTGCAGGAACTCGACCAAAATCCCCTGGAAGCAAGCTTAAACATAAAAGCAAATCTCGCATCGCAGTACGAAGCCATTGCCAATTATCTGTCGCAGGATAGATTTCAGGGTATAATTGATAAAATAAATTACAAACAAAATCAAGAAATAATTACTCGCTTGACTAGACTGACCGGCAACATTCAAAACGGGGGATTAATCGTTTCTTTATTTTTGGGACTGCTAGCTATTTTGGTTTCGTTTAATACGATTCGGCTAACCATGTATAACTGGCGCGACGAAATTTCGGTGATGAGGCTGGTTGGCGCCAGCAATTGGTTCATCCGCGGTCCGTTTTTAATTGAAGGAATAATTTATGGCGTGGTGGCGGGCGCGGTCACACTTTTGCTGGTTTATCCTATTTTGTTTTTTATTTCTCCCAAGGTGACTAATTTCCTGCCTGGCGTTGACCTGCTTTATTTTTATCAGGTAAATTTCTGGCAGTTTGTGCTGTTGCTTATGGGCATTGGCGTGGCACTGGGCGGCGTTTCTAGCTTAATTGCGATAAGAAGATATCTAAAAGCGTAAATAGATTCTTGGGCATTAAAAATTACGGCGATTTTTTTGCTGCTTATTGGTGAGACTGCCTCTATTATTATTGAAGTAAGTTTGGCTAGACGCTATTCTTTAACCCAACCATTTTTAGGTTTATTTTTAAAAGGATTTTTAGTGATGATATTGGCTGGCGCTTTTTTGGTCACCGGGTACATGCTAGGTTTTAGATCATTTAAAAACATCTGGATAGTCAGCGTCATTTCACTTGCGACAATTCTGATTACTGAGCCGATTATTGATTATTTAATTTTTCGCCAACTACCCACTACTGGAGCGCTAATTGGATTAGTTTTGGCGGTAGCTGGATTCGCTTTTGCGGTATTTTATAAATAACCTTTGCGGGATCGTCTAATGGTAGGACAGCAGACTCTGGATCTGCGAATCTAGGTTCGAATCCTAGTCCCGCAGCCCCCTCATAGCTCTAGGTAAGCATTATTTAGAAAATTATAAATATTAAATCAAATTTATGCCAGGTAGTGAAAATTCGACTATTTATAATTTTCGCTAATCCCTTCATTGTCTGGCATTATAAAATTTGGAAATCGAGCAGATAATTAATGATAAAAAAACTCTTTAATTATCTGTCGAATTTCTACTACCTGGTATGAATAACCAACCCAAAAAAATCCTCATCGTTGAGGACGATCAATTATTATTAAAAATACTGTCGGATGAATTTGAAAAAAATAATTTTCAGGTTTTGCTGGCCGAAGACGGCCAGGAAGGATTGGATAAGGCTCTTTATGAAAAACCGGATTTGATTTTGCTGGATATCGTGATGCCCAAAATGGATGGCTTAACCATGTTGAAAAAACTGCGGGCACAAAAGGAGGGCGCTGCAATTCCGGTTTTGATTTTAACTAATTTGAGCGGTGCTGAAACGATTGAAAAAGGTGTGGCGAGCGGCACTTTTGATTTTTTAGTCAAAGCCAACTGGGAGCTTGGCGATATTGTAAAGAAAGTTAAGGATAAATTAGGAATTAGTTAAATCAAAAGCAATCAAGGTCTTTTTTAGCAGGCATATTTAGCGTCTAAAACGAGTTGACTTATTTTTGAATTAATGCTACCGTATCGGTAGTTGTTTTTTTAAAATCTGAAGAAAACGTCTTGAAAAGGAGGGCTTAAAAATGGAGTTTAATTGGTTAGCGGCGGCAATCACGTTTTTGGCGATGGTAATTGAGGCCTTTATCTCTTACGGAGAGGAGACTTTCTGGCGCAGCCAGCGGCGGAATGTGCGCATGACGTTTTTGTGGAACTGGGCAATAAGTGTCGGAGGTTTCATTATATTGCCCATATTCAACGCCATAATAGTTTCCCAATTAAGGTTGGAATTATGGCTTTATGTCGTCGGTTGTTGTGCCGGTATCCTTATCACATTGTTTCTTTATTGGCTTTGGTGGAAACAAGGAGATGAGAATAAAGGGCACGTCCTTTACTGGGACATAAAGAAGGCAGCCCGCTGGTCTGAAAATGTTACTGTGGCGGGGTGGCTGCATTTCGTTTACATGGTTATTGAAATTATGTTCCTTTTTGTTTATATTTTTTCGCCGATGAGCCAGGCGGTCGTGCTTGTTGTGGGGGGGCTGTTTTTAATTTATGTTATCCTGGTTAACATCCAGGCTAAAGAAATTCAGTACAGCTTTCGTTGGCCGGTCATCGTCGGCGAGTTAGCTGCAGTATTCGTTGTCACAATGGCGAAGCTATAGTTTTTTCTTGCTCTTTGCTTTTTGGGTATTAAAAAGCTCTCTTAGATATATCTAAGAGAGCTTTCCTTTTTTATCCTTACAGGATTTTTTCAAGATTTTTTAACAGAAGCTTCTGATAAGTCAAAAGTAATTGTTTATTGAGAAAGTCGATGCTTTCTTTTTGGGCCAAGATTTTTGAACCTTCAATTAGGCGGCGGCGAAGATTTTCATCGCCAATTAAACGCTCCAGACATATTTTGAATTCATCATCATTTTTTGCTTTCAAGCAATTTTCGTTGTTGCGCAGCCAGCCCTGATAAGTCGGGATGTCGCGTACCAAAATCGGCAAGCCCACGGCTGCGGCTTCCAAAAGCACCATACCTTGATTTTCTTCATAGGAGGGAAAAACAAAAATATCAATGGCATTGAAAGCCGCGCAGATATCATCGACATAGCCGGTAAACTTTACGTTACCAGGCAGGTTTTTTGGCAAGGGTTTAGCCATAAAGGAACTGTAAATTTTGCCAAACCAGATAAATTGATGCTGAGGAAATTTTTTCGCCAGCTCTAGAAAGGTATCGATACCTTTTCGCGGTATAACAAGCCCGACCGTGCCGATAACCAACCCATGGCAATTGAGCTGGCTGCGGCAGGTTTCTCTTTTTTGCGGGTCACGGCAAAAAATTATCGGGTCAACACCGTTAGATTGTACCATTAATTTTTCGGGTGCCAAGCCGTAAGCCGCCACTAGTGATTTTGTATATTCGGACGGGCAAAAGACCAAATCCGCCAGTCCGTAAGCGTATTTTAGGTATTTTTTTATCAGCGGAAAAAAATATTTATTGAACCAAAAAACTTCTTTGGCGTCTTCAGCCGTCACGTGCGACCAGACGATCACCTTTTTGCCCATTCGCTTGGCTTTTTTCATAAGCCATAATGATTTGAGCCAGGGCGTGTTAATTTGTAAAATGCCGCACTCAGACGACCATTTTTCGGTAAACTCTATATTCAGCGAGTGTAGGGTTTTTTTCTGGTTGTTGTAAGAAGAAAGCAAACCCGTACCGATGTTTTTATAAAGAAACCCGCCTAAAAAATGATAAAATTCTAAATAAAGACAAATCTTCACCCCGTTAGAAATTTTATTATCTTCGTTCATATAAATAATATCTTAATTTTTTTATTTAAAGCTTTTTAATTACTCCGCATATTTAAATTTTCTAACAGGGTTCATTTTTTTAGTTGACAGGCTTTAGCGTAGGCTTGCTCCAGTAGTTTAGTCACTGTTTCTCGGGAATAATTCATGGCTTGTGCTCGAGAAGCCTGGCTGAATTCTTTCAGCAATGATTCGTTACTAATAAGCTGCAAAATTTTTTTAGCCAACTCAGACGGGTTATCTGCCTTAACCAAAAAACCATTCACGCCGTCTTTAATAATTTCTATCAGACCTTTTTCGCCTGCCGCCACGATGGGTAAGCCGCAAGACATGGCTTCAAGGACCGAAAGAGGCATGTTTTCGCTTTTGGAAGCCGTGACAAAAATATCGCTGGCTTGCAGAGCTTGAACTAAATTTTCGTCGCGCAAAAGGCCGGTAAAAATAACTTTATTTTTTATACCCAGTTTAGCGGCCAATTTTTCTAATTTTTCCTTTTCTGGACCCTCGCCGACAATCATTAAAGTTAAACCCAACTCTTTTTTTGCCAGCAAGGCAAAGGCTTTTAAAACCTGGTCAATGCTTTTTTCATAACTGATTCGCCCCATGTAGATAATCGATTTTCCTTTAATACCAAATTCTTTTTTTAGATCTTTTTTAGTTTTTTCGTCTGGCGCAGGCACAAAGAAATCAGTTTCAATTGAATTTTGCAAGACTTCAATTGGTTTTTTCAATCCTTTCTGAGCTAAAGCTTGAGCTAAAGAGTGAGAAGGGCTCAATACCAGATCGCAAAAGTTATAAAACATCGCAGTATATTTCCAGGAAAATTTTTTCACCCAATTAAAATCGGCTTTAATATGTTTTAGATAGTGGTCATAGAAAGTGTGATGAGTGCCGACCAGCGGCTTTTTCAGTTTTCTGGCGGCCCAAATCGCTTCCCAGCCGACACCAAAAGGGGTGTGAATATGAATAACGTCGGGTTGAAACTCCTTTAAGCGGCGGAACGCTTTGCCGACGGGCAAAGAAAATCGCTCTCCGCGGTATGCGCCGGCAGGCATGGAGGGCAAAATTACGACATTTATTTTTTCCTCCGCCCAGAAAGATTTACCTTGGGTTTTTTTGCAAACAGTAAAAATCCAAACATCGTGTCCCACCGCCGCCAAGTTTTTTGCCGACTGATAAACGACATTGGCGACGCCGTTGATTTGGGGCGGAAAAGTGTCGCTGAAAATTGCAATTTTCATACCGGGTAGTAGAAATTTGACTATTTATTTAAACTTTTTAAAGCTGCTCGGATCGTAAAAATTTTGGAGCGCGAATTGATTAAAAAAGATTATTAGTATCACAATGCGCTGTCAAATTTTCACTACCCGGCATAAGATTTTTTTCTTTTAAAAAATTATCAACGACCTTTATGATTTTTTCTTGATAGCGGGAAGCTAAAAAATGGGTCGGCTCATCAATTGTCACTAATTTTGAATTTTGTATTTTTTTAGACATTTCATTGGCCTCTTTGTCCGATAAAAAAGAATCTTTACTTGCTTTGATGATTAACGTTGGGCAGGTAATTTGTGTAATCTCTCGGTCAAAGTCAAGAAAGGCGGCTTGCGAAAGCATCCAAAAATTAATAGAGAGGGGCATCGTGGTGTATCCTTTGAAAGTTGAATGCCAATAACCAGATGCTGTGGCTTGATCAAAATAATAATAATTTTTTCTTTTTTGCCACAAAAGGAGCCAAGCCAGTAAATTTAAGAAACCATAGCCCAGCGGTGTTAAAAAATTGATTCCTTTATATCTTAAGGGATTTACATGATTGGTACTGATTAAAACCAGCGCTGCTACCGAATCGGGATATCTAACAGTATAATCCAGCGCAATGAATCCGCCAAAAGAATAGCCGACTAGAATAACTTTAGATAATTTTTCTGTTTCAATAATTTTCTTTAAATCATCGCTAAAAACTGGAATTCTATAGAGGGACCGTTTTTTCGTTTTGTCAGAATGGCCGTGGCCCCGCAAATCTGGCGCTAAACAATTGAATTTTTTTTGGAAAAAGCTTATCGTTTCAGACCAGGTCGTATGATTAGACGAAAGGCCGTGCAGCAGCAACAGTGTTGGCTGGTCATTTAGTGACTGATTTAAAAAATAACAAATATTACCGTTGTCAGTCTGCAGCCATTTTTGTTGAAGTCGCAATTCGTTCATATGCTTAATTCTTTTTTTGTTTTTTGGCGGTGATAAAGAATATAGGCGAGGGCAGAGGTAACGGCAATCGCTATTGAAAGAACGGCAATTTTTTCTAAATAAGAATTGATAGTAACGAAGGCCTGGCCGAAATAATAGCCGACTACCAACAAAATCAATGATTTTAATAGCGTTGCCAAAAAATTAGAAAATATAAATTTATCAAAAGGCATCTTTATTATGCCGGCCGCCACCAGGAATGCGCCGCCCACACCGTGCGACATCTTGCCGATGAAGAGGAGTTTGCTGCCGCGTTTTTCGAATTGTTTTTCCAATGACTCAACCTCACGCTCACCCACGCCGATAAATCGTCCCCACTTATCAATGAATTTTCTGCCCCCATATCGGCCGACGGCGTAATGAAGCACATCTCCTGCTATATCACCCGCCACGATTACGAAATAAGCACCGAAAAAATTTATGTACCCCAACGATGAAAAAAAACCCGCAATTATCGTGATAATCGGTCCTTCAAAAACCGCCAGGGGAAATAAAGCGAAGTATTTGTATTGGAGCAGCCAAACTGTAATTTGGCTTAATGCAAGATTCATTTATGTTGATATTTAGCGGTCGCAAGGTCTTTCCCAATCATAATAAAAAGAGGGTTCTTCGTCAAAAAATTAGGGATTACCCGCTAAAAGTTTTTTTGTAAAAATTCCGCTTCGTCATTTCTTTCGGGATGAAAAATTAGCTCGCATCGACCCGCGGGTAAATTTTGCAAAAAACCTTCTTTATTTTTGACCCAATCCCAGCTGACCAAAAAATCAGAAGAGCCGATTGAGGGTTTATTAAATGAATTTCGGTCTTTCAGCCAAAGCAAAATAAGGATTTTTGAAACAATGCTTTTTAATTTTAGGATGCCTTTTGCGCCAAATCTCAGATAGGGAATCTGGAATTTTTCGCAAAGGCGCAAGGCGATTTTAAAATAGGGAGGGAAAAAATGAATATGCTGGTGTGAGTTAAGGCCGTCTGGATATCGGCCAAAGAGAATCTTAAACTTGATGATTTGTTCCTGCCATGCATGTTCTGTTGTCTCAGATAGGGCTTTGCTTGCCAATAGCCGGGATAAAAAAACAGCCAGACGGGGAGCGACTGCTTTTGTTTCAGTGATTTTTTTTGCTGCGCTTAGATGCAGATCGATTTTGACGTCTGATATTTTAAGAGATTCAATTTCATCTTCCGTTAGACTGCCGTTAATCAGAATTGCCACGCGGTCAATTTTTTTTGCACCGACTAATTTTAAAATATTTTGATTGGCAAGGGGTCCGGCACCAAAATCATCAGCGGCCAAAATTAGCTTCTGTCTCATTTGGTTTGGCGGAATATTCATATTTCTTCAATAAATCATTTACTCTTATTCTGATTAAATCGGCGGCCATATTGAGCGAATCGCTGATTATTTTGATGTGGCTGTTTTGGGGATTTTGCAGGGTAATTGGCAGCTCTTTTGTTTTATAACCAAACTTTTTGGCCAAAAACACAATTTCTGCATCAAAAGCGAACCGATTAATCTTAGCCAGAGCAAAAATTTTCAAGGCGGCTTGACGGGTAAAAACCTTGAAGCCGCATTGAGTGTCTTTAATGGCGCGATCATTGAGAATGACCAGTCTCATGATTCGGAAAACTCTTTCCATCCTTTGGCGGTACCACAGCACCGGTTTTAAGATTTTGACGCCGGGCACAAAACGCGAGGCGATGGCGATATCATAGCCATTTTTTAATTCTGGCAGAAATTTTTCTAGCTCTTCAATCGGAATAGCCAAATCAGCGTCTAGAAACATAATTACTTCATTTTTACTGGCTAAAACTCCGTCTTTCACGGCTTTCCCCTTGCCGCCATTTATTTTGTTATTAATAATTATTAAAGGAATTGAGACTTGAAGTTTTTTTAACTCCTCTAAGGTTTGATCTTGGCTTCCGTCGTTTACCGCGATCAATTCAAAAAAACTAAAATGACTGTTTAGATAATTAAAAACATTATTTAGGTTTTGACGAATAGCTTTTTCTTCGTTGAAACAGGGGACAACTACCGAAATTGATTCTGAGCTCATAGCTAAAATATTACAAATCAAGTATAAATCAAGGGAGTTATGCCCTATCTCTTAGTCTACCTTATTTTTTGTATTTGCTCCAGAGTCTGGACAGTTATTCAGTTATGGTATAATTTAGGCAAAATGGACAAGACGGTTTTCGAAAAATTAGTTGAAGAAGGAATAGCCCTAATTTCTCAGAAATTTTTAAGGAAACTTGAAAATGTGGCGATTGTGGTTGACGATGAACCGAGTGGGGAGCAGCTGAGAAAGTTGAAACTCGGCAAAGGCTATTCATTGTTTGGTTTATATGAGGGCGTGCCCCAAATAAAACGCGGCCCGCACTATGGCATGACCTTACCCGACAAAATCACCATTTTTCAGAAACCGATTGAACAGTTTGCGCAATCCGATGATGATATCAGGCAAATAGTTAAAAATACGGTCTGGCATGAAATTGCGCATCATTTCGGGAGTGATGAGCGACGCGTGAGAGAAGCCGAGGGAAAACGAAAAAGATAATATTAAAATTAAATATAATTAATTAAAAACTTATGAGAACAGAAATCGACGGTCACCCCGTTTATTACGATGATGAAGATGATCACGGGGTTGAGTATTTAAGTCGCAAAATCGATCGCGGCGAAGCCAAGGTGCTTTTTGATTACGCAAAGACCCATGGTACCGCTGAATTTGAAACACAGGGCGGCAAAAATTATTCGCTGGTACATAACAACGAAAAGGGAAATTACGAGATTGTGAAGAGATAGGTGATTTCAGAGAAAACAGCCTGTTAAATGACGGGCTGTTTTTTGGTCTAAAGATAGCATATAATAAAATAAAGATATGGAATATAAATTCCCAAAGGATTTTTTCTGGGGCGCGGCGACTGCGGCTCATCAGGTTGAAGGCGGCAATATTAACGACTGGTCGGAATGGGAGAAACAAAATGCGAATCACTTAGCGCAAATCGCCAATCGAAAGAAATGGCCAGATTCTATTTTAAATAATTATCCAAATCCTCTACAGCCGGAAAATTATATTTCCGGACAGGCCTGCGACCATTATAACCGCTACGAGCAGGATTTTGATATTGCCAAGCAACTTGGCCAAAACGCCCATCGTTTTTCGATTGAATGGTCGCGCGTGCAGCCCCAAGAAGGCAAATTCAATGAAGAGGCGATTGAACATTATCAGAAAGTAATTTTAGTGCTAAAAGCGCGAGGCATAGAGCCATTTATCACGCTGTGGCATTTTACAGACCCAGTTTGGATCAGCAAAGCTGGAGGTTGGGAAAATAAAAAAACAATTGAAAAATTTTTGCTCTATGTCAAAAAAATAACTGATGTATTAGGACCGGAAGTAAAATTTTGGATTCCAATTAACGAACCGAGTGTTTATGCCGGTATGGGTTATATTGTGGGAGCTTTTCCGCCAGGTGTAAAAAACTATAGAAGGGCAAATAAAGTTTTAAAAAATTTAATTAAGGCGCATGTACGGACTTATAAAATAATTCATGAAAAATTAAAAAGAGCTATGGTGGGTAGCACGCACAATCTGCATTATCATGTTTCTTATCGAAAATCGCACCCGCTTGATCAATTAGCAACAAAAATACTGGACTATATTCGCGATACCCGTTCCTTGAACTGGTCCAGAAATTATCAGGATTTCATCGGTTTGAATTATTATTATCGCGATACAATAAAATTTGTTTTTAGCGGCGGACGGTTTGGCTCCATTGACATTAAAAATCCAACTCAAGAAGTTTCCGATTTGGGATGGGATATTTATCCGGAAGGAATTTATTACAGTTTAAAAAAGATAAAAAGATATAAAAAGCCAATTTTTATCACCGAGAATGGGATTGCTGATGCAGCAGATTCAAAACGAGTAAAATTTATAGAAGACAATTTAAAGTGGACCCATAAAGCAATTCAGGAAGGCGCTGATGTGCGCGGCTATTTTTACTGGTCGTTGCTGGATAATTTTGAGTGGGACAAAGGTTTCTGGCCCAGGTTCGGGCTGGTAGAAATTGATTATAAAACATTGGAGCGCAAAATTCGCCCCAGCGCCTGGGAATATGCCAAAATATGTAAAAATAATTCAATAGATGTATGAACTGGTTTTTGTTTGCCATTTTAAGCTGTTTCCTTTACGCGATAGTTACGGTGTTCAATAAGTTTTTATTGGGGCAGCGGGCAACTACGCGGCCGCTGGTTTTTACTTTTTGGCTTGGCGTTTTGAGCGTTTTTAGCTTTGTTCTGGCTCCTTTTGGCTTGGCTTGGCCGGGTTGGAGCGCTTTTTTGTATGATATTTTAGTTGGCGTGCTATATTTTGTTTCAATTTTATATTTTTATGAATTGCTCGATATTAATGAGGCTTCTCGCGCTTCTTCTTTGGTTGGCGGACTGACGCCTATTTTAGTGCTGATTTTTTCTTATTTATTTTTAGCAGAAAAGCTGAGCTCGCCGCAGCTTTTAGCATTTTTCCTTTTGGTGCTTGGCGGACTTTTGATTTCTTTGAAAAGAAGCCGAGGCGAGATTCGTGAAGGGATGAAAGGCTTGCGTTTTCTGGCCTTGACAATTATTCTCGGTGCCATTTATTGGATAATGGCAAAATATGCTTTTGACAGCCAAGGTTTTGTGACTGGTTTTGTCTGGTCGCGCCTGGGATTTGTTTTTGCGGCACTCGCAATTTTGGCCAGACCCATTTGGCGGAAAATGATTTTTGTTTCAGAAAAGCAAGCGACGCCAAAAATTGGCGGACTTTTTGTTTCAAGCAAACTTTTTGCCGCTTTTGGTTCGCTTTTTATCCACCTGGCGCTTACTTATGGCAATGCCGCGCTGGTAAACGCCCTTCAAGGAGTACAGTATGTATTTTTGTTAATTTTTGCGATTATTCTTTCCAAAAAATTTCCCGAGGTGCTGCGAGAAAAATTAAGCGGCGGCATAATTTTACAAAAAATAGTGGCTGTTTTGCTAATTGTTGTCGGTTTGGCGATTTTAGCTTTTTAAAATAAAAAAGTGGCTTATTCAACGTGGGTGTTGAATAGGCCACTCCCGGAACGATCAGGACATAATTTGGCGCAGATGAAGACCGGTTAGCTGCTGGCTCAGTATTTTAAAATCTTCTTTTACGCTGTTGGTCATTAGATTGCCAAGAGGATCTTTCTTCGTCCGTTTTGAAAGACCCAAAAATAGACGCGCCGCTGGACGGGGGTCGTTTTTTTTAAGGTATTGGAATGCTACCTCGCCCGCCTTTAGCAGTATTCTTAATTGGTTTTTTTCCCTGAAAAACACGCTGTTAATTGGTGCATCTTTGCGCGCTTCAAGTGATATACCAAAAATCACACGGTTCGCCTCAAGTGCTCCAATTGCATTGGTTATCGTTCGTTGGTCATAATTGGTCATATTTTCCTCCTTTTATATTTGGTAAGAGCTAATGGCATATTTTAGAAAAAAAAATGAATTTTGTCAAGCCAAAAAAGAAAAAATTTTGGATAGTCCTTCTGGTGGTATTTATAATCATTGCCGCTTTTTTTATCTTTTTGCTTCGTCGACCTTCGGGCACGACCGACAAGATTGAATGGGATGTCGCTTTCTCAAAATATTTTACTCAAAAAATGGATTTGGATTGGAAGGAAACTTATCTGGCTATTTTGGATGAATTAAAGCCGAAAACTTTGCGTTTACCGATCTATTGGGAAGACATTGAGCCGCAATCGGGCATTTACAATTTTGTTGATTACGATTGGATGGTCGGGCAAGCTGCGCAAAAAAATGTTAAACTGATATTAGTGATCGGCCGCAAATTGCCTCGCTGGCCTGAATGTCATATTCCTTCCTGGGCCGCTCCGCTCAATGCTGTCTCGCAGCAAACAATGCTATTAAAAACAATTCCCGAGATAGTTAATCATTTTAAAAATTTAAACAATCTATATTTGTGGCAGGTAGAAAATGAACCTTTTTTGCCATTTGGGGAGTGTTCGCTAATGGGCAGTGATTTTCTAGATAAAGAAATCGCGGCCGTGCGCGCCTCTGATCCAGCGCATCAGATCATGATAACAGATAGCGGAGAACTTAGTACCTGGTTTGGCGCGGCCAAGCGAGCCGATATTTTTGGCACCACTATGTATCGCGTCGTCTGGAACAGCTGGCTTGGTTATTATAAATATCCCTTGCCGCCGCAATTTTTCTGGCTGAAAGCTAATTTAATCCATCTTTTTTATCCTCAAAAGCCAATTGTTGTCTCAGAATTACAGGGCGAACCCTGGGCTCATACGATGCCCTACGAAACTTCGCTGGATGAGCAATTTAAATCGATGAACATGCAGCAATTTATTGAAAATATCAATTATGCCAAACAGGTCGGCTTCCCACAGGTTTATATGTGGGGGGCAGAGTGGTGGTATTGGCTGAAAATAAAACATAATCAGCCGGAAATTTGGGAGGCGGCGAAATCTGTTATTAACACTCAATAAATTAAAAATTATGCCAGGTAGTGAAAACTCGACAGTTAAGAGTTTATAAAAATCCGTAGATAAAAATTTGTTTTTATTATCTGGCGAGTATGGAAATATAATAAAAAAGAAATCTTATAATAATTAATAATCTAGATTATTAATTATTAGTCGAATTTCTACTACCTGGTATGTATTATCTTGGTTTTGATATCGGCGGCTCAATTGTTAAGGCCGTCCTTATTAGAGAGAAAAAAATTATTAAATCAAAGATTGCTGATTTACCAGATTCATTAGCGGGATTGTTGGCTTGGCTAAACGAAACCAAGCAAGAATTAATCGCGGGTATCGAAAAAGAAATCGCGGGCGTAGGTTTTGCGGTGGCCGGTGTTTTGAATACGGAGCGCTCAAAGATGCTCAAAAGTCCCAACATTAATTTTCTAGACGGGCAGCCCCTGGGGGAGCTGTTTCAATCTATTGTCCAGCCATATCCGATAAAAATAGAACACGATGCTCATTGTTTTTTGGTAGCTGAAGCAGATGTCGGTCTGGTGAAAAATTTAAAAAATGTTTTTTATCTGACAATCGGTACGGGCATCGGCGGCGCCTGGATGGTTGATGGAAAAATTTGTTATGGAGCGCACGGCTCAGCGGGAGAAGTAGGCCATACCATAGTTGATATTCAAAATAAATATGATTTGGAAGATATTGCCGCCAATAAACTTATTAAACGTGAACTGGGAATCGGCTCAATTGAAGCGCTAAAACGGGCGCGGGAGGGAGATAAAGAGTGTCAAGATATTTTTAAAAAAGTCGGTAAAAATCTTGGCGTTGGGTTAGCTAATATCATTAATATTTTTGATCCAGAAGTAATTGTATTAAACGGCGGCATCAGCGAAGCGCAGGATTTAATTTTACCCGCCATTGAAGAGGAAATTGAAGAATTCGTTGTCTCGCCCGCCGCCCGGGAAACAAAAATTTTATTTAGCCAACTTGGTTTGGAAGGCGGGGCGCTGGGCGCGGCTTTGCTTTTTGAAGCAGACATTAAATAGCGTTTTTAATTAACAATTTGATAATTAAGGAGGGCAATAAGCCCTTTAACCCTAAAGAATTTTCGCGACATAACAATATCGGACCAAGACAGCAGCCGTAGGCAATTTCGCCGATAGCCAGGGGTTGACCCCGTTAGAAGTTCAGACAAACAAAATTTTATTGCCAACAACAGGAAGGGTGAATTCACCTAACGGCTTTCTTTGTAGCCATCTATTAATTTATTTAAAACTTCTAACGGGGCGAGACGAGGTAAGACAAAGTAGCTAAATTAAAATAAAGCCCGATACTTAGAGTTAGAACATAACTTTGGGGTTGACTAGGGCTGTTTGGTTTGTTAAAATAAGGAGCATCTTATGGAGAATAATAAGTTAAAAATCTACTTAGATTTCGCAGCCACGACCCCGCTTGACCCCGAAGTTTTTGAAGTTATGAAACGATATTTTTCTGAAAAATATGGCAATGCTTCTTCAATTCACCAATTTGGTCAAGAGTCGCAGGAGGGTATCATAAAAGCCCGACATCAAGTAGCTGATTTTTTAGGTTGCCAGGCTGAAGAAATTATTTTTACCAGCGGCGCGACCGAAGGCAACAATACAGTGATAAAAGGGATTGGCGGTAGCAAAAAATTAGCGGATACTTTGGGCACTAAGCCTCATATTATTGTTTCTAAAATTGAACACGAATGCATAATGGCTTCCAGCGAAAGATTGGAGCAGGAAGGTACAGCCGAGGTTACTTATTTGCCAGTGAACCGCGAAGGTTTAGTCGATAGCGCTGAGCTTCGAAATAATATTAAAGCTAACACCGTATTAGTTTCCGTAATGTATGTGAACAATGAAATTGGCACGATCCAGCCGATCGAAGAGATCGGGCGCCTGCTCAAAGAAATTAACAAAGACCGAAAAAATAAAATTTATTTTCATACCGATGCCGCCCAAGCCATAAATTATTTAGATTGTAATATTCAAAAATTAGGTGTGGATTTAATGACTCTCTCGGCCCATAAATTTTACGGACCCAAAGGCGCGGGAGCGCTCTTTGTCCGCCAAGGTACACCGCTGACGCGTTTTATGGACGGAGGGGAACAGGAGTTTAAGTTGCGAGCCGGCACTCACAATTCCCCCGGAATAGTGGGTCTGGGAGCGGCGATCGCCAAAGTTTTAAATCAGCGCAGCAGCGAAACAAAAAAATTGAGAGATAAATTAATAGAAGGAGTTTTGGACAGAATCTCCGGAGTGCGCCTTAACGGTTCACATGATATTCGAGTTGATAATAATGTCAACTTCCGCTTTGAAGGCGTTGAGGGTGAATCAATTGTTATTGCGCTGGATTTGGAAGGAATCGCTGTTTCGACTGGTTCGGCCTGCGCGGCCAGATCTCTTTCGCCTTCGCATGTTTTGCTGGCTTTGGGGTTCAATCATTTGGAAACACATAGTTCTGTTCGCTTTAGCCTGGGTCGCTATACCACCGAAAAGGAAATTGACAGAGTGCTGGATGTTTTGCCAAAAATCATTGAAAAGCTGAGAAATATCAGCGGCAATCTTGAAACCACGGTGCCCGTGGAAAGAGGAAAATTGCCAAAGGATTTTGGTTGCTGATTTAATTTAAATTTTTAAAGAATTTATGTATACCCAAAAAGTAATTGAACATTTTCAAAAACCCCACAATTTAGGCAAGATGAAAAACCCCAGCGCCGTGGGCGAAGTTGGCAATCCTGTCTGCGGCGATTTGATGAGAATTTATCTTAAGGTTAAAAAAAACAAAAATGGAGATTCTATAATCGACGATATTAAATTTGAGACCTTGGGTTGCGTCGCTGCGATTGCCACCTCTTCCATGATTACAGAGTTGGCTAAGGGAAAAACTTTTTCTGAAGCGATGAAAATCAAATTTTCCGATGTAGAAAAATCTTTGGGTTCCCTGCCGCCGGTGAAAAAACACTGCGCTGATTTAGCGGTCAGAGCGCTGCGGGCAGCGATTGAGAATTACAAAAAGAAAGATGCGTAGAAATAAATTTATGCCAGGTAGTGAAAATTTGACAGGGTTTATTATATTATCAATCATTGTCAGTTTTGCCTGGCTATAAAAAAAGAACAAGTAGAAAATTAGAAGTTAGAAATTAAATTCATAATATGAATTTAATTTAAGTCAAATTTCTACTACCTGGTATGGATAGCAATCAAAGACAATTTATTACCATCGTCGTCGTTATCGCTTTCATAACTTCGGCTGTCGCCGGCTTTGTTGCCGGCGGAATTGGCGCGACTTTTTTGCCAAAATTGCAACCCGCTTCGATTGCTAATCAAGCCAGCCAATCAGCAAATTTGTCCGGTACGACCCCGCAGGAAGAACATGTTGTTCAGGTTGTAAAAGATGCTTCTCCGGCCGTTGTTTCAATCATTATCAGTAAGGATTTGTCATTGATTCAACAGTACAATCCTTTTAGGGATTTTTTCGGCAATCTTTTTGGCATGCCTCAGCCAACTCTCACGCCCGGTAGCGGCTCGCAACAAACAGAAATTGGCGGCGGCACCGGATTTATCGTTGATCCTAACGGTTTAATTCTAACCAACAAGCACGTGGTTCAGGACTCCCAGGCAGATTATACGGTTTTGACCAATGACGGACAAAAGTATCCGGCTAAAGTTTTGGCCCTTGATCCGGTGCAAGACCTGGCGATTATCAAAATTGATAAAAATAATTTACCCACATTGAAACTCGGTGACTCTGATAAAATTGAAATTGGTCAAACAATTATAGTAATTGGTAACGCTTTGGGGGAATTCAGAAACACGGTTTCGGTTGGTGTGGTTTCGGGCCTGCAGCGCTCCATTACCGCCTCGGATACGTTTGGCACAGTGGCCGAGCAGCTGGATAATGTTATTCAAACCGACGCGGCCATAAATCCCGGCAATTCGGGCGGGCCGCTGCTTAAAATAAACGGAGAAGTCATCGGGATTAATGTCGCCATGGCGCAGGGAGCGCAAAATATCGCCTTCGCTTTGCCAATTAATAAAGCGAAGCGTGATATTGACCAGGTTCAAAAACAGGGGAAAATCACCACTCCTTTTTTGGGGATACGATATACAATAATTATGCCTCAGCTTCAGCAACAAAATAATTTGCCGGTTGATTACGGTGCGCTAATCGCTGGCGGTCAAACCCAAAGCGAGCCGGCGATAACTCCGGGCAGCCCGGCGGCCAGCGCTGGTTTGGTTGAAAATGATATAATATTAGAAGCGGACGGTCAGAAAATAACGACCGATAATCCTTTGTCGCAGATAATTCAAAACCATAACGTTGGCGATACAATTATACTCAAGGTTTTGCATAACGGTCAGGAGAAAACAGTGAGGGTGGTTTTGGGGGAGAGATAAAAAATGGCTCGGGAGGTAATTTCAAAAGCAAAAATTTTACCCAGCGAGAAAAATTTTATTCGCCAAGCCTCCTTGCTCGTCCCGACAATAAGTCGGGACACCATGCCCGCTCGTCGGCTTGAGCGTTTTGAAATTATATCCCTCGCCCTATAAAAATTTTAAGATATGCAAATAGATAAATTTACAATTAAAGCCCAGGAAGCGCTGCGCGATGCTCATAATTTGGCGAGCGAGCGCGGTCAGACCCAGATAGAAATTTTACATCTGGCGCTAGCTTTGGTTTTGCAGGAAGGGGGAATTATTCGAACACTACTGGAAAAGCTTGGCGTCAATTTGACATCCTTGGAAACTGAACTGGAAAAAGAAATAACGCGCCTGCCGCGAATTTTGGGGGAGGTACCATTTGGGCAGGTGATGTTGAGCCCTGAATTGGGAAAATTGATTAATCACGCCAGCAAAGAGGCCAAAAATCTGGACGATGAATATGTTTCGGTCGAGCATTTGCTGCTGTCAATTTTTGAGATCGGCGGCCGGACGAAAGAAATTTTACAGTCATTTAATCTTGATAAGCGCTCAATTTTAAATATTTTGGAAGACGTTCGCGGCGGGCAAAAAATAACCGATGCGGAGCCAGAAAGCAAATATCAGGTAATGGAAAAATACGCGCGAAATTTAACGACCTTAGCTCGGCAGGAAAAATTAGACCCCGTCATTGGTCGCGATGAAGAGATTCGGCGAGTGATGCAGGTTTTAAGCCGCCGGACTAAAAACAACCCCGTGCTAATAGGCGAAGCGGGAGTAGGTAAAACCGCGATTGTCGAGGGTCTGGCCCAGCGCATCGTAGCGGGAGACGTGCCGGAAAGCCTGAAAAGGAAAGAATTAATCGCGCTGGATTTGGGCTCTTTGGTCGCCGGCACTAAATTCCGCGGTGAATTTGAAGACCGAATTAAAGCGGTACTCAAAGAAATTGACCGCTCAGCCGGCCGTTATATTTTGTTTATTGATGAGCTACATACCTTGGTGGGTGCGGGCGCGGCGGAGGGCGCCATTGACGCCTCCAATCTTTTAAAACCGGCGTTGGCCCGCGGCGAACTCCATGCCATTGGTGCCACGACCCTAAAAGAATACCAAAAATATATTGAAAGAGACCCGGCCCTGGCGCGGCGTTTCCAGCCGGTGACGGTTAAGGAACCTTCCATTGAAGACACGGTGGCGATTTTGCGGGGATTGAAAGAAAGATACGAAGTGCATCATGGCGTGAGAATCACCGATTCAGCTATCATTGCGGCCGCTAATTTGAGCGCCCGCTATATTTCTGACAGATTTTTGCCCGACAAAGCCGTCGACTTAATCGATGAAGCAGCCTCGGCGCTGCGCTTGGAAATTGACAGTATGCCGACCGAGCTTGACCAGCAAAAGCGCAAAATCATCCAATTGGAAATCGAAAAACAGGCACTCAAAAAAGAAAAATCAAAGGACGCGCGCTCTCAGCTTTATCAAGTAGAAAAACAATTAGCTAATTTAAAGGAGCAAACCCGCGAAGGGGAATTGCGCTGGAAAACCGAGCACGAAATTATTGTCAAAATCAGCGAGGCGAAAAAAAAGATTGAAAGTTTAAAACAGGAGGCCGATATTGCCGAGCGCGATGGTAATTTACAAAAAGTGGCTGAGATAAGGTACGGCAAAATTCCGGAACAGGAAAAGATAGCCAAAAGCAATCAAAAAAGATTAGTCGAAGTTCAAAAAGACAGGCCATTTTTGAAAGAAGAAATAGGGGAACAGGATATTGCTCGCGTTGTTTCGCGCTGGACTGGCATCCCGGTACAAAAAATGTTGGAAGGCGAAATGGCTAAATTGACGCGTATGGAAGAGGAGCTGCACAATCGCGTGATTGACCAGGAAGAAGCAATAAGAGCGGTTTCTAACGCGGTACGGCGCGCCAGAGCGGGCGTGTCGGAGGAAAAGCGGCCAATCGGCTCTTTCATCTTTTTGGGGCCGACTGGTGTGGGCAAAACGGAACTCGCCAAAGCTCTGGCTGAATTTATGTTTAACGATGAAAATGCCATTGTGCGACTCGATATGTCAGAATACATGGAAAAGCATACGGTGGCGCGCATGATCGGTTCCCCCCCCGGCTACGTTGGTTTTGAAGAAGGCGGGCAGTTGACCGAAGCGATCAGGCGGCGGCCCTACTCGGTGGTGCTGTTTGACGAAATTGAAAAAGCCCATCCGGAAGTTTTTAATGTGTTGCTGCAAATTTTAGATGACGGCCGCTTAACCGATGCTAAGGGGCGCGTGGTTAATTTTAGAAATACCGTCATTGTGATGACTTCAAACGTCGGCAATGAAATTGTCAAACAATATATCTTGGGTTTTTCAGATGAACCGGTGAGGTCGGAAGAACGAGAGATGAAATCGAAAGTGATGGAGGCGCTGAAAAGTCAATTTAAACCAGAATTTTTAAATCGCGTTGATGAAATAATTGTTTTTGACAGTTTAAGTAAAGACGATTTGGCTAAAATTGTTGAGTTACAATTAATTCAGGTGCAAAAACGTTTGGCCGAGAAAAAAATAAAGATTAAAGTGGCGCAAAAAGCCAAAAAATATTTGGCGGATAAAGGCTATGATCCAAGTTACGGCGCCAGGCCCCTAAAACGTCTTATTCAGCAAACTATATTAGACGAGATTGCCAAAAAAATTATTGCCGGAGAAATTAAAGAAGGGGACAGCGTTTCGATTGATACTGATGAGAAGGGCATTATAATAAAAAAATAAATTTGTTAGATGCCAAAAAATAAAAAACCAAATTATCAAAAAATAGTTGGGTTTTGGGTGGCAGTTTTTTTGTTGGGGGGGCTGGCAGGAATTTTGGGCAGTCAGTTACTTCTGCCATGGCTTGCCGGCCACTGGCCTTTTAATAAAATTGGTTGGATTGAAAGGGCTAAAGATTGCACGACAATTATTAACAAGACCGAAAAAATTACCGTGGCTCAAGACCTAGCATATTTAGACGCAATTGGCCGCATATCTAATTCGGTGGTAGGCATCAGAGCCGAAAGAAATTATCGTCTGGTTAATAAAAAACAAGTACCTTTAGCCAAGCCAGAAGTTTTAGCAGAGGGTTCGGGCTTTGTTTTAACAAGTGACGGCCTGGTCGTCACGGCTAATGTTTTAGCTCCGGAAACGGCGACACGTTATACTGTGATTAGAAATAATAAGGAGACAGAGGCGCAGCTTACCAAAAGAGACGAAAAAAATGGCTTGGCTTTTCTTAAAACAAGTGATTCAAATTTGCCGGTAGTAACCTTGGGTGATGTTAATAATTTACAGTTGGGCGAAACAATTTTTTTAGTCGGAATGAACAATTCCACCACCACCCCTTCTCAATTTACCAATATCGGTTTTATTAAAAGTTATGTACCCGAAGTCAACATTAATTTTACCGAAAGTCAACTGGCTAATGGCAGTCCGCTTGTTAATACCAAGGGGGAAGTACTGGGGTTAAATTTAGTTGATAAAGCCGGCAATATTAAAGTTGTGACAGAGGAAAAAATAAGCGCGCTGCTAAAATAGGCAATACAAAAATTATGAAATTATTAGTGACGGGAGGAGTCGGTTTCATAGGCTCCAACCCCTCGACGGGCTCGGGGTAAATTTTTTAAATATGAAACTTTTAATTACTGGTGGCGCGGGCTTTATTGGCTCGAATTTCATTAAATATATTCTGCGAAATCACCCAAATTGGCAGGTGGTGAATTTGGACAGAGTAACTTACGCGGGAAATTTAAACAATCTCAAGGAAATAGAAAAAAGCTCAAATTATAAATTCGTGAGAGGGGATATAGCTAATCCCCCGGATGTTGAAAAAGCGATTGGTCGGGGCGTGGATTGTATAATTAACTACGCGGCTGAGACGCACGTTGATCGTTCAATAATTGAACCGGACGCATTTATTAAGACTGACATTTTGGGCACCTATACCCTACTGGAAGCGGCAAAAAAGCATAATGTCGCACAATATATACAAATTTCAACTGATGAGGTTTTTGGTTCGATTAAGAAGGGCGCATTTAGCGAAAACAGCCCTTTTGAACCTTCCAGCCCCTATGCTGCTTCCAAGGCCGGCGCCGACCATCTTTGCCGCGCTTATTTTAAAACCTATAATTTGCCCGTGATCGTTACTCATTCCTGTAATGTTTTTGGACCAAATCAATATCCGGAAAAAATAATTCCGTTATTTATTACAAATCTTTTGGAAAATAAAATAATTCCGATTTATGGTACGGGCAAACAAATTCGCGAATGGATTTTTATAGAAGACCATTGTCGGGCAATCGAGATGATTATGAAAAAAGGGCAGGCAGGTGAGGTTTATAACATCGGCACGGGCTCCAGCAAGCAAAACATAGAAACTGCCAGATTCATTTTGAAAGAAATGGGATTTGATAAAAAGATGATTGAATATGTTAAAGATCGCTCAGGCCATGATTTTAGATACGCGATAAATTATAAGAAGCTTAAAGGGTTAGGTTGGGAGCCTCGGGTGGGTTGGGATGAAGGATTGTGTCGCACAATAAACTGGTATCAAGAAAATAAAAATTGGTGGAAAAAAATCAAATCGGGAGAATATTTAAAATATTATAAAAAACAATACGGAAAATAGTTTTGTGGGAAAGGCCACTCTATTAAAAAACCCCGATTACCTCGGGGTTTTTTAATAATTGTTGTTGCTATTGTGATATTGGCTGTTGAGGAATTATTGGCGGAACTTGAGGCGGCATCTGAGTCGACGCGGTGGGTTGGCCTGGCGGCCGATAGGTCGATTTTCCAAAAGCCAAAATTGGGTAAAAAATAAAAGGCAAAAAAATGAGGCCCGCAGCGAAACCGCCGCCTTTGCCAAAGTTCTTCGCCAGATTATAAATAACAATGACGCTGAAAACGATATTAA
>Ga0315284_10000323_pt1 | contig 65111 bp, 50 predicted proteins | sample YL17G09_16_MG_FD_203696 | JGI IMG/M metagenome (GOLD analysis project Ga0315284, IMG submission 203696) | Sediment microbial communities from Yellowstone Lake, YNP, Wyoming, USA - YL17G09_16 | ecosystem: Environmental > Aquatic > Freshwater > Lake > Sediment | place: USA: Wyoming | collected...
CCAAAATCGGCTGGCCCAAACGTCACACGCCCGGAGCAGGACGTTCCCGTTCCTAACCAACAGGAAGTCTACTCCCAAACGCACCCGGCCACCCCTCCTTGAGGGGTATTGATATGCTAACAGCCCCATGCAAAGATCAAGTGACCTGATTATGCAGGTTTGTCACCTGCGCTCTTCGTCAAGACCACTACGCCATACGCCGGAAGTTTGATTTCCCCTTTTACTTCTTGTTGAGTCAGGTGCTCGCGCCCGGCCCACGGCAGACGCAAAGTCTGTTCCGTACGGGTGTGATTGATGACGAAGTAGATCTCTTCGCCATCAGCCTTTACCCGTGTGCGTACCTCGACCCCGCTGGGGGTTTGGATGGACCGGATTCCAGCCGTGACCAGGGTGTGATCCATCAGCGCCTGCTGTGAGACTTCGTCCAGGTAGGCCCCAACGTAATAAACCATCCCTCTCCCATACGGATGGACGGCCACCGCAACCTGGTCGTCCAGCCAACCATTGGAGGCGCCGTAGCGCGCGGCCGGGATGGTCAGGTTCGCGTCCAGCAGCCTGAGCCGCTCCGCCCACAACCTGGATGTCCCCTCGAACAAATTTCCCTTCACCGGGATGGGATCGAGCAGGGCGTAATACTCCTCCACTTCCAAACCGGCCAGTTCGGCCAGCGCTCCAGGCTGGCGGGAGGGGAGCAGCGCGTTGAATTCGTCTTTCATGCCAGTGCGCAGGGTCAGAATCAGGTGTCCGCCGTTTTTGACAAATTCCTTCAACTGCGTCACCCGCTTTTCATTCAGGATCAACAGGGCGGGAGCAACGACCAGTTTGTAACCATCCAGCGGCGAATCGGCGGAAACGATATCTACATTCACATTTCGAACGGCCAGCGAGCGGTAATAAAGGTTGAAGTGGGCCACATAATCGAAATCGCTGTGGTGGCGCTGGAATTCGATCGCCCAGCGGCTATCGTAGGAATTCAGCATGGCGACTCTGGCGCTGACTTTTGACCCGGCCAGCAAACCTGAAACGGATTGGATCTGCTTTCCGAGCGTTTGTGCATCTTCGTAAAATGGCCGCGGCTGGCCGGATTGGTCCACCAGGGTGCCATGGTATTGCTCCTGCCCGCCTAAGGCGGAGCGCCATTGCCAGTAGAGGATGGCATCCGCGCCGTGGGCAATGGCATGCCAGGCCATGGCATGTGCCTCGCCCTTGTTGAGTGAGTTGTTTTTTACAGCCCAATTCGTGTGTCCGGGCTGGGTCTCCATCAACCAGAAATTCCGGTGTTTGAAGCCGCGCGTCAGGTCATGGCTTGCGCCGGATTGGAGATAATCGTGGTGACCCGTTCCAACGTACCAATCCCAGGAAGCGAGATCGAGATCAGCAGCCATTTCGTAGTGGTCATATCCTCCGAACCAACCCATGAAATTGTGTGTTGTCCAGACTCCCGCTCGCAGGTGCGGACGCAGCGCCTCCAGTTGAAGTCGCTGAAACTTGCGGTAACTGGCGGTGATGAAGTGCTTGAACTCCAGCATCAGGGCCGGGTGATGGGGTCCCACCGGCAGGGGGATTTGCTCCCAGGCCGAGTAGGTCTGGCTCCAGTATGCAGTGGTCCAGCGCTGGTTGAGCACATCCAGCGAGCCATATTTATCGGCTAGGAACTGCTGGAAAAGGCTCCTGCACCTGTCGCAATAACAGACGCGGTTGTATTCATTGTCAATCTGCCAGCCGATCACATTTGGGTTGTGGCCGAAGTTCTTTCCCATGGCCCGTACGATTCGCAATGTTGCAGTGTGAAACTCGGGAGAGTTAACACAGTAGTGACAACGGTTACCGAACTGGACACGGCCGCCGTTTTCATCCACAGCCAGGAGGTCGGGGTGCTTTTCGACCAGCCAGGCAGGTGGGGCAGCCGTTGGTGTCCCCAGGACGGAGACAATCCCAGCCGCAGCCAGTTTTTCAATCGCCTGCTCAAGCCAGAAGAAGTTGAATTTTCCGGCAGAGGGTTCCATCGAGGACCAGGCGAACTCGGCCATGCGGACGACGGTCAGGCCGGCCTCCTGCATCAGGCGGATATCTTCCGGCCAACGTTCTTCCGGCCAGTGTTCCGGGTAATAGGCGGCGCCGAAATGCAATTTCTGGGAAGGTATTGAATTGTTCATGATAGTAACTCTCCTAATAGACTTGAAAATCAATCACTCAACCTTTGAGCAACCGCTTGATCGTCTGGAGCATCAGGACGGCATGGGCAAGGGACATGGTAGTCTCTTCGAGAGACTCACGCACACCCTGCCGGCGTCCATCAATCGCAGGGCTAATACCGATCTTCGGCAGACCTCCACCCAACGGTTCGAAGCATAGTTTTCGGACATATTTACCTCCAGAGAAAGGTTTCCTAGATCAAAGCCTACGTCTGTGAAAAGGATGCGGTGCATTGGAGCCCAAGATGTTCGGCCAACTCATTCAGACGGGATGCATTGCGCTCAGACATCACTCCATCACGGTTGGGTGGTGAATTGATGATCAGGATGTTGTCCTGGGCAGTGGCGATCTGATAGAGCCGCGCGAGTTCCTTCACGCTCTTCACTTGGGTTTCGCCTGTATTGAAGAACCACTTGTCGTTCAAGCAGATCGTTGATTCAAACGGAAGGTAAAAAAGTTCATCTCCGTGCGAGAAGCGTTTCGGGTCAGGGTCTGCCGGCAGGTAAGGGTCGCCCAATCTGAAATCTGATGGAAAGTAGCGGATGGGGAAGCCCTCTTCCTGCCTGTCTGGCAAGACTTCGTGTGCATCGGGATTGCCTGGAAGGCCGATCGTCCAGTTGACGCCTACGGCACATTGCGGCTGGAGCCGTTTAACCAATGCGTAGACGGCGGGAATGTCCCACTGCTCCCGCTTTTTCACCCAGCCTCCATCCAGCCACAACTCACAAACATGACCGTACTGGGTTAGCAACTCGGTCAGTTGCTTCAACATGTAATCCACGTACTGTTTGTCATTTGCGTACGTGGGTTCATGCCGATCCCACAGCGAATAGTAGAGGCCCAACTGAATTCCTGACTTCCTGCAGGACTCTGCCAGGGCGGCAACGACATCGGTCTTGTTCGGACTGCTCGCGACTCCGTAGTCCGTGCAGGCACTGTCCCAAAGGCAGAAACCGTCGTGGTGCTTGGCTGTCAGTAACGCATACTTCATCCCCCCATTCTGCGCCGTCTGCGCCCACTGGTCCGTATCGATGGCCATAGGCGTGTAACTCGATGGATGCATGGATCCGTCCGTCCATTCCTCATCATGAAATGTGTTGATGCCGAAGTGAATGAACATCCCATACCGTCGCGCGATCATCTGTCGCTGAACGGCGTTGGGCTTGTCTGATGGGCGGATGATTCCATCGCCCATCTCAGTGCTATGTCCCGCATCGCTGGCCGATAAGCTGATCTTAGCGGATTCATCTGCTGTAGTCATGGTCTGCTCCCGAACGCCCAAGGTTTGCGTTAGCGGCGGCGGGGCGGAGTGTGGATTCGCCGTCGATCAGGTGCAACTCGCTGTTGGCCACCAGTAACTCGTCGCGGATGCGCCGGCAGTCGTAGTCCTCCAGGGGATAGGCGCGCGGCAACCAGCTCGGCCGGCCGCGGCAGGGATGCCAGCACGAGTGGTTCCCCAGCTCGTGGCCCGCCGTCACCGCCCGCCAGCCAGCGACCCGCTCATGCAGGTCGGCACGGGCGGCCGGCACGTAGAAGGTCCCGCGCAAGCCGCGATCCGCCAGGCTGGGCGCCACCGTCTCGCGGTGCACAGCCAGTGCGTCGTCGTAGGTCAGGCAGATGAGCGCTGTCATGGCAGCGCCTCAATCCGGATATTGTGGGTGACCGGGACACAAGCCTGCTTGATCGCCTTGAGCAGATCATTGCGCTTGGCCTCACATTCCGCCATGACCTCGGCCGCCGGCTTGCCCTCCCACTCCCAGCCATGCCAGACCTCGTCCTGCTCGATGGTCTGCTTCTGAAAGATCAGGTCATCGATCCGGCGGAACGGGACGGAGAAGGGATTGAGCTGGAAGTCCTCGGCAAGGTTGACGCCCTGAGCCAGCTCCGCGGCGGTGTAGGCATGCCACTCCTCGAGCATGTTCTGGTGGTTCATCCAGGAGACCCGGTAGCGGGGAGCCGTGGCTCCCGTGACCTTCAAGATCATCCGGTTGAAGTCCTGGTTGAACGGGACCAGCGTCATCCCGGAACGGAGCGACCAGTCCTGGTCGATCGGCCCTTCAGCGCAGTAGGGATACCTGGTGCTGGTGAAGGTGAAGGTCCCTTCTTTCTCCGCTTTGAACGTGTGGCTCTGGTCGGTGGCCGCAGTCTTGGCGGCGAGGTCAATGGTGAAGGTCCCCAGACCGCCGTCGAGCCCGAGCGCCTCGAAGAAGCCATAGGCCATCACGACGTGGCCGGCCCACGAGGGATGGACACCGTCGTCCGCGCCGCAGACCGCGTACTCAGCGCCGTATTTCCTGGCGGCCGTGAAGCGGGCAGTGTAGAGGTTCCAGAAGTGGTCCACGAATGGCAGGTTGTTCGCCTCGGCGATGGCCGCCGCCTCTTCTCGCATATACATGAGGCTGGTGTTGAGGCCATCCAACGTGCCCTTGAAATCGGTCACGAACTGCCACGGGGGGAGCTTGCCCAGGCACCCGGGTGACCCCAGCACCACGCGCGCTCCGGCGGTCAGCAGCTTCTTCACGATCACTTCGCTGGCCGCGCGAAACTTCGTCGCGGCCTCCCGGTTGCAGTTCACATAGCCCGCGTCGTTCATGCCATAGCACACCGTGGCGATGGTCGGCTTGAAGTTCAGGCAATCCGAGTCAATCCGTCCGAGGAACTCCTCGGCGGTCTCACCGCCCTTGCCGACATTGCGGACCTCGACTTGCAGGTCTGGCATGCAGACGGTCAGATAGGTTTCGAGCATCCGCGAAAACCGCCGGGCCTCGGTGATCGAATCCCCGATAAGGAGCAGGCGGTCGCCCGCCCGGAAGGCGAATGGGACCTGAGGCGGCAGCGGCGTAGCAGGATAGTATTTCGCGAAGAACGGATCATGCTGATTGGTGGGCATGGTAAAGGAGCCTCCGGATTGGGATGGAGAGGATGAAACGTGGTCCTGCTACCACACAGACTCGCATGAGACCGATCCTGGGGCCAGGCCATCGGCCGCGGCGCTGACGGTGATGGTTCCTGGGTTGAAACCGGTGCGCACCGCCACCCGCATCACGCCGCCCTCGGCCTGAAGTTCCGGGTCACCGGGCGAGTGATAGCCCAGGCCGCGGTCGGGGGTGGCGTAGAAATTGTACGAGCCGCGGTAGGACGCCGGACCGCTCACCGTGAACCGAATGGTGTGGTCCGCATGCGGGCACCACACCCCGGCGGCATCCACCACCGTGACGGTGATGATGGCAACATCGCTGCCGTTGGCGCGCAAGGGGAAGGGAACGCAATCGGGGCCACATACTGCCGGTTCGACCTCGACCTTGAGGTGATGCGGCGCTCCGGCGGTGACCCGTTCGTCCCGGCACACCGGCTGGCCGGCCGCGTCCAGGCCGATGGCGGTCAGGGTACCTGCCTGCCAGGTGACCCAGGGCCAGGTGCAGCGGCGGGTCTTTGCGTCCGGGGTGACCACGCCCAGGCTGGTGCCATTGAGCCGCAACTCCACCGCCGGGCAGTTGCTCCACGCGTCGACATCCTGGATTCCGCTCAGGTTCCAGTGGCTTTGCAGGGCCACACCCGGGCGCTGGGAGAAGGGCACCCACAGGGCATGCTCGAAAATGCGGTACTTCAGTTTGGGGAAGCGGTTGCCGTCCATGGCGCTTGACCCCAGCGAGCGCTGGTTGCTCATGCCGTTGAGGTAGATGGTGTAGCCCTCGCCCTGGGTCTCGGCCAGCATCCAGTCGATCCAACCGCAGGCGGACAGGCCGATGTCCTTCAGGTAGTCGGCGACGAACCACGCCGCCAGCGCCTTCTCGTTGTCGTAGTCAAAGCGGGCTCCGTTCTGGCTCGGCTTCCCGTCCCAGCGGGCGCCATAGACCTCGGTATTGATCGAGGGGGATCCTGCGACCTTCCGGTACGCGTTCGTATAGCCGACGATGATGCGATCGTTCTGATTCCAACCTTCCTTCGGGTAGCTGTCGCGGGTGAGGACGATGCGTGGAGAGAGGGAGTCCCAGCGATCGACCACCGCCTTGGTTGTGATCGGCCAGATGATGGCGCCTTCCTTCGCCAGCCCGTTGTTGGCCTCCCACACTGCGACCGAGGCATGATTGCGGAAGGCGACGATCATCGCCCGGTCGTATTCCGGCTTGTACACGTCTGCCGGTGCGTTGGCGAGCGACCATTCGTTGTCGCCGCTGTTCATGATCGCCAGGATGCCGAGGGAGTCGCAGGCCTCGAGGGTCGGGATCATCGCCGGGACATGCCCGACGCGCAGAGCATTGCCGCCGGCCGCGGCGATCAGGCACATGTCGCGCCATTGCAGGGCGGCGGGCACCGCCGAGCCGAGGGCAGGATAGGCATTGCGGTGGCCGAAGCCGTTCAGCAGGTGCTTCTCGCCGTTGACGTAGCAGAAGTCGGCGTCCCAAGTGATGGTGCGCAGACCGATGTTCCGTTCGACAGCGTCGACCTCGCGCCCGTCCACCAACAACCGCTGGATGACCCGGTGCAGGACCGGCGTGCCGTGGGGGCTGGCATTGGGGAACCACAGCTGGGGACGCTCGATGGCGCCACCGCCCTCGAAAAGGGCCACCTCACCGACGGCGATCGGCTTGGCGTCGCTGAGGTGGAGAACCGTCTTCCCGGCGGGATCGATGAGGGTGGTCTCGAGGGTGGCGGTGACCGCGGTCGCGCCATCGTTGGCCACCTGGGTCTGGTGGCGCACCTCGGCTCGTTCCCGGGTGGCAGAAGTGGTCGCCAGGTAGCTGCCGCAGCGGTCGCAAGCCGCATAGGCATCCAGGGGGATGTGAACCTCGCCGGTGGCAACCAGGCGCACCGGGCATACCAACCCGCCCCAACCCATGCAGAAACCCTCGTAGACGCCGAATCCCGGCCAGGTGAAGAAGCTGCGCTCGGCGTTGCCAACCCGCACGGCGATCACGTTGTCGCCGGGTTGGACGTCATCGGTGATATCCACGGTGAACGGCAGGAAGCCGCCGACGTGGGTCACCTGTCCCGGCTGCGGGACGGCGGTGACGCCGGGCTTGAAGCGGCCGTTGACATAGACCGCCGCGGCGAGGTTGACACCCTCGAAGAACAGGTGCAGTCGGCGCTTGGCGAGACCGGAATCCAGGTACAGGTGCCGCCGGTACCAGCTGACACCGCGGCGGATGGGTGCTTCGCGGGTATTGAGATAGGTGTCGGTGTCATTGAAGCAGTGGAGGATGCCGACCCGCTCCCAAGCGCGGTCATCGGCCTCCGGCCTGGCGAAGCGCAGGTCGTCATCGGCCGCCTGGCCGGGGGCGAAGACCTGGAGGCGCAGGGTTCCCGGCACCGGGCTGCCGTCCCAATGCTTCCACTGCTGGATTTCGAGACGAATGAAGCGGGTCTCGACGTTCAGCTCCCGTTCGAACGAGGCGCCGACCACTCGTTCGATGAAGCCAACCATTCCTGCGGCGTCGGTCACCGTTTTCTCGGTGACCAGGACCGGTTTCATGGTTTGGGCCGGACATGATGTCCAGGTCGTGCCCATCGTGCTGCTGGAGACCGCGAAGCAGACATCCGTCACCTTCGGATCGTCGACGGCGAAGCGCACCGCCGCGATCGGCTTGACCGCACCGAGATCGACTGTGAAGGTCGGCTGCTCGGTGGTTCCACCGACAGCGACCGGCCGATCGGCAGCGAGATCGTCGCGGGTCGGGGCTTCGACGAGGGTGAAGGTCCATGGTTCCTGGCCGAGGTCGATCACCTGCCGTGACGGGGAATCGTCGGTCCGTGCCAGGGTTGCCGCGCAATGGTGAGTCGCTGGTGTTTTCATGGTAGATGTGGTCATGGTAGCCTCCATTGGCTTACATTGAAGCCATTGCGTTCGTAGACGGCACAAGGTTCATGTATTTCTTGGCGTACCGGCATCCGAATTCGCGCAGAGACTTGGAGTTGAAGTGTAAATTATCTCCATTACCCGTCAGTCCATTGGATGTCACACAACCATAGGCAGGTAGACTCTGTTCGAGCTGCCGTAACTGTTGGTTCACAATGCTGAAGTAGTCGTGGCCAGAGCAATCCCGAAGGAAAGCCCCAAGTTCGCCGGCGACTACTGGTATGCCTGTGGCGGATAGTTCCGAGCACAGGCAATTGATCATGTGCTGGAAACGGCGCCCGTAGCCGTTTGCATCCTCCGCATTACAGGAATCGGCCTCGCCTTGGTGCCAGAGGATGCCCTTCAGTGTGCCTTTAAACAAAGTGCGCTTGGTGATGGATACCGCATTCTCATACAGGTCTGCCCCTGGCATCCATCGGCTCAACGGAGTTCCCCCCACAGCGCATGGCACAAGACCTATGGGCGTCAGGTGGGCTTGAATAAGCTCAATGGCGAAGCTCATCCCCAGCCCGACACCGGCTTCGGGCTTGTCTGTGTGCAGCAGCTCCCTGGCGGTGATCCAACGATCCTCACGAAACATAAATATGTGCGGATCCTGCAATGCCTCCACCTCGTCAAACCTCCCGCGGCCAGCCATATTCGACTGGCCCATTAGCAGGAATATGTCGAACTGATCATTCATCTTTAGAACCCTCTGTCTCCTTCTCGGTTTCCTGAATTACCTTCGTGTTTTACAATTTATAAGCGCGTTTGGCCAAGCCAACAGCCAATTCACGCATCATTTCCTGCGCGTCGTCCATATCCACGATGTGCCGTTTCACCAATCCTGCCACCCAGTTTGCGGATGCCCTTCGCCAGACATCGTGCCGGGCGGGGATGGAGCAGAAGGCACGCGTATCGTCGTTGAAGCCGGCGGTGTTATAGAGACCCGACGTCTCCATCACCTGGTCGAAATAGCGGCGCATGCCGTTCAGGCTGTCGTGAAACCACCAGGGCGAACCCAGCCGCAGGGCCGGGTAATGCCCGGCCAGGGTCGCCAATTCTCGGGAGTAGGAGGTCTCGTCGAGGGTGAAAAGGATCATGATCAGGCGCGGTTCGTTGCCGTATTTGTTCAGCAGTGAGTGCAGGTTGCGGGTGTACTCGGTCTGGACGGGGATGTCGCAGCCTTTATCCGGCCCAAAGCAGCGGAAAATCGCCTCGTTGTGGTTACGGTACGAACCCGGATGGATCTGCATCACCAGGCCGTCCTCGCTGCTCATGTGCGCCATTTCCATCAGCATGTGGGCGGTGAAGCGGGCAGCGTCATTGGGCGTGGACTGTCCAATGAGCGCGCGCTGGAAAATTGCGTTGGCTTCGGCTGGGGTCAGCTCAGCGGTGGCAGGCGTCAGGGCAGCGTGGTCGGTGGCGGTGGCACCCAGCGACTTGAAAAATTCCCGGCGCCCTTCCAAGGCCCGGATGTAGGAGGCAAAATCGCCAACATCGATGCCGCTGATTGCGCTGAGTTTATCGATGTTGGCGCGCCACGCTATGCGGGGGGCGTCGATGTTAACTACGCCATCCGGGCGGAATGTTGGCAGGATACGCCCGCCCCAGCCGGAGGCACGCATGGCCTGGTGGTGGGTGAGGTCATCGGTGGCGGCGTCGGTGGTGCACAGGACTTCGATTTTGAAGCGCTCGAACAGGGCGCGGGGAGTGAACTCAGGTGAGCCCAGTTTTTCAGCGATGAGGTCGTAGAGCCGGTCGGCGTTGGATGCAGATGGCTTTTCCGTGATGTCAAACACATCGCTTAGTTCATGGGTCAGCCAGATACCGGAGGGCGTGCCGCGGAAGAGATGGAAATTTTCGCAGAATAGTTTCCAGATTTTGCGATGGTCAGTTTCGACCCTCACTCCCGGTCTCTCTCCCTGAAAGGGAGAGGGGGGAACGCCCAGCCTTTCGAGTGGGATGCCCTGCGAGTACAACATGCGCGTCACGTAGTGGTCGGGGATGATGAACAGGTCGGCGGGGGAGCCGAAGGTTGCGTTTGGGTCGCTGAATAGGCGCGGGTCCACGTGCCCGTGCGGGGAGACGATGGGCAGGGAGGCAACGGCCTCATAAAGGCGGCGGGCCACACTGCGAGTGGACGGATCGGGGGAGAAGAAACGGTCGGGGAAGAGCATGCTCTATAGCTCCTGGATGACAACGAACGCCTGGAGATCGCCCTTGAGTTTGATGCGTCCGGTTACCACCGCGACGCGCGGGTTGAGTTTCCCGTTGAAGACTTTGAGGATGGTCTCGGCTTTGGCGGTCAATGTGGCTGCAGCCTCGCCGTCCCCGGTGAGGAGGCGTACTGCCCCCCGCACCACGCTCAAGCGGTAGATGCCGTCCGGGCCGAAGTCGAATTTGAGAGTGGTGGTCAGGTCGGGCTTTTTGCCATCCAGGCGGCGGGCGACTCCCTCCAGCAGGGACTGGATCCCGGCTCCTTGAACAGGATCAGAGGCGGGGGAGTCGGTTCCGGACGGCGTGGGCGTAGCCTTCGTCGGGGCGGCCGGGCGCGTCCATATCTCCCGCAGCACGTGGGCGGCCAGTTTGGGCGTGCGCATGCGGGTGAAGACGCCCTTGAGGTTCATGCCGCCCACCCTCCAGATGGACTGCACTGCCTGGAAGTCGGCGAAGTTCCAGACGTGCATGCCGATGATGTAATCTTTGCGGGCCGCCACTTCGCAATAGCCGCGGATGAAATCAGCCTGGTATTCCTCGCTCCACATCTGGGCGGGGCGCCCGTGCAGCCCGGCCAGGGTATCGGCCCCGAACTCGCTGACTAGGATGGGCTTCCCGAAGGTCTCGTAGAGCAAGTCGAGTTCCTGGTCGAGGGCGGCAAAAGCCTCTTCGAGCTGCCCGCCCAGTTCGTACCAGCCCCAGTAGCGGTTAATGCACAGCACATCCGTGTCGGCCTGCCACTCGAGCGGCGAACCCATCATGCCGACCAGCGTCACCGGGCGGGTGGGGTCCAGCTCCCGGGTGCGGGCGATGAGGGTACGGAAGAAATCGGTCTTGACCGGGTCGAACGACTGGTCCTCCTGGCCGGTCAGGTGGGCGATGGGTTCCAGCAACCTCGGCTCGTTGGCCACGCTCCACATCACCACGCAGGGATGGTTCTTATCACGTTTCACGAGCTCCTCGATCTGTTGCAGGCACATCTTCAGGCGGACAGCAACGTTCCCGGGATTGTCGAACTGCAGGCTGACGGCCGGGATCTCGTCGATGATCAGGAAGCCCTGGCGGTCCGCCATCAGCATCTCCTCGTCCGAGTACGGGTAATGCGAGGTACGGTAGGAGTTGGCTCCCACCCAGCGCATCAGGTCGTAGTCTTTGACCAGCAGCGGCAGGTTGAGGCCCTTGCCGCTGGCATAGAAATCTTCATGCCGACCGAAGCCCTTGAACATGATCGGCTCCCCGTTGAGCAGGAAATGTTTGCCGCGCACTTCCAGCGTGCGGATGCCGACCGGCAGCGTGTACTCGTCCTGTCCGGCGGTGACGGTCAGGTCGTAGAGGAAAGGATCGGCGGGAGACCAGAAGCGGGCGGAGGGGATGGTCAGGGTTGTTTCGGATACACCATCCTTGAACTCGATCTTGGCCTCGGTCTCTTCCCCGGCCCCTGCCAGGCGCACGCGACCCTGGGCCTGCTGCGCGTTGATCCGGGCGGTCACCTTCACCCGGCCGCTGGCCGCCTCGATCCCGGTGGTGACCGTAATGTCTTCGATGAAAATCTGCGGGACGCTGTACAGCACCACCGGACGGTGGATGCCGGCGAAGGGGTAGAAGTCGAAGGTAGTGTTTGGATAGCCGGAGAAACTGCCGGCAGACGCGCCGCCGATGTTCCCGGACGGGACGCGCGTGGGCGTGAGATGGTTTTCCACCTGGATGGCGACCAGATTCTGGGCGTCGAATTTCACCAGGCCGGTGATGTCGAAAACGAAAGGCAGGTGCCCGCCCGTGTGTTCCCCGGCCTTCCGGCCGTTGACCCACAGCGCGGCCCAGTAGTTCACCGAGCCGACACGGATGAAGATGCGCTGTCCTTTCCAGGAGGACGGGATGTACGTTTTGCGCAGGTACCAGCCCATGCCGAGGTAAGAGAACAGGTCTTCATACTGTTCATTCCAACTGCCGGGCACGGCCATCGGGCGCGCTGAAGGCAGGGCGCTGAAAAAGCCCTGCTTTGCGCCGGTCTCATCGGGGTCGGTCTGAAAGTCCCAGACGCCCGAGAGATCGAGCAGGTTGCGGACCTGGTTTTGCTGTGGGTAGAGCATCGTGTCTCCTTTTCCAGCCGGGCAGATAATCACGACCGGCATGCAGCAAGCGATTGAACATTTCCCAGGCCGCATCAATCGGCATGGAAGAGGCGGGATCGTTGAAAACGGCCTGGAAAGCGAACTCTTTATCTTGCGTCAGCGCGGCTTCGATGATGATTTCCTGGTTTGCACTGTGCTGTGCGATGAGCGGCGCCAGCCCGGGCGGTAACGCGCCCGCCGTCAGCGGTCGGACCTGGTCGCGGCTGAAATGGGCATTGGTCTCGACCACGCGATTCGGGGGCAGGTTGGTGATCTGGCCCCGGTTCTCCAAGTTGACATTGGTGACCAGGTCACCCAGCCCAACCAGCGCCTTGATGATCCCAATGCCTTCCTCGCCGCTGGCCTGGAGGTCGAGCGGCAGGCGCCCGGCCATCAGGTCGCGCGTCTTCTGCAGGCTGGATTTCCAGCGCTCGATGCGCCAACTGACAGGTGTGCGGATGACGCCCCATTTGAACAATGTTTCCGGCGAAAGGATGAAGCCGGGCAAAAATTCCACCAGGTGCCGGTCGCCGGCAGCGGCCAGGATGCCATAACGTTGGAATAAGGCGAACTTGACCTGGTCTTCACAATGGAACCAGTCGTTCCAGCCTTCGACCTCTGCCTGGGTATAAGCCCGCAGCACCCCTGGCCGGGCGATATGCTGGCGCAGCAGTTCGAGCAGGTCGTGCCCCTGCCAGGCGGCCTGGTCCACCCAGGTGAAGTGGTTGATTCCCAGGATGTTGACCCGCACCTCGTCACGAGGCGGCGCTTCCACTCCCAGGCGTTCCCCGGCAATCCGGGCGAGCATCTGCTGCGTGGAAAAGACTTCGTGGCAGCATCCAAAAACTTTGAGCGTGGGCGCAACGCGGGTCAGCGTGCGCGTACAGATGGACATCGGATTGGTATAGTTGATGACCCAGGCTTGTGGACAGTGTTCTGCAATGGCTTCGGCGAATCTGGCGAAGATGAGGGCAGAGCGTAAGCCGCGCACCAGGCCGGTCGCGCCGGCGGTATCGCCGACCGGGAAATACAACCCATATTGCTCGGCGATGGCAATTTCCTCCGCCATCACTTCCAGCGTGCCGGGCTGGATGGAGATGATGACGAAATCTGCTCCAGACAGGGCCTCTGCCAGTGTGGAGGCAACCCGGTAGCGCCAGCGCGAAACCACGCCGGGCTGTTCCTGGAGCCAATTGCCCAGCCGCTCGTTCAGGTGGGCTGCCTGCACGTCAATATCGTAGAGGGCAACCTCGCCGGTCAGTTCCGGGCAGAGTGCAAGGTCAATCATCAGTTTGCGAGCCCAGTCACGGCTGCCGCCGCCAAGATAAGCAAATTTGAGAGCAATTGCGGACACCTATTTCCTCCTCACCACGCTAATTCCCAAAGAACCAAACTCTGTAACACCTCAAAAAAACTGGGGAGCGGGGGGTGTGCGGGCGGCGCGGCGGTGGGCGTGCCCAAGACTGTTGCAATACCCTCGCCAGCCAGCAGTTCAATGGCACGGTCAAGCCAGTCAAAGTTGAATTTTCCCGTTCCGGGTTCCATGGTTGACTAGGCGAACTCGGCCATCCGGACGACCGTAAGCCCGGCTTCCCGCATCAGGCGGATACCTTCCAGCCAGCGTTCCTCCGGCCAGTTTTCCGGGTAATAGGCAGCGCCAAAATGCAATTTCTGGTATGGGTTTGCGGTGTTCATGTTGGTGAAGCCTCTATGGGTTAGGATGCCGGCAGTTCGAAAGTTTGCTCAATCACGGCGAAACCTGTCGGGCGGACCACGCTCAATCGAAGGATGTGATTCCTTGGCGGAATGCCTGTTTCGATTTTCGCTGTCCATGCGGAGGCAGGGACGAGCAACGGCAGGCTGACATCCCCCTGCGAGGCGATGCGCCTGCCATCCGGCGAGGCGAACTCCCAGTGAAGTGTGTAACCACGCAAGGTGTAGGCCGGCAGGTCGCTTTCAATCGGGCCGCGCGTTTTCAAATCTACATGGACAAGACAAGCGCCTTTCATCGTACAGGTGAACCTCATGGCTTCAATCTGCACCGGCGCGTATTCCTGGCGCAACAGCCTCCACGAATCACGCCGCCGGCCATCATCGGCCACCACGCCCATGCCACCGCGGTAATCCCAGAAGGTCGCCGCGGCAACGAAAGGCCTGGAACGGAAGACTGCCATCTGGTCGCGAATCACGCGCTGACGCTGGACATCCGCTTCCGGAGAATCAACCAGCGCGTCTTCAGAGATATAGTAATACTGCGCAGTGTCAATACGGGCCGGGCCTTCAATCCTTTCCCAGTGCGGCGCAAATCCGAACTCGGAAATGATGACGGTCTTTTCCGGCCAGGTGAGATGGATGGTATCCAGCGCGGCCCCGAGGCTGTCTTTTGGCCCATGCCAGGTGCCGAAATATTGGTTCATCATCACGAAATCGGAATGGATGGTCGCGTCACCCCACGGACGGCCAACCAGCAGATGATAGGAGGCAAATCCAACTGGCCGCGTGTGGTCCAGCGATTTGACGTATTCAACCATGTCGCGCACGTAGGCGCGCCCGGCGACCGTATCCGACTCGAGTTCGTTGCCCACGCTCCATGCCCAGACGCAAGGATGGTTGGCCGCCGCGGCGATCATCTCGGCCAGTTGCTGCTTTGCAAGTGCGCGCATGTGTTCATCGGCCATTTGCCCGGCGGTGAGTTGCCACGCAGGGAGTTCGGGGCTGAGCAGGATGCCCTTGCGGTCACAGTAATCGTAGATGTATTCGTGCTGCGGATAATGCACCGGCCGGCCGATGACCATGTTCAGCCTTTTCAGGTCGTCGAACTCGGCGGACATGACTGACTCAGTCTCCGCCAGACCGTAACCGGGCACACTGGCATGGCGGCTCAAGCCTGCCAGCCGCATCGGCTCCCCATTGAGATAAAAATGATCCTCCTTCAACTCCACTTTGCGGACGCCAAAAACGACCTCATCACGGTTCACTTCCCGGCCATTGGCGTGCAGCAGACGCGTTGACCAGCGATACAGGTCGGGATGGTCGAAATGCCAGAGTTTTGGTGCGCTGAGCTTTGCCTCCAGCGGGACGACCGTCGTTTGGCCCGGCGCCAGGTCGAGTGGGAGGGTTGGCGAAACAACCGCTACAGATAGGCCGCCCGCCTCATCCAGAATCTCGGCACTCAAGCGGCCTGTGAACGGCTTGTCGGATGTATTTTGCAGCGTGACGGCGACGGAAATCGAGGCGAGGTCAGCCTGATCCACGCCGGTGAGGTGCGGCTCGGCGATGAGGCGCTGGGCGGCGATAAAGGCCCGGCTGGTCAGGAGCAGTCTCACATCCCGGACGATGCCGCCGTAGTTATTCCAGCCGTAGGAACGCCCTTCATATAAGTGTGCAGGTAGTCGGTCAGTAGAACGCGCATTATCCACTTGAACGGCAATCACGTTTTCGATTCCTGTCCGGAGATGATCAGAGATGATAAATTCAAAGGGCGTGTATCCCCCTTCGTGGGCACCTAAATAATTGCCATTCAGCCAGACATGTGCCAGATAGAAAACAGCATCGAAGCGCAGGCGGAGGTGTGCCTCTTTTGCCTCCGGGGGACAGATGAAGAGGCGGCGGTACCACGCAATGCCCTCGTAGTGGGCGTGGTCTGGCATGACATTCCAGGTGTGCGGGACGGTCACTTCCTGCCAAGTAGAATCGTCGAAATCGGCAGCGATCCAACCCCCTGTTTCGCCAATTTCCTCAGGGTCAATTGCAAAACGCCATGGACCGGTCAGGGGGAGGTGGTCAGGTTGGGGCATGATTGCTTCATCCTTCGCCAGATTGTATTTCGCGCGCCATCGCCCGCCCGGCGGCGCGGATGGCAGCCAGTTTGTATCCCCGGCTCCAGCGATTGACAGGAATGAGGTCGAAGACGCGTCCCTGCACGTGCTGGATCCAGCGCTCCATGCTCAACAGGCAGGTGATCATCCCCCCGCCGCTGCCACCCGCGGCGGCCACGGCGATGACCGGTTTATCAAACAGCAGGCTCTCACCCCGTCCGCGGGTCGCCTCGCAGCGGCGCAGCCGGTCGGTAAAGGCTTTGGCCGATTCGCTCATCTCGCCCCAATAGACCGGCGTCACGAGAACGTAGCCATCTGCCTGCGTTATGCGTGCGTGCAAGCCCTGGAAGTCATCTTCTTCCTGGCAGTGGTGCTCCGGCAGGCAGGTGCCCCAGCCGTCATCGCAAGCGTGGCATTTATCAATTTTCAAGTCATTCAGACGTATCTCTTCCGCCTCGCCTCCCGCGGCGCGAATTCCCTTGGCAGCCGCCGAGGCGCAGGCGGCCGTCAGGCCGGTTTTATTTGGGCTGGAGGAAATCACGAAGATTTTCATCGGGCACCTCTCAAGTTTTCGAGAAGGGCCTTGATATCCATCTTCGGCACACCATGGCGATCACATAACCCGAAAGCAGTGTGGATCGGGCTGCCTTCCACGTTCCAGATCTTGTCATGATGGAGGTTGTCGCGCCATTCGTAGAAATACAGCCCGCGGATCGGATGGCCATATTCATCATCCAGGCGGCGGATGAGGGCCAGGAATTCCTGCATGGCTTCGCCGTAATGGGTGTTGTCGCTTTCAGGAACGATTAATTTCTCACCTTCGCGACGGTAACCCACTGCGGAGGGGAAGCCGGTCTCGGTGAGCAACAACGACTTCCCGGCTTTCTTCAGTTGGTCCAGCAAGAGGCGGAAGCGCAGCTCGTATTCCGCCAGGCGTGCCTTGCGAATGCCCGGGTCGAGCAGGAAACGGCGGCTTTCCTCAAAAGCGCCGAAGGTGAACCAGCCGGCGGCATCCATCGGGTATGAGTTAACCCCGACGATATCGCAAGCCTCCACGACCGGCTCAACCCAATCGAGGAAATTACCTGTTTTATCGAAAACGATGCCTTCCATGGCATAGGTGAGCAGGGTCGAAAAACCATGTTCATCCAGCCATGCGCGGTAGGCTGTGAGCAGGTTGGCTAGATTGTGGGCCAGGCCAGGAGTGAATTTTTTCTTCCCGGGTTCGTCGCCGCCCTCGCGCACTTCGTTACCCACGCAGATTGCTTCCAGCCGGACTCCCAGTTGGTGATAGGCTTCCAGTTCCTCCAGACGCAGTTGGGAATGCCAGTCTGCGGCCAGCTCTCGCCCGGCGACGTGCATCCCGGCCAGCAGGCTCAATCTGTGTTGTTTGAGGGCCGGGGCTGCCCTTTGTGCGTAACTGAAATTGTAACTGCGGATCGAGCGCAGACCGCTCTGGGCTGCCAGCGGGATCTGCTGCTCAACGGTTATGCTGTCTCCCTCGTGGATCCATGCTCCGACGATCATTTGGTCACCTCGCTGATATCTACTTCCAGCAGGTCGGGATTTGTCCCGGCCTGGGTCAAGGGGATGTATGCTTCCATGATGTTGTGGCGGGGATAGTCGCCGCCAGCCTGCCCGAAGCGCGCCTGCCAGCGGCTAAAATTGTATACCAGATGGTCACCGTCGCCGATAAGCGGCTTGAGCCACTTGCGTAAGACCGGGTCCACCGGCCCGCCGCAGAAACACTCGTAGTGCAGCCGGTAGAACTCCGGAACGACAAGCCAAACTCCGTCGCCGTCAGGGATGGCGGTGATTTCCCGGATATTTTCAAGATCCGAGCCGGGGGGTGCCAGCCGCGGCGGCAGGACACAGGTTGCCCCCTCGGCTACGCAGCGCTGGACCGCGGCAAAGGTTTCCGCGCTGATGGTGACGCCGGTCAGGAGGATGAGACGCAGGCCGGCCAGCGTCTCGTAACGGACCTCATGGTCGTAGACCGCCATGTTGTGCAGAGGCACGAACAGGGTCCGGCTGCCGAAACGGCGCGCTTCCCACTGGTGGGAGGCAGAGTCGCTGCGCACGAAGCCGTGCGATAGCAGGCTCCAGATGTTTAACCATTCGGAATTCTCTGGACCCGCGGGTACATGCCCGTAGAGCGGGCCGGGGTATTCCCCTAAATAATGCTGGCGCTCGTCGAAACAGGTATCGTCAAAACGCAGGATGGCGATCTCCGGTCGGAAGTCGCGCCAGGTGTAGGGGCGGGGATGGGCCGGAATGTATTCACGCAGGAATTTTTTGTAAGCCGCCTCGATATCCCGTCCAACCGGATGATCGTTGGAGTAAGCCGCGCCGCCTTCGACGTAGACCTGGTCCGCGCCGGACCAATAGGCGAGCAGCAGGGCCGAGCGGAAACGCTCGACCGAATGGCCGATGGCCTCGTTGTGCCACCAGTAATCCACATCGATCCAGAAACCGGTGTTGTACTGGCGCGCCGCGCCCATGGCGACTGCCAGCATGATCGGGCCGCACGTCTCCTTGAGAATTTTCGGGCTGATGGTCAACCCGGCGCGGGCGGCAGTATGCATCATGATCGGAAAAAGATGCTCGCTCGCTGCAGGCCTAGCGGACACCTGGCAGGCTGCATTTTTCCGGCGCAGGGATTCCAGGACAACCTCCCGGGCGGATAGAAGATCCAAACCCTCGGTTTCGGCCAAGAAATGGCAGTCATCATAACCATAGTAGTCAATAACCGGCCAATGAGCGTTGATCTGCATGTGATCGGCTTCATCCAGCATAAAGCCGAGAAAGCCCGGCCGATCTTCGAGCTGGTGTTTCAACTCATTTGAAGGAGTCCAGCCAAGGGGAGCCCCCTCGAAGTTGAGAACATAGTACGTCCCCTGGCGGTCGCAGTCGTCCAGGGCAGCAGGCAGACTGCCCTCCTTGCCGCCAAAGTGCAGGTCGCAAAATTGAACGCCGAATTCGGCTGCCCTGCGGGCAGCCTCGGCGGTACCGGCCGTCAGGCCAAAGAGGGGTGGTGTAGGGAGCATAAGTTCTCCATCGAACGAACTGTATCTGCGTGCATCTGTTAATCTTTCCCCTCTTCAGCATGGTTCCACGCTCCGATTTGCATGAGGTCACCTCGTTGCGGAAATTATCATCTGAACCCGCTGAAGAGAAAGCCTTTTTGAATGTTCTTCTGGATAAGCAGGAAGAGGATGAATACGGGCAGGATGTAAATCACCGTCGCGGCCAGGAAGGTGGTCTGATAATGAGGGGAAAAGCCAGGGGCCATGAAAGTTCCCAGCAAACGGCTTGGATCATTCAGGAACATGGCCGGCATGATGTAATCCCCCCATATAGCATTGAAGGCAAAAATGAATATGGTGGCTATGGCTGGTTTGGCATTGGGAAGGAAGATCCTGAAAAAGATTCCGGCCGGGGTGGCGCCATCCATCTCGGCTGCCTCCTCCAGTTCTTTCGGGAAACCGAGAAAGAACTGGCGATACATGAAAATATACAGCGGATTTGTCGCTCCGAGGGCTGCCAGGTACCAGGGCCAATAAGTGTTGACCAATTTCAATCTGGCATACAGGACAAATTGAGGCAGCAACATCACGATGTAAGGGACGATCAGCAGGACAATGACAACCTTGAATAGATGCCGGCTAGCTTTCCCGCCAATGCGCGCAAAGGCGTAGCCTGCCATCGCGCTGGTAATGCAGGTGATTGCCGCGGTCGTGATGCCCAACCCAAATGTGCGCAAGAGAGCAAATGTAAAGGGGGGATAGAACAGGACACCCAAATAGTTACGCCACTGAGGCTGCGACGGGAAAAACTTTATTGGATAAGCCGTATACTCTGCAGTGGTTTTCAACGAAGAGATCAGCAGCCAGAAAAGTGGCAGCAGGATCACGACAGCCACACCGGCTAGGAGGCAAAAATGCGCCAATTGCCTCGACCATAAAGAACGCCTCGCCTTTCTCACAGGTTCAGCCATCACGATCGTCCCTTTCTCACTAGGTTCCCCCACCTGCGGCATCGAAAATTATTTGGGTCATTGGGAATTCCCGTGATAGAGGAAAAGATATGAGGGTGTTGGGCGGGCGAAGCCCGCCCAACACCCCCTATTCGCCCCATCACCACGGCGATTCCCAGAGAACCAATTATTTTGAAGTATCTGCTATCAACCGATCAATGCGTGTCTAACCCTTCAGGCCGCTTGTGATCAGACCTTTGAGAATATATTTCTGGCCGAAGAAGAAAACGATGACCAGCGGCAGGACGTAAATCACCGTCGCGGCGAGACTGACCGTCCTCAACGCGTTCCCGTGGGGGTCAACAAAAGCGGTCGCCATCTTTACCCCCAACAAAGTCATCTTATCGCTCAAGAAAAGCATAGGGGTGAGGTAATCTCCCCATAGCCCGTTGAAGGCAAAGATCATTACTGTGGCAATCACCGGCTTGGCGTTAGGCAGAATGATCAGCCAGAAGATTTGGAACGGGTTGCAACCGTCCAACTCGGCGGCTTCCTCCAATTCCTTTGGAAAGCCCAGGAAAAACTGACGATAAAGGAAGATAAAGAAAGAGCTGCCACCCAAGGCTCCCAGGAACCACGGCCAGTATGTGTTGGGTATCAGATGCAAATAGGAATACAACATGAACTGCGGGATGATAAATACAATCCCCGGAACGATCAGCAAGACAATGATCACCCGGAATAACTGACTATTCCCTTTCACGTCTTGAAAACGGGCAAAAGCGTAACCGCTCATTGCGCTGGTGATAGCTACGATGAGTGATGTTGAGATACCCAAAACAGCAGTGCGCAGCGCAATCTTTACAAAGGGCGTCATGGTGAATACCAGATGATAGTTTATCCACTGCCAGTTGATCGGCAGAAAGTGGATCGGCCAGGCCATATAGTCGCTGTCTAGCTTAAGGGATGAGAGCAGCAGCCAGATAACCGGAATAACCACCAGCATAGCGACAACAATTAAGATCGCATAGCCGCCTGCCCGGTTCAATCTTTTGGCTAACAGGTCTTTCGCACGAGTGTTCATGACGAGCCTCCCGTTTCAGGGGTATCACCGGAGTATACCCAGAACTTTTGAGACCAGAAAACGACCAGCGTCAACGCCGTGACGCCGATGGTTAACAACCAAAGTAATGCCGAACCATACCCGTAGCGTTGGTTCGCAAAAATCTCCTGGTAGGTTTTAATCATATAGAGATAAATGCTGCGCGGCGGGACGCTTACGTATTGCCCCGTGACCGTCGCTAACAGGAGAGGGTAAACCAGTTGCTGGAAAGATCCGATCAGGCCCATGATAAGCTGGAAGAAGATGATGGGCGTCATGAGGGGCAGCGTGATGTAACGAAAAACCTGCCAGCCATTGGCGCCGTCAATCTTGGCTGCCTCGACCAATTCATCCGGGATATTTTGCAGGCCGGCCAGGAAAATGATCATGCCGCCTCCCAACCCGCTCCAAACTGCGATGGCGGTCATCCCTTGCAAGGCATACGTGGTCAGCCAACCGACGGCAGTACCCGGCTGGAAAAGGCTGATCACCCCGTTGAGCAACCCATTATTCTTATCCAGCAATATCTTCCAAACGGTCACGGCTGCCACAGCCGGAATCACGCTGGGGAGATAATAGAGTGTGCGAAAGAAACCCCGGCCTTTCACATCCTGGTTGAGGATGAGCGCCAATACAAATGAGATACCCAGCCAGAGGGGCAAATTGAGCGCCGCCCAAATCAAAGTGCGCCCCAATGAAAAACCGACATATTCATCGGAAAACGCCCGGGTGTAGTTCTGAAGACCCGTAAATTCTACGGTTGGTAGATTTAGCCCGTCATAGTCGGTCAGCGAGATCAGAAAGCCGAGTATAAACGGAATAAGGGTTAGGAATATTACTCCCCACAACCAGGGCGTGATAAACGCATAGAAAGTCCTGGATCTCCGTTTTGCTCTATTCAATCTATGGGGGTTACGAGCAGCGGGAACAACGTTTGTGACAGCCATTTTTCCTCCATGAATAAAGTAAATTTACGTGAAGAGGGAAGGATAGAGGCATGCCTCTATCCTTCCCATACTTGCAACGCAAGGCTCCGGATCAGCCGAGGCGGGAGACGCCTTCGGTAATCAGCGTGTTGATATCACTTTCGGTCTTGGAGCACAACTCATCGAAGGTGATTACGCCAGTCAGCGCTTCGTTCAGGTGAGTATTCCAGGCATTATAGAACGAGCCTTCACCCAGGAACGGGTTGTACTGCAATTTTACATCGTTGACAGCCAGTTCACCCGCCAGGACTTTCTGCACCTGCTGCTGGAAGGGAGTGTTATTGGGCATCAGAGGCCACTGCGACTTGAGGCCCGGGACGCCCCAACCGCTTCCGGCGCGGTCAATGGAGGGCTGCCCACCGTTGTACCACTCGAAGACCTTCCAGGCCGCATCCGGGACCTGGGTACCGGAGAGCATGATCATGCCGGTAGCGGTGACGGTCGGATCTTGATGAACACCGGACCAGGTGGGGGCGGGCAGCATTCTGACCTTGCCACGGTTGGCATCCGTCTCGCTCATGCCGCCAAACCAGTAGCCGTACTGCATCGTAGCCAGGATACCGGCCGTAAAGTCGCCGCCGGCCCAGCCGTTCGGGCTGGCGTCCACCGGGCTTTCGCAGAGTCTTTCTTTGGCGATGGTGTAATAGTAATTGGCCAACGCTTTGGTATCATCCCCGAAGTCGATTTTGCTGAACCCATCCTTGTAGAGGCCCTTGCCTGTCTCGGCCAGACGGTCCATCCAGATGCGGTCGATCCAGCCGTTGGAATAGCCGTAACCCCAGGTGGCAATGCGGTCGCCTTCGAACACGGCGACCTGCTTGGCATATTCGTGCCACTGTTCATAGGTCATGGGTGTGGTGTCATCCAGAGGGGTGACGCCGGCTGCCTCGAACAAGCCATCGTTGACCCAGACGGTGTGGTCCGGCGAAAAGTCCTTGACCATGCCATAGATTTTGCCACTGCCGACCTCGAGCGGGCTCTCAGCCCAGTAGCCCTTGTTGGCATCCGCCAGATCGTCAATTTTGAGCAGCTCGCTGGCCTCGAAGTAGGGGCGCATATCGTGGAGCAGCTTGCGGGCCAGGAGGCTGGGCACGATGGGGGCCTGGGTGCGATACAGATCGAGTTGAGCGCCAGCGGCCAGTGTAGCGAAGAAGCGATCTAAGCTTTGTTCGATAAGCTCAATCGTGATGCCCGGATTGTCAGCCTCGAACTGCGCCTCTTGGTCTTCGGACAATTCGCCACGCTGGTGCATGATCACCACGTTGCCCTCAATCTTCTTGGGCGGGGGTGCTTCGGTAGGGGCTTCGGTGGGGGCTTCGGTAGAGACCCCCGTTGCCGGGGCTGGGGTTGGGGTTGGTTTTGGAGCGCAACTGGCCAGGACGGCACCCCCGATCATGGTGCCGGACATTTTTAGGAATTCTCGACGTGATATCTTTCTAGTAGACATTTTCTTATCCTCCGAAATATGGTTTTTGATTTGATGGTGAATAAGACGGGTGATTATTTTCCAAGACACCTCCTCTCTATTGCACAAGCCGAGTACACGAAGAACGGACAATCAGTTCTGTATCGAACAGAACTTGGTCTGGCGTGGCTTCCCGGCCCTCGACCATCTGGACCAACAAACGAGTCGCCGCCTGGCCGATCTCTTCCATGGGCTGCCGGATCGTGGTGAGAGGCGGATCGGAGAATTCGGCCTCGGGAATGTCATCGTAGCCGATGATGGAAACATCTTCCGGGACGCGTCGCCCGGCTTCATGAAGCGCGCTGATGGCACCCCTGGCGATACGGTCATTCTGGGCGAATACTGCCGTGAAAGGCATCTTTTTTTCCAGGAGCGCCTTCATCCCGAGATAACCGCTTTTATGTAGCCAGGTACCCTCTCTGATCAGGTCGGGGTTGGCTGGCACTCCGCCGGCCCGCAAAGCTTGCAGATATCCTTCCGTCCGGTCGCAGGCCGATCTCCAGTCGGACGGCCCGGTGAGCATGGCGATTCTGGTGTGGCCTAGTCCGAGCAGGTATTCGGTGGCCTTCCGCCCGCCGCCGATGTTATCGACATCAACCATGGCAAGACCCGACTCAGGCAGATAGTTACCGGTGGTGACTACCGGGATTCCCGATTCTTTCAGGCGGGCGAGATGTTCGGATTCATCCGCACAGCTGGCGCGGATGAACAGAACCCCATCGACATGGCGTTCAGTGAGCAAGCGGAGGAATTTTGACTCATCTTCGGGATTACAGGACGAACTCCCCAGCATGAAGTAATAGCCGTGCTCGTGAGCTTCTTTCTCTGCGCCAGTGATAACCTGGGAGAACCAGAAATCTGAAAAATCTGCGGCTACGAGACCCAAGGTGTACGTGCGCTTGGAGGCGAAACCGCGGGCGTTGGCGAAGGGTTGGTAACTTATCTGATCGATGATGTCCTGGATGCGCTGGCGGGTCTCCACTGAGACATCCGGGCGGTTGTTGAGGACGCGTGAAACCGTTTGAATCGATACCCCCGCCTGTTCAGCAACGTCTTTAATCGTGGCGTGCTTTGCGTGAATCATGTATTAAACTCTAGAGCGATACCGCTCCCGTGAACGATAACGTTATCGTTCACATATAGTATAGCAAAAAAGAGGGCGTTTGTCAATACTACTGGCCATATTTTAAGAAATGCCGCTCCAGTGTTTCGGATAGTAATGAATTTTCTGGGAGGGAACTCACTTCACAGCCTCAAAATTGATAACAGAGATGGACACCGGTGGAAGCGTCAGGTGCAGACCGGGTGTCGGCGCCTCCCACACGCCGCCAGGCGTCAGCGTTGGGTGTTCGTCGTCCGGCCCCTACCCGGTAAACACCATCCCGGTGGCGCGCCAGCGCGGCGCGTAGTGAGGCAACTCCACGGTGACGGATTGCGCTGTGAGTAGCTTGTTCATCAGAAACACCGTGAGCGCCTGCATCTCCGGTGTGTAACTGGTGTACACTGGGCCGGCCGCCTGGTCCGGCACGTCCAGCAGGTGCGTTTGCAAATGCTGCCCCCACAGCCCCAGCGCCTGCCCGGTCGGCAGCAAGGCATTTTGGGGATCCAACACATCGGCCAGCCCGCCGGCGGGTTCAAACCAGCGCGTGTTCCACACCTGCACCATATCCACGCGCGGGTGCACCAAGTACTGACCCAGGAGATCAAACAACACCAGTGCATGGCCCAGATCATTGCGCCACGGCCAACCATCGCGGTGCCCCTGATACCACGTGGTGGCCGCCCAGTTGAAGGCGTTGGTTTCCGTGGCCAGAATGCGGATGCGCGCGGCGTCTGCCGGCGGCGCCCAGGCCTGCAGCGCAGCTACGGACTGGTCTGCGGCATCGGTGAACACGGGCGTGTGTTGGGGGTAGTAATCATAACTGCCCCACTCGAAGCACGGGTAGGGATGCACCGCCAGAAAATCAATTTCCGGCGCGGCGTGCGTCAGCAGGTATTGCCACCAGATAGGACCGTCAGCGGCGTCGGCGGTGCTGATGTAGTCTTTTTCCAAGTGCCCGTTGGCGTCGATCTGGATCGTCGGGTCCACGGCTTTCATGAGGCGCGCCAGCTCCAGAAAATCCCGTGTGTAGTCGGCGGCGGTGAGCGTGGCCACCGAGCCGCGCCAATAGCTCTCGTTGCCGATTTCCCAGTATCGGACACCATAGCCCCGCACCCGGTTGGCATAGCGCACCCATTCGACGGCGTTTTCCAGCACATGGGCGCGCGTCGCCCCGGCCAGGCGTCCGGGGCGGCTCTGGACGTAGGCGCTACCCAGGCCGACGCAGATCAGCGGCTCGGCGCCCAGCGAGCGGCAGAGCGCGATGAACTAGTCAAAGTCCAGCGGCTGAACGCGAAACTGATTAAAATCGGCCACAAAGTCCGACTTGGCGGCCAGCCGCCCGTCCGGGCCGGTGAGGCTCAAGGTGGGGTGGGGCGCCGTCCAGGGGGGCTGGGACCAGAAGTACTCGTTGGATTTCTCGCCCCCGGGGTAACGCAGCGAGCGGACGCCCATTTGCTGCAGGCCGGCCAGGTAGCCCTGGCCGCGCGCGCATTCCGGCATGATCTGCCAGAAAGTTAGTGTTCAGCCCCAGCGCGTGCGGAGCGACCAGGTGTCGAATTTGGGTGGGATCAATCAGTATTTTATTCATCGTCCCCCTGGCTTCACTCAAAATCCGCCAACGTGAAACGCCGCAGCCGGTCCTTGTACTTGGTTTTGGTGTGCTGGTAGCGCGCCAAAATATCCGCTTCCCCACCAACATACGTGCAGCGGAGGCAGTAATACTCATTTTTCTCTTTGTCGTACAACAAGTCGATATCCCATTCCCGGTCGAAGCACACCGGACAGCGATAGTTTACTTTACCTTTGCGACCTTGAGACATGTTCGCAGCTCCTCATGAATGCCAATGGTTTTTTGCAAGCCCAGCGTCAGGTTGGGTGCAAACGCATACCCCTCACGTACATAGCCGGTCACCGCCGGGCTGCCGGGTGTCATGCTCAGGCGACTGTTGACTTGCGGCACCAGGCCGGTGACCTGCGTGGCCTCCACCTGATAGAGTTCGCGACATTGGTAGGCATAATCCAGGGTTTGCGTTTGGCCGTCAGCGCCTGTCACCGCCAGTTGCACGCCCGTCAGGTCTTCCGGATATTCGTTGGTGCCATAGCACGAAGTAATGTACTCGTCCACCGTGACCTGCGCGTTCAGGCGGCTGGCGGCCACCACCCGGCGGCTGATCCAGATTTCGCCGGTGTTTTCCGGGAAACGGATGGTGGTCACCAATTGGATGGTCAGGTCGCTGAACTCCAGCGTCACCGGGTCCAGCGTCAGAATGCGGGCCCCGTCGGCTTCGGTATAGCGGGCGTGGGTGCGGCAGGCGCTCAGGTCAATTTCTTCTTTGCCGTAGCGCACTTTGCAACTCTTGATGGCGCCTTCGCCGGCGTAGTGCGTGAACGCGCCGGCGCGATAGTGCGACTGCACCAGATAGGGATAGCAGGCGTTCTGCAAGTACGGTGTGCCCACCCCCACCGGCCGTTCCAATTGCGCGGCGTACGGGCGCAGGTCAATAATGGCGCCGCCTTGCTTCATATCGATCAGCACCCGGAAATGCGGGTCGGCGTACCAAAAGACCTGTTGGTCTGTGCCGTAGAGAATGTCTTTCCACAGCGCACACAGCGGCTCGGTGTAAGATTGGCGTGCGCGGAAGTAGTCGGCGAACTCGCTCATGGTCTGGTCCACCACCTGTCCCTGCTTTTTCAATTTGCCGTAGTAGTCCAGAAAGTCTTCATAACTCTTGACGCACAGCGCGTGCGAGGCCTCCCACCGGCCGCCCTTGCCCATCCAACCCGGCCCCACGTAGACCATGTTGTAGCTGAAACCCCGGTTGTATTTCTTCAAAGCGATGTACTGGTCCACCAGGTTGAACATATACGGGATCTGGTCGCCTTCGTACACCATGCCGCGCAGGATGTTCTGCGGGTGCGTGCCGAAGTACAGTCCCGGGCTGTCGATGCTGGCCAGCAGATCGCGCGTCAGATGCGGGATGGCGACCAGGCCGATGTCGTCGTCCGCATCGGCCGCCAGGCAGTGAATGTTTTTTTTCGAGGGGATCCAGGCCGTCCACGGGCCGCCGTCCAGCAGGGTGTACCAGGAGTTGTTGCAGTTGTGGAATACCCGCGGACCTTCTTCAAAACAGGTGGCGATGGCGATCTTGACCATGGGATAGCGCGCTTTGATGTAGCGCACCAGTTCGGCATCCATGTAATACGAGCCGGTGGATGTGGGGTAGAACCCGAACGCCTGGTAGAACCGCTCAAACAACTCCGTCACAATGGCCTGTTTGTCGGCCATGGAGAAGAGCCAGATGGCCAGTTCCTTGTTGTGAAATCGTTCGCGGAACTCTTTGCAGTTAAGGCCAAGAAAAGTCAGGCTGATTTCATCGCCGTACCGGGCGTGATGTTCCTTGGCCAGCGCGGTGGCCTCGTGGTTGAACAGGCTGGCATACGTCATTTGAATAGTCGTGCGCAAATTATTGCGATGCGCAATCTCCTGTTGCAGGCGGAAGATGTCGAGCGATTCGCTGACGACTTCGCGCTTGCTCAACTCTTCTGTCTGGCCGGCCTGGGCGCTGCGGTCGATGTATTCCGGCAGCAACTCCGGCCGGTGAATGATATTGACGATGAATTGATCCATGTTGGGATTCCTTTGTGATAGCGAGGAAGTTGTTAATGCGAATAGCATCTTCGTTCAGGTTGCATGGCGAAGTATCGTAAGATTCGATGCCGTTATATCCGGGTAATACTGCCATCCTCAAAGCCGACCAAGACACCTTCTTCAATTCCGGGGCATACCAGGACGGCTGTGACAATCCGGCCGCCCAGCTTTTTTGCCTGCCAGGGCTTCCAGGCCTTGCCACCATCTTTAGAGACCAACAACACCCCTCCATGAAGGATGAATATTTCCTTGGTTGGGGCGGTGGGAGAGAGAAGGATCTGGTTGACCGGCGCGGTGCTGATCGTTTCGGCCAAAGGCTGCCAGGATTTCCCCTTGTTCCGGGAAATCAAGAGGCCTTTATTCTCGGTTCCGGCAAATAGGGTGCCGTCTTGTGTAAAGTTGGGTGAGAATGCCAGGCTGAGGATGGCATCAAAGCCGACGGGGAGCGAAACCTCTTTCCAGGCACGACCCCCGTTCGTGCTGCAGAACAATCCGCTTTCTGCACCGGTGAATAACGTTTCATCCGTTGCAAAATCAGGCGATATTGCCAGGCAAAGAATATGCAAGTCGAGCAGCCCGAAATTCCAGGCCACCCAGTTCTTGCCGCGGTCTTTCGATACCAGCACACCATCTTCATTGGTGCCAGCGAAGACGATCCCATCCTCGGTATAGTTAGGCGAGATGGCCAGGGAGGAAATGGCAGGCGGGGGGGTGGGCAGGTGGCTGCGCTGCCAGTTTATCCCGCCATCATAGGAACGCAGGATGGCGCCGTTCAGCCCGGCAAAGACGGTCGATTCGTGAGTGAAGTCAGGGGCGAGGACGATAGACGTGGTCGGGAGTGCTTGCTTGGTATTCAAGCTCGTAAAAGCAGCTTCCCAGGTATGGCCGCCGTCGCTCGAACGGAACAAGCCCGAGGCCCGCGCCGCGAAACAGGTGCGATTGCCGCCGCGGTCAAATGAGGCCGGGACAGCAAATTGGAAAATATAATCATTGGGTTGTGGAGGCGTAGAAGAGTTTTGTGGTTCCATATTTTTTATTCTTATGTTGTGTGATACGCGGCAGGAGGATTGGCACGATGGATGAGCACATCTACGGTCAGAGCCAGCGCGGCGCCATGGATAGCCCGGTAGGCCGCCTCGCGGATCACCGCAGCTGAATCCACGATCCCGGCTTCCGCCATATTGACGATCTTGTGCTGAACAACGTCATATCCACATCCCCGGCCAGCCGCGGCAATCTGGGCCAGGATTTCAACCGGTTCGTCACCGGCATTCTGGAGCAATGCTCGAATTGGGGCTTCAACCGCCTTGGCCAGGATCCTGTATGCGGCGCGTTCATCCGAATCTAGCACCTGGTGATATTTTTCGAGCAAAAAAGGCTTGCAGGCCAGCAGAGCCAGTCCGCCTCCGGGGAGGACGCCGCTGCGCATGGCACCCCGCATCGCCTCGGAGGTACGTACGGCCAGTTCCTTGCGGGCCTGGGCGGTGATAGGGCTGGGATGGCCGATCCAAAGCACCGCTGAACCGCCGAGCAATTTTCCGATCCTTTCCTGCAGGCGCTTGCGGAATTGAGGGTCGTCACTCTTCGCAAAGGCGCTGCGTAGCGTGGCGATGTGCAGGCGCAGCTGGCGCGGATCGCCCTTTCCACCGGAAATGCCGAAGTAATTCTGGTCGGCCCAGGCGCGCCGGGCAAAACCGAAATCGGAAGCCTTCAAGATCTGCAGGCCCTCGCCGGCCGCCTGGAAGAAGGGGCGTCCACCGGTCAATATGGTCAGATCCTCCAGGCTCTCGCGGTGGTCGTCGCTGCTCAAACCGGGGGCTTTGACGGCTACCACCCGAACCTTCTCCCGGTTGAGTTTCAACAGCAAGATCGAAAGCGCCTGTTCGGAGATCGTCCTGGCTACCAGGAGCAGCGATTTAACCTCTGCCCTAATGGCAGTTTCCAGGATGTGGAGCACAACTTCCGGGTGCTTGATCTCCAGGTCGCTGGCCAGGATGGCGGTATCTTCCATCTGCGCCCTTCCCAAACCCGGGTTGGAGGCCATCTCCCGGGAGAGAATTCCCCCGTTCCAGTACATACCCTCGACGTATTCCCGCTCCATGGCGCGGCCCTGTCCGGTGCGAATCTCCAACCGCCCGAATTCACCGATGATATCGAAGATCTCGCCGAGCATGCGAGCCAGTTCGGGTTCGTAGCAGATTGTCTCTGCCAGCCTGGCAAGCTGCTCTTTCCCTTCGAAAGTAAATGTCATGCTCTCCAGTTCGTTCAGGATTAAGGGGGTTGTTTTTTCCAGATTCTCACGCAGGCGCATGGCATTCCCGCCATTAGCGATATATTTCAGGCCCTCTTTATAAATCGTGTGGAAAATCAAGGCGGCGGTCGCCGTACCATCGCCGGCGTTTTCGTGCAGAGTCCACAGGAGCTGGCGCAGGTACATGGCGCCCATATCCTCGTCACGGTCCGGAAGTTGGATGATACGCCGGGCAATGACTGCCCCGTCGTCGAGGAGCTCAGGTTTACCGACCTTCGACTCCTTTTCGGTGACCACATTGTGGTGGAGCGGTCCCAGCGTCGGCCGGATGGCAGCCACAAGTTTGTCGATGCCGCCCTGCATCCCCTGATAGGTGCGGGGTTGGAAAACAACGCCGGGAGTTTTTCTTTTAGCTTTTTCTTTGGCCATTATGAGTGCCTTTTATCAGGTGCGGATTTCTGTGTTCTTGATAAGCTTAAGTGTAATATAGTTTTTATTTTTAAGCGGTTCTCTGATATGTATGTCGAGTTTTCTCTAGCGCCCTGACCAGCGTGTGGCCCCATGGCCTTGCGGCGAGGCTGGTGTATGTTTGTGTATGAATGAGAGGTTGTGTCATCATATTGTTGTCTGTTATCGTTCCCGTTAGCGTTCCCGGGAATAATATCATAATAACAAAAACCGAGAGGCTTGTCAATAAAAAGGAGCTGAAATGTATTGCGACCTTCCCCTGGAATAACTCAAGACCTACCAACCTGCCCGCCAGGAACCATCCGACTTCGATGCCTTCTGGCGGGAGACGCTGGCGCAGGCTAGGCAGTCACCGCTGGAGGCGCGCTTCGAGCCGGTGGAATATGGCCTGTAGACCGTTAAGACTTTCGACGTGACCTTCAATGGCTACGCTGGACAGCCGGTCAAGGGCTGGTTGCTTATGCCCCGCCAACGTTCCGGACCCCTGACCTGTGTCGTCGAAACCATCGGTTACGGCGGCGGACGCGGCTTTCCACTGGACTGGCTGCTGTGGAGCAGTTCTGGTTACGCCCACCTGGTGATGGACACGCGCGGACAGGGCAGTGTCTCCAAACCGGGTGATACGCCCGACCTGCCGGTGGACGGCTCCAGCTCCCATTTTCCCGGCTTCATGACGCTGGGCATCCTTGACCCGAAGACTTATTACTACCGCAGCGTCTTCACCGATGCGGTTCGGGCAGTGGAAACAGCGCGCAGCCATCTGGCGGTGGATGCAACCCGCGTGGCGGTGACCGGTGGCAGTCAGGGCGGTGGGATTTCCCTGGCAGTGAGCGGGCTCGTGCCGGACGTGACCGCCGTCATGCCGGATGTGCCATTCCTATGCCATTACCGCCGCGCTGTCGAGATCATGGACAATGCCCCGTACTCCGAGATCGCCCATTACTGTAAAATCCACCGCGACAAAATCGAAACGGTCTTCAACACGCTGTCCTACTTTGATGGCGTCAATTTCGCCGTGCGGGCCAAATCCCAGGCGCTCTTTTCTGTTGCCCTGATGGATAGCACCTGCCCGCCGTCTACTGTCTTTGCAGCCTATAATCACTATGCCGGGCCGAAACAGATCAAGGTCTGGCAGTTCAACAACCACGAAGGGAGCGGGACCTATCAGGACGTGGAGAAGATCAAGTTCTTGAGAGGGTTGTTGAAGCAGTGAGATGATTTCAATCGGCGTTTGGGATGGGAGCCGGCCTGCGGACAAAGCGGGCAAACAGGAGGGCGGCGGCAAACGGTAGGATGGGGATGAGCAGGCCGCTGATCAGTTGCAGACGATGCGCCCCTCAGCGGTCAACCAGCCTGCCGAGTCTTCTCTGCACCAGCAGGCTGGCCACGGTCGAAGTGATGCTGGTGATCCCGACCATTGTGGCATTGGCCTTCAGGTTCTCCACCATGTAAACGTTGAAGAATGAGCGGGGGATGTTAAGGAAAAAGTTCCATAGAACGGCAGTGGTGATCAGGGCTGGAAAGAGCAGGCAGTTTCCGCAAGTCTCGTAAGAGAACAGGCGGGTTCAGTGGTGGGCGCATCTGGGGTGCAATCTGCCAGGTGGGATCATGCAGTCGAGAAAATGAAAAGGTGGAGGCGATCCCAAGCACAAATGCCAGCGCCATGGCCAGCTGGTATCCCTCTGGCTGGCCGAGGCGGGAGATCAACGCGCCGACCAGGAGCAGGGTGAGCATGCCGGCAATCCCCATGATGAAGTTGCGTGAACCAAAATAGCAGCCGCGTCCTTGAATCGGGACGATATCAGCCGCGAAGGAAAGCCAGGCCGGGAAGGCCAGGTTGCCAAAGGCATCGCGGGTGATGGAAAGCGCCATGGCAGTTAAAGCCAGCGTCTCGCCGTTCAACCCGAAAGGAATCAGGGCAAGTAATAGTAAGGCGAGGCGTGCGATACCGCCACCGAAGAGGACTGTGATTTCCCTGCGATGGTCGAAGCGTTCAACCAGCAATGCGCCGGGCAATAAAAGTAACGTGGCGCTCAAGCTGGATAATGCGCTTATGATCCCGATCTGGGCGCGCGTGGCCCCCAGTGCCAACACGTACAATGTTATATAGGTGATAATGATGTTGTCGCTCGCCAAAGCGAATAGACCATCGAACCAGAACCAGCGTAGGTTTTGCCGTGTTTTTTCCGGTAGTGCCAAAGCCCATTCACCGCCGATCACCAGATGTGAAAACGATCGGCCTAGACTTCGATAGGAGAAGAAAACCACTTGGGCATACGGGCTGAAAATTATCCCTGCAATTTCATTCGCAACAACCGAACCAGCCCCGTGCGTGGGATGCAGTTCTTGAAGGCGAAGGATTGCATCATATCATCGATCTCTGTTTCGCTCATGTCGCGGAACTGCTCGGCGAAAGCAGGCAGCAATACCTGGGCCAGGATGCCATCCTGAATGCCATAATACAGTTTAAACAGGATTTCACTCTCAGAGGCGGAGGGGATCATTTCAGCGGCATACTCTGCAATCTGGCCTACCAAGTTGTCGATTGGCTGGGTCTGCCGCTCGATCCACGAGTCGCAGCGCAGCTGCGTTTTCGACTGGCGCACTGGCAGCGTACGCCGCATCCATTCAGACTCTGGGTTGACCAGCACCGCCCCCATCATGCCAATATCTTTATAGGTCCAAATGCTCCAGTGATGGCCGTGCCCCTCGATGATATCAATCATATCGTTCATCACGCGCAGGTTCGATTCGCTCCGCGCCGGATTTTCGTAGATGCAGCCGAACTCGCCGACCCAATTCGGGACCTTATGGCGGAGCATGAAAGAAGCCCGGCTGCGGTAATCCCGCTCCAGCCGCGCCCGGTCGAATGCCTCCCCGTTGACCGTCCCCGGGTACACGCTGTCCATCGGCTCGACGTAGTTGTGGCTGCTGTAGACCGCGTTGCCGTCAAACAGCGGGTCGAAGCTCTCGAACTGCTGGGAATATTTGTTGCCTTCGAAGAACAGGATGTGATGGAGGTCAATCTCGCGAATGGCCGCCGCCACCCGGCGGTAATAGTGATTGAGCCGGGCCACCTCGTCGGCATCCGGCTCGTTCATGACGTTGTATCCGGCGACAAAGGCCTCGTCCCTGTAGCGCCGGGCAAACTCCTGCCAGAGAGCCACTGCCCGGTCCTCGAAGACTTTCTGGCCGAAGAAACGCGGTTCCCCGCCGGAATTGTCGCAGTGCCAGCCGCGGTTTTGCCAGCCCTGGACGGCATGCAAATCCAGGATGACGTAAAGTTGCAGGTCACGCGCCCAGCCGATGACTTTGTCGAGTAGAGCAAACCCTTCGGCTTTGTACCCAAAGGGCTGGTCGTCAGATTCGAAGTGGCGGTAATTGAGGGCGATGCGGATGACGTTGCAGCCCAGGTTCTTGATGAATTGCAGGTCGTCTTCCTGGATGAAATAGTGCAGGAAGCGCTCGAAAAAGAAGCGCGCCTTTTCGTCCCCCAGCACCTGCGCCACCGCAGCCCGCAGGCCGGATTCGTGGCCGGGGTAGCCGGTGATGAAGTTCTCCATGTTCATCCAGCCGCCCAAGCAAAAGCCGCGTAAAAGCACCGTCTCGCCGCGGCTGTTGACGATTTTTTCGCCATGAACGTGAAGGAAGTTTGTGTCCTGTGACTCCATTGCTACATCTCCTTGAGAGCAAGCACCAAACCTGGTTCTGACTGATCTGCCCCCAATGATTGTACCAGAGAGTATAGGACATTCCAGAGCGGCGTCTACTTCGATTAGGCCCAGCCGGTCATCAGAACGATTGTGAGCTCCAACAAAGACTTGAACCAGAGATGATAATGCTTCATAAGGCTGCCTTTCCTTTTTTGGTTAATCAGTCCACTTCAAGAACCGCCAGCGCAATGCTGCGCATGCTTCGGGCGCATGGCTTTCTAAAGATGGGAATCATTGCGAGGAGGGCGTTCTGTGCCCGCCGACCGCGAAGCGTGCTGTGCCAGCAATCTCTATACTGTAGAGGGGATTGCTACGGGCTGGATGCTCTTTCCAGCCCGTAGCAATGACACATAAGATAGCTCTTGTCGAGCATTCTTGAGGACGCCATGGGTTACGGCGATGTACTTAACACATATAGTATTCCATCCAGCCCGCCGAAATAAACAACACCATCATCCACGACGGGCGAAGACATTACTCCATTCCAATTGCCCTCGGCCTCCAACGACTCTTCCACGGGGAAATACCAATACGGTTGACTGGGATCGGCAAAACTGCCATCTACAAGCTTGAATACAAACAGCCCACCTTCACTTTCGTTCCGAAAAGTCACTCCGCCAATAAATAGAGTATCGGCCACGATGGCAGGTGCGCTCATAAAGTATGTTCGTGATAAAAAGGCAGTGGAGGCTTCTCCGGTCTGGCCGTCCAATCCTAAAATCCATTTATTGCCAGCGCTGCCGATGTAAACAATGCCCTCATTCATGACTGGAGATGACTCCACCCACAGATTATTACCATAATCAAATTCCCATCTCTTTTCACCCGTCTGTGCGTCCAACGCCACCACGCTGGCTTTGCGGCTGGCAGTGTAGACCAGTCCATTAGCCACCAGGGCCGTCGTCTGCACCTCCCCACCAACCGGGGTATTCCAGAGCATCTGGCCGGTCAGCACGTCCAGGGCATAGACAGACTTGTCCCAGCTACCTATATACAAGGTGCCATTGTCCACTGTTGGCGTGGCGCGCACTATATTGCCCGTCTTAAATGTCCAGTTGATCTTACCGGTGTCAGTAGCCAGAGCATACAACTTCCTATCCAGGCTGCCCATGAAGACCTGGCCTTCCACCACCACCGGCGAAGACTGCATATAATCCCATCCAGTGGGTGCAGTATCTGTGCCCAGGTTTTCACGCAAGTCGCGCGGCAAAGAATTGCCGATATCCGTGCGCCAGGCCTGCGTCCCGGATTGCGCCTCTAGCGCATACAGATAACCATCATCGCTGGCAAAGTAGACCAACCCACCGGCGATGGCTGGCCGAGAGCGCACAATCCCTTGCGTTGGAAACTTCCAACTGAGGCTGCCATTCTGCGCATCGACAGCATACAGATTCCCATCGTCGCTGCCAAAGTAAACCGTACCATCGCTGATGACCAGCGCGCCCCAGATAGCGCCTCCGGTTTGATAGCTCCACACTGGTTTAGGCGTGGGTACCGTTGTAGGAACGGGGCTGGCGGTGGGTGAGGCGGTCGGTGATGGTGACGAAGTGGGGGTCTCAGTGACCGCCACTGTTGGTTGGCAGGTACTGACCAACAGTGCAATGAGTACCAGCGAGCTAAGGGCATACCAGAATTGCTTTGACATAGTTATTCTCCTTTTTTTGGAAAAATAATTGACAATGGTTTCAGCCATTTTTACGGCCTGATGAGCCGGTGGGAGGTGGCCCGTCCAGGCGTTGCACGAGCAGGAGCGGCAAATTCAAGTCACGGATGCGGGCCAGCAATCCGTGTAAAGCCACCTGGTCAACTACGAGGCCGGTCATGCTGGTAACGGCGGCGCCATCTTCATCTTTGGTGACCACGATGACCATGCTATCAAACCATTCTGCCCAACTGGCATCGAGCCGCCCTTTTACCTTGATTAGATAAGTTGTCGGTTGGTCAAATTGTGACAGTTGAGAATTGTTCTTCATCATGTTGCTCTTGTTTGTTTGGTTTTTTACAGAGTACATAGAAACAAATTCAGATATTTATGAAAGAAGCAGTAGCATCCGGCGAGAAACAAAGAACCGGTTGTCTAATGCACTAATAGTGTGCCAGACAACCGGTAGTATTGTCATCACCCGCGAGGGTAGTATTTTGGTGGTATTTTTTTTTACAATCTCAAAGGCCGGACTATACCGCCAGCCCAATTCCCTCTGATTATCGCCTCGCTTCTGGAAATGCGCTGCGGTAGCGAGCAGCGCCCTGCGTTGAGCGCGTCAAGCGGCCGCATATCGTGATGCGCAGAGGCGTCCGCTGCAACCTCGTGTTAGTGTGATAACTCTAACCGCCTACGCTCGGCGAAGTGCATATTGCTGTCTGGCACGGCGTAGGATACGCAAGTGCATAAGAAAGATCCCTGAGGTGTTACATCCTTGAGTTCTGCCATCAGTGCTTTTGTCTCATCTCCGGAGATAAACTCAGCGATGGTCATATGTGCAGAGAATGGGTACCGCCGAGCTGGTGCTCCCGTGAAGGCTGATGCAGTTTCCAGCGCCGCACGAAGCCTGTCCAGCTCTGCCTGCGGTTCGATCGCTAAGCAGACACCTGGATAAGGCAAGTAGTTCATGAGAGGACCGTAATGGACAGTGATGGGTACGATGCCGGAAGCGATGGACTCGAGTACGACCCAATGAGCTTAAGTTAGCGGTCTCGGGATCGGGATCGTGAGGCTAATATGCGTGTCGCAAATTGACTGGGCACGCGGGTCGTATTTAGATCGAAGGGCATTCATCTGCAGAAGCGGTGGGTCCGGTGGATAGATTAGGAGAACTCCGAACCTGCATTCCCGTTGCCAAGCCTCCCACTGACAAATGTCTGCTGCGTAGGTTGTCACCATTTTGTCAATTGTGCTCATACTACTCCTCCAAAATGAATTTTATCCATCAATGAGTCGCCCAACAATATCCTAGTTATACCCATTTTGACTTGTGCGATTTCCTTAAGGCGCAGTACTCACGGCATACATTTTTCCATCCAAGCTGCCAAAGTAGATCACACCGTCTGATTTTGCCGGGGAAGAGACCGCACCGCCGTCCAGCAAGGCTATTGGAGGGTAGCCTCTCAGCGCTCCGCCGGTCTCGACTCTCCATAACTCCCTGCCAGCGTCAGCATCTACCGCATAAAAATAGCCGCCAGTAGCGCCAATATAGACCACCCCGTCGGCCACAACCGGTGAACTTAATGCAAAACCGTTTGTCGGGAAATACCACTTCAATTGTCCGGTGGCGGCATCTATGGCATTAAGACGCTTCCAGGCAGCGCTGCCGACGTAAACCACACCGTTTGCCACGGCGGCGGAGGACTCAACCCAAGGTGTGGCTTCAGGATAGCTGAAGCTCCATATTTTCTGGCCAGTCTGCGCGTCGAGTGCATATAAACGGGGAGATTTGCTGCCAATGTAAATCACACCGTCCAAAATGGTGGGCGAAGGAACTACCCTGTCGCCGGTCATGAAATGCCATTTCTCCTGGCCGGTCTGCGCATCAAGCGCATAGACCCTGCCATACCAATCGCCAAAGTAGACCACACCTTCCACCACGGCCGGGGAAGAACGCACCGGCCCCATTACCACTTTGAAGCGCCATTTCTCCTGGCCGGTATTGGCATCAACAGCATAGAAATTGGTGTTGGCAGAACCGACATAAACTACACCCTCGGCCACCGCCGGCGAAGATACCTGATAGTCCCAATCCACGGATTCATATACGATTGCCAGGCGCGGGGTTAGCGCTTCACCCATATCAAACCTCCAGACTTCTTCGCCGGTCTGAGCATCCAAGGCATAAAGATAGTTGTCGTCACTAGTGAAATACACCGTTTCGCCAGCTACAGCCGGACGCGAACGCACCAGGCCGCCAGTTTCAAACTTCCACTTTAGTTGATGCGTGGCAATATCCACCGCATACAGAAAATGGTCATCGCTGCCGAAATACACCACGCCGTCTCGGACAATCGGCGATGACCAGACTTCCCCTTGCGTAGAAAATGTCCATAGCGGTATGCGCAAGGGAGCAGGTGTGGGGGTGGGACCAGAAGTAGGCGATGGAAGTGGTGTAGGCGAAGCAGCCACGGTAGAAGTAGCAACCGTTGCCCTAGGCAGTGATTGACTAATAGCCGTGCTCGTTGTCGAGATGGGAGTCCCAACAGCCGGGCTGGACTGGCAGGCGCTTGCCAATAGCACAATGAACCCGAGGGGAATTCGGATGTTCGGGAGTTTTGATGACATATTTTTCATCTCCATAAGAAGTTTGTGACGCACCTATTTCTTGTTATTGCCATGCAACTGATCGAGGGGCCTTGTTCATCCAGGCATTGAACTTCCAAGAGCGGCAGCCCCAGGTCGCCGATGCGGGCAAGCAGTCCATGCAGCGCCACCTGGTCTATGACGAGGCCGGTCATGGTCGTGACGATCGTCCCATCTTTACCCAGGGTGACAGCGATCGTCATATCATCGAATCATTCCATCCAATTTGCATCGAGGCGGCCTTGCACCTTGATCTGGTAAATCGCTGGTCGGTCAAGTCTTGACCGTTTAGGATTGTTCTGCATAGCTTCCCTCTTGGTTTGCTCCTGGAAGAGAAGCACAAAGCTCCTAACTCATGTTGACTTCTGAGAAGCGTTCAGTGCTTCCCCCACCCCCATCCATGGCCTCGAAAGGACAGGGAGGGGGTAGGGTATGGGTGCGATGATAATTACCGAATGCTCTCCCACAATTCAATAACTGCCTGTCATAAAGAACGGTTTCATTTTTTCAAGGCAGCTCGAATCGGATACCGACTTAGGATCGGCCAAGAATGCGTCCACAATTTTCCTCGAACATGTACCACCGTCCAGACCTGCACCCAAGACTCCATGCGAGATTCCTGGAAACTCAAAGTATTGGGCTTTGCTCAAGGTCTCAACAGCCAACTTAGCCCAGGCTGGCGGCGTAGCCGGGTCGTAATCTCCCTGCAATATCAAGGCCGGAATATCACTGACCACCGCTTCATGTTCAACCGGGTCAGCCGGTTTGGCCCCCCAGAAAGAACAAATCGTGAAAATCGGCTCATTGAAAAATTCCACCAGGCGGGGATTTACGGTTGCATTGGCGGCTTCGATTTCTTCGGGGGAGGTGAAGCGCACTTCTTCCCCACATATAACGGAGAACTTCTTCCCTTCGCTGGGAGTATCAGGACCGGGTTTGTCGTGCAGCGCGAGGGAGACTGGCTGGGATGGCAGGCTTGCCCAGTTACCATTATGAAAGTCATAAATATACATGGGCACCCATGAAATCATTTCTGACGAATATAACCATCCCCAGAGGGTCTCGATCAGACCATTTCCATTCATGGGCCCCCTCGGGTTGGCGTCCAACTGAGCGACGAGGTCATAAAAAACTATTATCAGGTCCGGATAGGCCCGGTTACATTCGGCATCCGCCGCGCAGCGCTCAGCGAGGAGGTTGAATGACCGCTCCACGGTGACCGCCCCTTCAACAAAGACGTTCTCTTGCGGGGGATAAACCGAATCAAGGATCACACTCCGCACCCCTGTGGGAAAATGGTGCATGACCGTCAGCGCCAGGGTCGTACCCCAAGAAACTCCATATAGATTCCATTCAGAATATCCCAGGGCGATACGCAGGTCGTTCACATCGGCGGCAGTGGTGGCGGTGGTATAAGCAGCCAGGTTGACGCCTTCGCCAATCAGGCGGTCATGGCAGGTCTGCGCCGCATGAATATAGTTTTGTACCCGCTCGTCCCGGCCGACGTTCTGCACCGTATCCTGGTAAACCTGGGTGGGTATTTCCGGGCAATCCAGCGAAGGCTGGGAATAACCCACCCCGCGCTGGTCGAAGAAGATCAAATCACGGTTTTCAAGAACGTCCTTAAATTGGGGGAGAAGATAAGCCATATAAGTCAGGGTAGGGTAACTCCACCCACCCTGCAGGAAGACTACCGGGTCCGCGGCCGGATTTTGGCTTTGACTCCTGACGATGGCAACGTGCAACTGGATCAGCGGGCTGTCCGGCTGGCTGCGGTCTTCCGGGACGGACAGGTTACCGCATTCGACTTTATAACTGATGCCCGCCGGGACCTGGAATTTGCAGTCCGCTGCTTCAAAGCGAGCAGGAGTGAGAGTGGGCGCCAGCGTTGGCGCAGGCGTCGGTGATGGCGTTGCCGGAGTGCAGCCGCTCATAACCAGTGCAACGAGGATACTCAAAGACAAAAACGAGTTGAATTGCGATTGGGTCATTTTTCATCTCCATGGTATAGCCAAACTTGTAGGATAGTGGTGGATACTTTTAAGGGAAGAATAGCGGCCATTTCAGCAAGCAGTCATTCCAGATGACTCGTGTTCCCATCATCTCGATTTTCTTTTCTGTTCCATCAGCCACGGATAGAACTGGTCTTCTTCGTAGGCCAATCGGCTCGATTCCACATGGCCTGCCCCCGGATAGAGAGTGTAATTCACCTGTCCGCCGCATTGCTTCAGTGCAGCGACCATGCCTTGCGCGTATCTTGGCGATACATATTCATCCATTTCTCCCTGAAATACCCATACCGGGATATCTTTCAGCACGCAGACGGCACTTTGATCGTCAAACCAGCTTCCCACTGGCGCCAACGCTGCAAACTGCTCTGGATGAGCAATTCCCAACGCCCAAACCCCGTCTCCTCCCATGCTGAAACCAGTCAGGTAGACCCGCTGAGGGTCGAGGCGATACTCGGCCACAACTTCATCCACAAACTGACTAAGCCGTTCCACCATTCTCGCGGATTGCCAATTTTCTCCGCCGGGGCATTGAGGGGATATGACCATCATCGGCAGCTTCCTGCCCTTTTCGATTTCCGCGGGAACCCCACCTGCCAACACCAGGTTTAGATCAAAAACGGTGTGGCTGAAACCGTGCAGGTAGACCAACAAGGGGAGCGGGGGGACAGACGTGCCGGAGGGCTGGGGAGGCCAATACGCCCAATAGTGAAAGCCGGTGGCAGGGTTGGTACAAGCCTGTTGGATCATGTCTGGTTTTCCTTCGCAATCGGTTGAGAGCGGTGTAGGAACTACCGGTTGAACCGTCAGCGTGTACGCAGCTTCCGATCCATCCGTGGATGCGGTGGACAGAGTCCCGGCCGCGGGGTTCGTCAGGGGCGATGCAGGAAGGCGCGCCCGGCAACCATTGATCAGTTGCACCAGGATCGCCAACGCGACAATGACTTTCCATTTCAGATTTGGCATGTGTTCCTTCTCTTCAGACATCTCTATTCGCCGCCGGCCTCCATACACTCCACACTCAATAACGGCAGCCCCAGGTCACGAATGCGAACGAGCAAGCCATGCAAAGCCACCTGGTCTACTACCAGACCAGTCAGGATTGTGACGGTTATACCGTTATCTTCGTGGCTGGCAGTGACCGTCATGCCGTTGAACCATTCCGTCCAACTGGCATTCAGACGGCCTTGCACCTTGATTCGGTAAATCGCAGATTGTTCGAGTCTTGATCGTTGAGGCTTATTCTGCATAGCTTTCCTCTTGGTTTGCTCCTGGAAGAGAAGCTCAAAGCAACTGCTAACTCATGTTGACGTCTAACGCCAGGGGATATGCGGGTGCGGATATTCGTTGTCACACGCCTATATCAGTTTCCTCATGGATTCGAGAATGGTTTCAATCTCATTAGCATATTTTCTACTGTGGTATCTCCATTGAGAAGGTTTACACTGGAAGACAAAAAGTTCGCCCATAGCTGGTCATAATTCGGTGAACGACCACCCAGTGCAACAGTGGAAGCTGGCACCGGTGCCAGGAACGCAGAATCAAGCTCATTAATAGCCGCGGCGGCCAATTCTTCACCAACTCGCTGGCGATATGCATCCGACTCGGCTATCGAGCGGCGAGCAGGCACACCCTTGCGGTAACCATATTGAGATTGTTCGGATAGGTACTTGACAAATGCCCATGCTTCCTGCGGATGAGTACTCTGTGCTGAAATGAAATACCCGGCTGGCAAGCTCCAGGTAGCCTCGGAGGCGTCACGCGGGAGCGGTGTTGCTCCCCAAGAAAAACTCCACGGCCAATTGTAAAATCCGTTGCCACCCCCTTCGCTGACATATGAGATATACATAGCTGCTTTCCCGAGAGCAAACATCAAACTAGGATCGAGTTGATAACGCTGCATTTCGTTGGGCGTGGGGCAAACGTGGTGCGTCTGTGCCAGGTCGCCATACCATTGGAGCGCCTCGACCACACGCGGATCGCCGGGAACAAACCGGGTGGGGTTAAGCGGGTCATCAAACATCACACCACCATGCTGGAGCAAGAACAGATAAGCTTCACCGGCTTCCGGTTGGCAGATAAAGCCCCACTGGCCGGTTTGTCGCTCACCTTCTCCAGCGATCGTTGTGAACGTTTTTGATATGTCGAGAAAATCCTGCCAAGTCCAGCCAGCCTGGGGATAGGGGACATCCGTGGCATCGAATATGGCACGGTTATAGTACAGCACCATTAGACTGTTATCGGCAGGTATGCCGTAGAGATCCCCTTGCCAGCGGAAAGCGTCCATCTGACCTGGGAAGAAATCAGCGTCACTGAATCCCTGGCTTTCGGCGCTGACAAATGGTTGCAGATTGAGCGCCGACGGCTTCCCTTCATAGGTGACCAAAGGATCTGATAAGACCGGCCACAGGAAAACATCAACGTTCGTCTCAGCATTAGCATATGCAAGTGGGCCATTCGGAACGAACACACTAATCTCGACCGTGATGGCCGGATTCGCCTCTTCAAAGCGCTCAATCTCCGGAGCAAAGTAAGGGAACAAGCCGCCGTAGGGAACTCCAAAACGCAGCGTCAGTGATGCTTGTGTTGCCTGCTGTATGGGCGATTGCGTCTGGTCTCCTTGCTCGTTGCCGCAACTTGTAAGAATAAGGGTTGCAAGAGTAATCAGGAGAACCAACTTTTTAGTCATTGTACGTATCATGTTCTATTCTCCTCATATGTGAAATGTGTATCCGTTGCAATATCGCCTGCGCGGGCGCAGTGGCCTGCTTCTCAGTGGCGGAGTGCAGCTGCATTCAAAACTATTACTCATGTCGATAAACGCAGCTCTTGTTTGATTGCATCTGGCGAGAAACGAAGAACCGGTTGTCTGGCACACATATAGTGTGCCAGACAACCGGTAGTATTGTCATCACCCGAGGGGGTAGTATTGTGGTGGTATTTATTTTATAATCTCAAAGTCCGGACTATACCACCAGCCCCAATTCCCTGGCGCGTGCCGCCGCCTCCGCACGAGTCGGGACGGCCAGCTTCTCAAAAATATGGGTGATGTGCTTCTTGACAGTATTGAGGGAAATGAACAGTTTCCGCGCAATCCCCGCATTGGATGCACCAACAGCCAGGAGACGCAACACTTCCAGTTCACGCGTGGAGAGAGGCTCAACCAAAGGCTGGGGGATCAAAGCCAAAGGCGGAAATGCTTCAACGCCCTCTCCAACAGCCAGAAGTCTGCTGATGTATTCCTTCAAGCTCCGGCTACTCTCTTTCAGGCTTGCCAAAAGCCGTCGCATGGGCATGCCTTCATCCACAAACAGGCGCACGTAACCACCCGGTTCCGCAATCACCAGCGCACGCTGGAGATCGGCCAATGCCTCGACGGTATTGTCCAAAACCTGATTCGCCAACGCTCGTAAAATGAGCAACTCGATCTCCCGTTCAACCCAAGCACTGGCTTCTGCAACCTGGAGTTGGTGCTCCAGATATTCCAGGAGAGGCCCCAGGTCGGGGAGTGATCCCGTCGATGTTTGAAAAACTACCCTCCTCTGGGCAATATGCACACGGGCAAGCGTACCAGCATCTATGTCGTTTGTGTCTGTGAACTGACGCCTCCGCGCCCATTGTGTTGCGGCCATCAGGTTTCCCTGCGCCAACCATAAACGAACACGATAAGAAGCGACAACGCGTACAACACTTGGACTCTTTTGTTCTATCCGTTCCAGTGTGTCCAAGGCGCCAGTGCCATTTCCTTGCGCTTGTTTGAGGAAAGCCAGGGCTATACAACCCCATAACTGAATATCGGCTCCCGCCGCCAACCGGCCCAAGTCCAGTCCCCTGGTCAACATAGTTTCGGCGGATGCCAGGTCGTCCCACTCCAACAGAATCCAACCCAGAGATACGTATACTACTCCAGAAAAGGGGATTGAGCGCCCCTGCTTCTGTTTCATCACATCCATGCCATCCAATGCTTCCCGGCAAAGGGCGGCGGCTTCAGTTAAGTTTCCATGCCCGCGAAGAATATCACTTTGGGCGCGAACTGCTGCATAAGTGTTCAAAAAATCGCCACAAGCCTCGCCGATTCGGCGAGCCTGGGAGAAAGCCTGGATCGCGGCTTCTTCATTGCCTAACGCCAGGTAAGAATATCCCAGACTCATATTTAAACCGCTGTGGAACCGCTGATAATTTGGATCAAGCGATGGTTCATCCACTGGCGGCAAACCGGCCAGGGCATGCTGTGCAAGTTCAAGGACCGTTTGCGGCGCATCGCCCCGCCAGAGAGCCAAATAGGCGCGAGATAGGGCGATAAAACTGCGGGTGATGTCATAATTTGGTAAATCTGTTGGGCGCGATGCACCTTGCAAAGGTATTGTGTCAATCAGGGCTTGTTCCGCCAATTGCAACCAGTCTTCGGATTGTTTCAAAAATTGGGGCTGATAAAACTGCGTGTGTACAATCGTGTTGGCATACACCGCACAAAGCAATGGCCGGGAAATAAGAATCGCCTTTGGCAAAGCGATGAGCCAACCATGAACGAGCATTGTTTCGCTGCGGTAGAATACCGTTAGCACATGTCGTTCCAGAAGTTCAATCGCGAGCTCACTGTCGGGCGCCGCCAGCGCTTGTGAAACAGCCTCCTCGATAAAGCCTTCGCTTTCGTACCAAGCACAAGCCCGACGATACAATTCCATTAAATCAGAGGAGACCATCCCCAGACGCAAACGACGGCGGAGCAGGTCAGCAAACAGATGGTGATAACGGTACCAGTGCCGCTGGTTGTCCAACGTTGTCACAAACAGATTGGCCCGCTCCAGGTAGGCAAGGATGGCCTGGCTATTGACTTCACCCGTCACAGCCTCGCATAATGGACCACACAGACGATCCAGGATGGATGTTCGCAGAAGAAAGGCCTGCACCTCTGCTGTTTGGCGTTGGAGCACTTCCTCCAGCAAGTAATCCGCCACATAGCGATCATCCCCCGCAAAGGCAGATACAAAAGCATGTTTATCTGCCTGCTGGCGTAGCGAAAGAGCTGCCAGTTGCAGTCCGGCAATCCAGCCTTCCGTCCGGTTTTCCAGGGAGACAATGTCTTCCTTGGGCAGTTCCAGGTTATTGATTGTATTGAGGAAGGTGCCGGACTCTTCAACGGTGAAGCGTAAATCCGCCGTGCGAGCCTCGGTGAGTTGGGCGCGCCCCCGTAGGCGGGATAGTGCCAGGGGCGGATTTACCCGTGTGGTAATGACGAGGCACAACCGGGCGGGCAGGTGATCGAGAAAGAAGATCAGACTGTTATGGATCGCCTCAGCGTCAATAAAATGGTAATCATCCAGCGCCAGAATAATAGGTTGTGCCAAACCCGACAGATCATTTATCAATTCCGTGAGCAGTGATTCAAGCGGAGGTAGCTGCGGCGACTCCAATGCCGCCAACACCGTCTGGCCCAGGGTGGCATCCACTGTTTGCAGCGCGGCAATCACATAACGCCAAAACCGGGATGGGTTATTATCGTCTTTGTCCAGAGACAACCAGGCCACCGGGCGATCAACGTGCCGAAGCCAATCAGCCACCAGCGTGGTCTTGCCAAAACCCGCCGGTGCAGCGACGAGTATGAGTTTGTCTTGTCGGCTCAGACCCTCATCGAGAATTTGTGTCAGGCGAACACGTGGAACCAGATCGGAGCGAGCCGCAGGCAGATATATCTTTGTGGTCAGCAACGGATTCGTCATCAACATAGTTTAGATTCGAGAAGACCTTCTCTGGCTGGCGTGATTGTACCATCCCGATCTTTCTAAGAGCACAAAGTTTGTGATCGCCCCCAGCGGATTTCTTGGACAATACTCCTGTATATTATTATACATGGGGATTACGCTGATGTGGGTTCGCTATACTTTCGGGAGGAATTTCAGCGGGCTGCCTCAATTATAATGCCAGCTACACAGTACGGGCGAAATCTTCAACCATCGTGATTGTTCCAAAACTGGTAAAGAGTGGTTAAATGGGCTGTGGGCAGTCTGCGAACCGCCGCACAGCCAAGAGGAACGAGAGGGACAAATTATATGTAATTGAAGCTGCTCTTGCCAGAAGTAAAACTGATGGATCTTGTAATTCCGAAAAGATGCCAAACAGAAGGTTGTAAGGGGAAGCGTTTATACCCGCGGCAGGAAATAGAGAAGAGGATCGTAGATGCGAAGTACAAGCAAGTGATGGCACGGCGGTTTGAATGTGCAGACTGTGGGCATACATTTCGAGTGTATCCGCAGGGGGTAGGGAAAAAGCAAGTATCAGAACGTTCATCCAACCCCCCCAGGCAAAAGCCGCGCAGGAGCACGGTTTTTTCTTGGCCGTTGACGATTATTTCGCCATGAACGTGAAGGAAGTTTGTGCCCTGTCACTCCATTGTTACATTTCCTTGAGAGTGAGTACCAAACCTAGTTCTGACTGATCGCCCGGCGTGGCAGCCGAACATCCGACCTGATCAATTAATTCGCCAGGGAAGATAATCTGTTTTTCGCCGAGAGATATTTTGTCAGTGATGTCAACGGCCTCGTCCCCGGCCAAATCCTGGGCCCAGACGCGGCGTGAGCCGGGCGGCTCGGTAAGGTTCAGCCTCAGGCTGCGATATTTTCCGAAGATGCCGATGGGGGCGCAACCATCACCGGCTTCGATGGTCACATCTGCCAGCGGGACGAAGGTACCTTTTTCGGTGCTCGTGCGCGAAAGCGTTGCCACGGCGATAGCGCCGTTTGGATGGCGCGAGGCAACCACGAAGGGAGCTTCTCCCTCAGCGGAGACAACCGGCAGCGCCATGCCGCGCGCAACTCTTGCCGGCGCGCCCTGGACGATTTCCTGCCCGATCACCCACCAGGCCCAGCAATCGCCTTCACGGAACAGCCATTTGTCAAACAAAACGCGGTCATCCAGAATCGTTGCGGCCTCATTTACGCCGACGGCCGGTGCCAGCCGCTGCCAGCGCACGGCGCGCGTGACCTCGTCAATGTGCCGGTGAACTTGGGCGGGATTGTAATCCTGGTTCGGGCGCGGCAGCCAGAGCGGATGGCGCAGGATGCCCATGACGCAGCCGAGACCGGCGTCGAGATACGGCTCGTCCTCGCAGTTGACCAGCCCGCGCCCCTCGGCTTCGGCTTTGCCCGCGGCGAGAAGTTGTGCAGCGCGGTCGAGGCTGGTGACAACCGACAGTTGAGGGGTCACGTCGTAGGTGCGCAGGATGTCGCTGAAGGAAAGGAAATCCACCGCCCGCTGGAAGGCGCCATCCGGGGAACGGTGGCGGCCGGTATTCGTCGCCGGGGCATCGTTCCACGGAACGGCCACGTCGTTGAAGGGGCCTGAAACCGAGGCGTGTTCGAGCAGCAAACCGGGGGCTTCTGCGCGGGCGAGGGATGTCAACATGCGTCGGTATTCGGCTGAATCGCCGTGATGACCGGAATCTATTTTCCAGTATTCGATACCGGCCTCATGTGTCCAGCGGGCACGCTCGCGCCAGTAGGCCTCAGCAGTTGCCGGGTCAGCGGTGAAGCCATCCCTGCCTTCGCCGGGGATTTGGGGCGCGCCCCACAACCCGGCGCCGCGCCAGCCGTGCCGCTTGCAGAGTTCGTCCAGTTTACGCAGTTGCCCGGCGGGCGCACCGGTGCAGGAGGGGAAGCGCGCCGGATCGGGCAGGAGTGGGCTGAAGCGCCAGCGCTCTTTGTCGCCGTCAATGCCGACCGGCACGTCCCAGCCGGCGTCGAAGAGGATGTAGAGGTCGCCGCGCACCTTGTCGAAATAGCGCGCCGCCCAGCCCGGGTCCTCGAACAGCAGGCGTTCGTCCAGGTTGGACGCCGGGCCGGTCCAGGAGACCATATTGGTCACATCGGTCAGGCTGTAGTTTTGGATGCCCCAGGTGCACCAGTAATTTGGGGCCTTGCCGGGAGTTTCGGGAATCAGGTTCATGTTGGCATCCTTATTTTGGTGTAACCGACGCGCCACCAGTGCGCGCCGATTCAAGCATTGCCAGTGTGATGGCTTGGTCGGTACGCGCCTGGACGGGGCCGTATTCGGGCGGCGTGTCTGCGCGGATGGCATGAACCAGGCTCATCAGACAATCGGCCACGGCAATCATCTCATCATCCATGTAATATCCGCGGAATGGATTGCACCAGCTGACCTCCGGTTTGGTATGGGCAATGATTTCGCTGAGCGTTTCCATACCACCAACATTGTGGTAGCGGCGCTCTACGAAGACTGGCTGCGGGTCTTTGCCATCTGGTGTGAGCAAGGATAATTGATCACCGACCCCCATCCCTTTCTCGGCAAAGAACCTGGTTGAACGCAGCCAGCGTAGCGGCGAATCGTAGGCGATACTCGACCAGTTGAAGAATCCGAGACGGCCATCCTCAAAATGAAGTACTGCATGCTCCCATTGCTCCTCGCGCGGACCAAAAGTTTGGGATATCCAGGCATAATGCGGCGTGACGGAATACTGTGCCGTCACGCCATTGACGCAGACCACCGGTACATCGAAGCCGATGTAACTGCGGATCAGGCTGACACCATGGTAACCATGTCCCATAAAGTCGTTGCAGGCTGTCAGCACCTTTCCAAAAGCTCCCGTCTGGATCAGGGCACGTTTGATCCGTTCCACTGGGCGGCGATAGTACTGCTCTGCAACCTCGATTTTTACACCTTTGGAATTTGCTCCGCTGATGATTGCATCTGCATCCGCCAGATCATGTGCAATCGGGGTCTCGAGCAGGGCATGCAGTCCCAGATCCACCATACGCCTGCCCACCTCCCCATTGGCCGCATAGCCCACTGAGACAATGGCGGCCTCAGGGCGGACCTCATCCCGCAGGCGTTCAAGGTCAGTGAACCATGGCACACCGTACTTCTCGCCCAATGCCTTGGCTTTTTCTTCCGAGCGGCCCCAGATACCGACGAACTCCACATCCTTCCGAAGCAAAGCGAGCAAAGGACCGTAGAGATAATCACTGCGCTTGCTGGCACCTAGAAGAACAAAACGGATTCTTTCACTCATGTGATCTCCCTTGCAAGGACATCCAGATTGTCGGACACTTAGACAGGAAGCAGTAATACTACTCAAAACATGATAAGTCCCATTCGTCACGCCACTCAATAATCATCTGATCGTCTAGAAAATGAATCGGCAACCAAACATATCGCGACGCGCCAAGATCATGTTTATTCCACCTATCGAACATTGCAATATACGCATCCAACTTACCCGCGACAGGAAAGATAAAGGTGCTTTGTGCATAAAAAGCTTCATCGGCATTCGGTCCCACACAGGGATTCCCCATTACCTTCCACGGTCCCAGGACATTCTCCGCCAGCGCATACTGTGCTGGATTTGGATCCCAGCCCGTACACCCGGAGGTGATGAGATAGTATTTCCCCTTTCGTCTAAAAACCGCGGGGGCCTCGCGATAGCCTTTCTTGAAGTTTTTAGTGAAAGTATCAGCAGTGTGTAGATAATCGCTCATCATTTCACCAATATACATTGTGGCATTCCATTCTGATGAATGGAATAGATACGCCTTCCCATCCTCGTCCCTAAAGACGGTCATATCGCGACTGTCAGATTTGTGAGGGGTGATACTGCCAAGATACTCATAGGGGTCGGTTACTTTATCACTGAGCGCAATTCCCACCCTGGCATATTGATAATCTTTCGTGTCAATATGCAAGAGCATCACATACTTCCTGGTGAATTCGTTATAGATGACCTTCGGACGTTCGATGATTTTGCTGGTGTGAAGGTCGTGTTCGGAAGGCTCCTTAACGGAAGAAAGCACCAAGCCTTTGTTTTCCCAATGATAGAGATCCGTTGAAGCATAGCACGACACACCAATAGCATCCATATTGAACCCAACCTCACCACCTGGCTTTGTGGCTCCATTTTTGTTTTCACCAAACCAGTAATAGATACCATTGTCATAAAGAATACCGCCACCATGGGCCTGGATAGGAATCCCATCCGTGTCATTCCAAATTTCTCCAGGGGTAAATGATGTTTTTCTATTTCTCCCTCGGTGAAGGCTAGAATCTGGTTGTATATTTGGCTTCATTTCTGTTCCATTCCTATTGGTTCGTGCCTAATTCCAGCCCCTTTTGGATGAAATATTTGTAGATATCGTGGTTGACGTTGTAGGGAATGGAGTGATCACTGTGCAGCACGTAACCATGGCTGCCCTTGACGATGGGGATTTTCGCTTCCAATTCGACGTCAATTTCTCGCCTGTCGTTGTTATACAGGCAACGCACGTCAATCCCACCCATGAATGAGAGCCGGTCTCCAAAGTTCTGGTAGAGACGCAGCAGGTCCATCCCGGCTTTGACCTCGATGACCTGCAGGCAGTCAATCCCGGCCTCCATCATCCCCGGCACAAGCGGTTCGACGAATCCGCACGAATGCATGATGACCGGCAGATGATGGCCACGCGCCCAGTCAATGGTGCGTTTGTGACCGGGCTGGATGATCTCCCGGTACATGCGCGGCGACATGAAGGGATGCTGCTTGTAGCCCATGTCTTCGTAATACCAGATGCCGTCCGGGTAGCCTTCTTCAGCGAAGAGCATCTCCTGTAGCTCGACGGTCAGCCGCGCATACGTGTCCACCATATCCCTGACCCAGTCCGGGTCATCGGCCATGCCCATCAGCATGTACTGGTGTCCGCAGACCGGGTGCATGCTCTCGAACACGTTTATACCAGACCAGCAAAAGAAGCGGTTTTGTCTGGCAGCCTGTTCCCTGGCCTTGCGATAACCGGCGAAATCAATCCGCCGCCGGTCGGCTGTGAGATGGGGTTTGATGTTTTCCTGCCAGCCTTTACGGTCTTTGACGAGGAAGTCCACGTGTTCGGGCGTGGCGTCATGTAGTTTGTGACGGCGCAGCAAGGCCCCGTTGCCATCGCGCTGGAGGATGGTCTCGCTGGTCTCTTCGATTGTCTGAGGAACGAAATCCAGGTCGGCGATGAGATTGAATGCCCAGAATTCCCGCAGATCGTAGCAAAAGTGGTCTTCCAGGTTTTCGTCCGGACGAACATAACCCTGCTCCGTCCAGGTACGCTGCGTGTCACTCCAGAAATGCTCGAAAACACCAATGCGGTCCACGGGTTGGCGTTTCAGGATATTTGCTATACGTTCGTGGCTGGTCAACGGCTGCATGGAAATCTCCATTCTTTCTATTTCCTGGCGTCAATTCACCAGGAGAAATTAAAATTCTCCAACACAACATACCCGATCCCTAAGACCTGCTGTGGCGGGGCATCGAATTCCAACTTGAGCAAGGTGATTCCGGCAATTGCATCGGGTTGGGAGACCGGCAGGCCGCGGATAATCAGGCGGTTCCCGGTCTGTTCGAAAGAGAGAGGTTGACCGGTCGCCAAAAGCGAGGCTTTCACCAGGATGGTTTTCAGCCCCCCAATAACCAGTTCAGCGCCGGGCCAGCGTGTGCACCAGTAATAGGCGGTATAGCCCTTGAGCGTCCAAACGCCGGTGGGTATCCAATCCTCCAAATGCGGTTGCGAACGCTCCACAGTGCCATAAATCGCCTCCCGGTTGGGTTCAATCCAACGGCCCACAGCTTCCAGTCGTTCGACTGCCTCCAGGGGCACGGAGCCGTCCGGCGCCGGACCGATGTTCAAGAGCAGATTACCCGCGCCAGCCGTGGCCGTAATCAATAGACTAATCACTTCGCGGGTGGAGCGCCAATCTGGAGAGATGGGCATATAGCCCCACGAACCGTTGAAGGTCATGCAGGCTTCCCAGGCGCGGCCTTCTTTCTCGGCGGTGACGTGTTCTTCGGGGGTGCCGAAATCTTCGGCCAGCCACGAGCGGTTGTTGATGATGATGCCCGGCTGAAGCTGGTGGGCCATCTGGTTCATCTCTAGGCTTTCCCATCGTTCGGCATTTTCGAGCGGCCACGAGACGTCGTACCACAGGATGTCAATTTTGCCGTAGTTGCTGCACAGTTCGCACACGCAGCCCTGGGTGAAATCGAGGAAACGACGGCGGGCAGCTTCATCCTTAGCACAGTTGGCCCCATCGGGGTGGTGCCAATCCATCAGGGAGTAGTAGAAGCCGATCTTCAGGTCAAATTCGCGGCAGGCCTCCACGTATTCGCGCACCAGGTCGCGTTTGGGGCCGCTTTTCACGGCGTTGTAATCGGTCTGGGCGGTATCCCACAGGCAGAAGCCCTCGTGGTGCTTGGTGGTCATGACCATATATTTCATGCCGGCCTGTTTGGCCAGGCGCGCCCATTCGCGGGCGGGGCGTTCTTTGGGCTGCCAGGTATCGGCCAGTTTTTCGTATTCGGCGATGGGGATGCGCTCGCGGTTCATTACCCATTCGTGACGGCCCAACTGGGAATACAAACCCCAATGAACGAACATGCCAAAGCGGGCATCGTGCCACCAGCGCATTCGTTCAGAGCGGGTGGCAGCGGTGTGTTTTTTATATTCTTCCAGATTCATGTATACCTCAGACTCACTAAATTTCTTTCTGGCAGGCTTCGATTACTGCCGAAAGGGAACCCGTGGCCAGTCCCACGTTGGTATCGGCGGCGCCATAATACAGCCGAAGCTCATCCTTTTCAAAATCCGCTAATGCGCCGCAAGGGAAGACCACATCGTTCACCGTGCCGTGCAATTCGTATTCTTTCTCTGGCGCCAGCAGCCAACTGGTCGTCTTCCCAATGACGCGCTCCGGGTTTTCCAAATCAAATAACATCGCAGCAATGTAATAGTGATAGTCGGAATTCGACCACGACCAGACTGCATGTGTAATGACCAGCCAGCCGGCAGATGTCTTGATGGGTGGGGTCGGCCCGATCTTCACCTGGTTCCAGAAGGCATATCCGGGATGCAACAACGGTCGGTGACAACCCCAATGGATTAGATCAGGCGAGGATGCCAGCCAAATGGAAGCTGGCATATCCCCGGCCCCTGGCCGGTCAAGCCGGTAATACTTGCCTTTGATCTTTTCCGGGAACAGTGATATTCACCGATTTGGCGCAAGCGAAATGATCTCGATTGGTTCGTAGGTTTGAAAATCTTTAGTGCATCCCAGCAAGGCCTGCGGTGCCCCCCGATCGATGTCAACCGGTGTTACAAAGTAATAGGTATCTTCGATCTTGGTGATGCGGTTGTCAATCAGCGGGTCCCTTACCAGGTTGAATGGATGAGGCGCATTCTGCAAATCAATGAGCGGTTTGTCCCGGATGGTAAAATGGACGCCATCATCACTTTCGGCGATATAACCACCCACCGGAATATTCGGCCCGAATTTATAGACCGATAATACCAGCAAGGTCTTGCCTTGATATACGACCGGGCTGGGATTGAAGACTGCCATTGCATTTTCAACATGGGCAGGTGTGAGAATTGGATTTTCGGGGTGGCGCCTGAGTATACCGGTTGCGTTTTTCATGGGGGTCTCCTACTGTTTTCCGTTCTTCGTCATCTTGCCTTTGTCGGCTGCACCGGCATTGGCTTTTGCCTCGACGGCATTCTGTCGCATTTCTTCGACGGACTTGATATGAAGGCGGGCAGCGCCCTGGGTTTCACGCGTCTTGACCCGTGTCCCGTTGCGCTCCGCTTCCGCAAGGCGTGCTCTGGCTGCCGGGATTTCCTTTGCAAAGTTGGGCAGCCACTGCGCCTGTGCCACGAGCATTTCGTCCGTCATCTGCCAGACTTCATCGGGATTGCAGACGGCTCCCACCAGCGGATCGTGCAGCATGGCGAGTTTCAGCAGGGACACGTCACCATGGACAGCCGCCTCGACCCCCAACTGCTGGACGTGCATACTGGCAGAGCAGGTGGCCGCACACGCCAGCGGCAGGTCGCCCACCACCGGCATGTTGATCCCATTCCGGTCCACGTAGCCGGGGATTTCCACCGCACAGCCGTCTGGAAGATTGGTGATATGTCCGTGGTTGATGACGTTGAAATGGCCGCGGTAGGGGCGCCCAGTCTCGAGCGCTTCGATGATGAACGAGCCGTGCTCCTCGGACCGGTTATCGGGTCCGATTACGGGCGGCGTCTCTTTCAGCCACTGCGGGAAGTCGGTCTCGAACCAGTTGCGGCCCTCGGTGCACACACGCAAGTAACCGCCGGTCTCGCCGTTGATCCAGGAGGACAGGTCAATCCAGCGGTTGATCTCCTCTGGACGCTTGCGGTACCAGGGCAGGTATTCGCTCAGGTGGCCGTTGGACTCGGTGGAGTAATAGCCGAAGCGCTTGAGTACATCAATACGGACCTTCTCGGTGCGCTGGTATTCGGGATGCCGGGCGAACAGTTCGGGCAGCAGCGGGATCATATCCTGGCCGCGCCACCCGGCCTGGATATACCAGGTCTGGTGGTTGATGCCGGCCGCCACAATGTCCACCTCGCGGCGGTGCATTTTGTAATCCTGGGGGATGAGACCCTGTTCTTTGGCCCACATCTCCACACAACTGGTGATCTGCCAGTGGCCGCCCTGGACGCCGTGGCACAGGCCGACGGTGTTCACGCCGCCGTACTTGTTGCAGGCCCAGGTGTTCATCGCCATCGGGTTGGAGTAGTTGAGGAACAGCGCATCCGGTTTGGAAACTTCGCGGATGTCCTTGCAGATACTGAGCAGTTCAGGGATGGTGCGCTGTGCGTACATCACGCCTCCAGCGCAGATGGTATCTCCGACGCACTGGTCAACGCCGTATTTGAGCGGGATGTCAATATCCAGCTGGAAGGCTTCCAGCCGCCCCTGACGGATGGTGCAAATGATGTAATCGGCATCCTTCAGCGCCTCGCGCCGGTCGAGGGTGTTGACAATTTTGGCGGGCAATTTGTTGGCCTGGATGTCGCGCTGGCAGAGCTGCGTGACCATGTCCAGGTTGCGGGGGTCAATGTCCATGAAGGCAAAGGTTGTTTCGGCGAACTCGGGCACAGCCAGCAGGTCTTGCATCAGGCGGCGGGTGAAGCCGATGGAACCGGCTCCGATCATGGCGATTTTGAGGGACATGGTTATCCTTTCTTATGGCGATGGGAATTGTGTTGAAAAGTGATATTTACCGGCCTCGATCTCGCCTCCAGTTGCTTCACCGGGCAGGAAGACCGTGGCCGTGGTATTGGGTGGGACGACGATATCCCACTCGAATTTCCCGTTCTCGATTTGCCAGTCGCTGACAATCAGGCCGTACATCGAGTTTAGTGTGGCTTTGGCAGAAGTCAACCCGCCGCCGGGCTGCGGGCGGAAAAGGATATGTTTGTAACCGGGCTGTGCCGGGTCCACATCAATCCCGGCGACAACAGCGTACAGCCAGGCTCCAATCGCTCCGTAGGCATAATGGTTGAATGAGTTCATGCCGGGATCCTGGAAGCCTTTATCGTGCGTCCAGCCATCCCAGCGTTCCCAGATGGTGGTAGCGCCCTGGGTCACGGCGTACAGCCAGGAAGGCCAGGTCTTCTGGAACAGTAAATCATAGGCCACGTCCAGTCGCCCCGCCTCGGTAAGCACGAACGGCAGGAAGGGCGTGCCGACAAAGCCGGTGCCCAAGTGCATTTCTTTTTTTTGGATGTCGCGTACCAGCGCAATCGCAGCGCGCTGGCGGCATTCAGGCGGGAGCAGGTCAAAGGCCAGCGCCAGTACGTAACCGGTCTGCGTGCCACCAGTAATCAATCCATCAGGAGTGACGAAGCGGTTGATAAAGGCCTGCCGCACATCCTGGTAGAGCCGCTCGTACTGGGCGGCATCGGCAGTTTTGCCGAGTGCCGTAGCGACCCGGGAAAGCAGGCGGGCGCTATAGGCGAAGAAAGCCGTGCCGATCAGATCTTTGGGGGTGCCTCCTTCGGTCTTCCCGGACCCGTCGAGGGCCAGCCAGTCCCCGTAGCCGCCCCACAGCCATTCGTCAATGCCCATCCACTGATCCACCGTCTGGTTGACGCGGATGCAGCCGGGACTGGTATGGATGAGATATTCGACGAAACGGGTCATCATGCCATAGCGCTGCTCGAGGAGACGCGTATCACCGTAGTACTGGTATAACGTCCAGGGGATGATGACGGCTGCATCGGCCCAGGCCGGACCGCCGTCATTGGTCTTCAAGGCATTGATATCAGGGGCAAAGGACGGAATGGCGCCAGACTCGAATTGCGCATCCTCCAGGTCTTGCAGCCACTTGGTAAAGAAGGAGGCGGCGTCGGTGTTGAAGACGGCCGTGCGGCAGAATACCTGCGCGTCGCCTGCCCAGCCCAGGCGCTCGTCACGCTGTGGGCAGTCGGTGGGAATATCCAGCGAGTTGCCTTTCCAGCCCCACTGGATGTTATACTGGAGTTGATTGACCAGCGGATCGGAGCACTCGAATGTGCCGGTCGGTGGATTGTCGGAGTGCAGAACGACGCCGGCGATCATGTCACGCGGCGGTTTATCGGGGTAACCGCTCACCTCCACGTAACGGAAGCCATGGAAGGTGAAACTCGGCTCCCAGACTTCCTCGCCTTCCCCTTTCAGGGTATAGTGGTCGGTCTGCCGGGCTGTACGCAGGTTGGTGGTATACAGCGTACCATCCGGGTTAAGGACTTCCCCGTAGCGGACCCGGATGGTGACGCCGCGTGCCCCGCTGACTTTGAGCCGCACGCGTCCCACCATGTTTTGACCCAGGTCGAAGATCCACTGCGATTGCGGCCAGGTTTTGATCTCCTTCGGGTCAGATATAGGGAGCAGTTCCTCCTGCCGCTTGATGGCCGGGCCGTTCTGGGCGACCAGCGCCAGCCCTTTGGGATGAGGAAAGGTCTGGACGGGCAGCCAGCTGCCAGTCCCTCTGGCGCCGCTCACGGGAGATGGGGAATCCCAGCCAGGGAATTCCAGTCGGGCGTCACATGATTCGCCCATCAGCAAATCAGCCTCCAGCAGCGGGCCGAAAGCCGTCAGCCAGGTTTCATCGGAGACGATGAAAGTTTGCGATCCGTCCGGGTGGGCGATGACCAATTGTGCCAGGAGCTTGGGGCGGTCGCCGTAGTGTTGGCGGCCCCTCCAGGCCAGGTTGCCACAATACCAGCCATCGCCGAGGATCGCTCCGATGACATTTTCGCCGTCATGGAGAAGGGAAGTCACATCGTAGGTCTGGTAGTGCACCCGTTTGGAAAAGTCCGTCCAGCCGGGAGCCAGTTCGGCTTCGCCTACCCGCTGACCGTTGAGGAATGCTTCGTATATGCCAAGGGTGGTGATGTACAACCGCGCCGCCGTGACAGGTTTATCCAGGCTGAACGATTTACGCAAAAACGGGCAGGGCGAGCCCGTGCGCGGGTCGCCGACGAGCGCCGCTCCAATCCACTGGCTTTTCCACTCCTCGCGTTTCAGCAGCCCCATCTTCCAGAAGGCGGGTTCGCTGAACACGGTTGGTTGGCCGCCTTCATCCCAGACGCGCACCTTCCAATCCACGCGTTGAGCAGAACCCAGGTGCGGGCCGTTGTACGCAACATGGATGGACTGAGACGAGTTGACTTTACCGGTATCCCAAATCATCTCATTCGCTGATTCGGCGACGATCTGGTATGCAATTTGTCTCGCACCCTGCTTCTCGGATTGCAATTGCCAGGAGAGGCGTGGGCAGAGAATATCAATCCCGATGGGATTTTTACGATATTCGCAACGCAAGTTTGTTATTCTCATGGCTTATCATTCCATTGACTTCTCGCCTTTTGCAGCACTTTAGTTGGGCTTTTGCTAACCTTGACCTCGCCTTCAGTTGCTTCGCTGGCACCGGGAAGAGTGTTGGCGTCATCAAGTTGGCTGAAAGGGCCTAAAGGCCAAGCAGAGATTGAGTTCATGGATGATATCACCCTGTGTGTGAACAACACTCATAATTGCCGGGTTTCTGTTCCACTATCCCAGATAATTTCCAAGGTAATCGGGAGGTTCGACTTCGCCTGGATAACAGGCTTTTCACGCGCCGAGGAACAGGCCTCGCAGCGCAAGTCGAGCAGACCATTCTCGCCAAAGGGGTACTGTGTCACTCCGTGCGAGTCGGTCAGGCGAACATCCCAAATGAGTTTTTTATTCGGCACGTCCGGGCGGAGGCCGAAGACATATTCGAATAGCACCGCCACCGGCGGCAGACCGCTCCAGCCGACGAAGTCGCTTTTGGCGATGTTGCCCTGCGCGGCTGACTCGGGTGCGTAGTTCTCCCACACCGTGCCGGTCTGCTCGAAAACCTTGATCACATTGGCGTGATGATTGCAGCCAATTTCGTGCGCCAGGTCGTGACAGCCGGTTTGCGTCAGGCCGCGCAGCACCATGTAGTCAGTTGGCGCCCACACGCCACCGCGCCAGTACTCGCTGAGTGGGTGATAGGATGGGTGGTCAGCCGAAAGGGTGGGCACACGGTGCGGACGGTTGAATTCAGCCGGGTTATTGAGATGAGCGACAAAACGGTCAAGCTGATCAGGGGGCACGATTCCCGCCAACAGCGCCCAGTATGCGCCAACGGTTTTCACATTGGATAGTGAGCCATCCGCGCAGCGGTCGCAGTAGAAGCCGGTAACGTCGTCCCACATCGTGGCGTTGATGGTTTCAGTCAGGCTGTCAATTTCCGGCTGGAGGTCGGACACGTCCGCCTGGTGCCCGAGTACAGTGGCCATGCGGAGTAGAAGCCGGACAGAGAAGACTGCCTGAAGGCTGGTGTCAATCCACGACATGTGGTCGGTGTCCCAGAATTCCAGCGGATGGTCATCGGAGGGTCTGTCTGGGTCGTCGTTGAGGCGCAGACGCGGCTGGTTATCCATGCCGCAGGCCCAGCCGCACGCCCAGTAAGTGCCGTCCTGCCAGGTGCGGTAGCGTCGCATCAACTGGTGGAAAGCCAGCAGCGGCGGGAAGACCTTCGCCAGGCGGACTTTGTCGCCATAGTTGAGGTAATATTCCCATTCCGACCAGGGCATGATGTTCGGACCGGTGGCGGGCGGGTCGAAGCGCATGAAAGTGTCGCCACCATCTTCTTCGCGGATTTCTCGGCAAATAAAGCCATCTGGGTGCTGCTTAGTGTACAGATTGTCGAGGGTCTGCTGGAAGTCGAAGGCGCGGCGTCCATAGCGGGCGAACATGAGAATGAAGACCGAATCCCACATGAACAGGTGGTCGTTGAAGGCGGTGTCAATGTAAGGGGAGACGAAGCCATTTTCAGGAGTCGGCAGGCGCAAATTTCGGAAGGCAATCTCCCAGACCTTCCAGTAGCAGGCGATGGCCGATTCGTGCCCGGTCCAGAACGGCTGCGGCAGCCGGGCGCGGGACTCGGCGAAGGCCGGGAGAGGGGAGAGGCCAGGCGGCCTGGCGTGGAAGACATTCTCGACTGCGTAAGGGTTGGGGATGTAGGTTGGATAATGTGTACTCATGACTAAAACTTTCTATTTCGGGCGCAGATTTGTATCACCACTAAATGCGGTGAAGCCAGTCCTCCCAGATGCCCGGCGTTGAATCGGGAATCTCGACCGCCCCAACCGCTTTCCGATAAAAATCTGCGGGGCCGACGGAACCGATAATGGAGTATCCATAACCTTTCAACTTCATGTCCAGCAGGCAAGCCCGCAGCAGGGCTTTCCCGGTGCCTTTGCCGCGATGAGACCTGGCCACGCCAGTCGGGCCGAAAAAGCCCAACGCGGTGGCATCGTAGCACGCAAAGCCAATCAATTTCTTGTTTTTGAAGGCCACAAAACAAGTGATGGGCCGGTTGGAGAGGGCCATGTCAGTTTCGCTGGCCCAGGCATCCAGGAGAAATTTTCTTTTAACCCAATCCACGATGAGATGCTTCTCCGGGCCAATCGGCTTGCGGATGGTGATACCCAGTTTTTCCTGCTCGGCCAGGAAACTCCAATCGTTTTTGAGATCATATAGTTTTACCAGCATGTCGGTCATAAGGATTACTTCTTCACGACTTCGAGCGCCTGGATGTGGGTGCCAGGCTCGAAACTGAATACGGACACCGAGACCGGTTCGAGGTCCAGATTAAGTCGGTTGCCGTCACCCGAAAATTGTCGAACAAGTCCATAGACCGGGTTCGGGTCTTCGGGGCCGTTCCCCCGCAGCGCCGACACGGCAACCGTCCAGGAAGACGGATATTTCTGCAACTCCAGATTTACTACGTGAGGCTGCTTATCCTTGTTGATGATAAAAACTTTCAGTTTCTTGCTGGCAGCGCTGAAACTGGCAAAGGTACGCAGGAGGTCGGTATTAGTAATACTAACCATTTCCGCCTCGAGGTTCTGTCCCCAGACGGCGAGTGCCAGGCCAGTGGCATTGAGTTCGTTCTTCTCGTTCAGCGTATTCCAGAGTTGCTTTTCGGCCGGGCTGGTCCAGCGTGTATTCCAGACTTCCGCCATGTCCACTTTCGGGTGCAGCAGATGCTGGCCGAGGATTTCAAACAGTACCAGCGCATGACCGAGATCGTTGACCAAGGGCCAGCCTTTGACGCCGGAATAATCGTCGGCTGCCGTCCAGTCGGCTGAATTGGTCTCGGTGGCAAAGATGCGGATGCGCTCGGCGTCCGGCCCGGGCGCCCAGGCTTTCAACGCCTCCCGGGCTTGGTCCACAGCATCGGTGAAGTTGTCGTTGTGGTTCATGTAATAGTCATAATTGCCCCATGCCCAGCAAGGGTAGGGATGGACGGCAAGGAAATCAATCTCCGCGGCAGCCTGCTCCAACAACGTTTGCCACCAGATGGGACCGTCTTCGAGTTCCACAACGCTGCGGGCATCTTTATGAACATGTCCATTGGCGCCCACCTGGATCGTCGCATCCACCGCTTTCATCGCTCTGGCAAATTCCTTGAAATCGCGGGCATAGTCTACGGCTTTGGCTTTGCCGATGGATCCCCACCAGTAGCTTTCATTGCCCAATTCCCAATACGTCACGCCATAACCTTTTACCACGTTGGCGTAACGCACCCATTCCACGGCATTCTCCAATACCTGGGCTTTGGTCGGCGTGGTTATCTTACCCAGAATGGAAGGCTGGTACATGGAGTCGAAACAAACGCACAGGATGGGTTCAGCGCCCAGTTTCTGGCACAAGTCCATGAACTCGTCAAAATCCAGAGGTTTATGCTTGAAGGCCGTGTAATTTTCAATGTATTCGACAAAGGCAGATAAATATCCCTGGGGACCGACCACGCTTAAGTTTGGCCGGGGAGCATCCCATGGAGGGGTGGACCAAAAATACTGGTCAGATTTCTCGCCTCCGGGGTAGCGCAGCGATTTGACTCCCATTTGTCTGAGCGCTGCTTCGTATCCTATCCCGGCCTGACGGATGTCGGCGTGATCGGTCAAAAAATTTGTGTTGAGCCCAATCACCCTAGGTTCTGTTTTGCGGATGACTGAATTGATATCAACAGTAATCAACATTTCCAAATCTCCCATAGTAGTTGCCTTTCAATTCCAGCCACAGGTCAGCGGAGCAACGCGAGACAGGACAGGTTTTACTTATCATGCCACTCATGCGCGCCAATGTCGTAGGCAGAGCCAAAGGGAATCGGATTGCCAAAGAAATCACGCCGCCCCATATCGCCCATATCGGTTCCGGCGTCAATGGCCGGAGAGCCTTCGAGCAGGGTAAAACCCGTTAACGGCCTGCCGACCTCGTGGTAGGTGGGGTCATTCAGCATGGGATCGGCGAACAGGCTGTGGATATCCTGTGCGCTGCCGTTTTGATAGTCGTTGAAACTGGTGTAAACGCCATCCCCGTAAAGCCAGGCGGTTTGTCTATATCCAGGATACCAGTAAAGGTTGTAATCAAGGGCCAGTTTGGTATTGGTGGATATCATCCAGGAGGTAGTAGAGAAGACAATATTATTCTTGAAGAAGTTTGGCCGTGTGCCGGTAAAGGTTGCCTGATTGACGAGAAAGGATGCGACAGATGGAGGATCCCAGTAGAAGGTATTGTTGTAAATTTGCACCCCATCCAGCGAGCCGCCGTTCCAGGTAGAGAGGAACATCGCGCCGGCGCTGACGGCCTGGCCTGATTCCAGCCCATTGTTCTTGCACACATTGTAGCGGATGACGGCGTTGCTGGTTGTCAGGCCTCCTGCGCCGAAAACCGAGAAGCAGTAACTATCCGTATCGTGGCCGTAATTGTACTGGTAGAGATTGTTTTCCGTCCCCCAGTCCACATCGTAGGCGCCGCCGTCCACTCCTGGCGAGTGAGCGCTGTAAGACTCGTTGTACTGCACCGTGCAGTCGTGGCACATCCACGTCCAGATGGAACTGGGCGTGCCGATAGTGGCAGGCGAGGGCTGCAGGCCGGTTTCGTAAGCCACGCTGGTCTCGATGAGGCCGTTTTGCACGCCCCAGAGCACGATCCCATCCCCGTAAACGTCATGGACAGTGGAGTTGCGGACGGTAATATTGGTGCTCAAGACGGGTGGATCTAAACGATAGTCACCGGCCAGTCCGGCAATGACGATCCCGCCCCATTGGTTGGTGTTATAAGCGGTCACATTATCCACCACCACATCGTTGAGCGTGTTGTTTTCGCCTCCCGACGAGAGAACCACCAAGCCGGTGACCTTGGATTCGACCTCGACACCGTATACATCGTGGATAACCAGGTTCGTTAAAAGGAAGTGATTCAAGGTCCCGCCCGTCTCGTCGCCGGTGATATGGATGCCGAAGACAGTCCCGCCGGTAAGCTCGATATCCTGGATGTGCCAGTATTGCTGGTTGAAGAGCAGGAATGCGGCTTCGTTCCCTCCGCCATCAATGATGGGACGAAGCCCTCGACCATACGCGCCGATGGTGATCGGCTGCCCGTCCTCTCCAGACCCCTGCGGCTGCAGCGCACCCGGGCAGGTTGTCCCTCGCCGGAAGAAGATCCCGTCGCCCGGCGAGAAAGTTGTGTTATTGACCTTCTCCAGCGTCCGCCAGGCTCGCGACGCCGACGTGCCGGGATTGGCGTCATCGCCTTTGGCGCAGTCTATATAGTACGCCGATCCAGAAATTTGGGGAACCACCGGAGCGCAGCCGTTTGCCAGGAATACGAGGGCGAAGATCGCCATGGCAACTGACAACTGCCCTAAATTGGTGCGGGAATAACTATGCGTTGCCATAGGAGCCTCCTCGCTAAGGTTCTGGAGGTACGTGAAGGATAAACAGGCGAACGTCGCCGCTCCAAAGGTTATCAGCCCCCTCGAACTGGGAAAGAAGGTTATTCCTGCCGAAGTGGGCAAAATAGATGTTTTCATCGTCGCGCAAGTCGGCGCTGGTGTAGATGCCCGGCGGCAATTGCTGGACGAAGACCACCTGGCCCGTGGCGAGGTCATAGTAGTACAGTTCGCCGGTACCCACACTCTCTTCCCCCTCAGCAGCTCCTGGATTTTCGATGTAAGATAGCACATAGTAAAGTTTTGTCTCGTCCGGGGAGAGCGTGATGGTGTAAGTATAGTCAATGATCCGCTTGTCTGTGATTGGCAGTTCATACCCCAAGTCTTTGAAGGTTTCGGTGGCCACATCAAATTCATATATCTCCCCACCCGTTGTGTTGATGTAGATCTTGCTGCCGTCGCGCTTCTGGGTTTGGCCAATCCAGAAGCCTTTGGTCATTTGGAAGCCGGTATCCCGCATTTCCCCGGTGTGGATATTATAGACCCAGACCGAGTGAGTTTCATCGTGCTGGTTCACAGCCTCCGTGCCGCGGTAAGTGTAGATATTTCCGCTCGGAGCAACGATCACTTCGCGGCTCAACGGATTGCCCAGTTTCCACGGGATGCCGGGGACAACTTTGACAAGTTGATCCGTCTGGTAGTTGTAAAGGACGATATCGCTGGAGGGGTGGGCCAAACCAACAAGCAAGTGTTCCTCCGGCAGGATGTTGAGGGAGAGGATGCCCTCGTGCTCGGTCACGACCCCGCCCGGCAGAGCCGCGCTCAGGTCTTGCCATGTCCCGGCGAGGGTGTC